>Ga0335083_10010815_pt1 | contig 10990 bp, 14 predicted proteins | sample Lox_Sample_42_FD_206716 | JGI IMG/M metagenome (GOLD analysis project Ga0335083, IMG submission 206716) | Soil microbial communities from Loxahatchee National Wildlife Refuge, Florida, United States - Lox_Sample_4.2 | ecosystem: Environmental > Terrestrial > Soil > Wetlands | place: USA... | reverse complement strand
CGGGCACCAGGTCGTCAGGCCCGCGGGTGGAACGTCCGGTGGACACTCCGGAGATACTCCCGATCCACCCGCGTGTAAAGCTGCGTGGTGCTCAGGTCCGCGTGCCCCAACATCTCCTGCACCGCCCGAAGATCGGCACCGCCTTCGAGCAGGTGCGTGGCGAACGTATGCCGCAGGGTGTGCGGAGTGACGCGTTTGGTGAGGCCGGCGGCGCGGGCGCAGCGCTTGATGATGCCCCAGGCCCCGACGCGCGAGAGCGGCGTGCCGCGCGCGTTGAGGAACAGCCGCCCCTTGCCGGCGCCCTTCTCGATCACCGGCCGGATCTCGCGCACGTAGAGGGCGACGGCCCCGAGCGCCCGCCGCCCCACGGGCACGAGCCGCTCCTTGCTCCCCTTGCCGAACAGGCGGGCCAAGCCCTCGTCGTAGAGCACGTCGGCCGTGCCGAGGCCCACCAGCTCGGAGACCCGCGCCCCCGTGGCGTAGGCGAACTCCAGGAGCGCCCGGTCCCGGAGCGCCAGCGGGTCGTCGGCGTGGGGCGCCGTGAGGAGGCGCTCCACCTCCGCCACCGACAGGACGGCGGGCAGGGTGCGCCACTTCTTGGGTGTCGCCAGGCGCTCGGTGGGGTCCCGGGCGACGTGGCCCTCGCTGACCAGGAACCGGTAGTAGGTGCGGGTGGCCGAGATGTGCCGCCGGATGCTCGTGGCCGCGAGGCCGAGGTCCTTCAAGTGGAAGATGAAGTCCCTCAACAGTGGCGTGGTGGCGCGCTCCGGCGCCTCTACGCCGTGCCGCTCGAGAAATTGGATGAGGTGCGCGAGGTCGCGCCGGTAGGCGGCGGTGGTGTTGCCGGCGGCCCCCCGCTCGAGGGCGAGGTAGGCCGCGAACCCCTCCAGCCGGTAGGCCCGGGGCAGGTCGTCAGGCGCGTTCACGGGACCGGTAGAACCGCCACGCCAGGAGGGCGAGGCCGGCCGTGGCCGCCCCGGCCAGGACGCCCAGCCACCAGCCGACGCGGCGAATGGCGAAAGCCACGGCGTCCCAGTTGCTCCCGAGGCGGTGGGCGAGCCAGATCAGGAATCCGTACCAGAGTCCCGACGCCGCCGCGACCGGCAGCAGGGAGCGCCAGGGCCCGAGGCCGGCGATGCCGGCGAAGGGCGGGACCACGGCCCGGTAGCCGGGCAGGAAGCGGCTGACGAAGATGCCCCACACGTGGTGCCGCGCGTAGGCCGCCTCGAGGGCGCTCATCGCGCGCGGCGAGAGCAGCCGGCGGCCGGTGGACGACAGGGCGAAGTCGCGCCCGACGGTGCGCGCCACCCAGTACATGCCCACCGCCGAGGCGACGTTGGCGATCCAGGTGGCGAGGAAGACGGCGCCGAGCGTGATCGGGGCGCCCTGCCCCGCGAGAAAACCCCCGATGGCCGCGACCGTGTCGGCGGGCACCGGGGGGAAGATGTTCTCGAGGGCGGCGAGCAGCGCGATGACGCCGTAGATGCCGGCCGGAGGGAGGCCGGCGAGCCAGCCGATGGCCTGCTGGATCAGCCGGCGGCCGCCGGCGTGATGGTGGCGACGGCGATGGCGGCGATGCCCTCGCCGCGGCCGATCCACCCCATGCCCTCGTTGGTCTTGGCCTTGATGCTCACGGCCTCCTCGGCGACGCCGAGGGCCTTGGCCGTCGCGGCGCGCATCGGGCCGATCATGTGCGCGATCTTGGGCCGCTCGGCGAGCACGGTGATGTCCACCTGGGCCACGGCGAAGCCGGTCCCGGCCAGCGTCTCCACGATCTTCTTGAGGAGGCGGGCGGAGTCCACGCCCCGCCACTGGGGGTCGTCGTCGGGGAAGTGCTTGCCGATGTCGCCGAGGGACGCGGCGCCGAGCAGGGCGTCGATCAGCGCGTGGAGCGCGACGTCGCCGTCGGAGTGGCCCACGAGCCCGTGGGTGTGGGGCACCGTGACGCCGGCGATGCGCAGGGGACGCCCCGCGGCGAAGCGGTGCGAGTCGTAGCCGATGCCGACACGAGTGTTCATGCGCGGAGGATCCGGATGGCGAGGTGGGCGGCGTTCTTCGCGTTGTCGATGCCGACGGTCCCGACCGGCACGCCGCTGGGGAGCTGGACCATGGCGTAGAGGGCGTCGAGCCCGCGCAGCGCGCCGACGTCGAACGGCACGCCCACCACGGGCAGGTCGGTCTGCGAGGCGGCGAAGCCGGGCAGCGCGGCCGCGAGGCCCGCGCCGCAGATCAGGACGCGGTAGCCCGCGGCGCGCGCGCCCTTCACCAGGGCGCCGGTCTTCTCGGGGTCCCGGTGCGCCGACGAGACGACGAAGTCGTACCCGACCTTCGCCTCGTCGAGCACCTTGAACGCCGGCTCGATCTTGGGCCGGTCCGACTCCGATCCGACCAGGATCAAGACGGGCTTCGCGGCACTCAAGCGGCCTCCTCGACCAGACTGTAGTCCTGGCGGCGCCGCACCGGGGTGAAGCCGGCGTCCCGGATAAGGTACTCCATTTCCTTCGCCGTCGTCTGGAACGTCGTGCCGGCGGCCGACACGACGCTCTCCTCCATCATCAGCGAGCCGAAGTCGTTGGCGCCGAAGCGCAGCGCGACCTGGCCGATCTTCATCCCCATCGTGACCCAGCTGACCTGCAGGTTGGCGAAGTTGTCGAGCGCCAGCCGGGCGATGGCGAGGGTCCGGAGGTAGGTCACGGCGTCGGTCTTGACGGCGTCCGCCATCTCGGTGTGCTCGGGCTGCAGCGGCCAGCAGATGAAGGCGGTGAACCCGCCGGTCTTCGCCTGCTGCTCCCGGAGCCGCATCAGGTGCTCGATGCGCTCCGCGTTGGTCTCGCCGAGGCCGTACATCATCGTGCACGTGGTGCGCATGCCGTGGCGGTGCGCCGAGTCCATCACCTCGAGCCACTGCGCCGTGAGCGCCTTCTTGCCGGCCACCAGCTTGCGCACGCGGTCCACCAGGATCTCGCCGCCGCCCCCGGGGATCGAGTCGAGCCCCGCGCCCTGCAACGCCTCCACCACCTCGTCCACGGTCATCCGGAAGCGCTTGGCGAAGAACTGCACCTCGGAGGGGGAGAAGCCGTGCACGTGGATCGGGTGGTGCTGCTTGATGTGGCGCAGCAGGTCGAGGTACCACTCGAAGGGGATGTACGGGTTGTGCCCGCCCTGCATCAGGATCTGCACCGCCCCGATGGCCCGAGCCTCGTCGATCTTGCGCCCGATCTCCTCGAACGAGAGGACGTAGCCCTCGGCGTGCTTGGGACGGCGGTAGAACGCGCAGAACTTGCAGTCGGCGACGCACACGTTCGTGTAGTTGATGTTCCGGTCCACGATGTACGTCACGACGCCGCCGGGGTGGCGCCGCCGCCGCTCCGCGTCGGCCAGCGCCGCCAGCTCGACGAGCGGGGCGCGCTCGTAGAGCTCGAGCAGCTCGGCGGCCGTGTAGCTCACGCCGCCCCCATGAAGCTCAGCGTGCCGTCCGGCACGACGCCGCGGGCGGCGAGCCGGCCCAGGAAGTCGGCCAGGCCCGCCAGGTGGCGGTAGGAGAGGCCGTAGTCGAGCCCGGCGAGGTACTCGCGGCAGGCGCCCTGCCCCACGCCGGTGGCCGTCGCCGCGTCGGCGGCCAGGACGTCGAGGTGCGCCAGGCCCCACGTGCGGCTCGCCAGGAGCGAGCGGTGGACGTCGCGCACCGCCCCGCGGTCCACCGCACGCCGCGCGGCCCACACCGCGAAGACGAACGGCAGGCCGGTCCAGGCCTTCCAGGCCTCGCCGAGGTCCACCACGTGGGGGTAGGCGCGGGCCGCGCCGAGGAGCAGCGCCCCGTCGCCGATCACCAGCACCGCGTCGTGCGGCACGGCGGCGAGGCGCTCGAGGTCGGCGCGCTCGGCCGGCGCGCCCTGGGCGTCGAACGCGACGCGCCAATGGTCGCGCGCCAGCAGGTCAAGGAGCTGCACGGAGGTGCGCGAGGAGGTGGAAACCAGGACGCGCGCGCCGCCGAGGTCCTCGGGCGGCCGGCGGCTCAGCAGGAGCACGCTCCGGACGGGGCCGTCGGAGCTGATCGCGAGGTCCGGCAGCAGCTCGTAGTCCCCCGCCCGCTGCGCGTAGGCCACGGCGGAGATGACGCTCACGTCGAGCCGCCCGTCGGCCAGCCGGTCGTTCAGCTCGGCCGGCGTGCCGGTCACCAGCGTGGCCGGCGGCGCGACGACGCCGCGGTCCATGGCGCCGTACACCGGGTAGCAGTTGACGTAGCCGATCCGGCCCAGGCGCATCAGTCGAACGTCCGCACGGCCTCGTAGAGGGAGTTCCGCTCGACCGGCACCTTGCCGGCGTCGCGGATCATCCGCACCAGGTCGTCGTAGGCCATCTCCATCGGGGTACGCGCGCCCGCCTCGTGGTAGACGCGCTCGTAGACCACCGTGCCCTCCACGTCGTCGCAGCCGAAGTGCAGCGCCACCTGCGAGACGAAGGCCGACACCATCGGCCAGTGCGTCTTGACGTGGGGGACGTTGTCGAGCATCAGGCGCCCCACCGCGATGTTCATCAGGTCGTCGATGCCGGTCGTGGGCCGGCCCGTCCAGCCCATCTCCTCCCCGAGCGCGTTGTGGTCCGGGTGGTAGGCGAGCGGGATGTAGGTCAGGAAGCCGCCGGTCTCGTCCTGCAGGCCGCGCAGGATCAGCAGGTGCTCCGCGCGGTCGCGCATCGTCTCGACGTGGCCGTAGAGCATCGTGCAGTTGGTCGGGATGCCGAGCGCGTGCGCCTGGCGGTGCACCTCGAGCCAGTCGTCGGCGGCGAGCTTGCGGTCGGCGATGGTCATCCGCACCGCGCGGCCGAACACCTCGGCGCCGCCGCCCGGCAGGCTGGTGAGGCCCGCGTCCTTGAGCTGCTGGAGCACCTCGCGGAACGAGCACCGCTCGATGCGTGCGAGGTGCGCGATCTCGACGGCCGTGAGCGCCTTCACGTGGACGCCCGGGTAGGCGGCGCGCAGCGCGCGGATGATGTCGAGGTAGTAGCCCAGCCGGAGCTTGGGGTGCAGGCCGCCGACGATGTGGAACTCGCGGGTCGGCGCGCTCTTGGCGCCGGAGGCCTCGGCCAGCACCTCCTCCAGCGTGCGCGTGTAGGCGCCCTCCTCCTTCGGCATCCGCGCGAAGGAGCAGAACACGCAGGTGTTGCGCAGCACGCAGACGTTGGTGGGGTTGATGTGCTGGTTCGACGAGAAGAACACCCGCTGCCCGTTCACCGCCCGGTTCCGGGCGTCGGCGAGGGCGCCCGCCGCGATGAGGTCGCGGCTCTCGAACAGCGCCACGGCGTCGTCGGCGTCGAGCCGCTCCCCCGCGGCCACCTTCTCCGCCACGCGCTGCACGCCCGGGGCGTGCCCCGCGAGGGCTGGAAGGTCGCCGAGCGTGGTCGTCACGGGGCGCCCGCGCTCAGGCGGCGAACCGCTTCACGATCAGCGACACGTTGTGGCCGCCGAAGCCGAACGAGTTGCTCATCGCGACGTCCACCCGCCGCTCGACGGCGCGGTTGGGGGCGCAGTCGAGGTCGCAGTCGGGGTCGGGCGTCACGTAGTTGATGGTCGGGGGAATCACGCCGCGCTCGATGACCAGCGAGCAGATCGCGAACTCGACCCCGCCCGCGGCGCCGAGCAGGTGGCCGGTCATCGACTTGGTCGAGCCGAACACCACCGTGCGGGCCGCGGCGCCGAAGACCGCCTTCACCGCCTGGGTCTCCGCCACGTCGCCGGGCGGCGTCGAGGTGCCGTGCGCGTTCACGTAGGCGATGTCGCCCGGCGCGACGCCCGCGTCGGCCAGGGCGGCGCGCATCGCGAGCTGCGCGCCCCGGCCCTCGGGCGCCGGGTTCGTCATGTGGTACGCATCGGCGCTCATCCCGTAGCCGACGATCTCGGCCAGGATGCGCGCGCCGCGCCGCTCGGCGTGCTCCAGCGTCTCGAGCACCACCACCCCCGAGCCGTCGCCCATCACGAAGCCGTCGCGCGTCTTGTCGAAGGGGCGCGACGCGTGCGCCGGGTCGTCGTTCCGCGTCGAGAGCGCCTTCATGTTCGCAAAGCCGGCGATGGCGAGCGGCGTGATGGCTGCCTCCGCCCCGCCGGCGACCATCACGTCGGCGTCGCAGTCCTGGATGAGGCGGAACGCCTCGCCGATGGCGTGCGCCGAGGACGCGCACGCGGACACCGTGCAGTAGTTGGGGCCCGTCAGGCCGAAGCGCATCGCCACGAGCCCCGACGCCATGTCGGGGATGAACATCGGCACGAAGAACGGCGAGACCCGGTTCGGCCCCTGCTGGAGGAAGACCTTGCACTGCTCCTCGAAGGTGCCGATGCCGCCGATGCCGCTGCCGATCAGCACGCCCGTGCGGCTCGGCTCCGGGAAGCCGCCGGCGAGGCCGGCGTGCTGCACCGCCTGCTGCGCGGCCGCGATGCCGTACTGCGCGAACAGGTCGCAGCGCTTGGCTTCCTTGCGCTCCAGGTAGGCGAGCGGGTCGAAGCCCTTCACCTCGCAGCCGAACCGGACGTCGAGCGGCGTGGGGTCGAAACGCTGAATGCGCGCGGCCCCGGACGTTCCGGCGACCAGCGCGCTCCAGCTCTCCTCCACGGTGTTGCCGACGGGCGTCACCAGCCCGAGGCCGGTGACGACGACCCTCCGCTCCACTACTTCGCGCCCATCCGCGTATGCAGGTAGGTGAGGGCGTCCCCGACGGTGCGGAGCTTCTCCGCCTCTTCGTCCGGGATGTCGAGGTCGAACTCCTTCTCGAACGCCATCACGAGCTCGACGGTGTCGAGGCTGTCGGCGCCGAGATCCTCCATGAAGCTCGCCTCGTTGGTGAGCTTCTCACGCTCGACGCCCAGCTCCTCGGCGATGATGTCCTTCACCCGGCCTTCGAGATTCGCCATGTCGGCCATGAGAGTTACGTCCCTCCAAAGGGTTGACCCGCTACATCACCATCCCGCCGTCGACGACCAGGACTTGGCCCGTAATGTACGATGCGGCATCGGATGCGAGGAAGGCCACGGCCGCCGCCACGTCGTCCGGCGACCCGAGGCGGCCCAGCGCGATCTGCGCGCTCAACGTCTCCCGCGCCTGCGGCGTGAGTCCCGCCGTCATGTCCGTCTCGATGAACCCGGGCGCCACGGCGTTCACCCGGATGTTCCGCGACGCCAGCTCCTTGGCCACGCTCTTGGTGAAGCCGATGAGGCCGGCCTTCGACGCCGCGTAGTTCGCCTGCCCCTTGTTGCCCACCATCCCCACCACGCTCGCGACGTTGACGATCCGCCCGGAGCGGCGCTGCATCATCCCCCGGGCCACCGCCTTCGTGCACAGGTAGGCGCCCTTGAGGTTCACGTCCAGCACCGTGTCCCACTGCTCCTCGGTGGTCCGGACGAGCAGGTTGTCGCGCGTGACGCCGGCGTTGTTGACCAGCACCTCGATCGGGCCGAGGTCGCGCTCGATCTCCTCGACGCAGGACGTGATGGCCGCCGCGTCCACCACGTCCACGCGGAAGCCCTTGGCGCCGCACTCGATCTCGTCGGCGACTTCGACGGCGTGCTCGTAGTCGCGGTCGAGGACCGCCACCTTGGCACCGAGGCCGCAGGCCATCTGCGCCGCGATGGTCCGCCCGATCCCCCGCCCCGCCCCCGTCACCATCGCCACCTTGCCGTCCAGCTCGAGCTTCATCCCGCCTCCAGCCACGCGCGCACTTCCGCCGCCGTCCCGAGGTTCACGGTGGACGCGCCGGCCACGATGCGCTTCGCCAGGCCCGTGAGCACGTTGCCCGGCCCGGCCTCCACGAACGTCGCGCCCGGCCCGGCCAGCGCCGCCAGCGCCTGCACCGACGCCACCCAGCGCACCGGGCTCGTCAGCTGCTCGCCCAGGAGCCGGCGGGCCGTCGGCGCGTCCCGCACGGCTGCCGCGCTGGCGTTCGCCACCACGGGGAACGCGGGCGCACCCAGCGCCGCCGCGTCCAGGGCCTCGCCGAACCGTGCCGCCGCGGGCGCCATCAGCGGCGAGTGGAAGGCGCCGCTCACCTTGAGCGGGATCACGCGCTTGGCGCCCGCCGCCTTGAGCCGCTCGCCCGCCCGCGCCACCGCGGCCGGGTCGCCCGAGACGACGATCTGGTCCGGGCCGTTGAGGTTGGCGGGCACCACCACGCCGTCGGGCCCGCTGGCCTCGCGGCACGCGGCCGCCACGCTCGCCTCGTCGAGTCCCATCACGGCGGCCATCGTGCCCGGCCGCGCGGTGCCGGCCTCGTGCATCAGCTCGCCGCGGCGCCGCACCAGGCGCGCCGCCTCGGGCAGGGCCAGCGAGCCCGCCGCGACGTAGGCGCTGTACTCGCCCAGCGAGTGGCCCGCCGCGCCCGCCACCCGGCCCGCCAGCTTCGGCCCCGCGACGGCCCACACGGCCGCCGAGTGCGCCAGGATCGCCGGCTGCGCGTGGTCGGTGCGCGTGAGGAGGTCCTCGGGGCCCTCCCGCATCACCCGCGAGAGCGCGAACCCGAGCGCCTCGTCCACCGCCTCGAGCGCCGCGCGTGCCTCGGGAAACGCCTCCGCGAGGTCCGCCGCCATGCCCACGCGCTGCGATCCCTGGCCGGGACACAGCAGCGCGACGGTGGCCCTCGAGCCGGGACCAGACCGAGCGGGCGGCGCGCCAGACGCCTCCGCTGCCGGCGTACGCTCCGCCGGCGCGCTCACCAGCGGACGACCATCGCTCCCCAGGTGAAGCCCGCGCCGAACGTCACCAGCAACACCAGGTCGCCGGCCTTGAGGCGGCCGCACGTGCGGGCCTCGTCCAGGGCGAGCGGAATCGAGGCCGAGCTGGTGTTGCCGTAGCGGTCCACGTTCACGAAGACCTTTTCCATCGGAACGTGCGCGAAATCGGCCGTCGCCTGGATGATGCGCATGTTCGCCTGGTGCGGCACCAGCAGGTCCAGCTGGTCCGCGGTCACACCCGCCAGGTCGAGGGCGCACTGCGTGGCCTCCGCCATCGCCTTCACGGCCGACTTGAACACCTCGCGGCCGGCCATCTTGAGGTAGTAGCTGCGGTCCTTGAGCAGCGCCTCGTCGGGCGGATGCAGCGCGCCGCCGCCCGGGCGGTACAGCAGCTCGGCCAGGGTGCCGTCGGACTTGAGGAAGGTGGAGAGAATGCCCCGCTCGTCCGTCGCCGGGACCAAGACCGTCGCGCCCGCGCCGTCGGCCAGCAGCACGGCCGTCGAGCGGTCGGTCTGGTCGGTGATCGCGCTCAGCCGCTCGCTCCCAACCACGAGGGCGTTGCGCGCCGAGCCGTTCTCGATCAGGCCCTTCGCCACGGTCACGCCGTAGACCCACCCGGGGCACGCCGCGATCACGTCGAAGGCCGCGGCCTTCTTCGCCCCCAGCAGCGCCTGGACGTCGCAGGCCATCGAGGGGAGCAGCCGGTCCGGCGACGCCGTCGCGCCGACGATCAGGTCGAGGTCGGCGGCGTCCATCTTCGCGTCGGCCAGCGCCCGCACGCTCGCGTCGCGGGCCATGCCCGACGTGGTCTCGTCGGGGCCCGCGAAGTGGCGCTCGCGGATGCCGCTGCGCTCCCGGATCCAGGTGTCCGACGTGTCGAGCGTCTTCTCGAAGTCGGCGTTGGTCACGACGCGCTTGGGCACCGTCGAGCCCAGGCCGGCGAAGACGACGGCGGGCGGCTTCACGAGGCCGCCGCGTTGGGGGCGAATTCGCGTGCCATGTGCTGTACCAGCTGGTGTTGGATGGCTTCCACGGCGAGCCGGATGGCGTGGCGGATGGCGTTGGCCGTCGAGCGCCCGTGGCAGATGATCGAGACGCCCCGCACGCCCAGGAGCGGCGCACCGCCGTACTCGGAGTAGTCGAGCGCGCGCCAGATGCGGCTCATCGCCTCGCCCGCTACCGCCGCGGCGCCCAGCTCCCGCTCGGCGAGCGCGTGGAAGAGCCGGCCGAGGGACTCGTAGAACTTCAGGAGGACGTTGCCCACGAAGCCGTCGCACACCACCACGTCGAAGTCGCCCGCCTCGGAGCGGCCGAGCAGGATGTGGCGGCCCTCGACGTTGCCCACGAACGGCAGGCCGCTCTCGCGCAGCAGGCGGTGGGCCTCCTTGGCCGCGGCGTTTCCCTTCTCCTCTTCCTCGCCGATGTTGAGCAGGCCCACGGCCGGATTCGGGCGGCCCATCACGTCCCGGGCGTACAGCACGCCCAGGTGGGCGAAGCCCACCAGCTCGGCGGGAGAGCAGTCCACGTTGGCGCCCGCATCGAGGACCAGGACCGACTGCTGGCTCGTCGGGAACGTGGTCCCGATGGCCGGCCGCTCGAAGCCGGAGTAGAGGCCGAGGATCAGCGTGGAGCCGGCCATCACGGCGCCGGTGTTGCCGGCGCTGATGAAGGCGTCGGACTGGCCGGCCTTCTGGAGGCCGATGCCTATCGCTATGGAAGAATTGCGCTTGGACCTGATCGCTTGAAGCGGTTTCTCACCCATCGCGATGGTCTCGGGCGCGTCCACGATCTCGAGGCGGTCACGCTCCACGTCGTGCCGCTCGAGCTCCCGCTCCAGGATGCGTTGCTGACCGACGAGCTGGATGCGCACGTCGGCAGGCAGCTCGCCCAGGGCGAGCGCCGCGCCCGCAACCGGGTTGGCGGGGGCGTGGTCGCCCCCCATTGCATCCAGGGCGATGCGGATCACTCAGTCCTCGATCTCGATCCTCTTCTCGCCCTTGTAGAAGCCGCAGTTCGGGCACACGCGGTGCGGGCGGCGCATCTCGCCGCACTTGGGGCACGGCGCGAGCGTCGGGGCCTGCGCCTTGTAGTGCGTGCGGCGCATCCGCTTCTTGGACTTGGAGGTCCTTCGCTTCGGGACAGCCATTCGTCATTCCCCTCGATTGAGCTTCGTGAGCGCCGCCCAGCGCGGGTCGGTCTCCGGCGCGCAGCCGCACGGGCCGGCGTTGAGATCGGCCCCGCAGCGGGGGCACAGGCCGCGGCAGTCGTCGCGGC
>Ga0335083_10010814_pt1 | contig 10991 bp, 6 predicted proteins | sample Lox_Sample_42_FD_206716 | JGI IMG/M metagenome (GOLD analysis project Ga0335083, IMG submission 206716) | Soil microbial communities from Loxahatchee National Wildlife Refuge, Florida, United States - Lox_Sample_4.2 | ecosystem: Environmental > Terrestrial > Soil > Wetlands | place: USA: Florida... | reverse complement strand
CTGGAGGTGCAGACCAATCCCCTGCCGCCACCGGTCCAGATCGAAGCCATACGGGTGGATGACCAATCGGTCACCAACCAAAAAGACGGGGAACCCATCAAGGTGGCACCGGGGCGGCACCGGTTCGAGTTTCAGTACACCGGTTTGAGTTTTGTGGACCCGGAGAAGGTGCAGTTCAAATGCCGCCTCCAGGGTTTTGAAACCGAGTGGGTCAACGCGGGTACCAAACGTACAGTCAATTACAATTACATACCGCCGGGTCGTTACGCTTTTCAGGTCATCGCCTGCAACAACGATGGCGTTTGGAACGAGACCGGAGCCAGCCTCTCCTTCCGAGTGCTGCCCTATTTCTGGCAGACGTTATGGTTCCGCATCCTGGCCTGGATTCTGATCGTCGCCGCCAGTGGGGGGCTGGTCTGGTTTGAAATGGGGCGGCGGATGCGACAGAAACTTGAGCGCCTCGAATGGCAGCGGGCGGTGGAACACGAGCGCGCGCGAATTGCACATGATATTCATGACGACCTGGGCGCCCATTTGACGCGCATCAGCATGCTGAGCGAATCGGCGCGCGCGGAGCTGGACAATCCGGAGCGGGCCACCGCCGGCCTGAATCAGATTTACGATACCGCCCGTGACCTGACGCGGGCGATGGATGAAATCGTCTGGGCGGTAAACCCCCGGCATGACACTTTGGAAGGTCTGGCCAGTTATCTGGAGAAATTTGCCCAGGATTTGCTGGCCGCCGCAGGCATCCGCTGCCGGCTGGACATGCCCATGGAATTGCCCGCGTGGCGGCTGACAGCCGACGTGCGCCACAATTTGTTTCTCGCCTTCAAGGAAGCTTTGCACAACGTGGTCAAACATTCCGCCGCATCGGAGACCTACATCCGCTTGGTCGCCGGGGCCACCTCCTTTGAACTGGTGGTCGAAGACAATGGCCGCGGCTTCACCCCCGGGGCTGGTGAAAAAACCGCTTCGGACGTCTCCAACCGCCTTTTATCGGGCAACGGGCTGGAAAACATGGCGCGGCGATTGGTGGAAATCCGCGGGCACTGCCATATCCAATCGGCGCCGGGGCAGGGGACCAAGGTCATCTTCACCGTTCCGATCAAAGAGTTCGCGGTATAGCAGGCGCTTAACGCCGGATTACCTTACCCATGTCGTGATTATTGATGACATTCATTCCAGCGGGAATTGAGGTATAAATTTATGATGTCATCAACGCGAAATTACGGTTCCACGACCGGGGTTTATGGAAGGAAAGGAGGGTTGTGGCACGTGTTTTTGGTTGGGACAATTGTGCTGATAGCTTCGTCCAAACTGGTTTCCGCAGCGAATGTCACCATTAATGCGGCGAACCAGCTTTCCACCGTGAGTGATGCGGCTTTTGGAATTCATACCTCGGTTTACGACAATCAGAATGGCAATGCTTCTTTGCCCTCCCGGCTCCTGCAGTCGGGGGTCGATGCGCTGCGTTATCCCGGTGGCGGTTATGCCGACGTCTTCCATTGGTCCGTATCGAATCCAGCCCGCGGTTCAGGGAACGGCTACGGGCTGACGCCGTGGTGGGGTACCACCAACAATTACGGTTACATGGGGTCACAAACGGATTTCGGTAATTTTATCAAACTGTTAAGCAACGCCCAGTGTCAGGCCGTCATCACCGTGGATTTTGGCTCGGGAATGCAGTGGGACTATACGCATTCCAAGCTGATTGTGCCGGCCACGAACGCCTCACCGCAGGAGGCGGCGGCGTGGGTTGCTTATGCCAATGCCAATACGAACATCTATGGCACGGTGAATGATGTTGCCATTGGACTGGATGCCTTGGGCAACAACTGGCATACGGCTGGTTATTGGGCCATGATGCGTGCCGCCAGTCCGTTGGGCACCGATGACGGCTACAATTTTCTGCGCATCAATCACCCTGTCCCGGTCGGCATCAAGTATTGGGAAATTGGCAATGAAACCTTCGGGACGGGCTACTATGATTCCGGCGGAGACAACGGCTATTCCGTGGATTACGCCGTTCCTTATCCTTACAGCACCTACTCGCGGTACGGCAACTCGTTGCTTTCGCCAACCGCCTACGGCCAGACCGTCAAGCTATTCTCGCAGTCGATGAAGGCGGTGGACCCCACCATCAGGATTGGCGCCGTGGTCAGCACACCGCCGGGCGATTACAGTTGGGACAGCTACCGTAACCAACGCTGGACTCCGACGGTGCTGGCCCAGTGTGCCACGAACATAGATTTTGTCATCGCCCACTGGTATTCGCCAATCGGCGGCAGCAACGACGGCACCACACTTTTACAGCAGGTGGGCGGGACCATTCCGTTCATGATCAATGGCGCCACGCCAGGACAGGATTCGGGCACCAATTCGGGATTGCGCGACTGGATAAACGCCTATCGGACCGACGGCACCAACGTCCAGATTTTCATCACCGAGTTTGGTTACAATGTTTACAGCGGCAGTATCACCAATGCCATCGGCGGCACGCCGGTTCTTGGCCCGGTCAACGCGCTTTTTGCCGCCGATTGCTATTCCACGTGGTGGAGCTATGGCGTGGCCAATGTGGACTATCTGGAAATGAACACGACGGCGTTTCTGGGTGACAGCTCTTCCCTGACTCGCGGCGAAGTATATTATGCCGTCCAAATGTTGAGCCATCTTTGTCGCCCCGGTGATAATTTTCTCAGCGCTTCCTCCGACACCAGCAACCTGCGGGCACAGGCGGTCCTGCAGCAGAGCGGCAACCTGGGAATTCTTTTGATCAATGAGAACCGGACCAGCAGCCAGACTGTGAACGTGACGGTCAACAATGCATCCTTGAACAGCTCCGGAACCGCGTATCAATTCGGTGTCGGCAATTTTTCCGGTGCCAACGAAACACCCGTGTCCGGCCCGTCCACCAACAGCGCCTCGGGCTTCGGCAGTTCATTCAGCGTCATGGTTCCCGCCTACACGATGATTGTCATGGTGGTTCCGACTGTCGCTCCGAACACACCGCCAGTCCTGGCGCCCGTCACCAATCAAACAGTAAACGTAGGACAGACCGTTGCCTTTACCGCCAGCGCCACTGACACGAACCTGCCGCCACCAACTCTGACCTTCAATTTGCTAAGCGCGCCGACCAATGCAACTTTAGATGCCAATTCAGGCGCCTTTTCGTGGCAACCCCTGGTCAGTCAGGCGAATACGACCAACTCCATCGCCTTGGAGGTTACAGCCGGTGGAACTTCCGGCTTGAGTGCGACCCAGAGTTTCATCGTGACCGTGAATCCGCTGGTGTTGCCAAACACCACGCCGATGGGATGGAACAACGGACAGTTTACCTTGAAAATCACCGGCCAAGCCGGCCCGGATTATGCCGTATTGGGTTCCACGAACCTGGTTAACTGGAACCGATTGTTTACGACCAATTCGCCGCCGATGCCGTTTGTCTGGGTGGATACCAACGCGGCCGCGTTGCCGCTGCAATTTTATCGAATAGAAATCGGTCCGCCTTTGCCGTGACGGGCCGGTGGCCTGGTTAAACAAAAACACATATGGATCATGAAACCGAGTAGGTTGAAAAGCCATCCCAGGTGTGCGGGCTTCACCTTGATCGAGCTTTTGGTGGTGATTGCCATTATTGCCATTCTGGCCGCCATGTTGTTGCCGGCGTTGGCGGGCGCGAAACTGCGGTCCTGGCAGATTAGCTGTGCGTCCAACCTCCATCAACTTGATCTGGCCGGGAACATGTACATCAATGACAATAATTCGCTGATCACCTACGCTCAGGGTGTCACGGTAAACCAGTACCGGTATAATTGGTTGTCAACCCTCATTGACAATATTGCGCATGATGACAAGGTTCGGCTATGCCCGGCGGCGAGTCAGCCTAAAAGTTCCCTGAATTGGGCAATATTGAATGGGGGAGACGTATCGCACTGCTGGGTTTCCCCTCCGGGTCCGCCGCCGGCGGTCACAAACGAGGGCAGCTACACCATAAACGGCTGGCTGTATGATGTTAATACTTTTCTGGCGGCGGGTAACCACTTTCCCGGGTATTCGACGACGGGGCCGCGCGGCGGAACCAGCTTGTACGGCTCTCCGTTCGCGAAGCCGGCGGGCATCCAACATCCCTCGTACACCCCGTTTTTTACCGATGGCTGGTGGCCGGACGCGATGCCATGTGTTACGGAAACTGCGGGCAGCACGGTGGGGGGCTACAACTATGAAATGAACGTGATCCTTTTGGCACGACACGGTGCGCATACACCCTACTCTCCGCCTTTGCAGCCGCCCTTGAACAATACTCCCAATGGGATCAATGTCGCTTTTACGGACGGCCACGTACAATTCCAAAAGCTGGGCGACCTCTTCAATATGGATATCTGGAATATGGGGTGGGTTCCACCCAATCCGGGTCAGTAAACTGGTGTTGTGGAAAAGAACCGAAGCCGGTTCGGCCGCGGCCAGTACCGTCAAGGAAGCGGGTGGTTGCGGAACCGGTTGATGGATTGGCGAAGCCGAAGACGAATTGCGACCGGAAGGAATTGCTGTTATGATTGATGCAGTGCAAAAATCGGAAGAAGTGAGCATTGTGGTTTCCATTGTCGAAGACGACGCTCCGGCGCGGGGCATTCTCGCTGATTGGGTTCAGCGGGCGCCCGGGTTTCGGTGTGCCGGCCGATATGGCAACGGCGAGGCCGCGCTGGCCGCATTGCCGGCCGAAAAACCGACCGTGGTTTTGATGGACATCAATTTGCCGGGCATGAGCGGAATTGAATGCGTGCGCCGGCTCAAACCGCTGTTGCCGGGCACCCAGTTTGTGATGTTGACCGTTTATGAAGACGCCGATCATATTTTCAATGCCTTGGCGGCCGGGGCCAGCGGTTATTTGTTGAAGCGCGTGTCGCGCGGGGAATTATTGGCCGCGCTCCAGGACGTTCATGTCGGCGGTTCACCCATGAGCAGCAACATCGCGCGCAAGGTTGTGCAATCATTCCAGAGACCGGCCCTGACTGCTTCGGAAGCAGTGGACCTTTCTCCGCGGGAACGGGAGGTTTTGGAACTGTTGGCGCGCGGTTACCTTTACAAGGAAATTGCCGAATCGCTTCAGATCAGCGGGCCCACGGTAAATACCTACATCCGGCGCATCTACGAGAAACTGCATGTCCGCTCACGTTCCCAGGCGGTGGCGAAATACACCCACGTTCCTGGCGCCACCAATGCCGGCATCGTGCGATTTACCCCGGAAAAACGCGGTTTTTGAGTGTTTGTCATTACTTTTCACGACATGACCAAAAGCAAATACTGGAGTATTCTCCGGTCAGCGAAAGCAATCAGACTAAAACAACAAAGCGTCAGTTCCATGCGTATGAAAAAATTTGTAATGTTATCAATCGGAATGCTGGCATGCGCGTTGCAATCCGCCAATGCTCAAACCTCATTGTTTACCACCTACGACGACTGGTCGGCAGCGACAGCGGGTTGGGGGAGCGCCCCATCGGCCAATAACACCTTCAGCACGGATTCCAGCACGGTGAATGGCATTGGCAATCTTACCGCCCCAGGTGCCGCCGGCACATCAGGCTCTCTCTTGATTACCGCAGCCGTTGGTGGACCTGGTCCTGCTGGTGGCGGGCTTTGGACAGACGCAGCTACTCTCCCCAGCCAGGGCGGTAACCTGGCTTTTCTGCAGGCTATAGATCCGGGCACGGATGGAAATAATACAATTGCTGGTTCAGGCAACTTTTATTTGGACTATTCCTTGCCGGACAATGAAGGCGGCAGTTATTTCGACCCGGGCATTCTTCTCCAATACGCTGCCAACGGCTATTTCGGCGCATTTTTTGGGAATTCCTCGACCGATTTGGGATTCACAGATCCCAATAACGGTGGGGAGGTTTATCGGGCGACGATCCCGTACACTATTTCTGCGGGTTCATGGGGCGGTTTGGGTCTTGGCATCATGGTGCAGACCGATTATGCTTCGGCACTGCCCTTCTCGGTGGACAACCTCACCGTTGGTAATTTTGTGGTTGCCACTCCCGAACCGGGCAGCATTGCGCTGATAGGGCTCGGCCTCGCTGGATTGACATTGCTCCGCCGCCGGCAAAGTTAGCGCACTTTGATTGTGTTATTGGGAACGGGCAAGGTGAGGACTACCTTGCCCGTTGTTCTTTTTTGAAATGAGGATCTGGGCAAAGGAGAAGAAGGGATTCCAGATGGCGAACGATCGGCGCCGGGCTGATTTTATTTCAGGATGATATCGATCCATCGTGATGATTGCTCGGCGGAAACCGGTCCACGGGACGAAGACGATTAAAAACCGAGGCAAATGCCAGCCCCATCGTCATTATTTTTGACGACATGTAAATTTGAAGAACATTGATACATTGTTTAGATTACCGTTGAGTTCAACTTTAAGAGCGAAACTGCCATGAAACGAATCATTACAATTGCAGCCCTATTGACCCTCGGAAGTGTGGCATCATCTCACGCCAATCTGTTTGTGAGGGAACTGTGGGACAATGTCACCAATGGGACTCCGCAAAGTACGGAAGCATCCACTGCAGCATATCCCCTGGCTGGCCAGGGCAACGGAACAACCACTTATGGTCTCCTTGGAATATGGAACCTGAATCCAGCCGATCCGGCCCTTACCAATAATGTGCTGCAGGTCAGCGCCAGCGATGATGCCCGGAACGATTATGCCGCTCTTTATGGCTATCTGCCCGTGGAGTGGACCGTGCCCGCTACGATGCTTCTCAACGCCCCGAATACCAATGGCTGGGATTCCGGAACTTGGGCTACCCGGTTGATGGCGACCGGCTCGTGGATTCATCTCAGTTCCAACAGCACAAATTATTTCTCCTTCCGTTGGGTCAAAAGGTCCTTCTATTACCCCGTCAGCGGAACAAACGGTTATGGTGCTGACGACGCGGGTTTGGGTGTTGGTTTTGCCAGTGGCAGTGCCTCCAGTTCGGCTTTCATCGGCATTGGTATCACCCGGAGCGTGAAGCAATACACCTACGCGGGCACAGGCTACACAAACCTCGCCGGCACGGCCGACATCGGCGACACTCCCTATATCACAGCGGGTACCTTGGGCCAGGCCGGTTATCCGGGACACCCCGGCGATTCCGGCGGCCCGTACTACGTCCAGGCTTATGCGGGTGATGGCAGCGGCGCCGGCGTGATGAATCAATGCGAAGGTTACACCGGCAACAGCTATCCCATCTCCACCAATGGCGACACCTATATGTGGGGCGGCTGTATGGTTGGCCGAATTGTGACCACGACGGGTGGAAACACGGAAATTGATGTTAAAAATTATTCCGGCCAGGACCCCGTGGCCAATGTAATTGACCAGACTCCCAACCCGGCCACAGGCTGGGACGCTGTTTATCACTACAATAACACCGTCAACTTGGACTATCTTCTGGTGTGGATGTATGGCAACAACTACGCCAATCCCTGCTATATAGATAGTATCCGCGTGGCAAATACCTGGTCGGAAATTCTGGGGCAGGAAGCCGAGACGCCACTCCTCACCCCGCCTCCTTCCAACCCGACCAACACCTATTTCCAGGGCACGGCACTGACATTCAACGATTCTGCTGCCATTGATCCGGCAACGAACGGCTGGTATGAATGGTTGTACAACAGCAATGCCACCCTCGGTGCCAGCGCAGTGGGCATCGGCAGCAATGCATTCAGCTTACCGGGTCCAGTGGTAGCCAACAGCGGCTATTATAGTGTGGCCTTCTCGAACGGTTGGGAAACCGGATCGAGTTTGTTGGTCACCAGCCCCCCGGTGCACATCAATATCGTAGCTCCCAGCGCGCCGGTTATCATGGGACAGCCGCAGCCCGCAGGACGGTATTCTGCGCCAGGCGCGGCATCGGACACCATGACCGTGAATGTGCAGGGTACTCCGCCGTTCTCCTATTACTGGAGTCAGATCACCGCTGGCGGGGCCACCAATCTGGTACAAGCCGTTGGACCTACCAACGGTGTCACCAATATCTACACGTTTGCCGCCCCGATTTCACCCAGTGCGGCTGGCAACTACTTCGCTCTCGTTTCCAATTACCTTGGAACCGCCACTTCCGCTTTGGCCAACTTTAGCGTCATTGTTCCGACGCCGGGAAGCTTTGCGGCCCAGGTGGTCAGCAACGCGCCGTGGGCCTATTGGCGGTTGGATGAGAACTATGGCACGACCAACCTGCACGATTACTATGGCGGTCATGACGGGGCAATCCTGGATACTACCAACACCGTTACCATCGGCACCAATGCGCCGATTATAGGCGGTGTTTATCAGAACCAGTCTGCGGCACCCTACGCAGGTTTCCCGGCCAATCACGTCGGCTTGTACATCCCGCTCGATTTTCCCTTTGCTTTGGCCCGCGTCAACATGCCGGGCGTTGGAAATTTTGGACCTGGTATGACGTGGATGTGCTGGCTCTATGCGCCCAATCCGAACTCGAATCCAACCGCCGAATCCGGCTGTATCATGTGGAATCGGGATTATAGTGGCACCACCCTTGGGGCCAGCGGGTACGGCAATGCATTTGGCATAGACTTTTACCAATATGTAGCCGGAGGCGTGACCAACAATAACGAGCTGGGTTATCGCTGGGGTGGTGGCACGGAAAATCCCAACGCCCCTTATTATGGCTATGACTGGCCCAGCGGTTTGTATGCGCCGACCAATAGCTGGTACTTCGTGGCTATGGTTTGGGGTGCGGCGAATAGTGCCACCATGTACATGGGTACCAATACCGGCCCGCTGACTGTCGCCAGCACTAAATTGCCGGCCATGTTCGACCCCACTTATCCGGGCACCAGCTACTCGAATTCGTATTCGATTCTGCTCGGCCGCAACGGCTACCCTTGGACCGAGGTTCAGGGCAGCGCACAAGACCAGGCCAATATCTATATAAGCGACGCGGCCGTTTTCACCAACGCGCTGTCGTCCAACGCCATCTACCAAATCTACCTGGCAGCCATGAATGAGCTGATTACCATGACCAACTCGGCCGGCAATCTGGTCTTAAGCTGGCCGCAGGGCACGCTGTTGTCCTCAACCAACGTTCAAGGGCCTTACGCGCCGGTAGCCGGCGCGAGTTCGCCCTATACTGTTTCCAAGTCGGTGCCCCGGCAGTTCTATCGAGTCCAAAAATAACATGCAAAATGTGAAAATCTTCGGGCCGCACGAGTCACCTCCTGAGGTGGTTCGGAAGGGCGGTGGTGGGTTCACGTTGATTGAACTGCTGGTCGTTATCGCCATCATTGCGATTCTGGCAGCCATGCTGTTGCCTGCTCTGGCCCGGGCGAAATTGCAGGCCCAGCGCGCACAATGCATAAACAACCAGCATCAGTTGCTGCTGGCATGGATGATGTACTCGGACGATAACCGCGGAAAACTGGTTCCCAATGTCTCGACGAGCTGGGCTAATTGGCTGACAGCACCCAGCTGGGATGGTATTGCCAATAGCATGGATCCGAGTGCAAATCCGCCGACGGACACCAATGGGCCCGCCCTGGTCGCGGATGGCAAAGGGTTGTTGGGAACCTACCTCGCGCATAATTATCTGGTATTCAAATGCCCCGGGGACAGGGTGCCTGGACCGCACGGCCAACGCGTTCGCAGTTACTCGATGAATACCATGATGAATGGCTTTGCCGGCCCTGGCGCGACCACTTACTTGAACGGAAATATGCTCGACATCTACGGCAATCTCACCACTTCGTCCGGTCCACGGTCGGGCAGCGCCTACCGATACTTTCAAAGGTCCAGTTCCATCATAAATCCCCGGCCTTCAAGCGCCTGGGTGCTGATAGATGAGTGGGGCGGTTCCATCAACGATGGGTTCTTTTGGGTGGCCATGGCTTCACCGCCCGTGTGGAAGGACGTGCCGGCGAGTTACCACGGTGAAAGCGGATGTCTGGCTTTTGCCGATGGCCATTCAGAGATTCATATCTGGACCGATCCTTACGTCCGTGACAAGCCTGTCGTACCGGGCAGTGGAGCGAATTACAGCCAATCTGGCGCCGGGTATCCTGACTTGCCGTGGCTGCAGTCGCACACCTCATCCCTGCCGTAATAGAAAATCCGCGCCGGTGGTTCTGGGCAACACCTGATTCTTCGTCCGCCTGCGCATGCAGCAAGCCTGCCAAACGCTCAACACCGGCGACCTGGGCATCACCGAAATCGTCCGGGGTTTTTGGGATGCCAGGATCCGTTCTATTTCTGCCTCCCATGCAAGTTGATCAACCGAGCGGCGCCTGAAAATGTTTCGGCGGACTGGCTCAAACATCTTTTCTTCAATCCCACCGATCCCTCCATCGAACGCCTCGCTCGGATTTTGAATGGCTTTGCCCCGCCGACTGTCTGCCTTAAGCCGGGCTTCAGTGGCCGATGCTTAATGAAAAAACGGGTGATAGTGGCGTGGCGCTGACTTCGTTTAAGTAGGGACTGTTGGCCCCCAGAGCACTATATGTGTCGACCAGGAAGTAATAGGTTGTGCCTCCCACCAGGTTGGAAATGGTTGCCGTTGTCGCCTTGCCGACATTGAGCACATAGCCATAGACACCGCTGGAAGTGCCATAGTAAACCTTGTATCCCATGACGCTCGGGTTTGTGCTCGCGGGCCATGACAAGGTAACGGAGCCGGTAAGATTGTTGCAAACGCCGCGGATGAGCACCACGGGCAGGTTGGTGAAGGAAAGATTTGTCGACCCGGCAAAAGTGCCGGCTGTCCGCCAGATCGCGGACGACAGGTTGGTGCAGAACTGCAACGTGATCGGATTGGTTACGTCGGCCGTTACTTTTTCACTGATGATCGTCATAAGTGGGGGTACCAGGGAGTTGGTCACGACCCCGCTCAACATCACGTTGGTTCCATTCCCGCCACCGCTGACGCTCACGCTCTGGCTGTAATTGCTCGCCACCTGCGGACTGAAGACCACCACCACCGCCTGCGTCTGCC
>Ga0335083_10010811_pt1 | contig 10992 bp, 8 predicted proteins | sample Lox_Sample_42_FD_206716 | JGI IMG/M metagenome (GOLD analysis project Ga0335083, IMG submission 206716) | Soil microbial communities from Loxahatchee National Wildlife Refuge, Florida, United States - Lox_Sample_4.2 | ecosystem: Environmental > Terrestrial > Soil > Wetlands | place: USA: Florida... | reverse complement strand
CGCGCCCCACGTCCGGTTGCGCCCCAGCGGCAGCGCATCCGTCAACGCCGCCGCCGTTACTCCCGACATACCGCGCGTCCGCCGCAGCACTTCGTCGTAGTAGCTGTTCTGCTGCGACTGCGTCTTGTAGCTTTGGTCCGGATCGACGCGGATCGCCGCGGCCTGCTCCGGATGGAACCCCAGGTTCACGTCCAACACCCGCATGAAGCTGCGCACCAGCAGCCCCGCGCCAACCAGCAGCACGCAGGCGAAGGCGATCTCCGCCACCACCAGCGCCCCTCGCACCCAGCTCCGTCCTTTGCCTGCCGTCGTTCCGCGCGACGTCTCCTTCAACGCCTCCGCCGCCGTCCCGCCCGCCGCCTGCAGTGCCGGCGCGATTCCGAAAATGACTCCCGTCAGCACCGCGCCCGCTGCCGTGAGCATCACGGCCCGCAAGTCCGTCTGTACCTCGTTCAACAGCGGAATCTGCATCGCCGTCAGATGCGCCATCGCCCGCGTTCCCAGGAACGCCAGCGCCACCCCCAGCGCCGCTCCACAGCAGGATAGCGTCACCGACTCCGTCAGCATCTGCCGGATTAATCTTCCGCGTCCCGCACCCAGCGCCGCCCGGATGGCCACCTCTTTCTGCCGCGTCGACGTGCGTGCCAGCAGCAGGTTCGAAAGATTCGCGCACACGATCAGCATCACTACCCCGACCGCGCCGGCCAGCACCTCCAGCGCCAGCCGCAGCCGTCCGCTCACGTGCTCCGCCAGCGGCGTCAAGATGCCCTCGAAGTCGTTCCGCTCCGGATGCGCCTGCGTGAGCTGTCCGGCCAGCAACTTCACCTCGGCCTGCGCCTGTCCCGCCGTGACGCCCGGCTTCAGCCGGCCCACGATCGCCATCGTGTTTCCCCACCGGTTCGTCTCATTCGTGAGCGGAAACGCGAAGTACAAATCGATCTGGCTCCCGGGCGCGAACACCTGCGCGAAGTCGAAAGACGCCGGCATCACACCGATTACCGGTGTCGGCTGATCGTTGATGATCAGTTTGCGCCCCACGATCCCCGGGTCCGCCCCGAACCGCCGCTCCCAGATCGCGTGCCCCAGGATCACGGCGTTCGGTCCGTGCCACTTGCACTCGTCCGCGTTGAAGAGCCGCCCGAGTTGCGGAGGCACGCCCAGCGTCTGGAAGAAGTTTTCCGAAACCGAGACCCCGCTCACCCGCTCCGGTTCTCCGTCGCCGCTCAGCAGGTTGTCGCCAACGCCGTAGAACGCCATGTACGCCCCCAGCGCCTCAAACGACCGGTTCCGTTCGCGCAGATCGAGCAGGTGCCCGACCTGCGTCGTCGCTCCCGACAGCCCACCCTTGTCATGGTTCGCGATCCAAACCAGGCGCTCCGGCTCCCGAAACGGCAGCGGCCTCAGCAGCACCGCATTCACCACGCTAAAAACGGTCGACGAGGCTCCGATTCCGAGCCCCACAATCAGTACCGCGAATGCAGCAAATCCGCGATCCTTCCTCAGCGTGCGCGCCGCATACCTGAGATCCTGCACCAGTCCATCGATAAACCCACTTCGGCCCATGACTTCTTATACTGCCCGTGCCCGAAAAAGTTACGCGGCGCACGCCACATGGCCGCCACCGGCCCTGGCTCCGCAGCGAGCGGTGCCCTTTGGGCCGCCGCTCGCCCGGTCTGCCTTTACTGTTCCGAATACATCTTGCAGGACACATTCGGATGCCAGTTGACGAAGGCCCCGTTCGGGTTTGACTTCCACGCCCACACGTGCAGGGTATAAAACGCCGGAAGTCCGAACCGGTTCGGGCTGGGAAACAGGTGAAACAGCTGGCCCATCAGCTTGGGAGGGTCCGTATGTGATATGTTCCACTGGTCCGCCAGCACCAGAAAATCCGCACCGATGAGCTTCTTGCTCCCGTCCGGCATCGCCTCATAGATGACGATTTGCGGCTTGGTCGGGTCCAATACCCCGCTATTCACAAGCGTCGCGTTCACGTAATGCAGGCCCATTGCTCCGGAGTCGTCTCCGCTTACGCACCCGAACTGCAGTGCGTAGCCTGCCGCTTCCGCCGCCGCCACGTCCTGGTATTTCTGCGTGGCCTGCCGCACTGCCGCCAGCAATCCCGTTGCGTTGCTTGTCGCATCTGCCTGCGCTTCCGTTGCCACGTGCGAATGCACATCCTGTGCGGGCGCCTCTTGCGGACAGCTCATCGTCAGAACGAGCCCGATGGCTGCACACGCCGCCCACGCAAACTTCCTCTGCTTCATGCTTGTTTCTCCTCGTTAAATTTTTCCGTCTTGCTGCCGCTTGCTGGGGAAATCCCCGCGGCGAAATTGCGGGCAGCCCATGTGGGACCGCCGCTATCTACTCATGCGGAAAAATGTCGAGGAAGTTTTCGTCCGATTGCCGAATTTACGATCGAAATCGCGCTCAGCACCGTCCTTACCGATCCATCTTCACCGGAGGCGCATTTCCCCGCTTCACCTTCGTCGGATCGAAGATCCTCTGATCCTCCGGCAGCACCTGGTACGCCCCCGCCTCCGGCTTGTCCGCGAACACGTCGCTCAAATCCGTCGCCACCGCATCGTACAGATTCAGTGGCGGCAAACCCAGCAACCGGAAGATCGTCTTCAGCAGCCCAGGAAAGCTCGTATTCCGGTGCGACACGTACCCCTTCTTCACCCACGGACCCGCCGCCATCAGCACCGTCCGCTGCGCGTCGATGTGGTCCACTCCGCCCTGCGCGTCATCCTCGGTGACGAACACCGCCATCTCCTTCCACCACTTCGTGCCCGACAGGAACTGGATAATCCGCCCGAGCGCGTAGTCGTTGTCCGCCGCGAACGATTCCTGGTACGGATACCCGTCGTCCGGCCGTTCCTTCGTCATGTGGTCGTTCGGCAGGTGCACAAAAACAAACTGCGGCAGCTCGCTATTCCCGTACTTCTCCTGAATCTCCTGGATGAACCGATCCGCCCGGAACTGGTCAGGGATATTCATGTTGAATCCCGGATACGTCCGCGACGTATTGCGATAAAGCGGATCCGGCATGGGCACGTTCGTCAGGTAACGCGCGCCCGTCGGCTCCAGGCCCGGCCCTTCATCCACTCCCGCCAGTTCGAACCCCTCGCCGAAGTTGTAGAAGCTGACACCGTGCCGCTCGAAGTGATGCCAGATCGTGCCGCCTTCCAGTTGCTCCTCCGGATGTACCGACGCATCCGTTCCCGCGAACAGCAGCCTTCCCGGCGCCGAGCCCAGCCGGAAATCCTTCCCCTGCTCCCCGTACGCCGCCATCAGCGACGATTCCGTCCACGCCGTCGGATACGATCCCACCAGCCAGTGGTGCCCATCCACACTCACATCTGAATCGGCATAAAAGTTATCGCTGATCGCCCACTGTCGCGCAATCGCGTGGTGGTTCGGCGTCACGTTTACATCCTTGATGCTCAAGCGCTGTCGCCGTCCGTCCACGAAGCCGCGCGTGCCCAACCGCGCCAGTTCCGGCATCCCCGTGGCGTCCAGGACGTCGCCGAAGACCTCGTCATACGTCCGGTTTTCCTTCACGATCAGCACAACGTGCTTGATCCCCGCCGGCAAAGGCCGTTCCGCTTCCGGACGCGGAACGAACCCGTTAACTTCCATCACTCGCGCCGTGTGTGCCGCCAGATCCGCGCGCGCCGGCAGCGGAAAGACCGAGATGGTTCCTTCCCGCAGCCGGTTCTTCGAAACTCGCCAGTCCGGACCCACTCCGTGCCCGCGCGCATTGGCCACAAACACCGTATCGCCGTCCACCGCGATCCGTGTCGGAAACCACGCCACCGGAATGTGGCCGATCACCTTCCGCTCTCGCGTATCGATGACGCCCACCGCGTTGATCCCCGCTTCTGCCACCAGCAGCCAGTGGGTGGCCTCGTGATACGCCAGACCAATCGGCAGTATGCCACGCAGCCCCTCTAGTCCCGCGATCCGGATCGGAATCTCCGCCGCCACCGTGTTCGTCTTCGCGTCGATTACCGTCACCGAATCCTGGTTCGCGTTCGACACGAAAACGAAGTCGGCCGCCGCCACGACTCCCGAAGGACTGCTCCCTCCGCCATTTGCTGGACCAAATGGAACACCTGTCCGCACAAAAGTGAGCACTTTCATGGTGGCCGGATCGCTCACGTCCACCACTGCCAAAGAGTTGGCCTCGCGCAAATTCGGATCGCCCAGCCCCGGCACCTTCACCGCGCCGCGCTCCGTCGCTCGCTCAGCGCCAGCCACCGCCTCCGCGCTCGGAAAACCGAACGCCGGAAACGTCAAACCCGTTGCTCGCGCTTGTTTGGGATCCGCGCCGGGAATGGCCTGATACTGGAACATGCCGATGTTCGTGACATATAGGCGCTTCCGGTCCGGGGACAGGGTCAGCGCGAATGGCAGCCGGCCCACGCGAACCGACCCCGTCACCTGCCGCGTCCGGACATCGACCGCCGCCACCCGAAAGTTCGCCTGATCAATGACGTAGAGGATGCCGCGCTCGGAATCCATGGCGATATCCCCGGTGTAGCTGTCGTCGTAGCCGCCCTGGTCCAGGCTGAACGTCCGCCGCCTCTCGCCGTCCCATCCCAGCAGGCTGACCCGTCCGCTGTTTCCCTCGGAGGCATAAATTCCGCGGTCGCGGTCAAACGCCAAACCCATGAAAACGCTGCGCCAGTCGTCCGGATCCAGCGCATCCATCGCCTCGCGAGATCGCGCTATGATCTGTCGGTCGCCCCAGCCGCTCCGTTCTCGCTCTAGTACTGTCAGGGAGTTAAGCCCCGGCCCCGTGTTCGAACTCACCACGAACCGCGCGCCCGGACTCACCGCGAGGCCAAAGGCGCCCGGCCCACTGACGTATTCCGTCCCAACCGGTGAGATTACTCGGCCGCCGGGAAGTATCGATGCGCCCGCATTTCGAAGCGCGGGCCGTGTTCCCGCCGGTGCGGAATACGACTGTCCGAATGTAATCGCGCACGCAGCCAGAACTCCCGAAATCGTTCTCCACGCAGCCAGCACCCCTCCATCATATACATCCGATGGTCAGCTACCAGATCAGGTGTACATTGGCAAACGGTTTTAGAAATTGCAGGGTTCCTCACCGATTGCGTAAAGATTTCCAGGTAGTGAAGAATTCTACTCAGTTCAAAGTACTGTACCCTATATCCATTTTTCAGGAGGAGTACTCCTTTAAGTACCCGGTGAACGGACCGAGCCGAAAACTTCATGTTTTTCGTCAGCGTATCAATTGGCACCCGAAGTGCTCATCTTCCGTGGACAGAGGCTGTGATGAAACGCAGGTTGGCGGCGTCCACGGTTGTAATCATCCTTGTAGCGCTGTGGATGTCGTTCGCTTTCGCGGCTCCCCAGGAAAGCCCGGCCAGAAAACAGCCGGCAGTCAGGCAAACTGCGATGACCGGGTGCATCGACGAGCAGGAGGGCCGCTATCTATTGATCAGCGATCAGACTCGCGATCTGATCGCGAAACTCGAGGCCGAAGGCTTCCCAACGGAGGGCTTCGCCAAACATCTGGGGCATAAGGTTACCGTACGGGGATCGGTTGCCTCGGAGGGGTCTAACCCCGTTTTCAAAGTCCGTACGATTGAAACGGTTAGCGAAACTTGTGGACCCCAACAGCCCTAGAGGGCATCAAGATCGGTTGAACATTGGAGGAAACATGGCATCCACTCCTACAGCGTTTGCGCCTCAGAAACCATTGGAAGATCCGTTAGCCCATCTGCCGTGCTCCAGCATCGTGGAGTATCGCAAGGGCCAGATGATCTACAACCAGGACCAGCCTTCTACTGCCATCTACCTGGTGATCGATGGCAAGGTGAAGGTTTCCCGCCTTGCCGATGACGGCCACCAGGTCGTCGTCGACATCTACCAGCCGGACGAGTTCTTCGGCGAGTCGGCCTTCCTCAACCTGCCCCATCGCGCCGAGCAGGCCACGGCTCTCGAGAACACCAAGCTGATGACCTGGACCACCGCGGAAATCGAGGACATCGTGATGAAGCGGCCACGCCTTGCCGTGGCGCTGCTCCAGATCCTCGTGCAGCGGACGATCGACTTTACCCATCGCATCGAGAGCTTCTCCGTCGATAACATCGCGCGACGCCTGGCGCGCTCCCTGATCCGGTTCTCCGAGCGGCTGGGAACTCCCGAGGATGACGGCTCCATCCGCATGGTGCCCTTCACTCACGAACTCCTTTCGCAATACGTCGGGACTTCGCGAGAGATCGTCACCCACTACATGAACCAGTTCCGGCGCCAGGGCTACCTGCGCTATTCGCGCAAGGGCATCATCCTGTACCGCGATGCGTTCAAAGAGTGGTTGCGGCAGAACGCTTGACGTCTGACCGCGCGGAACCAATAGAGCGGGTCCTTCGTATTCCAATCCGGAGGACCCAATATGTTCTGCACCAAGTGTGGCGTGCCCCTTCGGGAAGACGACCGTTTCTGCTCCCAATGCGGAAATGCCACGGCTTTCGGCCGTAGCGTCTGTGAGCCGGCTAAGGCGCTCCGCCTCGATAAAGCCAACAAAAAGATTGCTGGTGTCTGCGCGGGTTTTGCCCGCTATTTCGAGATGGACGTCAGCCTGATGCGGGTCCTCTGGCTCGCCATGGCGATCATCACCGGCGGTTTGGGCATCTTCGTCTACATCGCCGCCTGGCTGGTCATTCCGGCCGATCCCGTGGCGCCGGTAGTTTTCGCGGCCCAGCCCCAGCGGACCTGAGACAATAGCGGTTTGCTCGCCGCTTACCTGATCTTTGCCGCGACATATGTAGTTCTCGCCGTCGGCCGAATGCCCGGCCTCCGCATCGACCGCACCGGCGCCGCCATCATCGGTGCCGCGCTCATGATCGCGGCCGGCGTGCTCACCGTCCCCGAAGCCTACGCCGCCATCAACTACGACACCATCATGCTGCTGTTCGGCATGATGATCGTGGTGGCCAACCTCCGGCTCTCTGGTTTCTTCACCGTGGTCAGCGCCTGGGTAGTGGAGCATGCCCACCGCCCGCTGCGCCTCCTCTGCGGCATCGTGGCTGTCTCCGGCGTCTTCTCCGCCTTCTTCGTCAACGACACCATGTGCCTGGTGTTGACCCCGCTGGTCCTCGAGATCACCCGCCGCCTCCGCCGCAATCCTGTGCCGTACCTTTTGGCGGTGGCCATGTCGTCCAATATCGGCAGCGTCGCCACCATCACCGGCAATCCACAGAACATGATGATCGGCAGCTTCTCGCGCATTCCCTACCGCGCCTTCGCCGCTGCGCTCGCCCCGGTCGCGGCCATCGGCCTCGTGCTGACGGTGGTCGTAATCGCACTGGTCTACCGTGGCGAGTTCCGCTCTGAGAACCGGCTCGAAATCGAGCACAAGCCGGTACGCGTACATCGCGCACTGCTCTGGAAATCGGTAGCCGCGGCGGCGGCGATGATCGTGTGCTTCTTCGCCGGCATCGCCGTGCCCACCGTGGCGATCGTAGTCGGCGCGCTGCTGCTGATCACGCGCCGCGTCAAGCCCGAGCGCATCTACGCCGAAATCGATTGGGGCCTCCTGGTCATGTTCATCGGCCTTTTCATCGTGATCGCCGGCATCGAGAAGACGCCGCTCTCCACCAGCCTCTTTACCTTCGCATCGCAGTACCACCTCGATCGCACCGCCCCGATGGCGATCTTCAGCGCCGCTCTCTCGAACCTCGTCAGCAACGTGCCTGCCGTGCTGGTCTTCAAGAGCATGGTGCCACGCCTCCCTGATCCGAACCACGCCTGGCTGACCCTGGCGATGTCCTCGACCCTGGCCGGCAACCTCACCGTGCTGGGCTCGGTGGCCAATCTCATCGTGATCGAGCGCGCACGGCGCGAGGTCCGGATCGGTTTCTGGGAATACGCCAAAGCCGGTGTTCCGCTCACCATTCTGACGCTGGCTCTCGGCATCTGGATGCTACAGTGACCTCATGGCGCTGCCCGCGATCTTCATCGGCCATGGGAACCCGCTGAACGCGCTGGCGCAGAACCGGTACACGGAAGCCTGGCACCAAATCGGTCACAACATCCCGAGGCCCAAGGCAATTCTAGCGATCTCCGCGCACTGGTACGTGCCGGACACCGGCGTGACCATCACTACGGCACCGCGGACTATCCATGACTTCGGCGGGTTTCCCGCCGAGTTGTACAACGTGCGGTACCCGGCGCCGGGTGAACCGGAGCTGGCGCGGCGAGTGCAGCAGATCCTGGCGCCGCTCCCGGTGAAGCTCGACGAATCCTGGGGCCTCGACCACGGCACCTGGTCCGTGCTCTGCCACGTCTACCCGGATGCCGATATCCCCGTGGTGCAGCTCTCCATCGACGAGCGCGAGCCCGCCGATTTCCACTTCGAGCTTGGACGGCGGCTCGCGCCGCTGCGCGACGAAGGCGTGCTGATCTTCGGCAGCGGCAACCTGGTGCACAACCTCCACGCATACGCCTGGGGGCGGCGCCCCGCCGAGCCCTACGACTGGGCTCTTCGGTTCGAGGCCGCCGCACGCCAGATGATCGCGGCGGCGGAGTACGAGCCGCTTCTGAATTACGAATCGCTCGGGCGCGACGCGCTGCTCTCGATTCCGACGCCCGATCACTATCTGCCCCTGCTCTACATCCTTGGCACGCGGCAGCAGGGCGAGGCGGTGTCATTCCCCGTGGAAGGCGTGGACGGCGGCTCCATTTCGATGCTGGGCGTCCGTATTGGTTAAACGGAGCGGCAACCGTCGCGGACCGTGAGCATGGAGCGCCCGGCGCGGTTCCCATGGGCCGTCGAGCGCGAGTTCGAGTCTGGGAAAGCGCGTCATCAGATCGGTCAGGGCGATACGGGCTTCCATCCGGGCGAGCGGCGCTCCGAGGCAGGCGTGGACTCCGGAGCCGAAGGCCAGGTGCGGGTTGGGGTCTCGGGCGATGTCGAAGCTGTTGGGGGCGCGGAAAACGCGCGTGTCGCGATTGGCGGAGGCGATGACCGGCACCACGAGGGCGCCCGGGGGAATTCGGAAGCCGTGGAGTGCAATCCCCCTGCGCGCCGTGCGCATCACCCATTGCAGGGGCGAACGGAAACGGAGCACCTCTTCCACTGCGGAGCCGAGCAATTCGGGGTGGGCGCGCAGGCGCTCCATCTGCTCCGGGGCTTCGGCGAGACAGAGGACGGCGTTGGTGATGACGCCGCTTGCGGTTTCCTGCCCGGCGACCGTGAGGAGTTGGATGAAGCCCAGGATCTCCTCATGGCTCAGGTGCGCGCCGTCGACGTCCGCTTCGAGCAGGCGGGTGAGCAAGTCGTCGGCGGGGGCCTCGCGGCGCTGCTGGATCAGGTCCTCGAGCCAGGCGCTCATCTCGGCAGTGACCTCGGCGAAGTCGAGCATGGAGGCCTCGGCCTCGGGCCCGAATGAGCGCGTATCGCTGAGGCGGAGTATGGTGTCGCTCCATCGCTGGTAGGTCGGCCAGTCGGCCGCCGGAATGCCGATCATGCCGGCGATCACCATCCGGGCCAGCGGGCTGGAATATTCCGAGGCGAGATCGATCGCGGGGCTCGGTTCGACTGCGTCGAGGAGTTCGCGGGAGCAGTCGCGGATGCGCGGCTCGAGCTGGGCGATGAGTCGCGGGGTGAGAGCCTTGGAGATAAGGGTGCGCTGCAGAACATGGCGCGGGGCGTCGAAGGAGATGAACCAGTTGCGCGGAGCGGGGACTTGGGAGCTGAAGGCTTCGTGGTCTTGGAGGACCTGCCGGACGCCGTCATAGTCGAAGACCATCCACCCGTCGAATGGGGGCGGAACACGAAAGACGGGAGAGTCCCGGCGCAGATCGTCGTAGGCCGCGAAAGGATCGCGGCGCATCTCCGCGGAGAACAGGTTCATGGCAGTGCCTGTAGGGATGATGTCACCGGAGGGGCGGTAGCGAAGTAGACGATTGTCCGATGCGCGTGCGATTTCAGGCGGATTGCGAAGCCAGCGTGTGAGAATCGGTACCCACGGAAACCGCCCGCTCGCTGACGCTCGCGGTTCTGTGTCCGGAGTACTCGTCAGGGAGCGGGCGGCTTCGAGGCTACATGGCCAACTCGCGGGTTAAGAATGCGAGGCGGTCGGCCCATTCATCGATGGTCTTGGTGACCGGTTTCCCGGCGCCGTGGCCCGCTCGGGTTTCGATGCGGATCAGGATGGGCCGCGCGTTCGCCTGGGCGGCCTGCAGCGTGGCGGCATATTTGAAGCTGTGGCCGGGGACCACGCGGTCGTCGTGATCGGAGGTGGTGATCAGGACGGCGGGGTAATGGCCGCCGGGTTTGATGTTGTGCAGCGGCGAGTAAGCACGAATGACTTTGAAGTCGGCGGGATTGTCGGGCGAGCCGTACTCGTCCACCCAGAGAGCGCCCACGGTGAACTTGTGGAAGCGAAGCATGTCCATCACGCCGACGGCCGGCATCGCGGCGCCGAATAGATCGGGGCGCTGATTCAGGACGGCGCCGACGAGCAGGCCGCCGTTGGAGCCGCCAAAGATGGCGAGTTTCGGAGTCGAGGTGTACTTCTGCGCGATTAAGTATTCGGCGGCGGCAATGAAATCGTCGAAGACGTTCTGCTTCTTGTCGCGCTTGCCGGCGTCGTGCCACTCGTCGCCGTATTCGGCGCCGCCGCGGAGATTGGCCGATGCCCAGATGCCGCCCATTTCCATCCAGGCAATGTAGGCTGGGCTAAAGGCCGGCGTGGTGCTGACATTGAAGCCGCCGTAGCCATAGAGGATGGTCGGGTTCTTGCCGTCCTTCGTGAGGCCCTTGCGGTGGACGAGAAACATCGGAATCCTGGTCCCGTCCTTGGAGGGGTAAAAGACCTGCTCGGTCTCGAAGCGGGCAGGGTCGAAGCTGAGCTTGGACTGGCGGACGGGCGTGACGGCGGCGGCGCCGTCGAGCCGATAGATGGCTGCCGGTTCGGTGTAGCCCGTGAAATCGAAGAAGGCTTCAGAGTCGGTGGT
>Ga0335083_10010810_pt1 | contig 10992 bp, 6 predicted proteins | sample Lox_Sample_42_FD_206716 | JGI IMG/M metagenome (GOLD analysis project Ga0335083, IMG submission 206716) | Soil microbial communities from Loxahatchee National Wildlife Refuge, Florida, United States - Lox_Sample_4.2 | ecosystem: Environmental > Terrestrial > Soil > Wetlands | place: USA: Florida... | reverse complement strand
GGCCGCGGGCTGAGAACTTCCGTTTGGATAGGCCGAACGGCGGCGCCAGGGCGTCGCCGTTCTTGTCTGGGAGAGCGTCGCGCACAGGGTGCGCTCCTACAAAAGAAAGGTTGAGCGACCCAAGAGCATGAGATGTGGGAGCGCACCCTGTACGCGACCGCGGCGCCTCGTTGATTCCGTTGACTCGTTGCGAGCAAGAAGGCGTTAACGCCTCTTGTAGGAGCGCACCCAGTGCGCGATCAAGCTTGCCACGCATCGCAGACTTGTTCGCGCACTGGGTGCGTTCCTGCAGAAAAAAGTCGGCGTTACTGATCCACGGGTGCAAGGCTTTCCACGTAAACCAGCTCGCAGGCGCCGTTGCCGGTGTCGTCGCGTGACATCGATGTGCGCCAGCGCCAGCCATCGGGGCGACTGGCGTCGACCAGGAAGCCTTCCAGATGCACCACTTCGCCCTTGCGCACGCGTTCGAGCGCACGGCGTACGCCATCGTCGGCGGGGATCATGTGCATGTTGGCGCTGGAGGTCTCGATCTCGCGGCGCGGGATCGGGAAGTGGTCCACGTGCCAGTAGTAGAAGCGGTTGCCCTGGCTGACCGTGATTTGCGCAAGCACCTCGCTGTCGGACATGCGGCCCCAGCCCAACGCGAGGTCTACGGGCGCAAGGCTGGCGCCTGCGTCGAAGCGATAATCCTCGCGGGACAGCACGCGCGCGGTCACTTCAAAGTGGGCGCGCGTGCGCAACGTGACATCGCCGCGCTGCAGCGCGGTGCCGTCGCCGAGATCCACCTGCTGCGGGGCGTCGATCGCGAGCACGCCAGCCGCGGGCGCGAGCGGTCGATGCCGGAACCAGTGCGCGGCACCCAGCATCACGATCAGCATGACGCCGATCAGCAGGAAACGTTGCATGGGGTGTCAGCGTCCGGTGTGCTTGGCGACTTTGCCGTCGGTGACGTCGGGTCGCAGAAGATCGGCAGGGAGGTCGCTGATGACCTCGGAGAAGCGTTTGAGGAAGGTGCCCATCGACGAGCTCTTGCGCCACACCAATGCGATGCGCCGGCTCGGCGGGCGACCAGCGAATTCGAGCAGGTGCACATTGTCGGTGCGCGCGACCGGTGGCTTGATCGCCAGCGTCGGCAGCAGCGTGATGCCCACGTTTGCCGCCACCATCTGGCGCAGCGTTTCCAGGCTGGTGGCGCGAAAGCCGGAACGTTCGCCTGCGCCCGCGAGCTGGCACACCTCCAGCGCCTGGTCGCGCATGCAGTGACCGTCTTCCAGCAGCAACAGGCTCTCGTCTTCCAGGTCGTCGAGCTTGAGCCGCTTGTGCTTGTGCGCGAGCGGATGCTCTTCCGGCACGGCGAGCACGAAAGGTTCCTCGAACAGGAATTCCGCATGCAGGCTGTCTTCATGCAGCGGCAGGGCGAGGATGCCCACGTCCAGCGAACCCTCGCGCAGCATGCGGATCACCTGCTCGGTCTTCTCCTCCACCAGCAGCAGCTCCAGCCGCGGGAAATGCTTGCGCACCAGCGGCACGAGATGAGGCAGCAGATAGGGGCCGAGCGTGGGAAAAATGCCCAGGCGTAGCGTGCCTGATTCCGGGTCGCGCGTGCGTTGGGCGATCGCCTTGATCTCGTCGATTTCCGACAGCACGCCGCGGGCGCGACGAGCGATCTCGCGGCCGGTCTCGGTGAGTAGCACCTTGCGCGGCGTGCGTTCCACCAATGCCACGCCCAGTTCTTCCTCCAGCTTCTTGATCTGCGTGGACAGCGTGGGCTGGCTTACGAAGCTTGCCTCGGCAGCGCGCCCGAAATGGCGATGCTCGGCCAGGGCCACGAGGTAATGCAGGTCACGCAGGTTCATGCCGGACGTCCACGCATTTCATAGGCGATATCTATGATTGTGGTGGCTTCCATCGGGCATAACAATAGTTCTGGCCGCAACGCCGAAAAGCCCCGGCGCGAAGCCTCGGGCTTACTTCACGAGGCTGGCTTACGGGGCGACGAAGCTGCCCAGCACGGTGAGCTTGCTGAAGTCGGCCATGCCCACTACGCGGATGTAGTAGGTGCCAGCCGTCGGTGTCCCGGTGCCAGCGGCCGCGCATGTCGTTCACCCGGGCGAACATCGTGACCCCTTCGCCCGGGCCGCGCAGGCGACGCGAAAGGCTGTGCAGCGTGGCCGCCACACTTCGATGTCATGTGCCGGTACAGCTCGGCGGCCGTGCCCGCGGAGATGATGTCGAAGCCGAAATCGCGCAGCCCCGGGACGAGGATGTCCTCGCGCAGGACGGCGTCATCCTCAAGTACGGCCACGCGCGCCGAAGTGGCGCTCCTGCGTTGAGGAAGGTGGCCGGGATTCTTCATGAATCGCGCTCGTGGTGCGGGTTGTCGTCAGATAGCAAGCCTCCGCGCATCTGCCGCAAGATCTTGGCCTGCGGTGACGACGGTCCCGTCCCCGCCGCCGGGACCTGGCAACCATGTCTTCTGGCACTGGGTCGTTCGTCATGGCTCCGCCTAGCGTGAAGGTTTGTCCGTCCCTAGGGGAGCTCTTCCGCATGCGTCTTGTCCGTCCACTCGTATTCACCGCGCTCGCCCTCGGCTGCGCCTCCGCCCTGGCCGCGCCGGCCGCCGATGATCAGCCGCATGGCAGATTGCCGGGCTGGGCCGTGCCTGAGTCGTACCACCTCGACTTCAAGGTCGACCCGCGCCAGCAGGATTTCTCCGGCACCACCACCATCAAGGTGAAGCTGGACCAGGCGTCGGACCATTTGTGGTTGCACGGCCGCGAGCTGAAGGTGAGCAAGGTGACGGTGACCGACGCCGCCGGCAAGAAGCACGCCGCGAAGTACGTGGAAGTGGCGCCGCAGGAAGGCGTCGTTCGCATCGACTTCGGCAGCACGCTCAAGCCGCAGGAAGTGACGCTGGCGTTCGAGTACAGCGCGCCGCTCAACCAGCAGCTGCAGGGCCTCTACAAGGTCAGCCACAAGGGCCAGCCGTATGCGATGACGCAGATGGAACCGATCAGCGCGCGCTTCGCGTTCCCCGGCTTCGACGAGCCCGGTTTCAAGACGCCGTTCGACATCCGCCTGACCATCCCCAACGATGAAGTCGGCGTAGCCAACACCAAACAGGTGAAGGAAGAGAAGGCCGCCGACGGCTGGAAGACGCTGACCTTCTCCACCACCAAGCCGCTGCCGACCTACCTGGTCGCCTTTGGCGTGGGTCCGTGGGACGTGGTGAAGGGTCCGGACATCTCGGCCACCGCGCAACGCGAAGGCAACCTGGAACTTCGCGGCATCGCTGCGCAGGGCGAAGGTCACCGCATGCAGCATGTGCTGGGCGAGACGCCGAGCATCATCCACACGCTGGAGGACTACTACGGCTTCGGCTATCCGTGGGACAAGCTCGACCTGCTCGCCGCGCCGGACTTCTCCGCGGGCGCGATGGAAAACCCGGGCCTGGTCACCTTCCGCGACTGGCTGCTGCTGCTCGATCCGGATTCCCCGGCCAACTACGTGCGCGGTTCGTTCAACGTCACCGCGCATGAGCTGGCACACCAGTGGACCGGCGACACCGTGACGCTGGCCTGGTGGGACGACCTGTGGCTCAACGAAGCCTTCGCCACCTGGATGCAGCAGAAGGTGACGCAGAAGGTGCATCCGGAATACCGCGCCGACCTCGATCGCGTGCGTGGCGCGCAGGGCGCGATGAACGGCGACAGCCTGGTCACCACGCGCAAGATCCGCCAGCCGATCACCGGCAACGGCGACATCGAAACCGCGTTCGACGGCATCACCTACCAGAAGGGTGCGGCCGTGCTCGGCATGTTCGAAGGCTATGTGAGCGAGCCGGTCTTCCAGAAGGGCATGCGCGCGTACATCCAGGACCACAAGTACGGCAACGCCACTGCCGACGACCTGATCGACGCGATCGCCAAGGCTGCCGACAAGGGCAACGACTTCAAGCAGGCGTTCAAGAGCTTCCTCAACCAGCCGGGCGTGCCGTACGTACAGACCAAGCTGACGGAAGAGAACGGCAAGACCGTGCTGCACCTGACGCAGAGCCGTTACCTGCCGGTGGGCAGCAAGGGCGACGCAAGCCAAGTGTGGGGCGTGCCGATGTGCGTGCGCTTTGCCACCGCCAACGGCACCAAGGTGAGCTGCGAACTGTTCGACAAGGCCGAGGGCAGCATGGTGCTCGAAGGCGCGAGCAAGGGTACCTGGGTGCTGCCGAACGCCAACGGCAGCGGCTACTACCGCTTCGCCATGGCCAAGAACGACCTGGCCAACCTGGGCAAGCAGATCAACAAGCTCGACGATGCCGAGCAGCTCGCCTATGCCGATGCCGTGTACGCCAGCTTCAAGCACGGCGACCTCGATGCCGGCGACGTGCTCGCCGCGCTCAAGCCGCTGACTTCGTCCAAGACGCGTGAAGTGGCCACCGCGCCGCTGACCAGCTTCAACTGGATCTACCGCAACCTCGCGCAGACCGACGCGCAGCGCGCCAAGCTCGCCGCATGGGCCAAGGCCGCCTACCTGCCGCGCATGCAGCAGCTGGGCTACCACCGCAAGGCGAACGAGGCCGACACCGATTCGTTGCTGCGCAGCACGCTGGCCGACGAACTCGCATTGACGGTGAAGCTGCCGGAAGTGCGCGCCGAACTGCTCAAGCAGGGCGATGCCGCACTGAAGCGCAAGGCGGATGGTCGTCTCGATCTGGGCTCGGCCGACTCGGATCTGCTTGGTTCCGCTCTTGGCGTGGCCGTGCAGGAGCGTGGCAAGCCGGCGGTGGACGCGCTGGTTGCCGAAGTGCCGCAGACCAGCGATCCGGCGCTGCGCAACGCCATGCTCGATGGCCTGAGCGAAGTGAACGATCCCGCGTTGTCCAACCAGGTCCGTGACTTCGCCCTCGACAAGAAGGTGAAGGTGGGCGAGATGGGCATGCTGCTGCGCGGCGGTCGCGACACCCGCAAGGCACGTGACGAATCGTGGCAGTGGGCCACCACCAACTACGACAAGATCGTCGAGCGCACGGGCAGCTTCTCCGGTGGCCGCTTGCCGGAACTCGTGGGCGGCGGTGGCTGCTCGCAGGACGAAGCGGATCGTCTGCAGGCGTTCTTCAAGGACCGCGCCAAGCAGGTGAGCGGCGCCGAGCGTGGCCTCGCGCAGACCACCGAGTCTACCGTGCTGTGCCACTCGCTCGTGCAGAAGCAGGACGCCGCCGCAATCCTTCGTTGATGCGTCGATGAACGGAAACGCCGGGCGGTGCGAACCGCCCGGCGTTTTTTGTGCGTGCGTCTTTCGCCTCGCTATCACACGGTGGCGACTGTCTTCCTCCTATACGGGCGCTACCGCCGGTTTGGGAGACGAGGCATGTCCTGGACGAAACAAGGTTGGCTGTTGATCTGCGCCGCGGCCACGATGCCTGCGCAGTCGCGTGGCCTGGCCAACGAGCCCGTGCCGCAACTCGACGCGGCGCGCTATGCCGGACATTGGCACGAGATCGCCCACCTGCCGATGTACTTCCAGCGTCAGTGCGTCGATCACGTCACCGCGGACTACACCGTGCGCGCGGACGGTACCTTCGGCGTGCGCAACGTGTGCCGCACACGCAATGACGTGGCCGACTCGGCGGAAGGCGTGGCGCGCCCGGTAAAGGGCAGGCCAGGCGCGCTGCAGGTGCGGTTCGCGCCTGCCTGGCTGGCCTGGCTGCCCCTGGTCTGGGCCGACTACTGGGTCATCGAGCTTGATCCCGACTATCGCTGGGCGGTCGTGGGCAGTCCCAGCCGCAAATATCTCTGGATACTTTCGCGCACGCCGCGCATGGACCGGGCGCTGTACGACGAACTGCGCGAGCACGCCACGATGCGCGGCTATGCCGTCGACAAGCTGATCGTCACCGGGACGGTGAATTGACGAGGCGCTACAGTGGGCCCGCTGGCCCTGTGCAGCACCCGGAGCGGACAGATGCGCAACCTGGACTTCAGCTCGTGGCACGCCATGTTGTCGACGGTGCTCGGCCTGGCGCTCATCACGCTCATCATGGTCGGGGTGAGGCTGCTCGCCATGCACACCGTGCAACAGCGGCGCGAACGCGAGAACCGGCAGATCAACGAGCGGCTTCGCACCCTCATTGCCGCGTACAAGACGCTGGGCGGTTCGTTCACCGGCAACCTCGCGGTCGATCCGACGCATCGGCGCGACCTGCGCCAGCGCGAAGACGGTGTTTCCGCGAGCGCTGATGCGCGGCAAAGCTCCGACCGTTCGCGTCGCGTGCGCGATGCGGTAGAGGCCGCACTGTCGGATATCATCCTGCTCGGCACGGAGGAGCAGGTGCTTCTCGCCGCCAGGGCCGCCACCGAACTTGCCGAAGGACGACCCACGCATACCGCCGACCTGGTGGTGTCGCTGCGCGACTTCATCCGCAAGGTGCTGGATCTCGAGCCGGTGCCCACGCACCTCGCCATTCCGCGGCAAGGGCCTTCCCGCACGCCTGCCTCACGCGGCAAGGGCGACGACGCAAAGGGCGGCGGCAAGAGCGGCGGTGGCGGACTCGGCGGCGGCATGGGCGGCATGGGCGGCAGCCATGCGAGCCTTGACGAGGAACACGACACGCATCACTGAGCGCGGCCGCGCAACGCATGCCGCACGTCTCGCCCGAGTGCCTCGGGGCAACGACGGCCCGCCCCGTTAACCCCAACGACGCAGGCGACCCGTTCCATGCTCGAAGGCGCTGGTCGCGCCCTTCGCCGTCCCCCTACACTGGGCCGGCCCACCCGGGGAGTCAGGGAGAAAGACATGCGTCGTCCGTGGGAATGGTTAGGTGTGCTCGTGTTGTTGGCCATGCCGGTGCTGGCGCAGGAGGCTCCTCCGGCATTGCGTGACTGGAAGGATTGGGTGCTGCACGATGTACCTGCGCATGCCTGTCCCATGCTGGCGACGGGAGCGGGCTCGCCCGGCGAGCGGCCCTGCGCATGGCCCGGACGCCTCGCGCTGGACGTGGGCAAGGACGGTGCGCATTTCAGTTTCACCGTCCATGTGGATGCACGCAGCTGGGTTCCCTTGCCGGGTGATGCGCGGTACTGGCCGCAGCAGGTCAGCGCCGACGGCAAGCCTGTCGCCGTGCTGCAACACGGCAATGCCCCGGCCCTGCAGCTTGAACCGGGTGAGTACGCCTTGCGCGGCATGTTGCCGTGGAGCACTCGTCCCGCGCGTCTGCGCGTCCCCGAATCGATCGGCCTCGTCACCTTGACGCTGGACGGCAACGCCGTCACGCGCATCGAGCGCCACGACGACCAGCTCACCCTGGGCGAAGCGGCCGCCGCCCAGCGTGCCGCCGACGCGCTGTCGGTGCGTGTGTATCGGCGACTGGCCGATGGCATGCCACCGCAACTGGAGACACGCCTGCAGATCAACGTCACCGGCAGCGCGCGCGAAGTTCTGCTGGGACCGGCCTTGCCGGTCGGGTTCGTCGCCGTGTCGCTGGAAGGCGATCTGCCGGCGCGCCTGGAAAGCGACGGACGCCTGCGCATCCAGCTTCGCCCGGGTGAGTGGGAGATGACCTTGGGCGCGCGCGGCACCGAGGTGCTTTCGCGCATTGCGCTGCACCTGCCCGCCGAGCCGTGGCCACGCCAGGAAATCTGGAGTTACGCGGACGACCCGGCATTGCGCGGTACGCGAGTGCAGGGCCACGCCACCGATGCTTCGCAGGCCGATGTGCCGGACGAATGGGAACAACTACCGGCCTACGTGCTCGACGACGGCGATGGCCTGACCATCGAACAAGGCACGCGCGGCGGCGAGGACGCGCAGGGCGACCAACTCACGCTGGCCCGTGAACTCTGGCTGGATTTCGACGGCACGGGTTTCACCGCGTTAGATCATCTTACCGGCACACTGCGTCGCAGCCAGCGGCTGGACATCGCAGGGCCGTGGCAACTGCTTACCGCATCGCAGGGCGGTAAGCCGCTGCTGGTCACCTCCAGTGACAAGGCACCCTCCGGGCTGGAGCTGCGCCAGACGGCCGTGAAACTTTCGGCTGTCCTGCGCTTTCCGGGTCGCGGCGTCATGCCCAGTGGTGGCTGGCAGACACCGCTGGAAGCCATCGACGTGAAGCTGCATCTGCCGCATGGTTACCGGCTCATCGGCGCGACGGGCGTGGACCGCTCTCCCAATTCGTGGATCGCGCGGTGGAGCCTGCTCGATCTGTTCGTGGTGGCGGTCATTGCCTTGCTCGCGGGGCGGCTGGCGAGTTGGCCGTGGGCGCTGGTCGCGCTCGGCTTCCTCGTCTTGTCGCAACACGAAGGTGACGCGCCGAGATGGACGCTGGCCGCAGCACTCGCACTGGCGCTGCTGATGCGCGCCTTGCCCGAGGGACGCCTGCGGGTTTTCGCGCGCGCTGGTGCCGGGGTGTTGCTCGCGCTCACCGTGCTGTGGGCTCTGCCGTTTGCCAGCGCGCAGATGAATTACGCGCTGCATCCGGAGCTGGAGGAGGACGGCCAATCGGTCATGCCGCCCTTTGTCCCGGAACAACCGCGTGACGCCTCTTCAAACGCGCCCGCAATGGCAGAGGCTGACACCTATGCGTTGCCGGCGCCGTTACCGCCACCGCCACCTGGACTACCAACTTCAGCAGAAGCACAGGAAGAGGGCGCGGCGGAGCTGAAACAGGAAGCCCAGGCGGAACAGAAGGCCGAAACACCGGCCGCACCGGCGATGGTATTGAGGGCGATCACTGTTACCGGAAGCCGCATCACCGCCGCCGACACCATCGGACAGGAGATGGATGCGCACAGCTTCGTCCAGGCCGGACCTGGCATCCCGCAATGGGAAACCGATAACGATTACGAACTGGGCTGGTCGGGTCCCATCACGAGTGAACAGACTGCGCGCCTGGTAATTGCGCCGTCATGGCTGGTCCGACTGCTTCGCGTCGTCATGCTCGCAATGCTGGCGGCCTTGCTGGCCAGAGTCGTGTTGAATGTGATGAAGCCAGGGCAGCCGTCATGGCGCGGCCTGCGCGCGGGCGGAGCCGTCGCCGTTCTGGCGTTGATGCTCATGCCGCACACCGCGCAGGCGCAGTCCACACCCGGCAGCGAGCTGCTCGCGCAGTATCGACAACGCCTTGTCGAGGCGGCGCCATGCGCACCGAACTGCGCGACTGCCGCGCAGGCGTCGGTGCAGGCGAGTGGCGATCGACTGATGCTTGATCTGGACGTCCATACGGGCGCGCCCATCGGCGTGCCGATGCCGCAGGTGGATGACGCGTTGTCGCTGCAGTCGGTCGCCGTGGACGGCCGTGACGCCGAACTGCTGCGCATCAACGACACCCTGCTGGTGAAGCTGGATCGTGGCGTGCACCGCGTTGCGCTGCGCTACGCCATGACCTCAGCGGATACGGCCAGTTTGCGCTTTCCGCTGCATCCGCAACGCGTGGTGTTCAGCGGCGACGGTTGGAAGGCCGATGGCGTCGATGAAGGCCGCCTGCTGGGCGACAGCATTGCACTGAATCGCGTGCGCGCCGCCGCCGATGGCAAGGGTGTGGACGTCGTCGCGCAGACGTTTCCACCGTATGTGCGGCTTACGCGCACCTTGGAGCTGGGCACGCAGTGGACGGTGCGCAACGCGGTGGAACGCGTGGCACCGAAGGAGGGCGGCTTCAGCCTCGAACTTCCCCTGCTTCCGGGCGAGCATCCGCTGGGTGACGACGCACGCGTGCACGACGGCCACATCGGCATCACCTTCACTGCTGATCAGGACGAGGTCACCTGGACGAGCCGGCTGGATCGCACGGAAAAGCTCGCACTGAGTGCACCATCTCTGGATGGTCGCGCGGAACAGTGGGTGCTGCAGACGGCACCGATGTGGCACGTGGAGACCAAGGGCGTGCCCGGCACCGTCAGCGACGATGGCCTGAGCTTCCAGCCCCTGCCCGGCGAAAACCTGCAGGTTGCAATCAACCAGCCCAAGGCGGTAGCGGGCGACAGTCTTGCCTTCGACTCGGTGACCCTCGTCAGCCACACCGGCGATCGCGTGACGGAGTCGGAGCTGGACCTCGCAGCACGCAGCACGCGCGGAGGTGAGCATGCCATTTCACTTCCGGTGGGCGTGGAGTTGCTCGACGCCCGCCGCGACGGCGCGCCGATCAATCTTGCCATCCGTGACAACAAGCTCAGCCTGCCGCTCTGGCCGGGAACGCACCACTACGTGATACGCCTGCGTGAACCACACGGCGTAGGGCTCGCCACGCGCACGTCTTCGCTGTCGCTGATTGCGCCGGCGGCCAACATCGCGCTGGTCAACAACTTGCCGGAGGATCGCTGGGTGTTGTGGACCTGGGGGCCGGCGGCTGGGCCCGCCGTGTTGTACTGGTCGCAACTGATCGTTCTGCTGGTCGCTGCGTGGCTGCTCGCGCGTTACGCACCCGCGCCGCTGCGTTTCCATCAGTGGCTTCTGCTTGGACTGGGATTCTCCGCCTTTGCGTGGGGAGCCTATGCCTTCGTCGTGGCGTGGCTGATCCTGTTGGGACTGCGTGCCCGCCACGTGGCACCGGACCGTTTCCGCATGCGCTTCAACCTGTGTCAGGCCGCGCTGGCTGTGGTGACGCTCGCCGCGTTGGCCGTGCTTGTTTCCGCAGTGCCGAAGGGATTGCTCGGCCTTCCGGATATGCACGTGGACGGCAACGGTTCGTATGCGTGGCGGTTGCAATGGTTTGTCGACCAGGCCACCGACGCCTTGCCACGCGCAGGCGTTCTGAGCGTGTCGATCTGGGTCTACAAGATCGCCATGTTGCTATGGGCACTATGGCTGGCGAATGCGTTGATCGGGTGGTTGCGCTGGGGCTTCGAAGCATGGAGTCACGGCGGCTACTGGCGGCCTCGCAAGCCTAAGTTGATGGTGGAGCCACCGCCGGTACCGCGGGTGTCGGAATAAGAAAAAAGCCACGGTGAGAGCCGTGGCGTTTTTCTGTGGGCTGCGGTCGCGCACTGGGTGCGCTCCTAC
>Ga0335083_10010809_pt1 | contig 10992 bp, 10 predicted proteins | sample Lox_Sample_42_FD_206716 | JGI IMG/M metagenome (GOLD analysis project Ga0335083, IMG submission 206716) | Soil microbial communities from Loxahatchee National Wildlife Refuge, Florida, United States - Lox_Sample_4.2 | ecosystem: Environmental > Terrestrial > Soil > Wetlands | place: USA... | reverse complement strand
TGAGCGCGCGCGGATCCATGACCGCGCCGGAGAGGATATGCGCCCCGATTTCCGAGCCTTTTTCCAGCACGCACACGCCAATCTCGGCGCCTTTCTCTGCTGCCAGCTGCTTCAGGCGGATCGCGGCGGAGAGCCCGGCGGGGCCGCCACCGACGATCACCACGTCGTATTCCATCGACTCGCGTGGACCGTACTGCTCCAAAAGACTTGCGGGGGTCATCAATGCTCCTCTTGCCATTAGAATGCTTTTTTCGGGTTCGTATTGTCGGGTAACGTTCCCCGTGCCGCAACCCAACAGGGTAACATTAGCACGACCGTTCTATTTCGTGGCGCCCGATTCGGCGCGCGAACAACGCCGCGTTCTGGCGCTTTTTCACCTCTGAACAGGAACCGGAAATGGGCCGTTCGATCAATCTGGAAGGCAAGGTCGCGATGATCACGGGGGCCTCCAGCGGGCTCGGCAAGCGCTTCGCCCAGGTGCTCTCGCAGGCGGGTGCGAAGGTCGTGCTGGCGAGCCGCCGCGTGGAGCGGCTCAAGGAGTTGCGCGCCGAAATCGAAGCCAGCGGGGGCGCCGCGCACGTCGTTTCGCTCGACGTGACTGACTACCAGAGCATCCGCTCGGCGGTGGCGCACGCGGAAACCGAGGCGGGGACGATCGATATCCTCGTCAACAATTCGGGCGTGTCCACGACCCAAAAGCTCGCCGAAGTCACACCCGCCGACTTCGAATACGTGTTCGACACGAATACGCGCGGCGCTTTCTTCGTCGCCCAGGAGGTCGCCAAGCGCATGATCATGCGCGGCAACGGGGGCGGCCCGAAGCCAGTCTACCGCATCATCAATATCGCCTCGGTGGCCGGCCTGCGCGTGCTGCCGCAAATCGGGCTCTACGCGATCAGCAAGGCCGCAGTCGTCCATATGACGAAAGCCATGGCGCTCGAATGGGGGCGCCACGGGATCAATGTGAACGCGATCTGCCCCGGCTACATCGACACGGAGATCAACCACCACCATTGGTCGACCGAGCAGGGGCAAAAGCTCATTTCGATGCTGCCGCGCCACCGTGTCGGCACGCCCGAGGACCTCGACGGCCTGCTGCTGCTGCTCGCCGCCGACGAGTCGGCGTTCCTGAACGGCTCGATCATCAGCGCCGACGACGGCTTCGGACTCACCTGAACTCCGGCGAGTCCGGCGGCTCGCCGGCACCTTGTATCAACGCAATAACAAGAAGTTGAAGTGCAATGAGCGATTACCACCCGGTATTTGAAATGACCATGCCGATCCGCTGGGGCGACATGGACGCGTTTGGCCACGTGAACAACACAGTCTATTTCCGCTACATGGAGCAGGTGCGGATTTCCTGGTTCGAGCATCTGGGCGTCGCCGCCGAGAGCGGCAGCGGGCAGGGCCCGGTGATCGTCAATGCGTCGATGGAGTTCCTCAAGCAGTTGCATTACCCGGGGGACATCGTTTGCACGATGACAGTCGGCCAGCCTGGCCGCAGCAGCTTCGATACCGGGTTCGAGCTGCGCCGCGCCGACGAGCCGGATACGCTCTACGCGCGCGGCAACGCGCGCTGCGTGTGGATCGACTACGCGGCTGGCAAATCGGTGCCGATTCCCGACACGCTGCGCTCGACCATCGAGCACGCGGCGCTGGTCAAGGCGAGCCGCGTGGGGTGAGCCCCGCGCCATGTGCGCCGGCCCGCTGCCTTGCGGGCGCCCGTCTTTACTGCCCGAGCAGCCGCTGCAGCAATTCGGTCGCGTTGCCGGTGCCGTACTTGCGCATGAGCCGCGCGCGATAGACATCCACCGTGCGCGAGCTGATCTCCAGAATTCGACCGATCTGTTTGCTGGTCTTGCCGGTGACTAGCTGCGCGGCGATCTCGCGTTCGCGCGGCGTGAGCTCGACTGCCACGCGGCGTGTCGCGCTCAGGTCTTCGAAGGTCCAGACGCCCGCAGCGTGAGGCGCGGCCCGGTCGAGCGAGCGCCCCGTGACGTGACACCAGAAGAGCTCGCCGTTGGCGCGCTTCATAATGCGGTCGTCGGCGTAGCTGCCTTGCGCCGTCATGATGGGCGGAATGCGCTCGCCGATGCGCTCGAATTCGTCGGCCGAGGGGTAGAGCACCTGAAACGACTGCCCGATCAGTGCCTCGCGCGGGCAGCGGAAGATGGCGGCGACCTGGTCGTTGCAGTCCACGATCGTGCGCTCGCGAGAAAGCACGAGGCCAATAGGCGCAAGGTGGAAGGCGGTCTGGTAGTCGAGCGCCGAGCGTTCGGCGGGTTGGGAGGTAGCGGGCATGGCGGGCGATGCGGGTATCGCTTTATGTAGTTTTGCGTATTGTGCCGCAACAGCCTGCCAGCGTACGCTTTGCACCCATCGGAGGGTCGCTCGCACGCGTTTTTTTGCGGGTCGCCCGGGCTGCCCGCTTCACGGCAGCACCGCCGGGGCATGACTAGAATTGAGCATCCGGACGCACTCGACGTCCGTGCGCCAAACCGGAATGCCGGATTTCCATTCGAGGAAGGGACACACTGATGAACAAGGTCTACAAAAGCGCGGCAGCCGCGCTCGAGGGCATCGTCAAGGACGGCCAGACGTTCGCTGTCGGCGGCTTCGGGCTGTGCGGCATTCCCGAGGCGCTGATCGGCGCGCTGCGCGATTCGGGCGTGAAGGGCATCACCTGCATCAGCAACAACGCAGGCGTGGACGGCTTCGGCCTCGGCCTGCTGCTGGAGACGCGCCAGATCAAGAAAATGGTCTCGTCCTACGTGGGCGAGAACAAGGAGTTCGAGCGCCAGTATCTGTCGGGCGAACTCGAGCTCGAGTTCACGCCGCAAGGCACGCTGGCCGAGAAGCTGCGCGCGGGCGGCGCGGGCATTCCGGCGTTCTTCACCAACACCGGCTTCGGCACGCTGATTGCCGAAGGCAAGGAAACGCGCCAGTTCGGCGACAAGCATTACGTGCTCGAGCACTCGCTGACCGCCGATGTCGCGCTCGTCAAGGCCTGGAAGGCCGACAAGTCGGGCAACCTGATCTACCGCCGCACGGCGCGCAACTTCAACCCGATGTGCGCGATGGCGGGCAAGATCACGGTCGCGGAAGTGGAGGAGATCGTCGAGAACGGCGAACTCGATCCGGATTCGGTCCACACCCCGGGCATCTTCGTGCAGCGCATCGTGCTCAACGCGCACCCGGAAAAACGCATCGAACAACGTACCGTGCGCGCCGCATCCGGCAACCCGGCGGGCAAGTGAGGAAGGAGACCGACCATGGCATGGAATCGTGACGAAATGGCCGCGCGCGCGGCGAAGGAACTGCAGGACGGCTTCTACGTGAACCTCGGCATCGGCCTGCCGACGCTCGTGGCCAACCACGTGCCCGCGGGCATGGAAGTGTGGCTGCAGTCCGAAAACGGCCTGCTCGGCATCGGCCCGTTCCCGACCGAAGACGAAGTGGACGCCGACATGATCAACGCCGGCAAGCAGACGGTGACGACGCTGGCGGGCTCGTCGATCTTCTCTTCGGCGGACTCGTTCGCGATGATCCGCGGCGGCCACATCAACCTCGCGATCCTCGGCGCAATGCAGGTGAGCGAAAAGGGCGACCTGGCCAACTGGATGATCCCCGGCAAGATGATCAAGGGCATGGGCGGCGCGATGGACCTCGTGGCGGGTGTCGGGCGCGTGGTCGTGCTGATGGAGCACGTGGCCAAGGGCGACCAGCACAAGATTCTCGAAGCCTGCACCCTGCCGCTCACGGGCGTGGGCGTGGTCGACGTGATCATCACCGACCTCGGCGTGATCGAGGTGAGCGACGCGGGCCTGAAGGTGACCGAACTTGCCCCGGGCGTGACGGTGGACGAGATCAAGGCAAAGACCGGTGCGCCGCTGGATGTGAGCGCCGTGATCTGAACGTCGTAGCATAAGCATGGTTCCTGGCGGGCGAGACTTCGGTCTCGCCCGTTTTTTTTTGCGGTGCTTGCATTGTTGCGCGTTGGCGCACGATTGAAAGCTCGGCCGAACGGCATAGGCAGGATGACGGAGGGCCGCGCCGCGAGTCGTACGGTACGGCGCCGCAGGAGGCGGGCGGCAAGCCAGTGCGCAGGCGGCTTGTGTGCGGCTTTGCTGACCATACGGCGCGGCAAAGCCGTTTACAATCGGCCGGAAGCCTTGAAGCGCCCCCTTTAAGTGCCCCTTAGCGAGGAACCTGCGATGACCGAATCGACCGCCGCGCCGCGCCAGCAATACGTCCAGTGTCTCAGTCCCTCGGGCCTGCACCGCATCGCGTACACCGAGTGGGGCGACCCGGCCAATCCGCGCGTGCTCGTGTGCGTGCACGGGCTCACTCGCTCGGGCCGCGACTTTGACCGCTTCGCTGCCGCGATGGCCGATGAATATCGTGTCGTGTGCCCGGACGTGGTCGGGCGCGGGTTGTCGTCGTGGCTGCTCGATCCACGCGGCTATGGCGTCGCGCAATATGTGGCGGACATGGTCACGCTGATTGCGCGCACCGGCGCAGAGCAGGTGGACTGGTTCGGCACCTCGATGGGCGGCCTGATCGGCCTGTCCCTCGCCGGGCTGCCGGACACGCCCATTCGCCGCATGCTGATCAACGACATCGGGCCGCACATCGAGCCGGTGTCGCTCGAGCGCATCGGCCAGTACGTCGGGCTCGACGAACGTTTCGCGACGCTGCAGGAAGGCATCGACAATGCGGCGCTTCTCGCGGCCTCGTTCGGCCCGCTGAGTGCCGAGGAGTGGCGCGAGATCAATACGCCGCTGCTGCACGAAGTGGATGGCCAGTGGCGCTTTCGCTACGACCCGCGCATCGCCGTGCCCTTCAAGTCGGTCACGCCTGAGCAGAACGAGGAGGGCGAGAAGCTTCTGTGGCGCTCGCTCGCCGCGTTCGCAGGGCCGGTGCTGGTCGTGCGTGGGGTGCTTTCGGACCTGATTTCGCGCGAAACGGTGGCGAAGATGATCGAGGTGGGGCGCAAGGTGACGAGCGTCGAAATTGCCGGCGTAGGGCATGCGCCCGCGTTCCTTGCTGCCGACCAGATCGCGATCGCGCGCCGTTTCTTCGACGGCGAGGCCCCTGGCGGGTCATAATATGAGATTCGCTGGTGCCATCCAGCGCGCAGTCATGCGTGCGGGGTTGTGCCAGCCCGGAAATCGTCCGCTTTCCACTTCTCGACAGGAATTTTCATGGCAGTCATTCGTCACCACGTTGGCCCGCGTCTTTCGGAGACCGCAATCCACAATGGCACTGTCTACCTGGCGGGCCAGATCGCCGAAGACACGAAGCAGGATATCGCCGGCCAGACGCGCGAAGTGCTCGGCCACATCGATCGTCTGCTGGGCGAAGCGAACAGCGACAAGTCGCTGCTGCTCTCCGTGCAGATCTATATCGCGGACATGAAGGATTTTCCCGGCATGAACGCCGAGTGGGACAAGTGGGTCGCACAAGGCGCGACGCCGCCACGCGCAACCGTCGAAGCGAAGCTCGCGAATCCGGAATGTCTCGTCGAAATCGTCGTGGTGGCCGCGCAGCGCGATTGAGCGCGATCCTCGCGCCCGGCGCATTTTGTTTGATCCGTTCTGTTGTCGCCCGTCCGGCATGCCGGCGGGCATCGTCTCATGAGTAGCGACACGGTACCTCCCGCTTCCACGGTTCCCGCCGATTCCGGCGCGCTGCCGTCGCTCGACGACGCGCTCGCGTTCGTGCGCGAGCACGCGGGCGACGCACGTCTTTCCACGGGCGAGCCGCTTGTAGAGCATGCGCGGGGCACGGCCTCCATCATGAGCCGGCTCAACGTCGACCCGCCTGCGGTGCTCGCCGCCGCGCTCTTCAATCTCGCGCCGCATCTCGACAATCCGGAAACCACGCTCGAGGCACGCTTCGGCGCGCAAGTCGCGAAGCTCGTGTTCGACGTGCGCAAGCTCCTGCGTCTTGGCACCGTGAGCCTGCGTGCGGCGCAGCAAAGCGCGCCCGAATCGGGCCGCGAGGGGCGGGACGCCCAGGCGGCGCGGCGCGCGCAGGTCGAGTCGCTGCGCAAGATGTTGCTCGCGTTCGCGCAGGACATCCGCGTGGTGCTGATCCGGCTCGCCTCGCGCGTGCAGTCGCTGCGCTACTACGCGGCGGCGAAGATCACGCCGGCGCCCGGAGTGGCGCACGAAACGCTTGAAATCTACGCGCCGCTCGCGAACCGGCTGGGCATCTGGCAACTGAAGTGGGAACTCGAAGACCTCGCGTTCCGCTTCGAGGAGCCGGTCACCTACAAGCGCATCGCGAAGCTGCTCGACGAAAAGCGCGTGGAGCGCGAGAGCTACGTGGCCGAGGCGATCGCGCGGCTGCAGCGCGAGCTCGCCGCGGCGCACATCCCGGCCGAGGTGAGCGGACGGCCCAAGCACATCTACAGCATCTGGAAGAAGATGCGCGGCAAGGAGATCGACTTCTCCGAGCTTTACGACGTGCGCGCGTTCCGCGTGATCGTGCCCGACATCAAGGATTGCTACACGGTGCTCGGCATCGTGCACAACCTGTGGCAGCCGGTGCCGAGGGAATTCGACGACTATATCTCGCGGCCCAAGCCCAACGGCTACCGTTCGCTGCACACGGTCGTGGTCGGCGACGACGGCCGTGCGTTCGAAGTGCAGATCCGTACGCAGGAGATGCATCAATTCGCGGAATACGGCGTCGCCGCGCACTGGCGCTACAAAGAGGCTGGCGCGAAGGGCTACGGCGGCCAGGTCAGCGCGAGCAGCAGTTACGACGAAAAGATCGCCTGGCTGCGCCAGTTGCTCGCATGGAAGGACGACGTCGCCGACGGGCGCCAGCCATGGGAGCAGTTGCGCCAGGCGACGCTCGACGACGACCACATCTATGTGCTCACGCCCCAGGCGCGCGTCATCGCGCTGCCGCAGGGCGCGACGCCGCTCGACTTCGCGTATCACCTGCACAGCGAGCTCGGTCATCGCTGCCGCGGCGCGCGCGTGGACGGCGCGATGGTGCCGCTCAATACCCAGCTTCGCAACGGCCAGACAGTCGAGGTCGTCGCGGTGAAGGAGGGCGGGCCGTCGCGCGACTGGCTCAATCCGCAGCTCGGCTATCTGCACAGCCCGCGTGCGCGCCAGAAAGTGCGCGCGTGGTTCAACGCGATCGAGGCGCAGGAAAACATCGCCAGTGGCCGCGCGATGGTGGAAAAGACGCTGCAGCGCGAGGGCCGCACGTCGGTCAATCTCGATCAGCTCGCGGCGAAGCTCGGCTTCAAGTCCACCGACGACCTTTTCAGCGTGGTCGGCAAGGAAGAGTTCAGCCTGCGCAACGTCGAGCATGCGTTGCACGACGCGCCGGCGGCCGAGCCCGGGCAGGAAACGCCCGAGCAGCTCACCAAGCGCGCGAGCGGTGCGAACGTGGCGCACGGCGGGTCGTCTGGCGTGCTGGTGGTGGGCGTGGACGCGCTGCTCACCCAGCTCGCGCGCTGCTGCCGCCCCGCGCCGCCCGACGATATCTGCGGGTTCGTCACGCGCGGCAAGGGCATGTCGATCCACCGCAGCGACTGCCCCACCTTCCTGCGCATGGCCACTCGCGCGCCCGAGCGAGTGCTGCACACCACGTGGTCCGCCGACGTGATGGGCGGGCGCGGCCAGTCGGTGTATCCGGTCGACATTTCGATCGAGGCCACCGACCGCCAGGGCTTGCTGCGCGACATCTCCGAAGTGTTCGCGCGCGAAAAGATGAACGTGATCGGCGTGAAGACGCAGTCGCGTCGCAACGCGGCGTATATGCAGTTCACGGTCGAAGTGTCGAACTCCGCGCAGATCCAGCGCGCCTGCGTGCTGCTCGGCGAGGTGGGTGGCGTGTTGCGGGCTTCGCGCAAGAGCTGAGGCGCTGAGGCGGGCAAGGTGGGCAAGATGGCAAACCGGGGTATCATGCCGCACCGCAAAAAAGCACTTGCCAAGTCTGCGTGCACTTCATATAATCTTCCTTCTTCAGGCTCGTAGCTCAGCTGGTTAGAGCACCACCTTGACATGGTGGGGGTCGTTGGTTCGAGTCCAATCGAGCCTACCAACGAAACGGGTCCTTGGCGTTGCCAGGGGCTCAAGGCAGTAAGGCGCTGGGTCTATCAAGGCGGCAGGCGCCAGGAAACGCCAAGGGGCGAATACGGTTATGACACCGCGAACGTTCACCGAAACTATTTCGGAGCGACGCTAGTCGAGGACCTCTTTCGCCTCTGCAGTCTGGTTTGAAAAGTGAATGCGGCCCCTCGAAAGCGGGGCCGCTTTTTTTTCGCCGCGGGGTTTTGCGCGGGTCAGTCCTCACAAGAAGTTCGACGTGCCCGCAAGGCACTTTTGGAGAAAAGAATGGTTGCGATACGTCTGCCCGATGGTTCGGTTCGACAGTACGATCATCCCGTCACGGTCGCCGAAGTGGCGGCTTCGATCGGTCCCGGCCTCGCCAAGGCGGCGCTGGGCGGCAAGCTCGACGGCGAACTGGTCGATACGTCGACGCTGATCGATCACGACGCATCGCTCGCCATCGTCACGGACAAGGACGCCGACGGCCTCGACATCATCCGTCACTCCACGGCGCACCTGCTGGCCTACGCGGTGAAGGATCTGTATCCGGAGGCACAGGTCACGATCGGGCCGGTCATCGATAACGGCTTCTATTACGATTTCGCCTACAGCCGTCCGTTTACGCCCGAAGATCTCGAGAAGATCGAAAAGCGCATGCAGGAACTCGCGAAGAAGGATGAGCCGGTGTCGCGCCGCGTCGTCGCGCGCGGTGAGGCTGTCGATTACTTCAAGAGCATCGGCGAGAAGTACAAGGCCGAGATCATCGAGTCGATTCCCGGCGCCGAGGAAATCAAGCTCTACTCGCACGGCGGCTTCACGGACCTGTGCCGCGGCCCGCACGTGCCGTCCACGGGCAAGCTGAAGGTCTTCAAGCTCATGAAGGTGGCGGGCGCCTATTGGCGCGGCGACTCGAAGAACGAGCAGTTGCAGCGCATCTACGGCACGGCCTGGACGAAGAAGGAAGACCAGGACCAGTACCTGCACATGCTCGAAGAGGCCGAAAAGCGCGACCACCGCAAGCTCGGCAAGCAGCTCGACCTGTTCCACATGCAGGACGAGTCGCCGGGCATGGTGTTCTGGCACCCGAAGGGCTGGACGCTCTGGCAGCAGGTCGAGCAGTATATGCGCGCTCGCCTGCGCGTGGCCGGCTACGACGAGATCAAGACGCCGATGATCATGGACCGCTCGCTTTGGGAAGCGTCGGGCCACTGGCAGAACTATCGTGAAAACATGTTCACGACGGAGTCGGAAAAGCGCGACTACGCAATCAAGCCGATGAACTGCCCGGGGCACGTCCAGGTGTTCAACCACGGCCTGCGCTCGTACCGCGATCTGCCCTTGCGCTACGCGGAATTCGGCTCGTGCCACCGCAACGAGGCGTCGGGCGCGCTGCACGGCTTGATGCGCGTGCGCGGCTTCGTCCAGGACGATGCGCACATCTTCTGTACGGAAGACCAGATCATCAGCGAGTCGATTGCGTTCAACACGCTCGCGATGAGCATCTACAAGGATTTCGGGTTCGATCACATCGACATCAAGCTGTCGCTGCGTCCGGATTCGCGCGCAGGAACGGACGAGACGTGGGATCGCGCCGAGCAGGGCCTGCGCGAGGCGCTGACGGCCTGCGGCCTGCAATGGGAAGAGCTGCCCGGCGAGGGCGCGTTCTACGGCCCGAAGGTCGAGTACCACATCAAGGACGCGCTTGGTCGCTCGTGGCAGTGCGGTACGCTGCAGCTCGACATGGTGCTGCCGGAGCGCCTTGGCGCCGAGTACGTGGCCGAGGATAACAGCCGCCGCCGGCCGATCATGCTGCACCGGGCCATCCTCGGTTCGATGGAGCGTTTCCTCGGCATTCTGATCGAGCACCATGCCGGCGCGATGCCGCCCTGGCTCGCTCCGGTGCAGGCCGTTGTGATGAATATTGCGGAAAGTCAGGCCGAATATGCCGCGAATCTAGTCCAATCGTTGCAAAAACAAGGGCTTAGAGTGATAGCCGATTTGCGCAACGAGAAAATTAGCTATAAAATACGCGAGCACACGCTTGAGAAGGTCCCGTACCTGCTTGTCGTTGGTGACAAGGAGCGTGAAGCACAAACGGTAGCCGTGCGTGCCCGTGGCGGCGTCGATCTGGGTGTCATGCCGGTCGAAGCCTTTACTGAGCATCTTGCGCAAGACGTCAAGACGTTCAGGTAAGCCACTTCGGCAGCGCGGCTCGTTTTTTTAACTTTTAGAGGAAACGTAACATCGCTACGGATAAGTCGCATCGCATCAACGGCGAAATCACTGCGCCCGAGGTGCGTCTCGTCGGAGTCGACAACGAGCCGCTCGGCATCGTAAAGCTGGCCGAAGCGTTCCGACTGTCGGAACAACAGGACGTCGATCTGGTTGAAATTGCCCCACAGGCCGTGCCGCCGGTATGCCGCCTGATGGATTACGGCAAGTTCAAGTACCAGGAGGCGAAGAAGCAGCACGAGGCCAAGCTCAAGCAGAAGGTCATCCAGGTCAAGGAAGTCAAGTTCCGCCCGGGTACCGACGACGGCGATTACAACGTCAAGCTGCGCAATCTCGTCCGCTTCCTCGAGGATGGCGACAAGACGAAGATCACGTTGCGTTTCCGCGGCCGCGAAATGGCCCACCAGGAAATCGGCATGCGTATGCTCGAACGCCTGCGCACCGACCTCGATGAAGTCGGCCAGGTCGAGCAGATGCCGAAGATGGAAGGGCGCCAGATGATCATGGTGCTCTCTCCGAAGAAGAAGAAGTGATCCGGCGCGCCGCGCGGTGCAACCCGCGCGGCGCCGGGAAACAGTTTGAATGGCGTTTTCGCCGCCTTAAGGCGGCGAAAACGAGAGCAGGTTCCGGAACGGCGCCCGCGCGCCGTACGAGTCGTGCGGCAAACGGGCGTTTTTCCTGA
>Ga0335083_10010808_pt1 | contig 10993 bp, 9 predicted proteins | sample Lox_Sample_42_FD_206716 | JGI IMG/M metagenome (GOLD analysis project Ga0335083, IMG submission 206716) | Soil microbial communities from Loxahatchee National Wildlife Refuge, Florida, United States - Lox_Sample_4.2 | ecosystem: Environmental > Terrestrial > Soil > Wetlands | place: USA: Florida... | reverse complement strand
CGCAGTACGCCGGCGTGTTCTCGCCCACGGCGGCCGGACACCAACGCGCCGTCGCGCTCGCCGTCATCTGGGGCCTCGCGCTCGTGAACATGACGGGCCTCCGCCCGAGCGTTCTCGTGCAGAACCTCCTGACGGCTTTCAAGCTCCTCGCGCTCGCGGCCATCGTCGGGACGGCCTTTCTCGCGGGCCGCGGATCCTGGGCGAACCTCGAGCCCTTCGCCGCGCGCCGGCCCGGCGCGCCGGCGCTTTCGGTAGCGCTCGGCCTCGGGTTCATCTCGGTCTTCTACTCGTTCGGCGGCTTCTGGGAGGCGAGCCGGGTCACCGGCGAAGTCCGCGACGGCGCGCGGACGCTCCCGCGGGCCCTCGCCCTCGGCGTCGCGGTCGTCACGGTCTCCTATGTCGCGGTGACGGCCGCCTTCCTGTATCTCGTGCCGATCGGCGCGGCGCCGACGGCGGCCGACCTCGCGCGGCTCGCCGGTCGGGCGATGCTGGGACCCTCCGGGCCGGCGGTCCTCTCGGCGGTCGTCGTGGTCTCGGTGCTCGGCTCCGCGATGGCGCTCGTCCTCATGGCGCCGCGGGTTTACGTCGCCATGGCGGAGGACGGTCTGTTTCCGCCGGCCCTCGGCGCGACGAGCCCGCGGACCGGCGCTCCCGTGCGCGCGACGGCCCTTCTCGCCGTCATCGCCAGCGGCCTCGTCCTGACCGGGAGCTTCGACCAGATCGTCGCCTTCTTTCTCGGCACGGCTCTCGTCTTCGTCGGACTCGCCGCGGCCGGGCTCTTCGCGGCGCGGCGGCGCCGCCCCGCCTCGCCGTCCTTCGCCGTGCCGGGTTTTCCGCTGACCACCCTGCTCTTCCTTCTCTTTCTCGCCGCCGCCGTCCTCGCGATGGCGCTTGCCCGTCCGCTGCAGGTTCTGGCAGGCTTCGCCCTGGTGCTGCTCGGAGTCCCGGCGCAGGCCCTCCTCGCGCCGCGGCGCCGCGATGGAGCCGTCACGAAGGGAGCGCCCCGATGACCTGGATCAAGACGATCGCCCCGTCGGAAGGCGACGCGAAGCTGCGCGATGCGCGCGCGAGCGAGCAGGCGCTCTACCCGAAGGAGTACGCGACGCCGACCGGCTTGACCGACGAAGCGGGCTCGATCGTCGCCTCGCACTCGCTGATCCCCGACGCCCTCCACCACGCGTTCGCGACCTTCGGCGCGCTCATGGACCCGGACCTCCCGCTGACGCGCCGCCAGCACGAGATGATCACCACGGTCGTTTCGGTCGCCAACCGCTGCCACTATTGAATCGAGTCGCACGCAGAGTTTCTGCGTCGGGTGACCCTGGACGACGGCCTGGTCGAGGCGATCCGCAAGGACTACCGCACCGCCCCGATCGCCGAGCGCGACCGTGTCATGCTCGACTTCGTCGTCCAGCTCACGCGCGACGCCACCCGGATTTCGCGCGACGACCACGAAAAGCTCCGGACCGCCGGATTCGACGACCGGGGCATCCTCCAGATCACCCTGATCGCGGCCTGGTTCAACTACATCAACCGCGTCGCCGACGCCCTCGGCGTCGGGCGCCCGTGACCCCGCTCCCGGGAATTCCCCGCCCGTCGCCTTGTTGAACCATCGACCCATGGGACCGCACTTTCTCCTCACGGCCCTGCTCGTCACGGCGCCGGCCCCGGCCGCGGGGCTGTCCCCGGCGGTTCCGGCGGCCTCCCGGCCCGCGGTCGAGACCGCGCAGAAGGCCTGGCGCCACGCCGTGGAGTCGGGCGCCGTCCGCCGGCCGGAGGTGCTGACGGTGATCGACTACTCGCGTCCCTCGACGGAACCTCGGCTCTTCGTCCTGGAGATGCCGTCCGGCCGGGTCGTCTTCCAGGAGCTCGTCGCGCACGGCCGCGGCAGCGGCGAAAACGCGACCGAGCATTTCTCCAACGCGCCCGGCAGCCGCATGACGAGCCTCGGTGTCTTCCTGTCGGGAGCGCCCTACCTCGGGCACAACGGCCTGTCGCTGCGCCTCGACGGCCTGGAGGCGGGCTTCAACGACGCGGCGCGCGAGCGCGACATCGTCCTGCACGGAGCGCCCTACGTCTCGACGAGGACGGCGACGACGCTCGGCCGACTCGGGCGCAGCTGGGGTTGCCCGGCCGTCCGCCCGGAGATCGCCGCGCGCCTGATCGATGCGATCCGCGACGGTTCCCTCGTCGTGGCCTACTACCCCGACCGCGACTGGCTCGCGCGCTCCGAGTTCCTCGCCGCCAGCATCTCCGTCGCGCCGCGCTGAGCAGCCGTCCTAGGTGGACGGCGGAGGGTCCGCGTTCAGGACGTTCAGCGGGGTCCCGGCCGACTCGAGCACCGAGTGGTCCGTCACGTAGAGCGTCGCGCCCGGCTCGAGGATCGCGAAGACGTGGGTGATGAAGTCCGCCGGAGCGCTCACGCCGGCCCGGTCGTCCAGCTCCTGGCCCGCGATCGACGAGCCCGGCAGCGCGATGCCCACCCAGCGCATGCCCGTCGGGCTGTCCACACCGGCCGGCGCGACGGGATCGGAGGCCTGAAGCACGAAAGCCTTCGTGCCGAAGGCCACGCTCGGGTTCGCGACCCTCAGGCGCGCGCGCCCGATCTCGACGCCGTTGCGCAGGACGAGGACGCGCTGGTCGGCGGCGCTGACGACGATCGACACCGGTCCCATGGGGGACTTCTCCGGCTGCCACCGCGACGGCTCGTCCGGCGCCAGGCGCGGCTCGAGGTCGTCCTTGCCCGACTGCGCGGAGACGGGGATGAGGAACTTCGGATGCGAGACCTCGACCGGGGCGCTGACGTCGTTGGCGATCACGACCGTCATGCCGACTTCGGTGATCCCGAAGAGCAATTGCGCAAAGCGCGTCGGCAGGTGCACGCAGCCGTGCGACGACGGATATCCGGGCAGGCCGCCCGCATGGAGCGCAATGCCATCCCACGTCAGGCGCTCGGAATAAGGCATCGGCGCGTTGTCGTAGGTCTTCGAGCGATGGTCCCTGTCCTTGTTGAGAATCGTGAAGACACCGGTCGGCGTCAGGTGACCCGCTCTCCCCGTGCTGACCTTCGCGACGCCGATCCCGATCCCGTTGCGATACACCCGGGCGACCTGCTCCGGAAGGCTGACGATCACCACGATCGGACCCGACGGAGCGGCCGCGGCATCCCAGATGAACTGGCCCGGCTTCAGCGCCGACACCCGCGTGCCGGCCGGCGAGGATTCGGTCGCGCCCCAGAACGGCACGCCCGCGGCGGCGAGGAGCGCGGCCGAGAGGACGATGCCGGCCGCCGCCACGACGTCGCGAAGCGTGGGACGCGCGCGGAGCATCGAGATCGATTCTAACGCCGGACGGCCCGAACCTCAGCCGCCCGTCCGTGATACTAAGGCCCTGCCATACGGAGGAGCGTGATGTCCCAGTTCCCTGGCCGCGCCTTTCGACTCCTGCTCGCGCTCGCCCTCGCGGCGGTCCTCGCGAAAGCCGCCTCGGCTCAACAGCCCGCCGCCGACGACGCCGTCGAGGCCGGGAACGACCAGGAGCCCGAGGGCGACCTCGTCTGGCCGCGCGTCGTCACCGCCGGCGACACGACGTTCACGATCTACCAGCCGCAGATCGACACGTTCGACGCGGCCGTGCTCGAAGCCCGCGCGGCCGTCCAGGTCGAGACGCAAGTGGGCGACAAGAAGCAGACGACCTACGGCGTCATCTGGATCAAGGCGAACGTCTCGATCGACAAGGAGAGCCGCCTCGTCCGGCTCGACGACATCCAGGTCGTCAAGGCGAACTTCCCGACGGCGGGCGACAAGGTCGAGCAGTACCTCCAGGTCATCCGCGCCAACACCGAGTCGGGCCGCACCGTCTCGCTCGAGCGGATCGAGGCGAACCTCGCGATCACCCACGCCGACGCGAAGGGCAGCGCCGTTCCCTTGAAGAACGACCCGCCGACGATCTACTACCGCACGACGCCGGCCGTCCTCGTCCTGATCGACGGCGACCCCGCGCTCCGGCCGGTCGAGGGCGCCGAGGGCATCGACCGCGTCATCAACACGCGTGGCCTGATCCTGAAGGCCGGCGGCACCTACTACATGCCGATCGCCGACAAGTGGCTGACGGCGTCGGCCGCGACCGGCCCATGGCGCCTCGCCGCGAGCGCGCCGACGCCGGTCCAGGCGATTCGCGACGCCATCGCGAAGGACGAGAACCAGTCGCAGGTCGACCTCATGGAGGAGACGAGCGACGACGTCAAGGGCGTCCTCGCCGAAGGCCGCGCGCCGGAGATCCTCGTCAGCACGACGCCGGCGGAGCTCATCGTCACCTCGGGCCAGGCGCAGATGAAGCCGGTGACGGGCACGCAGCTCCTCTACGTCACGAACACGACCGGCGACATCCTCTTCTACCTCGCCGACCAGAACTACTACGTGCCGCTGACCGGCCGCTGGTTCCGCGCGAAGGCGCTCGACGGCCCGTGGACTTTCGTCGACGGCACCAGGCTCCCGAGCGACTTCGCGAAGATCCCGCAGACCGATCCCAAGTCGAACGTCCTCGCGACCGTGCCCGGGACGCCCGCCGCGCAGGAAGCCGTCATCGCCAACAGCATCCCGCAGACGGCGGAGGTCAACCGGGACGAGGCCAAGTTCCAGTCCCAGTACGACGGCGATCCGAAGTTCGAGAGCGTCCCCGACACGTCGCTCCAGTACGCCGTCAACTCGCCGACGCCCGTGATCCGCGTGGACCCCGGGTCCTACTATGCGGTCCAGAACGGGGTCTGGTTCACGGCGGGCGCGCCCGTCGGCCCCTGGGTCGTCGCGACCGCCGTGCCGCCCGTCATCTACACGATTCCGACGGCGTCGCCGATCCACTACGTCACGTACGTCCGCGTCTACCGCTACTCGCCGACGGTCGTCTGGGTCGGCTACACGCCGGGATACCTCGGGACTTGCTACTCACCGTGGGGTACCGTCGTCTACGGCACCGGTTGGTACTACCGGCCGTGGATCGGCCGCTACTGGTACGGTGCGCCGTGGACGTGGGGCTTCGGCGTCGGCATCAGCTGGAACCCGTGGTCCGGCTGGGGCTGGGGATTCGGGTGGGGCGGCTACCGTCCCTATTACAACCCGTGGTGGGGCCCGTACTACGGCTGGCGGCCGAGGCCGCCGGCGTATCGGCCGCCCTACTACCACGGGCGCCCCGTCCCGTACGGGCGGCCGCCCGGGTACAACTGGAGCCACGTCAACGTGTACAACCGCGCCGGCAAACCGCTGCCTGGCGTGAAGCCCGCGGTGCGCCCGCAGCCAAGGCCCGGGACGATGCCCGTGCGACCCGCGCCCGGAAGGCCCGCGACTCGGCCCGCGCCCGGCGCTCCGGGAGTGCGGCCGGCTCCAGGGTCTCCGGCGACGCGGCCGGCCCCGGGCACCAATCCTTCCGTGCGTCCCGCGCCGGGCACCACGAACCCGGGCGCGCGTCCGGCGCCCGGGGCGACGAATCCGTCGACGCGGCCCGCGCCGGGAACGCCCGCCGCGCGGCCCACGAAGCCCGACAACGTCTATGCCGGCCCCGACGGCAACGTGTACCGTCCGCGTCCGGGCGGCAAGCCCGGCTGGGAGACGAACCAGGGTGGCCAGTGGAAGCCGGTCGAGCCGTCGCGGCCGGGAACCTCGCCGTCGCAGCCCTCGACGCGGCCGGCGCCGCAACAGCCGCCAAGCCGCCCGTCGCAGCCTTCGACGCGGCCGGCACCGCCGCCGGCGCGGCCCTCGGTCGATTCGGGGACGCTCAACCAGCTCTCGCGCGAGCAGCAGGGCCGGCAGGCGGGCAACGCCCGCATGAGCCCGCCGCCGCAGAAGGCCCCGCAGCAATCCCGGCCGTCACAACCGGCACGGTCGGCACCCGCTCCGCGGCCGGCGCCCCAGAAGCCGCCCGGCTAGCGACGAGACGCAAACGTCGAGGACTTCATTCGAAAGGAGACGGCCATGCTCAAGGGCTTCCGCGACTTCATCGCCCGGGGAAACGTGCTCGACCTCGCCGTCGGCGTCATCATCGGCGCCGCCTTCGGCGCGATCGTGGACTCTCTCGTCAAGGACCTGATCACGCCGATCATCGGCATGTTCGGGGGCGCACCCGACTTCTCGGCGATCAAGGCGGGTCCGGTCGCCATCGGCAACTTTCTGAACGCGATCATCGCGTTCCTCATCAAGGCCGCCGGCCTCTATTTCCTGATCATCGTCCCCTTCAACCGCTTCGCGAAGAAGATGGCCGCAGCGCCGCCGCCGCCGTCGCCCTCCGAGACGTACCTGAAGGAAATCCGGGACGCCCTCGTCAAGAAGTAGAGCCGCCGTGCGCCGCCTCGCCGTCTGGACGCTCCTCCTGGCGGCGACGGCGTGCGCGGGCGGGAAGAAGCCGCCGGCCGCTCCCGAGGCGCCGGCGCCGCTCGCCGCGCCGACGACCGCGCCCGAGCCGTCTCCGCCGCCCGCGCCCTCGCCGGTTCCCGTCCCGGCCCCGACCGCGACACTCACCGGCACGGTCGTCTACCGCCAGCGGATCGCCCTCACGCCCGAGGCGGTCGTCCAGGTGGAGCTGCGCGACGTCTCGCGGGCCGACGCCGAGGCGCCGCTCGTCGGAAAACAGATCATCGAGAAGCCCGGCCAGGTCCCGATCGCGTTCGCGATCCCGTATTCCGACGCCGACGTCGAGCCGAGCCACCTCTACGCCGTCTCGGCGCGGATCACCGACCGCGGCCAGCTCCAGTTCGTCACCGACACGCGAATCGCGGTTCTCACCAACGGCGCGCCCCAGGACGGGGTCGAGATCGTCGTCGTCCCGGTGAAATGACGGCTACGACGAGAAACTGATCCCCAGCGCGTCGAGGACCTTCAGGAGCGGGCCCGGCGCCTTCCCCGCGTCCACCCGCCGCAGCGCGCGCGTGACGGAGGAGACGGCGAGACGCCGCAGCGGCTCGGGCGGAAACGGGAACGGTTTGCGGCGCACCATCGAGAGCGACAGCAGCGGGCTCGGCTTCTCGAGAACGAGGTGCGCGAGGATCTTTCCGGCGACCCGCGTCGAACCGATGCCGTGTCCCGTGTAGCCGAGCCCGTAGGCAATCCGGCCTTCCAGCGTCCCGAAGAACGGCGTCAGGCGAGTCGTCGAGGCGATCGGCCCTCCCCAGGCGAAGGGAAACGCGAGGCCGGACAGCTGCGGGAAATGCCGCGCGAAGCTCTCGCGCAGAGCCGCGTAGTGCGCCGGCGAGTGGTCGCAGGAGGCATCGACGCGATTGCCCGGGTAGTAAGCGGCCTCGCTCGTTCCCCAGAGGATGCGGCCGTCCGCCGTCGGACGGTAGTAGTTGAAGAACGTGCGCGTGTCGACGGCGCCGTGCCCGCGCTTCCAGCCGACCGCCGCCCATTGCGCCGACGACAGAGGCTCGCTGACGAGGATGTAGTCGTAGAGCGGGAGAAAGCGGCTCACGAGCGCCGGGAAAAGCCGGTGCGAATAGGCGTTGGTGGCGAGCACGGCGCGCCGCGCGCGGACGGACCGCTCCGCGGCCCGGATCACGACGCGGTCGCCGCGCGGCTCGATCGCGTCGGCGCCCGTGCCCTCGTAGACGGCCACGCCCAGCCGCACCGCTTCGGCGCGCAACCCTTCGACGAGCGCCACCGGGTCGACGAGTGCGTTGCGCGGCGCCAGCAGCCCGCCGCGATAAAGGGGACTGTCGATCTCGGCGCGGACCTCCGCCGCCGACAGAAGCCTCCACCCGGGCGCCCCGACCCGCTCGGCCGCCCGGGCGCCCACTTCGAGCACCGGCCGCTGCGAATCGCGGAGAGCGACGATGAGCTGGCCTGGCCGGCGGAAGCCGGCGTCGATGCTGCGCGCCGTCAGGAACCGCTCGAGCTCGTCGAGATTCTCGCGGCCGATCCGAGCGAGCTCGCGAGCCTCGTCGGCGCCGAAGTGCACCTCGGCGAGCTCGTGCGAGTGGTCGAGCGTCTCGCCCGCGATCCCGGCGTTGCGGCCGCTCGCGCCGAAGCCCGCGGCCGCCTTCTCGAGAACGCAGACGTCGAGCGACGGCTCGAGCTCCTTGAGGAAGAGCGCGGTCCAGAACCCGGTGAAGCCGCCCCCGACGATCGCGACGTCGGCCGTGACATTGCCTTCGAGCCGGCGCGACGGGCGCGCCGGCCGCGCCGCCATCCAGTAGCAGGCTTGCTCGATCGGCGGAAAGCCAGGTCGCCCGGTGCTAAAGCGAGTGCTCCTTGTACACGTCCTGAAGCGAGCCCTCGAGCGCGGCGAGGAACCGGTCGATCTCCGGGTACGAGATGACGAGCGGCGGCTCGACGCGCAGCACCTGGGCGTTGATGTACGTGCCCGAGATCAGAATGCCCCGGCCGAAGAGCGCCTTGGCGACCTCGTAGCCGAGATCGTGGTTCTGGAACTCCATCCCGAGCATCAGGCCGCGCCCGCGCGCGCCCTTCATGACCTTCGGATACTCGTTGGCGAGCTCGTTCATGCGCGGCAGCATGTATGCGCCCTTCTCGCCGGCCTGCTTCGGCAGGTCCTCCTCGAGCAGCACGTTGATCGTCGCGATCGCCGCGGCGCAGCAGACGGGGTTGCCGCCGAACGTCGTCGTGTGGAGGAACGGATTCTCGATGTACCTCTCCCACGTCTTCGGGGTGCCCACGCACGCCCCGATCGGCATGACGCCGCCGCCGAAGCCCTTGCCGAGCGCCATCAGGTCCGGCACGACGCCGTCGTGCTCGCAGCAGAACATCTTGCCGCTGCGCCCCATCCCGCTCTGGACCTCGTCGAAGACGAGCAGGGCGCCGTACTTGTCGCAGATCTCGCGCGCCGCCGCCAGGTAACCCGGCGGGGCGACGTTGATGCCGCCCTCGCCCTGGATCGGCTCGATCACGACCGCGGCGACCTTGTCGCCCGAGAAGTCGCCGCTCGCGACGATCATGCGCAGCGCGTCGACGTCGCCGAAAGGCACGTGCGTCCAGCGCTTGAGCGGGAGGAACGGCTCGCGGAAGACCGCCTTCGACGTCCCGCCGAGCGAGCCGAGCGACTTGCCGTGAAACGCGCCGAGGGTGCCGACGAAGTGGTGCCTCCCCGTCGTCAGGATCGCCATCTTCAGGCAGGCCTCGATCGACTCGGTGCCCGAGTTCGTGAAGAACGCGTACTGCAGGTCTCCGGGCGTGATCATCGAGACCAGGTGCGCGAGGTACGTGCGCAGCGGGTCGATCAGCTCCTGCGAATGGATCGCCTGCTTCTCGAGCTGCTCCTTCACCGCCTTGAGGACCTTCGGGTGCCGGTGGCCGGTCACGTAGATGCCGAAGCCCCCGAGCATGTCGAGGAACTCCTTGCCCTGGATGTCGCGGAACACCGCGCCCTCGTCGGACCACTCGACGGCCGTGTAGTCCGTCGAGACCGACTTCCGGTACTCGAGGAACGCCGGGTTGACGTACTCGCGCCAGTACTTCACCGACTCCTCGATCACGCGCTTCTGCTCGGGCGGGGGCAGGGTCTTCTTGCCGATCAGGTCGAGCACGAACGCGGATTCCTCGAGCGCGCTCTTCAAGTTCTGCGACATGCGATTCCTCTCCTGGCTGAAGAGATTGTGTCGGGCGGCTCGGAGCGCCCGATCGCGCATCCTAACCCAAGGCGGCGACGGCCTCCGCCGCCGCGGATTCCCCCGAGCGCAGGGCTCCCTCGATGTAACCGGACCAGATCGGCGAGCACTCCGTCCCGGCCCAGTGCACGCGCTCGAACGGCGCTCGCAGCGCGGGCCCCAGCGTCGTCAGCGTGCCCGGCCCCATGAAGACGCCGTAGCAGCCGCGCGTCCACGGCTCGGCAACCCAGTCGTTGTCGACGTAGTCGAGGGGCGAGGCGCCCTCGGGGCCGAGGAGGTCCGCGACGCGGGCGACGACGAGCCGCCGCCGCTCCTCCGTCGGCCGCCCGGTGAGCGCGAGCGCGTCGTCGGCTTCGATGAACCCGACGAGCAGGCCGACGCTGGCGTCGGGCGGCGAGGCGTCGTAGAACCCCGACGTCGGGGAGCGGTCGCTCGTGACGTCCCCGTTCCACCCCCTCTTCCGCCAGAACGGCTCGGGGTACGCGACCCAGTACTTGATGACCGAGCCCATCGGCGAGCGCTGCGCCAGGGCGTCCCGCGCCGGCGGCAGCGCCGGCTCCCAGCGCAAGCGGACCGTCAGGGGCAGCGGCACGGTGACGATCGCGCGCGCGCCGCGCCACGCCCCGGACGCCGTGTCGACGGTGACGCCTTCGCCGTCCTGGATGACGGCCGTCGCCGGCGCGCCGAGGGCCAGGTGGTCGAGAAGCTCGGCCCCCATTCGCCCGGCGAGCTGATGCATGCTCCCGGGCACGTGGTACGCCTGCGCCGCGTTCTCCGTGCCCCACAGCTCTTCGAGGCTGCCGCCGGACTTGATGTACGACAGGAAGAACAGGAGCGAGACCTGCGCGGGCTCGGCCGTGTAGAGGCCCTCGACCATCAGGCGCAGCATCGCCCGCGCCCGCGGGTCGCGCGTCTGCCCGTCGATCCAGTCCGCCATCGTCAGCCGGTCCCAGGCGGCGGCGTTGGGCGCCGACCACGGTGTCTCGAGCGGCACCTCCGCGACCAGCCAGCGGATCCGCGCGAGCGCCTTCGCGAGCGCGGCGTCGCCTTCCTTCCCGAGCGAGACCTCCTCGCCCGGTCCCGCGAACCGGTGCCCGGCGAGCTCGACGAGCGCCCGCCCCTTCACGTACTGCGGCATGGTCGCGATCCCGTACTCCTTCAGGAGCGCGAGCAGCCGTGTCTGCTTCGGCCCGACCCACTGGCCGCCGAGGTCGATCGTCTGCCCGGCGATGCGGCCGGCCTTCACGCGCCCCCCGACGCGGTCGCGCGCGTCGAGGATGACGACGCGCTTGCCCGCCCGCAGGAGCACTCGCGCGGCCGCGAGGCCCGCGAACCCGGCGCCCACGACGACGACGTCGGTCGACCGCGTGCCCTCGGAAAGGCGCC
>Ga0335083_10010807_pt1 | contig 10993 bp, 17 predicted proteins | sample Lox_Sample_42_FD_206716 | JGI IMG/M metagenome (GOLD analysis project Ga0335083, IMG submission 206716) | Soil microbial communities from Loxahatchee National Wildlife Refuge, Florida, United States - Lox_Sample_4.2 | ecosystem: Environmental > Terrestrial > Soil > Wetlands | place: USA... | reverse complement strand
CCCGTCGAGGATTAGATCACAAAATTCCTCAATCGTCTTTATCCCCTCGATCTTAGCGGGTGGTGCCATGTCTCAAAAATAGCATCCAATCCCCGAAAATAAAAGCCTTTATCCACACCTGAAAGCGTTGAACGACATGGCTTACGGTGGTTAACTGGCTTTGTCTTTAACTTTTCGGGGTTTAACAATGGCTGACGCTATCACCGAATACCGGCATATAATGTCCCGCGCCAAACGCGCCGTTGCTGCGTGCGTGGTGGAAATTCAGGGCAATTCCCCGGCTCCTGAAATCTGGCGCGATCGGGCTGACCGTCTACGAAACGCCGTAAACCGGGCCGAACGCTTGGCGCGCTGTAACAATTTCGATGCGGCGGTCCTGCTTCTCAGCGGCGATAGCGGGCCGGCATGATCTGCATCTAACCCCATAGCCTGTGCGCGCTTTCTCCCGGGCTATCAGCGAGTAGCCTTCAACGTCGGCCTCTCTAACCGTATTGCCAGGCAGTCCTTCAGAGCAATCCGGCATGAGCAAACCCTACCGCGCTGCAAAAAGTTAAGGGTAAGGTCGGCATCGCTTTTTTAGTGAAAGAGACGAGAATTAACATCTTCCCCGCCCTAAAGGACGGGGATTTCCACTGAAGGAAGTTCGCGTTTCACCGGCTGCCTAACAGCAGCCTCCACGCCAGGAGTGTTCCCCCTGTGAAGAATGTTCAGAGCAGCGTTATGGTCGGCATTGGATCGGAAGCCGCACGAGGTACAGACGAAGGACGCTTGGTTCTTGCGGCTTCGACTGTCCACGGCTCCACATGCCGAACAGGTCTGCGACGTATGGCGCGGGTCAACCTTCACGACACGATGCGCCTTGTAAAACAGCATCGTCTCGATCTGGTGCCAACCCACGTTAAGAATGGCGCGGTTGAGGCCACGCTTTTGAGCGACATTCCGGCCTGGCGCTTCAATAGTCCCGGCGACAGATGCCGTCATATTTTTGATCTTAAGGCGTTCGATAACAACAGTTCCGAACTTGCGGCAGATGTCAGTTGTCATCTCGTGCGCCCAATGCTTGCGGATACGGGCTTGTTTAGCCTTAATCGCAGCAACCCGACGAATGATTTTCGCCCAGCGGCGCGAGCCACGTTTGCGGCGGCTGGCGATGCGTTGAGCCTTTCGCGCCTTGCGCTCAAGTCGTTTGATTCCATCCGGCATGGTATACATCGAGCCGTCAGAAAGCATCAGAGGAACCGCAACGCCACGGTCGACACCGACTTCGCCGCCAGGGTCGGCAGCATCTTCGTCAATCTTGCACCCAATGGAGATATGCCAGCCAAGCGGCGTCAGGCTGACGGTTGCTTCAGTCATCTTCCCACGCACGTCGCGGGTCATGCGGAACTTGACCCAGCCGATCTTAGGGAGCCGAACGCGGCCCCATCGGTGATTCAATCGCTCGACGAGGAGCTGCCTACCATTGAACGTGAAGGCGTCGTTCTGGCCTTTTTTCTTGGGTTGCGGAAAACCGCCAAGGCCATTGAAGGCGCGGCGGTAAGCATCATCAAGCGCCTTCAGGACGTATTGCTGCGCCGTTTGGCTGACCTCGCGGATGAAATCGACCTCAGCGCGCAGCCTAGTAAGCTCTCGCGCTTGCGTCACGTAATTGAGGTTGTCACCAGTACGCGCCTGGAAGTTTCGCCAATGGCTACGCCGCTGCTCAAGCGCGAGGTTCCATACCAGACGGCAGACCCCGGCGAATTGGAGGAATTTCTCCTCCTGCGCAGGCGTCGGCTTTAGCCGGTATGTGAAGCCCCGAAACATCATTGGAATAACTTAATATGATTCGTAGCGCCTGTAAAGAGTGGCAAGCTTCGATTGCCGCCGCTATTCCTCCCCGGCCTGAAGGCCGAGGTTTCTCGCGGAGGTTCGAATGAACAATTCGTGAGGTTCAACCTATTTTGAACATCCACGCCACGGCCACAACAGCGCCAGCAAACACCACCACAAGGAATAGCCATAGCAGGGCCAGATCGTACCACGGGAGAGTAGAGCGACTGCGGAGCGGTGAAGGCGCCCTGACGCTAAATGCAGGCGCGCCAGGTTTGAACACGTTTGGCATTGGTTTCTCTGGTTTTATGGTCAGACAAAATATCCAGCATCTCGAACCCGGCCATTTCGGCGCGGATAACGCGCGCCACAAGCTCCGGGATAGCACGCTCGCCCGCCTCCCAGAACTGGACAGCGCGGCGGCTGGCTCCGAGTGCTGTTGCCAGCGCGCCTTGCGTCAGGCCGAGAATGTTGCGGGCGGATGTGAGTTCGGCGGGGGTCATGCGAACCCCGCCATTTTGTCTCTCGCTTCATTCGCCAACTCGATGGAATGGAGATAAAACGATGCCGCAAGATTTAGAACGGTACTTTCATCCATTTTTAATGATCTTATCCGATGCACATTGGCAAAACTTGCCACTTCCTCTCGGAATATCGTTAATAGCCTTGGCACCAAATAAGCAGCTATTAGATCGTCCATAGAGCCAGGGTTATTCTCCCAGTAGTTTAGGGCTTCACCAATTTCCTTTTTGATCTCCAATTCCAAACGATCGTTCATTGTTATTCTCCTGCGGCTATGTGAGTTCGGCGGGGGTCATGGCGCTAAATCCTAGCTAATCCGTTCGCCAAGGCCGTTAACCCAAATCTCGCGCCCGCAGTGGTCAACGGCAGCCAAGCGGCGATGAGCGATCAATGCGTTTTCACCGTACTCGCGGCCACGTGCGGCCAGGTAGTGGTCGCGTCCAGTCATGGTAGCTTCGCCTTCCGCAATGCGCGTAACGCCCTTGCGCGCCATGAACTCAGCGATTTTTTCTTCGTCAGTCATCTTCTCTCTCTATTCCCGGCGCTTGATTGCGTCTCAGTAAGTCACTCATACGCACATTGTCACGGCGTGTCAAACGCATTTTGCGCTAAACCCGCACCGGCTCCGCCTTTATGTACGCCTTAGCGCAGTGCTCGTGACAATACGGCTTCCCAGCCTCGCTAGGCGCATCACAGTAGCGCCAGCTACCCTTAACCCCCTCCACCCAACTACAAGGCTCTACGCGCACCCTGGACGGCTTCGGATGCTCCGGGGGCATGTGTGTCGGCTCTGTGCGGATAACGGCTTGTATGGCCTCCTGGAAGGCTTTTCGCGCGGCAATAGCTTGCAGCCTGCCAGCGTATTTGCCTCCCTGTTTGATCGGCGACGGCCTGGCGGGCAGGTTAAGCCGGTGCGCCTTACCCACAACGGCGTTTTTGGAGATGTTCAAACGACGCCCGATTGCGGCGGTTGATAGGCCCTCGGCCCATAGCACGCGCAGCTCGGCCGTCAGCTCGTCGGTCCAGTCGCGGCGGATCATGGTTCGTCTCCCTCCGGGTTAAGCATAGTCGCGCGCGGGATGGTCGATGCCTCAGGGTGCTGATGCGCGATCTCCATGCGGATGACGGTGCGGTCTGACTGCAACAGCGGCTCGTAGTCCAGCACGCGGTTAAGGCCGGCGATGATATGGGCGATATGGAGTGGGCGGGTCATGGGGTGGCTCCGATGGGTGTGGTAACGAACGGCGAGGCGGCGAATAGGCCGTGTGACCTGTGACCTTTTTAATTTTGAAAGGTCACAGTAAAAGGTCACAGGCAAAACGCTAGTTAAACCCTTATTATTATTATATATTATAAGATTATTATATATATATGACCACTGTGACCTGTATACGCATGCACATACGTGCGCGTATCTCTGCATCTCCTATTATGTCTGTTTCTGGTTTTGAGGTCACAAAGGTCACGTTTGAAAGTTTGCAGTTATAGCGCCGAATTTCCGTGACTTTTACATGGTCACAGGGCGTGACCAGATCGTGAAAGGTCACGCCTTGACGCAACCGAGTAACTTTGTTATCGTTACATGGTTGCATAAAGGAGTTTGTTAGGTGATCAAAATTGAAAAAAACGTCAGCCTTCCCAAGGCTAGAACCGTCTCTCGCGGTAAAAATTACGGTCTCGACGCCCTTGAGGTCGGTGACAGCTTCAGGATTGCGTCGCCTGAGACGCAGCAAATGAGGCAGGCGGTAAAAACCTGGAAGTATCGCCATCCAGGATGGGACTATCTTATCGACTACGATGACGAGGGGATTCTGCGCTGCTGGCGCACTGCGTAACGCTCTCACAGCGAACCGCCGTTCGGGTCCAATATCGACATGGGAATCCATGTCGCCTTGCTGGTCGCGCCAAGGCCGAACCGGACGCCATGGCCGCTATTCGTTGCCCCCTCGATCCGCAGCAGAGCCCGGCTCCATCCCGCGTCCCACGGCGTGCCTTTCAGCGCCGTGCGCAGCGCCTGGTGGTTCGTGCTGATATAGATGCCCGGCATATTCTCCCGGTACGCGAACTTAACTCCCGTCTCGCTCAGCACCCGCTGCGCCAGTTCTGGGGCTGGGAGACCTTCGCCGGCTTCAAGCCGCTGTGCGGCCTCCACAAGCCGGGAAACAGGCATATCCGCGTTTCCGACCCGGACGCGCAGGGCGAGGATCGTGCGCAGCAGCCGCATCTCGTCCTTCTCGTCGTCGGCTGGTGTCTGATCGCTCCATTCCTCGCGCGCGACGAACTCGGCGGCCTCTTCAGGCGTGATCAGCCGGGTCGAGTGCAGGCTGTACGCGCCAGCCAGTAGCGTGCCGATCTGGTCGCCGAGGCGCCGCGTGCCGTGTCCTGCCGCAATCGCCCGGGCGAACGTCTCGGCGTTGGCGCGGATGGTTGGGATCAGCGCCACCGAGCGCGCGATGAGCCCGGCGCTGAACTCCGGCGTCAGACGCTCGGCGACGGTCGCCTCGAGGTCCGCGAACCGCTCCAACGCGCCCGGGTCGTTTTTGACCGGCTCGCGCAGGCTTAAGACCGTAACGCGGGACTCGTCGGCTTGGTGCAGCAGTGCGACGTTGATGCTCTGAAACGCGAACATGGACCGGATGCGGTAGCGTTTCGCACCGCTCTGGTTGCCGGTCCCCTTGACGATTTCCGCGCCTCCCTCACTGGACGATTGCCGGACCAGATCGAGAACCGCCTGCATGCGCTGTGCTGCCTGCTGGTCCTCGCGCTCGGCTTCGTCGAACAGTACCGGCCTTGCGTCAGACCCGAGCGATTGCCGGATGCCGGCCTCGGTGGTCTTGGACTGGATCGCCAGCGCGACGTTACCCAGGCAGGTCGCCATGATATTTTCGCGCAGCCACGACTTGCCAGAACCCGGACCTCCGGTGATCCAGATGGATGGTCGCCACTTGAGCGCGCCGCAGATCGGGGCGAGCGCGATCCAGCCGGCGAACATCTTGGCGTAAACCGGCCTTTCCCACCGGAGCTGGCTGGATATCTTGATCAGCATATTCGCATCGAGCGTCCGCAGAGGCGGCGCGCTGATTACGGAGAGCGGCTTCGCGGATTCGTAAACATACGGCGATCCTGGGACAGACAGGCCTATATCGGTGCCGTTGCACAAGATGCGGTTGCCGAGATGCAGCAGGGCATTGCCCTGGTCAAGCCAAGCGCCGCGCCCCCTAATGCGGTCGGGGTCATATATCCCGATGTCGCGACAAGCGCGCATAAGGTTATCGATCGCTTCGTCCCATTTAATTGCGCCCTTATCGCTGACGAAATTGGTATATTCCCAGTAATGCGGCAGCGATGCCATTGCGAGCATATTGTTTTTTGTGTGCTTATCCGCCGTCAGCGCAAATACTTGCTGCGCCGAACGGCTTAGATAATAGAAAGTTCCTCGGTCATGTCCAAGCGGCGTTATACCCTCGCTCGGAGATGAGATTATTGGAGATGGTTCTGATTGTTGTGAATTGATGTAATCGGCCTCCCAATCTGCGTTGTCTTGGATTGTGTGGTCGATTTCCATTCCGTGTATTCCGATCTAAGAACTTGAGTTACTTCGTCGTTGGTCAGGATGCCTAGTTTGTTTATCGCGGCGGCTCTTTGTTTTATCTCATCTGGAGGCTTGCGCTGCTCCAGCATCGGACGGACTGCCTCCCGTATTGCACGGGATACACGCGGCGCTTCGGATTCATAACGCGTGATCTGCTTGTGCAGCGTCTCGATAGCCGCGTCTGTTTCGGCACCAGCCGCGCAGGCGAGCGCGAAAACGCGGTATTCCGCCTCAGCCAGGTCCATTTCGCAGGCCACCACGTCCCGGGCGATGCGGGATAGGCCGCGCGGGTCCGCGAGTATCTGCCGAGGCGTGAGTTTCAGGACGCGCATTTGGCCCTGTGCCCGAGATGCCATGCGTGCCAAGGCTTCGGCGAAACGGAGTTCTGCGTCATAATCGCGGCTTCCGTCCGGCCGGATTGCGTGGAATGTGCCGTCTACGTTCATCCTCATGGGATCGCCTCCAGTATTTCGAGGGCCTCGGCGGGGCTGCGGACGAGTGCGTACACGCCGCCAGCGCGCTCGACGGCGGCTTGGTAGTTGCGCTGTGACGGCGATTGGCGCCCGGTTTGGGTTTTGACCTCGAGCGCGATGAACCGTCCGCGACAAACTCCGATGATATCCGCCGCGCCAGGAACCGAAGCGCGAACGGCGCGGCCCGTGGCCGTGAAGAACATCCCGCTGTTGTTGCGCCAAGCCAGAACGCCGGGGATTTGGGTGATACGCGCCAGGATCGCGGCGAGGATGTCGGTCTCGGTCATTCTGCCGACATCCGTTCGCCGCCGCGATCCTGGCGCTGCCTCAGAATATGATCAGCCCAGCCGCGCTTATAGCCACGGATGCGGGCAATCTCTTGGAGTTGTTCGCGCGTACGGGCCCGGGCAAGCATGGCTTTGAACTCCGGGCCCTGCGCACGGATTACGTTGATGCCCCCAGCCCATTCAGGGGATTCCGTGACCTCGGCGAGCTCGCCTTCCATCTGCTTAATCTCACGCGGTGTCGGAGCGTCTGGGGCTGACAGAGCGCAACCTGGCCCAGGCTCTGCGCCGCATTCCGCTGCGGCTTGCCACCCAGGAGCGACTGCGAATACTCTAAAGCAAGTTTCGCAGGTTTTGGTTTTAAACGTCGGTGCCGATTTCTTTTTCTGCTTTCCTGCTAAAGTCCAGTTGCGCTCGATATCCGGCATTCCGTGCCGATGCACGTTACCGACGTGATCGAGTATTACGGCTTGACTGCCGTCAGGCTTAAGACGCAATACGCGGCCCACTTGCTGCAAATGGAGCGCTAGGCTCTTGGTTGGTCGGGCCAGGATCGCGCCGTTGACGCTTGGCACGTCCACCCCTTCCCCGATCAGATCGCAAGAGGTGAGGATTTTCAGATCGCCGGAGCCGAGCGCGGCGAGCAGGCGCATGCGTTCCGGCTTTTCGGTCTTACCGTCGATTGACGCCGCAGCGATCCCGGCAGCCTGGAACTGTGCCGCCATATGCTCGGCGTGCGCGATGTTGACGCAGAATGCCACCGCGCTACGCCCATCGAGGTACTTGCGGTAATGCGCCAATATGTCCCCGGTAATCGTCGCCTGGTCCATCGCTGCGGCAAGCTCATCTATGGCAAAATCACCCATTCGGGTCTTGACGCCGGAGAAGTCTGCGACCTGTGGCGGAGCTAGGTACGAATACCTCGAGAGAAATCCTTGTTCGACAAGCCAGCGCGTCTGTGGCCCGACGATCATCTCGTCGAACACCTCGGACAGACCGCGCCCGTCGAGCCGCTCTGGTGTCGCTGAGACGCCCAGCACGAACGCCTCAGCCCATGTGTCCATGACCGTGCGGTATCCGCCGCTTGTGGCATGGTGAGCTTCGTCGATCACGAACAGATCAGGTGCTGGGATTTTTTCCAGCCGCCGCGCGAGTGTTTGGACCATTGCCACCTGAACGTTATCAGTGGTCATTGTGCGTCCCGGCATGATCCAGCCGTGCCGTAAACCGAACGCCGTGAGAGCGTTGGAAATCTGTTGGACGATCTCGGCCCTATGCGCGGCTATAATGATCCGCTTGCCCCGCAGAGAAGCCGCATGCGCGATGAAACTGAACACGACGGTTTTGCCGGCTCCAGTCGCGGCCACGCCAAGTACGCGACGGTTTCTCTTCATTGCCCCGCGCAGTGCCTCGACGAAATCGGCTTGATACGGCCTTAACTGGATCATTTAAGCCTCACGAATCGAGTGACTTTACGAACACCCAACACAGAAAGAATTTTTTCTGACGGTGCCCGCCTGGCGTTTAGAACGTCATGGAGGAATTGTTGGGAAATCCCACACTGTTCGGCAAATGCCTTTTGTGATCCAGCATCGCGAACGGCCTTATTCAATAATAGCATCACTTCGATAGCATCCATTACGTCACTTTGCCATATTATTAAAGCTTGTTCAAGTGGCAAAAAGGGCGGCGCTATAAAACGCCGCCCTCACATCTTAAACGCCGTGGATCTCACTCACACCAGCACCACTAGCGCCTCATTAGCGCTAAGCCGAAGCTCCACGATCCGCGTCCCATGCGTGACCAGTTTGCCCCTGTTACGCATCCAGGCGATGTATTTTGCCGTGTTGGTCAAACTGAGGCCAGCGCGAAACGCGATGACCTTGTAAACGGGCATTGGTTCGTTGGCCGACATTGCGTCGGCGATGACGGATAAGACGCGCTGGCGTTGGGTCATGATGCCAAACTCCAAACCATAACCGGCACCAGCAGCCACCCGAACACGCTGGGTTGCCACTCCCAGCGCACGGTTTGCCGCACCATCGGCGGCAGGAAAGTGAAGGGGTTCAAGGCGCTTCCTCTGCGAACTCGGCTTTTTCGCCATTGATCGCCGCATCGAGCCGCGATTGCAGGTCCTCAATCACATCTGGATACGATCCAGAATATTCTCCCATAACTGCACCATTGTTCTCACGAAGTTCTTTCAAAACATCCGAAGATGCGGCTTCAATCGGCCTATCCCACCACGTAGCCCACGCTTGGATTGATGGAAACGACAACACCTTGCCATCGCTCCGCGTGACGTTGAATGACATGGATGGAGCGCATCCAGAGCGCATGATATCCATGATAGCCTCGCCGTGCTGGATTGTGATCATGTCGCCATCGCGGAAGGCTTCGGCCAGGTCCTTCTCAATCTTGAACGGGGCACGATGGCGGATAACTCCCTTGCCATCCTCTGGCGTCAGCGTAAGCCCCACAGTCATGTCGTAGATGAACTCAGGATGGATCACCGGCTGCCAGCCGATTTTTTCCACCTTATTGCCGTTTTTCTCCGTCAGCTCGCGAGCACGGCAGGAAAAGATGATCGGGATACGACGCTGGAGTAGACGATAGAGCATCGCTTGACGGTCAAGGCTTGGACGCTTGCGTGCCGGCCAGTCCATGGCAATCGCTTTGCTTTCGTCGCCCTTGCACATGCGTTCCACTTCTTGGCGGTGCCAGTCTCGGTATCCGCCGGGGCCAACGTGAACCATGCTCATTGAATCGACAACCAGAGCGCCAAAACCATCGGCCTCGGCTGCTTCTGCGGCTTCGGCAATCAGGCTCGGGGTGAATGGTGGCTGCATCACGTCCATGTCGAATTCGTGATGTCGGCGCAGGTTGGCCATACGCCCGCTCTCGGTGTCCAGAACTGCGATACGGCCCTTCGGACCAACCATGCCACGCGCGATCAGCAAAGATGACCAGCTTTTTCCGGTGTTGGTGCCGCCTGCAACCATAACAAAAATAGGCGGCTGGACGTTGATGGGGGGGCGAAAGTTGAATGCCATTTATGCGAACTCCTTGATAGTTTCGGCGTGCATTTCGCGCTCTTCGTGCTGTTTCATCGCCCAAACGGGGGCTTCCACATAAGCTGTATGCTTAGGATATCCGGGCCACTGATCGGTTTTGATGCAGTGGCGCCACATCTGCACGGCGCGCTCAACTTCGGCGGCTGCAAGATGGCGCAGACACGGAGCACAGGCCATAACGGACACGCCATATGGCGCATCCGTCTCGATAACGATAAATATCATTGGCGGCGGTGTAATGCCGTGAATGGCCTTGAATCCGCGCGCATAGAAGGCGTCTTGGAAGGCGTATTCAGCGATCAGACGACGCTGCCAATCTTCTGGAGACGCGGACAATCCAGTAGTCTTCAAATCCACCAGCGGCATCGCTAGATCATTCAACTTCCAGTCAGCCATTGACCTGAACCAAATTCCATTTTCTTCCCAAACCATAACCTGCTCAGGCTTTCCGGGAGCGAAAAGCATAGATGCGTCCGGGTGCTTTTCGATCTGTTTTCGCGCAGCCCGCGCAACTTCATGAAGGCCCTCCAGCTTATGGGCCAAGATGGGAGATTTTCCTGCGGCGTGTGCTTCGTCACGTTGCCGCTGCGCCTCTTTGCCGCGAAAGTCGTCGGCATTGATCACCACAAAATCCCCGCCTTTTCCAAGCAGCAGGCCATGAAGAATGCTGCCATCATCCATGGCGCGGGTAGGTTTGCGTTCGTTATTCCCACCAAGTCGAGGATGAGCATAATGCGCGTGCATTGGGGATTGCCGGATCAATTTTTTGGCAATGCCGCTTGATAGGGATACCGCCTCTACGGGATCGGCGTGATACCGTTCGGCAGGGATATCGTAAACGCCTGGCTTATTAATACCCATCACACAAAATCCCTACTAAACTTCCGCCCATCCGCCGTAATCGACAGCAGCACAGAGCGCCCGTCGCTCGGGTCCTTGGCGCGGACGATAAAGCCCAGTTCCTCCAGCTTATCCGCCGCGCGGGTGATCGCCGGCTTGTTCAGGTTAAACCGCTCAGCCAGGCCGCGCACGGTCTGCTTGGCAATTTTGCACGCCATCAGCACGGCGAGCTGGCGCACGCTTAAATCATCGCGCTTCTTGGTGATGAGGTGGCTGGCCAATTCGGTTACGTTGATTTTTTCCATGTTTTGCTCCTGAGTGTTGGTGGTTATTTGTTGGCAGATTCGTCGCTGGGCATGGGCGCTTCGGCCCATTCCATGTAGCTCAGCAGGAAAA
>Ga0335083_10010806_pt1 | contig 10994 bp, 7 predicted proteins | sample Lox_Sample_42_FD_206716 | JGI IMG/M metagenome (GOLD analysis project Ga0335083, IMG submission 206716) | Soil microbial communities from Loxahatchee National Wildlife Refuge, Florida, United States - Lox_Sample_4.2 | ecosystem: Environmental > Terrestrial > Soil > Wetlands | place: USA: Florida... | reverse complement strand
TCGCGGTGCAACGATCTCGTGGGCGGCGCTGCGACGACGCTCGTTGAGGGTCCACTTGAGTCCGTTGAACGCGCCGACTTCCCGGACCGTGGTGATGCCGTGGCCGAGCCAGAGCTTGTAGACGTACTCGGCGGGAGGGACGTCGCCGACGATGCCCTGGTTGGCATCGGCGATGTGCGCGTGGGCGTTGATGAAGCCCGGCAGCACGTACATGCCGGTGGCATCGATCTCCTCGTCACCCTTTTCCGGTCGGCGTTTCTCCTTGATAGGCACCTTCGGATAGCCGACGCTGGCCACCCGCACGATCCGGTCCTGCTCGATGACGATGTCGACGGGTCCCATCGGCGGCGCACCCGTGCCATCGATCAGCGTCGCCCCGCGAATCACCAGCCGCCGGAACGGGCCCTTGCCCTCGTTGGCCGCCCGGTTGGGTGCCGGCTCCGGCGCATGGACGGCGCCGCCTGCCGATGCCGAGATGTATTCCTCGCCGGCGGGCGGCCGGGCGACGTCCGCCGCCCGTGCGGTCGAGGCGAAGCCGGCGACGAGCCCGACGCAGAGCAAAAGAGAACGGCGCGTCCTGCGCGTAGAGGATCGAGATCCGGTGGCGGTACGCATGACAGTCCTCGTGAGTCGGGCCGTTGCTGGTGGTCGATCGGTCGGAAGGTTGGGTCGAAGGAAATGACCGCGCGCCACCCTCTCGAACGCGCGCGGTCGGTCGCGAATTGAGTCCTCTCGTCAGCCGGCGGACCGCGCCCCCGGGAACGCGCCGGCCTTGACGAGCATGCCCGGAACCGTGTGCCCGAGCCGGTCGCCGATCCAGCGGCCCGTCTCGATCAAGGCCCCGAGATCGAGGCCCGTCTCGACGCCCATGCGTTCGAGCATGAAAATGAGGTCTTCCGTCGGGATGTTCCCGGTCGCGGCCGGGGCGAATGGACAGCCGCCGATCCCGCCGATGCTCGCATCGAGGGTCCGGACGCCGGCCTCGACGGCGGCGTAGGCGTTGGCAATTCCAGTATTGCGCGTGTTGTGGAAATGGCAGCGCAGCGGCAGCGCGGGTAGCGCCGCCCTGACGCGCGCGACCAAGTCCGTAACCTGGGTCGGGACCCCGGCGCCGATCGTGTCCGCGAGGGCGATCTCGCGCGGCGCTCCGGCGGCAAGCTGACGCGTGATTTCAACCACGCGCGCCGCGGGAATGTCGCCCTCGAACGGGCAGCCGAACGACGTGGAGATCGTCACCTGCGCCGGCACGTTGGCGGCCCGGGCGGCGGCGGCGATGTCGAGCCAGGCCGCAATGGACTCTTCCGTCGACGTGCCCTGGTTGCGGCGATTGAACGTGTCGCTCGCGGCGACGACCATGCCGATCTCGCCGCAGCCGGCCGCGATCGCCCGATCGAATCCACGCCGGTTCAGGACGAGCCCGATGTAGGTGACGTCGCTGCGTCGCGGGAGCGCCTCGAGGACGGCCTCCGCGTCCGCCATCTGCGGGACTTTCTTCGGGTTGACGAAGCTCGCGACTTCGATCCGTCGGATGCCGGCCGCGATCGCGCGGCCGATGAACGCGACCTTGTCATCCGTCCCGAGGACGGTCGGTTCGTTCTGCAGGCCGTCGCGGGGCCCCACCTCGACGATCTCGACACGCTTCACCGGCGAAGCCTCCGCCACGATCTCGACACGTTCTCTCCGGCCGACGATTGTATGCACAAACCCCGTTGTGCGGTACCCGAGCCCCGGCCGCGACCTACGGGACCGACGCTCGGATTCGGGACCACCGCCGCTCGGACCGCGGCGGGCGTCCGGCTTCGAACGCCACGCGCGCCGTCACGCGCCGCGGCCCTTAGGCCGCAATCTCGCGCAGGGCGCGCACGAACTCGTCGAGCTCGGCCGTCGAGGTGTAGACCTGCGGCGTGACGCGGACCCCGTGTACTCCCGCTCCGTCGATGGCGACGGTGAAGATCCGGTAGCGGTCGAGCAGCCGTCTGGCGAGGTCGGACGGCGCGACGCCGGCAACGCCGACGTTGGCGATCCCGCAGGATCGCCGGGCGTCGGTCGGGGTGTTCACGACGAGGCGCGAAGTCCCCCGGACCTGCTCCGACCAGTAGCGCTGCAGGTACCGGAGCCGAGCTTCCTTGCGCGCGCTGCCGATCGCGCCGTGGAAGGCGACCGCGCGCTCGATGGTGAGGTCCGTATGCACGGGGTGCGTGCCGGTATGGTTGAGCTTGCGAATGTCATCCGTCGGAAACGTGTCATCGCCGTAGATCGGCCAGAGGTTCGCGATGCGGTCGCGGCGAACGTAGAGGAGCCCGGCGCCGAGCGGGACGGAAAGCCACTTGTGGAGCGAGGTGCCGAAGTAGTCGCAGCCGAGGTCCGGGATCCTGAAGTCGAGGTGGGCGAAGGTGTGCGCGCCATCGACCATCACCTCGACATTGCGCGCGTGCGCCATGTCGCAGATCGCGCGCACCGGCAGGATGTGGCCGGTGATATTCACCATGTGCGGAATCATCAACAGTCGCGTCTTCGCGGTGAGTGCGTTCGCGTACACCTGGACTACTTCCGCGTCGGTGCGCGGATCGAGGGGTATGTCGACGAGCCGGTTCACCATTCCCCGGCGGCGCGCCTGCAGCTTGAACATGTCGAGCATGGCGCCGTAGTCCTGGTTCGCCATCACGGCTTCGTCGCCGGCTCGCCAGTCGATGCCATTGATGACGCAGTCGAGCGATTCGGTCGTGTTGCGCGTAATGACGATCTCGTCGGCGGAGCAGCCGCCGAGCGATGCGAGCGCGGCGCGCGCCCGCAGCTTGTCGTCGTCCTTGCGGGTGCGCATGTAGTGCGACCCCTCGACATTGACGGCTCGAACGTGGCCGACGAACTCCTCGAGCACCTCCTCCGGCATGAAGCAGTAGTAGCCGTTCTCGAGGTTGATGTACCGGTCGGTGAGCCGGAACTTGCCGCGGAGTGCGGCCCAGAACGCCTCGTCGCTGGCGAGTGTCGCGGCGGATACGGCGCCATAGCGGGCCGAGAGTGCGGGCCCGACCAGCAGGGCGAGCGAGGCGCCACCGGCGCCGATCAGAAAGTCGCGCTTGTCCACGCTCGTTCTCCCGTCAACCGGCACCATCGATGGGGCTGCTTCCCCCGCGGCAGCGCGCGCGAGCGTCGGCCACTGCGGGGATGACCCGGAGCTTCGCACGAACGTACGGGGGTGGAAAGGATGACTGCGGATGGTGGGCCGTCGTGGGATCTCCAGCCGTTCCGGGCAATGGACTCATTGGCTGCCGCCGCGAACCGCCTGCGCAACGGGCCGGCAGCAGCGGATTGGAGCGCGCGGCAGGCTCGTCACGAGGCTGGTGAGCGCGGATGGACGGAGCTGCCAGCATGGTTTCGAATCGATGGTTCGCGAGACGGATCGTTGCGCTTGAGCGCGCGCTGGCCCGCGCCGGACGCCGGGCGCTTCGCAGCTGCCGGCACATTCCCGGTCAGTAGCGCTCGCCGTCAGCGGCGCCCCGGACGGAGTCGAGGAACTGGCAGGCGATGCGTGTGCCGCGCGCTCCGCTCTCGACGGAGATCCGGCAACCGATGATGCTGGCGCGGTAGCGCATCATTCTCAGGCCCATGCCGACGCCGGCCTCCGCCTGGCGGACGTCAAAGCCCCGGCCGTTGTCGATGACCTCGAGGAGGGGCTGCGGACCTCCAACCAGCCGGACGTCGACGCGGGTCGCGGCGCCGTGCCGGGCCGAATTGCCAATGGCCTCCTGCACGATGCGATAGAGGTGTCCCGCGACGTCGTCATCCAGTCCCAAGGCATCCGTCTGGGTCGCGAGGAAGCGGCATTCGATGCCGAACATCTCGGCGCTCCGTTCAACGAGTGCATCGAGAGCGGCAGGCAGCCCCTCCCGGTCGAGGTCGACCGGCGCCAGCCCTTGCGCGAGGCGCTTGGACGTTGCGGTCGCCCGACGCAGGACGTCTTGTGCGCGAAGCAGGGTCGCGAGCGCATGAGCCACGTCGGTCGGCAACGATCGCTCGACGACCGCGAGCAGGAGCCCGAGACCCGAGAGCTCCTGACCCAACCCGTCGTGCAGGTCGCCACCGATGCGACGGCGTTCGCGCTCGCTGGCATCGAGCACGGCTCGCTCGAGTCGCAGGTGGTCCGTGACGTCCCGAGCGACTGCCACCAGCCCGAAGAGCTCGTGGGTCGTAAGATCGCGGATGAGCGTCTTCGAGACATTCAGGTACCGCTCGGCCCCCGCGATGTCGAGGATGCGGCGGTTGAGGTCGCGAGCCTCGCGTTCCTCGCGCATGAGCTCGCTGTTCTCGATCGCGACGGCCTCCATGTCGATGCCGGGCGGGGTGAGCTCGGACAGCAGGGCGTTGGCGACCGGCGAGGCCGCCGGCCCGCGGAAGAGCTCGGCGGTCCGGAGGTTGCACGTGATGATGCGGTTGTCGCGGTCGACGGCGTAGACGAAGTCGGGGAGCGCCGCGAGAATCGCCGCGAGCAGCCGGCGGTGATGGGCGATCGCCTCGGCGGCGGCCCATTCGCGCCGTTGAAGTTCGGCTTCGCGCAGCGCGCGGGACACCGCGGGGATCAGTCGCGAGATGCGATCCTTGAGGACGTAGTCGGTCGCGCCCCGGCGCAGCGACTCGATCGCGTTGTCCTCGCCGATCGTCCCCGAGATGAAGATGAGCGGAACACTCGGCCTGACTTCGCGGGCGATCGCGAGCGCCGCCATTCCACCGAAGCCGGGCACCGTGTAGTCGCACAGGACGACTTCCGGCGGGTCGGTCTGCAACGCATCGCGGAACGCAGGCTCGGTCGACACGCGTCGGTAAGAGAGGCTCGGCCGCCACCGCCGCAACATTCGTTCGATGATGGCGGCGTCTTCAGGGGAGTCTTCGCAATGCAGAACGCGCAGTGGAGCAGCCACGTCGAGCGCGGCGGCGTCCCGATCCGTGTCAGAGGTTTCCAAGCCTCCTCCCAGGGCCTCTTCCGTGGCCGGGCGCTATTTTGCGCGCATCGATCGGCCCCGCCAAATTCGGTCGCTGTCGGGAGCCGCGTCAAGATTTGTCAGCCATGGCCTGCGGCCGGCTGTCGCTCCGGCCGAGGGACCGAAAGGGGTCGCGTTCTAGCGGTCGGCTCGGCCCACGAAGAAATCGTTGAGTTCCTGTCCGGACGCCGCTCCCGCGAACCCATCGAAGCTGCCCGGGTCGGCAAGAAGGCGCGCCGCCCGCATGAATCCAGCCCAGGCGGAGCGCGCGAGCGCGCCGCCGACGCTCACGCGTCGCACACCCAGTCCGGCGATGTCGCTCAGCGTCAGCTCGCTCGCCCAGCCGAGCAGCAGGTTCACGGGCTTCGGCGCGACGGCGTCGACGACGGTACCGATCTCCTCGCGTGTCCGGAGGCCCGGTGCGTACAGGCAGTCGGCTCCCGCCGATGCGTACGCACGCAGGCGCCTCACCGTCTCGCCGAGGTCGGGCTGACCCACCAGGTAGCATTCGGCGCGCCCCACCAGCAACGTGTCGCCGCCCGTGGCGTCGATCGCCCGACGCGCGGCGCGCAGGCGTTCCACCGCCGTCTCGAGGTCGTAGAGGGGCGCTCCGGGCCGTCCGGTGGAGTCTTCGATCGAGAGTCCGGCAACGCCACTTTCGATGGCGAGCTTCACGCTCGCGCTCACCTCGCTCGCGGTGGCGCCATAACCGTTCTCAAAATCAGCGTTGAGAGGCAGGTCGGTCGAGCTCGCGAGCTCGGCGAGGTGCGCGATCACCTCGTCCCGGGGAACGCCCCCGTCCGGCCGCGCACGGGACCAGGCGAACCCGGAACTGGTCGTCGCGAGCGCCTTGAAGCCGAGACTCCCGAGGAAGCGGGCACTGCCGAGGTCCCATGGGTTCGGGATGAGGAAGCAGCCCGAAGCGTGGAGCCGATGGAATTCGCGGCGCTTGTCGGCCGTGCTGATTGAACGGTGGGTCACTGCTGAAGCCTCCCGCGGTGGTTGCGCTCGGCCGGTTGCGGCAGGCGACCCGCGGAGGTCGCCACGGTCGCGCCGCGTTCGCTCAGTTCGCCACGCCCGCGATGCGCAGCCCGTCGAATAGTGGTTCGAAGTCGGTGAGGTCGGCGTTCGGCCGCATCCAGGCGCGCATCGCCGCGATGGTCTTGGCATTCGGGACCCTGGCCCAGAAGTCGGCGAGTGCCGCCTTGGCGCGATCCGCATGGCCGAGCCGCGCTTCGGCGGCAGCGAGCGTGAGCTGCACAGGCCCGGTCAGCGGGTTCGAAAGTTCATCCGAGGCCATGTGCGCGACCGCCCGCTTCGTCTGCTGTGCAGCGAGGTCGTAGTGGCCGAGCGCGTACTGGATGTCTCCGACCATGCCGATGAGATACGGCTCCTGCTCGGCGAGGTGCTCGGCGAAATCGGAGATCGTCGCCAGCGCCTCGGCCGGACGGCCCAGCTTCAGGAGCGCGCTCGTGCGCTCGGGCAGGGCGAAGACGGACTGCGGATCGTGCTTCAGCACGCCGTCGGCGATCAGCAGTGCCTCCTCGTAGCGGCCGCGCAGAATCAGTAGATCAGCCTTTTCGGACAGCATGTCTGCCGAGGTCGGGTCGAACTGCAGGAAGCGCTCCATCGCCGCCGAACCGGTCGCGATGTTCGCTTCCACGTCCTTGGACCAGCCGTAGACACAGTCGCAGAGATTGACGAATGCCGTCAGGTAGATTGCCACCTTGTCGTCGGGCGCGAGCTCGAGAGCACGCTTGAGCAGGGCGCTCGACTCCTCGAAGGCACGCTGCGGGTTCGTGACACCGACCGAATTCCACCGCTCGAACGCCCGAAAGCCGAGGTCGCGCACGTCGAGCGCAGCGGCAGGTCGGTCCTGTACGCGCTCGACTTCGCGCTTCATGGCCCCGTAGGCAAGGCTGCGCTCCACGTGGCCGACGTCGTAGGACCACGTCGGGAGCCGCGATCCTGCCGGGACCGACAACGTCCTCTTGCGGATCACGCGCTCCGATTCCGCATCGATCGCAAACAGGTCGACCGAAAAGCCGGTCGGCGCGCGCGAGGTGGTGCCGCGAATGAGGAAATGGACGTCGAGATCCCGGCCGATTTCCTTGATCGCGGGGTGTGCCGCGACCGATCGTGCGACCACCTGGCGCGGTGTAACCTGCGTCCAGAGGTTGTCACCCTCGAATGCCGTCGTCACGGCGTCGCCAACCGCCCGTGCGACATCCGCCGCCGCCGCATCCCCGGGCGGGGCGTCGAACGGCAGGACCGCGAACGTCATTCGCCGATCCTGCAGCGAATACGGCGCGACCTGCGTCGGGTGAAGGGCCGAGCGGACGCCGTACCAGCCGGCCGTGGCCAAGATTGCGATCGCCGCGGCGCCCAGTGCGAAGCGAAGCAGTGGCCGGCGTGCGCGAACCGGGGCGGCGGTACGTACCTCGGAAGCCTCCGCGACGGACACTTCATCGGGACCCGCCCGGCGGCTGCCGGGCCCCGGGTCGTGCGTCGCGATCGCGTGGGTGGCCGCCAGTAGCCTCTGCACGTGCGCGACGAACGCTGCCGTCGGCTCACCCGACGCGAGCCGCGTCCACTGCACGTCGCGGAACCGGTCCGGCACGCGAGCGCTGGCCTCGGCAGTTGTGTCGATGACGACCGGCAGCAGGAACGGGCGATCCGCCGCCATGAGGTGCGAACGATCGACAGCCAGCTTCCACTCGAGGCGAAAGTAGCCTTCTATCCGGGCCTGCGAGTGTTCCGAGACGATGGCGATGAACAGCGCGCACGTCTTGATCTGACGCTTGATCGTCGCGTCCCACTCGTCACCGCCGCGCAGCTCACTCTCGTCGAGCCAGACTTCGATTCCGGCGTCGCGAAGCGCGCGCGAGATCCGGCGCGCCACGGCCGCATCCTGCGAGGAGTAGCTCAAGAAAACGGCGCTGGTCTGATCGTTCACAGCTGGGGCAGACTCGAGTCGGTCGCAGTCGGAGTGCGGTGCGCGATCGCGCCGGGAAGAATCGACCAATGCAGCTTCTCATATTCATCGACGCAGCGCAGCACGGCACCTCGGAGGCGGCCGCGCACCTGTTGCTTCGCAACAAGCGAGCCACCGCGCGCATGGCAGGTTCGGATAGCCGCGCGAGTGGTCGCGGCGATGGGGCGTGACGTTATGCTGCACGTGGATCGGCAAACGGGGCGCAGAGATGCCAACTCGACGACAGGCTTGCCTCGCGGTGATTGCCGCGACCGCGCTTCCACTGACACGCGCGTTAGGAGCGACCATGAGTGACCGGCACGAGCGGAACAAGCAAAACGCCATGGCGTTCTACGACCTGATGTTCAATCAGTGCCGACCTGCCGAGGCGGTCGAGCGCTACGTCGGCTCGACGTACACGCAGCACAATCCGGGCGTCGCGGATGGCAAGGCCGCGTTCATCGAGTACTTCGAGCGAATGGCGCGCGAGTACCCCGGCAAGCACGTCGAGTTCAAGCACGCGATCGCCGAGGGCGATCTCGCGGTCCTGCATTGCTTCCAGCACTGGCCCGGTGACCATGACTGGGCGGGAATCGACATCTTCCGGTTCGATGCGACCGGGAAGATCGTCGAGCACTGGGACGTGCTGCAGATCATTCCCGCGAAAGCGGCGAACCCGAATGGGATGTTCTAGCGCCGGGACGCCGTGCCCTAGGTAGCCGGAATGACCGGCAGCAGGACGTGCGAGGGACGGCTGCGGTCGACAAAGACACGGTTGGTCGCGATTCGCGAATGCGTCGCCTTGCCCTCCGCCTCGCCGGTGTTCGGGTTGAAATCGAAGTGCGGAAAGTTGCTCGAGGAGATGTCGACGCGGATCCGGTGCCCGGCCTTGAAGAGGTTCGAGGTCGGGAACGCGGCGATGACGATCGAATACACGCGGCCCGGCGTCATGAGCTGCGGGCGTTCCCAGGAGTCGCGGTACCGGCAGCGCAGGATCCCGTCGGTCAGGTTGAGCGCATAGCCTTCGGGATAATCATCCGACGCCGGGTAGACGTCGATGAGCTTCATCGTGAAGTCCGTGTCCGGGCAGTCCGACGCGATCCACAGCCTTGCTTCCACCGCTCCGGTCACCTCGACGTCCGCGCTCAGCGGCAAGGTCTGGAAGGAAAGGACGTCGGGGCGCGCCGCGAGCGCCGGATAGGGCGCCCGGGAACCGAAGAACGCGGGCGCTTCGCGCTGATCGAAACCGCCGCCGACCATGATCGGCAGACCCGAGGTCACCGTGCCGCCGATCGTCGGCACCGGATGCGACGGGTCGTAGCGGTAAACGCGCGGTTCCACCCCTCGTGAAGGTGCACGCTCGGCGAGCAAACCGTCGCCGTGCAGATAGAAGGAACTCGCGCGCGCCCGCGCGAGCGGCCAGGTTCGCTCCGTCCGCCAGTGCCCACCATGGTCAAGACGGCCCGACGGCGTCCGGCGTCCGCTGCCGCCGCCCATCACGAACAGCCGCACGACGGGATCGCTCTCCGCGCCGTTCGGCACCTGCTTCAGGAACCGGTCGAACCAGCGCCGCTTGAGCTCGAGGTAGCTCGGCGCGACGTTGTGCTCGAACGTCGCCTCTGGCCCGAATTCGACGTCGCCCGCAAAGGTCTGCTCGCGGTTTCCGTGGGTCCATGGCCCTAGGATCATGTGGATGGGCCCGCGCTTGGCTGACGACAGGGCGATGAAGTTGTCGGTGACCGTGCGGGGATACGGGTCGTACCACGAGGAGATGAGCACCATCGCCGCGTCGGAATACGAGCGATAGAAGCCCTTGGCGTAAATCCCGAGCTGCCGCCAGTAGTCATCGAACGTGCCGTGTTCCCACTGGTCGAAGACGTAGTCCTCGTAGTCGGGGACGAGGCTGAGTGGCGAATGGCCGCGGGTCCACGGCATGTGCGCGAACCAATCCTTAAGATCAATCGCCCGCATCGCCGCGAGCTTCGCGGGATCGTTGCGGACTTCGGGGGCCTCGAGCGCCTCGTTGAACGCCCAGGTCACCTGCTTGAGTTCGAACGCACCACCCTGGCGGATTCCGCCCTGGTAGGCGTCCGAGAAGCCGCCGGAGTCCATGAACATCGCGGTCACCCCTGGCGCGCCCGCGCTCGCGAGGGCACCTTGGGTGTGCGCCGCGTAGGAGAGGCCCATGGTGCCAATGCGCCCGTCACACCACGGTTGGCGCAGCAACCACGCGCAGCAGTCGAAGCCGTCGTTGCCGTCACTCAGGTACTTGACGTATTGCCCCTCCGACCGACCGCGCCCGCGGCAATCCTGGAACACGACGACGTACCCGCGGTCAGCAAACCAGTTCGCGACCTCGACGCTCGCGTGCCGGGTTCCCGCCTGCGACTTGCCGTACGGTGTGCGCTCCAGGATGACGGGCCAGCGCTGCGGCGCGCCACCGGGATCGGTCGTCGGCAGGTAGACGTCCGTTGCGAGCCGGACGCCGTCGCGCATCGGCACCATGACGTCGCGGGCGACCGTCGAGCCGGCGGCATCGCCGGCCGTGGCTGCCACGCTCCGCGGCACCGCGAGCAGTGCCGCGAGCTCGAGAAACCGCCGCCCGAGCTCGCGGCGATCGATCAGCGGCGGCCGCGTCATCGAAGGCCCGCGCGCGTCGGCCCGCGCCGACCCGCCATCGCCGGCAGCCGCCAGGAGCCGGTCTCGCGCCATCGGCACAGCACGCTTCTCGCCATCGCAACCTCCTGCACGGCTGGCCGTGACGGTGTCGCCACCGCCCGCCGACGTTACAAACCTTTGGGGCCGCTGTCGAACGGGCACAACGGAGTGGCGGGGAGGTCAGCGCGAAGCCGCGAACGCGGTGGCGCAAAACGTGTCGAGGAGTCCGGCGAACTCGGCGTGCCGCCGCACGCTGACGCCGTGTTCGCAGTTGTCGAAGCGGTGGCTCGACCCGCGCCGTGCGACGGCGAGAAAATCCGCTTCCTGCTTGATCGCCACGCTGTCCTTGGAGCCATTTACGAACAGCACCGGTTGCTCGATCGCGG
>Ga0335083_10010805_pt1 | contig 10994 bp, 10 predicted proteins | sample Lox_Sample_42_FD_206716 | JGI IMG/M metagenome (GOLD analysis project Ga0335083, IMG submission 206716) | Soil microbial communities from Loxahatchee National Wildlife Refuge, Florida, United States - Lox_Sample_4.2 | ecosystem: Environmental > Terrestrial > Soil > Wetlands | place: USA... | reverse complement strand
CACGCTCGAATGGGCCACGGCTTCACCGCCACCGGCGTGGAATTTTGCGTTCCAGCCCAAGGTCGCCGGGACAGACGCATTCTGGAGCAGCAAACGCGCTAGGCAGGACAAGGCGGCGGCATCGCGTGAGTATGAGCCAATCGAAATGCCGAGGAATAGTGCCACGGGCTTTGTCACCGCCTTCTTTGCAGTCGTCATCGGGTTCGCAATGATTTGGCACATCTGGTGGATGGCCGGTCTGGGTGTATTCGGTGCGTTCGTGACGCTACTCGCCTTCGCGTTCCGCAGACACACTGAATTCGAGGTACCGCCGGAGCAAATCGCCCGGTTCGAACGGGCCCATCAAGCAGGAGTTGCCGCATGAACATCGCCGTCGCGATCGATCACGTCCCTCAAGACGCGCTGCCAAGCGCCGGTGAAGCGGGTCCTGCTCCAAGGCGGATCGTGGTCGCCTACGGATTCTGGATCTTCCTGTTGAGTGACATCATCATGTTTGCCGCGCTCTTTGCGAGCTACGCGGTCCTGGTGCACTCTACGGCTGGTGGTCCGGCCGGCGCCCAGCTGTTCAATCAAGGCACGGTCGCGATCGAAACCGCCTGCCTTCTTTTCTCGAGTTATACCTGCGGCTTGATGTCCTTGGCCATCAATTCGCGGCGCCGTCTTGGGACTTATCTAGGAGCTCTGGTCACCTTCGCGCTCGGCGCCGCATTCCTCGCTCTCGAGATTCGTGAATTCACTAACATGATCGCCGTGGGCGCGACACCCGAGCGCAGCGCCTTCCTTTCCGCTTTCTTCACGCTAGTCGGCTGCCACGGGCTCCACGTTACGCTCGGGCTGATCTGGCTCGTCGTGATGATGGTGCAGGTGGCAGTGATGGGCTTTGTCCCCACGGTGCAGCGCCGTCTGCTCTGCTTCTCTCTGTTCTGGCACGCGCTCGACATCGTTTGGGTCGGGCTATTCACGGTGGTTTATCTGATGGGAGTGAGTCCATGAGCGCAGCTCAACACGAACGCGCACCTGGAGACCGACCGACGCGCGAAATGCAAGCGTCGGCTCCATCCGAATTTCTCGTCTATACGATCGGCTTGTTTGTGGCGCTTCTGCTCACAGTCACGTCGTTCTGGACTGCAAATACGACCCTGCTTTGGCCGGGCGGCGTATTTCTGGGGCTTGCTGTCCTCGCCATTGCCCAGATGGGTATTCATCTGGTGTTCTTCCTGCACATCACCAGCGGGCCGGAAAGCACCAACAATGTTCTGGCTCTCGCCTTCGGCGTGCTCATTGTCTTCGTGGTGGTCGCCGGCTCGATGTGGATCATGACTGATCTGAACCAGAACATGCTGATGCCATTGGGCGGCTCGATCAGCATGCCGATGCGGCATTGAACCCATGAGCGATTCTTGCATAAATGGAGAAGGCCATGTCGCGCAAGTAAATTCCGGTGGGTTAGGGCGAGAGCGCGATCATGCGAACGTACGCTGCAGGCGGCTCCTGTTTCGCAGTTGGAATCGTGGGACCCGGGAGAGCGACCTCATTCTCGGCTCGTTTGCAGAAGCGTCCCTCGCAAGCTTCGACAACAGTCAGTTTGACCGCCTCGAAGCCTTGCTCGAATGTTCCGATCCGGATCTGTTCGACTGGATCTTCGGCGCAACTGCGCCGCCTGCGCAACACGACAACGATGTGATGCGCCTTCTCCGCGATTTCTGTGTCGCTCGGAAGATCACACCACGGCCCCAGCAACAATCTCGAGCCTGATAACGCAGGAGCAACAAGTCATGGCACGCCCGACCAACCGCCCTCTCTCGCCTTTCATGTTTCCGGTCTGGTATCGTTTCCAGATCACCTCCGCGCTTTCGATTCTTCACCGCCTGACCGGCGTTGGCCTTGCGGTGGGCTCCATCCTGCTGGCGTGGTGGCTTATCTCCGTTGCCGCGGGCGGTGAACTGTTCGAAGCGACGCATCGCTTCCTCACCTCATCGATCGGAATTGTCCTGCTGTTTCTCTGGTCGGTCGCCTTCTTTTATCACCTCTGCAATGGCATCCGGCATCTTGCCTGGGATGCCGGCTACGGTTTCGAGATCCGTACCGCTACCCGCAGTGGCTATGCCGTCCTCGCGATGACAGCTCTGCTGACCATGCTCGCCTGGCTCTGCGTGTTCTTCGGGTAGGAGGCCGAGATGACAAAATCTGCTGTACCATCAGACACGACCGCACTGCGGGACGAGACGATGCTACGTCATGTCCGCCAGTTGGGCAGCGCTCGCGACGGCCTCAGCGAATGGCGGCTGCAGCGCTTGACCGCCATCGCACTGGTCCCGCTCAGTCTCTACTTCGTCGCCTCAGTGCTGTGGCTCGCCACGTCCGATCGCGTCACGGCGGCCGCCTGGCTGTCTTCGCCGCTAACGGCGCTGCTGGTCATGCTGTTCGTGCTTGCCGGACTTACGCACGCGCTGGTCGGACTGCGCTCCGTTTTTCTCGATTACGTACACACGCGTGCTCGGCTGGTCGCAGCCGGCCTCCTCATCCGTGCAGCCGCAGTTCTTCTCGGGGGCGCCAGCGTACTCGCTATCCTCAAACTGTTTCTCGGCCATTAGGAGTTTCTCATGCCCAAAGCTTACGAGATCATCGACCATTCGTTCGACGTCATCGTGCTCGGCGCCGGCGGAGCCGGACTGCGGGCAACGCTCGGCATGGTCGCGGCCGGCTTGAACACAGCCTGCGTGACCAAGGTGTTTCCGACGCGCAGCCACACGGTCGCCGCGCAAGGCGGAATCAGTGCGGCACTCGGCAATATGGAGCAGGACGATTGGCGCTGGCACATGTTCGATACGGTCAGAGGTTCCGATTGGCTCGGCGACCAGGACGCGATCGCCTATATGTGCCGGGAGGCGATCAATGCAGTCGTTGAGCTCGAGCACCTGGGCGTTCCGTTCAGCCGCACCGACGCCGGCAAGATCTATCAGCGGCGGTTCGGCGGCCACACCACCGAATATGCCAAGGGCGACATGGCCTATCGGGCCTGCGCGGCGGCCGACCGCACCGGCCATGCGATCCTGCACACGCTCTATCAGCAGTGCCTGAAACACAAGGCGCGCTTTTTCATCGAATATTTCGCAATCGATCTCTTGATGGACGACGACGGTGCCTGCCGCGGCCTGCTCGCCTGGTGCCTCGAAGACGGATCAATCCACCGATTCAGCGCCAACATGGTCGTGATCGCGACCGGAGGCTGCGGGCGCGTCTACCAGTCGTGCACTTCCGCGCACACCTGCACGGGCGATGGCAATGCCATGGCGTTGCGCGCCGGGCTGCCGCTGCAGGACATGGAATTCATCCAGTTTCATCCGACAGGCGTCTATGGCGCCGGCGTCTTGATCACGGAGGGCGCACGCGGCGAAGGCGGCTATCTGACCAATAGCGAGGGCGAGCGCTTCATGCCCAGATACGCACCGCACGAGAAGGATTTGTCGTCGCGCGATGTGGTCAGCCGTGCCGAGGCGGTCGAGATTCGCGAGGGCCGCGGCGTCGGCGAAAAGAAAGATCACATCCACCTGCATCTCGAACACCTACCTGCGGAGGTTCTCGACGAACGCCTGCCCGGCATCGTCCAGTCGGCCCGCACCTTTGCCGGCGTCGACGCGCACAAGGAACCGATCCCGGTCATCCCAACCGTGCACTACGTCATGGGTGGCATTCCGACGAACATCAAGGCTGAGGTCGTGAACCCGAAAAAGGGTGACTCGGAAGCGGTGGTGCCGGGCCTCATGGCGATCGGCGAGGCTGCATGCGTCTCGGTGCACGGGGCCAATCGCCTCGGCACGAACAGCCTTCTCGATCTCATCGTGTTCGGGCGCGCTGCCGCACAGCGCGCAGCCGAGATCATCAAGCCGGGCTCGCGCGTGCGGCAGGCTAACGGCCATTCGCAGGAGCGCGCCTTGCAGCGCTTCGACCGGATCCGCCTTAGCAAGGGCGGCAGCAAGCCCGGCGAGGTCCGCCCCAAGATGCAGGAGGTGATGCAATCGGGCTTCAGCGTGTTCCGGCGCGGCGACATCCTGAAAGACGGACTCGATAAGCTGATTGCGCTCCGCGAGCCGCTCGACAACGTGACCGTCGATAACGACTCGATGCTGTGGAATGTCGGGTTGGTGTCGGCGCTGGAGCTCGCCAATCTCGCCGACCAAGCAGTGGTGATCGCCCATTCCGCCTGCGCCCGCACCGAATCTCGCGGGGCACACGCCCGCGAGGACTATCACGAGCGGGACGACAAGAACTGGCTCAAGCACACCGTGGCCTGGAAGGACGACAACTGGAACGTCACTTTTTCTTGCCGGCCGGTGCGGCTCGATACCCTCTCCAACGACGTCCAGAGCTTTCCGCCCGCCGAACGCACCCACTAGCGTTTCCGGCCTGACAGCCCCGAAGGTCAAAGAAGGATAGAACGACATGTCCGAATTCACACTTCCCGCCAATTCGAAGGTCAAACCGGGCAAACACTGGCCGGCGCCGCAGCATGCGCAGCAGGTCAAGACTTTTCGTGTCTATCGCTGGGATCCGGATGACCGCGAGCACCCGACGATCGATACGTTCGAGATCGATCGCGACCACTGCGGGCCGATGGTGCTTGATGCACTCGTCAAGATCAACGACGAGATCGATCCGTCTCTGGCGTTCAGACGATCCTGCCGCGAAGGTGTCTGCGGCTCGTGCGCGATGAACATTGATGGAACGAATACGCTGGCTTGTCTTACGCCCATGGACAGCCTCAAGAAGGGAACAAGCCGTATCACCCCGCTGCCCCATATGCCTGTTCTCAAGGACCTCATCCCTGACTTGAGCGGGCTGTATGCCCAATACGAGTTGATCGAGCCGTGGATGCAATCCGATCAGGCGCCTCCAGATCGCGAACGCCGGCAATCGCCCGAGGATCGGGCCAAGCTCGACGGGATGTGGGAATGCATCCTCTGCTTCTGCTGCTCGACCTCATGTCCGAGCTACTGGTGGAATCAGGACAAGTATCTCGGCCCGTCGATCCTCCTGCAGTCCTATCGATGGCTAGCCGATACCCGCGATCAGCATACCGGGGAGCGCCTCGACCGCCTCGAAGATCCGTTCCGGCTCTATCGCTGCCATACCATCATGAACTGCACCAAGACCTGTCCGAAGGGCCTCAACCCCGCAAAAGCGATCGCGAAGACCAAGGAAATGATGGCGGAGCGCGGTTGAGTTCATCGCCGCTCGTGCGAGCGTCGGACAACTTCAACATATCAAGAAAATTTCAACACAGCAGGAATGAGCACCATGCTTCAAAAGCTTCCCGAACCGACGCAGGAGCGTTCCAGCGGATACGACCTTCTGCATAACCCGCGCCTCAACAAGGGAACGGCCTTTACGGAGGCGGAACGCCGCGCCTGGGGTCTCGAAGGTCTGCTGCCACCCGCCGTACTTCCAATCGAGAGGCAGGTAGCGCGCCGGCACGACGAAATATCCAGGCTCGACGACGATCTGCAAAAATACCTCGTGCTCTCCGATTTGCAGGCACGCAATGAGACGCTCTACTACGCTGTCCTTATGTCGGATCCGGCCACCTACATGCCGATCGTCTATACGCCGACGGTCGGCGAGGCATGCCAGAAGTTTGGGCATATTTTCCGCGAACCCCGTGGAATCTATCTACCGATCACCGCACGTGGCCGGTTGAAGGAACTGCTTTCGAATTGGCCGGAAAAGGATGTACGCTTCATCGTCGTCACCGACGGCGAGCGCATCCTCGGTCTTGGTGATCTCGGCGCCGGCGGGATGGGTATCCCGCTTGGCAAACTCGCGCTCTATACCGCCTGCGCGGGGGTGCCACCGCAACATTGCCTGCCGATTGTTCTTGATGTCGGCACAAACAATCAGGTTTTGCTCGACGACCCGTTATATCTCGGGTTGCGCCAGCACCGTGTGCGCGGCGCTGAATACACGGCATTTGTCGACGAGTTTGTCCAGGCCGTGCAGCAGCTCTATCCAAAATGCTGCATCCAGTGGGAAGACTTCGCCAACTTCAACGCCGTGCCGATCCTGGCACGCTATCGCGAAGAGATATGCACCTTCAACGATGACATCCAGGGAACAGCAGGCATCGCCCTGGCGGGCATTTTCGCCGCCTTGCGCCTGACCGGCGAGAGGCTCGCGGACCAGCGCTTCTTGTTCCTGGGTGCCGGCTCGGCAGCGACCGGTATCGCCGAGTTGATCAGCCTCGCCATGGAGCGCGAAGGTGTCGATCTGGCGGCCGCGCGAGGCCGCAATGCACTGTTCGATGTCAATGGCCTCGTGGTGAACTCGCGCACCGATTTGGCTGATTTTCAGAAGCCGTTTGCGAAAGACATGACCCCGGTCTCGACCTTCGTCGAGGCGATCCGGGCGCTGCGGCCGACCGGCATCATCGGCGTGAGCACCGTGCCCAAACTGTTCACCCGCGAAGTGATCAGGACCATGGCGGAGATCAACGAGCGCCCGATCATCTTCCCTTATTCGAACCCGACCTCGCGCTCCGAATGTACGGCTGAAGAGGCCTATCGCTGGTCCGACGGCCGCGCCGTTTTCGCCAGCGGCAGTCCGTTCTCGCCGGTCGAGATCGACGGCCGCCGCTTCGTGCCCGGCCAGGGCAACAATGTCTATATCTTCCCAGCGATGGGCATGGCGGTGTTTGCCACCGAGGCGACGCACGTGACCGAGGAAATGTTCATCGTGGCCGCGGAAGCGGTCGCAGAGCAGGTCACTGAAGCTGACCTCGCGGTTGGGCTGATCTATCCCCCGCAGAGCCGCATTCTCGACGTATCGCTGCACGTCGCCGAACGGATCGCGACCTACATTTTTGACCAGCGCATTGCTCGGGTATCTCGACCGGCGGACATAGGCGCGCTGGTCCGCTCGCGGGCGTATCGGCCCGTCTATGCGGGGTAGCGCAATGAATGAGGTGATGGATCGCCAAGCCGATCATGTCGCAGCCAGCACGGAACCGCAGCCAGAAGCGGTCGCATCGCACGCGGGCGCGGGCCCTTTGAGTGAAGACCTGCATCGCATCGTCGTGGTCGGCGGCGGCGCGGCGGGACTGGAGCTCGTCACGCGGCTAGGCGATCGCTGGGGGCGGCGGTCGCGGGCGTCTGTCACGCTGGTCGAGTGCGCTCGGACCCATCTCTGGAAACCGATGTTGCACGATGTGGCAGCCGGCAGCCTCAATCCTGGCGAATACGAGTTGAACTATCTCGCCCAGGGGCATTGGCACGGGTTTCACTATCGCCTGGGCGAGATGATCGGCCTGGACCGCATCCAAAAGAAGGTACATCTCTCCGCAATGTGCGACGACGAAGGGCGCGAAGTCGCCCCGGCACGTTCGATCGGGTACGATACCCTGGTCATCGCCATCGGGAGTGTCACTAACGATTTCGGGACGCCTGGTGTTGCCAAATATGCGGTGCCACTGGAGACACCGGCTCAAGCAGAACGCTTCAACCGTCGCCTCGTCAATGCGTGCCTGCGCGCACAAACACAGACCGAGCCGGTGCGCCCAGGCCAGCTTCACGTTGCAATCGTCGGTGCCGGGGCCACCGGCACGGAATTGGCCGCCGAACTCCATCGCACGATTCGTGAGGTTATTGCCTACGGGCTAGACCGCATCGACCCTGAGCACGACGTCCGCATTGTCTTGATCGAGGGCGCTCCGCGCATCCTTCCCGGCCTTCCCGAGCGAATTTCGGATGCGACACACCGCCTGCTCGATGAGATGGGCGTCGCGGTCCACACCAGCGCCCGGGTGACGGAAATATCGGCGGAGGGGGTGAAGCTCGCCGACGGCTCCTTCGTCCCGTCCGAGTTGGTCGTATGGGCAGCCGGCGTGAAGGGGCCGGAGGTGTTACGCGGGCTCGACGGGCTTGAGACCAATCGTATCAATCAACTTGTCGTCGAGCCGACGCTGCAGACGACGCGCGATCCCGACATTTTTGCGATCGGGGACTGCGCTGCCTGCCCGCGTCCAGGTACATCGGCGCCAGTGCCGCCTCGGGCGCAGGCCGCCCACCAGGAAGCGTCGCACATGGTCCGCCAGATCGGGCGGCGGTTGCGCGATATACCCCTGCAACCATACACCTATCGCGACTTCGGCTCGCTTGTTTCGCTCGGCAAATGGAGCACCGTCGGCAACCTCATGGGCTTCCTGTCCAGCCGCAGCTTCTTCGTCGAAGGCCTCTTTGCCCGGATGATGTATCGCTCGCTTCGCCTGATGCACGAACAGGTGCTGGGCGGCACGTGGCGCGCCGTGCTGGCATCTGTCTCTCGGGCTTTGGCGCACCGAATTGACCCGCCCGTGAAGCTGCATTGAATGGCCTGTCAGATGCGAAACTTCGGATTATATCGTGACACAGAAGCATTCGGCAGCCCCTCGCAGAAATGCTCGAAGCGTCCCGAACTGATTCTGCCATCGACCGACGCTTCTTTCGCCAGGAAGCGACTATCCTTTGCGTTGAGCATCGTCGCCGGCAGCGTGGACGTTATCGGCTTCCTTGCGCTCGACGGCCAATTCACAGCACATATTACCGGCAACATTGTCGTTCTTTCAGCCAAGTTTGTCGCCGGCGGTCAAGCTGACCTGTCACATCTTCTCGCCGTACCGGTCTTCATGCTCGTGTTGGGTCTGACCCGGCTGTTGGCGGCTTGGCTGGAGCGCGCTCGAATCCCCTCGCTGGCGCCTCTGTTGCTTCTCGAATTGGTTTTGCTCGCCGGTTTTCTCGCCGTAGGGCTTAGCACCGGCCACCCTGATGATCCAAACGCCGCCAGCATGGTTTGCGCCGGCATGCTGGCCGTTGCGGCCATGGCCGTGCAGAACGCGCTGGTGCGGATCTCGCTGACCGGCGCACCGTCGACAGCGGTGATGACCACCAACGTCACCAGCTTCGCCATGGACATCGGCGAGATATTGCTCGCGCCGGACGCGAGCCGTGTCGCTCGGGCGCGCGAGCGCGCCCGACAAACCGGGACGGCAATCGCCGGCTTCGTCGTCGGCTGCGCGCTCGGTGCGGCAGAGGAACATTTCTTCGGCCTGCATGCCCTTGCGATACCGATCAGCTTTGCGTCCATCGCGCTCGTGCTGGGCTTCGCTGCCGCTCCGCCACAATCCGGGAGATGAACATGAACGTAAGAGGAGAGTTCTTTATGACCAGCGTTCGCGTCGAGTCCGACAGCATGGGCAACGTCGACGTTCCCGCCGACAAGCTGTGGGGCTCACAGACCCAGCGGTCGCTCGAGCACTTCAGCATCGGGCACGATCTGATGCCGCGGGAGATGATTGCCGCCTACGCGGTCCTGAAGCGCTGTGCAGCGGCCACAAATCACAGCGGGGCTCGCCTCAACAACCATGCTTACGAATTAATCACACGCGTCTGCGACGAGATCCTTTCGGGGGAACACCAAGAGATGTTTCCGCTGCATGTCTGGATGACCGGCAGCGGAACGCAATTCAACATGAACGTCAACGAGGTGATCTCAAACCGTTGCTGCCAAATTGAAGGCACGCCCCTTGGCAGCAAGCGCCCCGTGCATCCGAACGACCATGTCAATATGTCGCAGTCTTCCAACGACAGCTTCCCTTCCGCCATGAACATCGCAGCCGCTGTTGAAACCAAGAAGCGCCTCGTTCCGGCGGTTACCACACTGCGTGATGCCATCGCGGCGAAGGCAACCGAATGGAAGGATATCGTGAAGATCGGCCGAACCCATATGCAGGATGCCACGCCGCTCACGCTCGGCCAGGAATGGTCAGGGTACGCGGCCATGCTGAGCGACGATCTCGATCGGGTCGAAGATGCGCTCAAGGGCGTCTATCAACTCGCACTTGGCGGCACGGCGGTCGGCACGGGGATCAATGCCGCACCGGGCTTTGCGGAGGCGGTTGCGGCAGAGATCGCCAAATTCACTGGCCTTCCCTTTGTCACCGGTGCGAACAAGTTCGCCCTCCAAGGGGCACATGACGCGCTGGTCCAGCTCTCCGGCACGCTGCGCACGCTTGCGGTATCACTTTACAAGATCGCGAACGATATCCGCCTCCTTGCATGTGGTCCACGGGCGGGGTTTTCCGAGCTCATCATCCCGGAGAACGAGCCCGGCTCCTCGATCATGCCCGGCAAGGTCAATCCGACGCAGGCCGAGGCGCTGACCATGATCGCGGTTCAAGTCATGGCCAACGATGTCGCCGTCGGTTTTGGCGGAGCCGGAGGCTATCTCGAGATGAACGTGTACAAGCCGTTGATGATCGCCAACATCACGCAGTCGATCACGCTCCTGAGCGATGGATGCACAAACTTCCGCAAATTCCTCATCGAAGGCACGCAACCCAACCGGAAGAAGATCAGCGAATATGTGAACCGCTCGCTGATGCTGGTCACCGCACTCGCGCCGGTGATCGGCTACGACAAGGCCTCGAAGATCGCGCATCACGCCAGTGAGCACGATCTCACACTGAAGCAGGCGGCGCTCGCACTCGGGGTTGTCGACGAGCAGACGTTCGACCGCGTGGTCGATCCAGCCAAGATGGTAAAGCCTTATGTCGCGGCAATTTGACCCAGACCGTGAGGCGCCGGTGCTCGTGGTCGCTTTGACCCTCGCGGCAGCTTTGGGAACTCTCGCGGTCTCGTTGTTCTGGCCATACGTGATTCCGTTCATCCTGATGCGAGGCTGAAAATGGCGCTCGGAATTGGCCAGAGCGCGCTGGCGGCAGATGACGGTGCGGCTGCCGGACGGAGCGCGGCTCTGGCAAACGCAACGCGCATCGCCGGACCTCCGTTGCTATTCGGCTTCCGCCTTTGGGCCTCGGTCTGTCTTGCTCTCTTCATCGCGTTCAAGCTCGAGCTCGACAATGCGCATTGGGCGGGCACTTCAGCGGCAATCGTGTGCCAGCCATTCCTCGGGGCCTCGCTGCGCAAGGCGCGCTACCGCATCATCGGCACTGTCATAGGTGCCGT
>Ga0335083_10010804_pt1 | contig 10994 bp, 10 predicted proteins | sample Lox_Sample_42_FD_206716 | JGI IMG/M metagenome (GOLD analysis project Ga0335083, IMG submission 206716) | Soil microbial communities from Loxahatchee National Wildlife Refuge, Florida, United States - Lox_Sample_4.2 | ecosystem: Environmental > Terrestrial > Soil > Wetlands | place: USA... | reverse complement strand
CGGCGGGCAAGCCGTTCGAGTGGTACATCGAGGAGGCGGGCGGCTTCACCCGGCGCGGCGCGCGCACGCAGGTGCGCGTGACCCGCGCGGCCAGCGGACAGGCCATGCTGGCGCGCGACGCCGACGAGATCTCGCCTGGCGATCAGCTGTGGGTGCCCGAGCGTCCGGATTTTTCGGCGTGGCAGTACCTGCGCGACGCCCTGGTCGTGGGCGCCCAGCTGGCGACCGTCTACCTTGCCGTACGAAAGTGACGGCGCGCCGGATCGCGTGAGCACGTCCCCGCCCGGGATCCTCGCGGTCGTCGTGATCTTCGAGTCGGCAGCCGTGATCGATCGCTGCCTGGACTCGCTGCTCGAAGCGGCGCCGCAGCGGGGCATCGAGGTTCGCGTCGTCGACAACGGGAGTTCCGACGACGGGGCGGCACGCGCATCCGCCCGGCTCGGGGAGCGCGCGGTGATTCGCATGCCGGTCAATCGTGGCTTCGCGGCCGGCGTCAACGCGGGATTGGCGAATGCCGGGTCGGATTGGCTCGCGGTCGTGAACCCCGACCTGTGCTTCGCGCCCGGCGCCCTGGACGCGCTCGCAGCCTTCCTCGAGGGTCACCCGCGTGCCGGCGTCGCGGGCCCGCGCGTCGACGATGCCGAAGGACGCCGTGAGGAGACCGCGGGCGTGTTCCCCAGCTCCCGGCGCGAGTGGGTGCACGCGTGGATGCTCGATCGCGTGCTTCCCGTGCAGGGCCGGCATCGGGTTCAGCCGATGTCCGCCGAGCGTGTCGACTGGATCTCGGGGTGTGCCTGGCTGCTGCGCCGTGCGGCCTGGGAAGCGGTTGGCTCCCTCGACGAGGGCTACTTCATGTACTTCGAGGACGTCGACTATTGTCGGCGCATGGCCGAATCCGGCTGGGAAGTGTGGAGCAATCCGGCGGTGCGCGCGACCCATGCGAGGGGTACCGGGTCCCGCGCGACCGCGACGTTGCCCGCGGACGGTGGGGCAGCCGCGGTTCGGTACCTCCGCAAGCATCTGCGGCCAGCCGACCGTGCCCCGTCCGTGGCGGCGCTTCGATCCGGATGGGCACTTCGCCTGGCGGTTCGGCGCGGGCTGGCCGCGCTCGGACACCCGGCCTCGCGGGCGATCGCGGAACGCTTCCGGCTGGCTCTCGAGACGTCATCCCGCACGAAGTAAACTCCTGTGCACAATACACTTCGGTCGCCGGGAACCTTGACCCCGCCACCTTCGGGCATTAGAGTGGCCGTCCGCTTCGGCTCGCCATCGATGCGCGGGAAGAGGGCGTGCCCGCATGCGCGCGCGTGCCGATCTGCCGGGCGGCCCCGGCCAGTGCACCCCAAGTGTGTCGCGTCTCGTCTCGAGGTGATCTTTCGCGGACGGGCGCGGATCCTCCAACCGACAACCGACGGGCAACCCGGGTACCAGGCGCATGCATTCGATTGTGCGGCATGACTGAGACGGAGCAAGCGACGGTTCTCTCCGTCCTGGCGCGGCGGTTCAAGTCGATCCTCGGCGCCTCCCTCGTGCTGGCGGCGGCGACGTTCGGCGGCAGCTACCTCCTCCACGATCGGTTCACCGCCACGGCCGTCATTCTGCCGCCGAGAGAGGAGGCCGACCTCGGCAGTCTGCTCTCCGGCCTCGCGGGCTCACCCGCACTGTCCCGGGCGTTCGGCTTGAGCAACTCGAGCGGCACGGAGCTCTACCTCGGTGTGCTGCAGAGCCGCACGGTCGCGGATCGCCTCATCCAGCGGTTCGACCTGGTGAGGACCTACCACGTCAGCGACGTGGAGAAAGCCGAGCGCAGGCTCAAGAAGCGCACCGCCATCACCACGACGCCCGAGGAGTTCGTCAGGGTCGCGGTGACGGACGAGAATCGCGAACGCGCGGCGGCCATCGCCAATGCCTATCTGGAGGAGCTCGACCGCTTCCTGCAGCTCAACACGAACACTTCCGCGCGCCTGCGCCGCGAGTTCCTCGATCGACGGCTGGCCGACGCACAGTCGGCGCTCGCGCTGGCCGAGGACCGCCTTCGCGACTTCCAGGTCAAGCTCAAGCTGCCCGTCTCCGGCGCGGACGCCGCGGCGGACATGGCGGGCTCGCTCCTGTCCCAGAGAGTGACGCGCGAGATCGAGCTCGGAACGCTCCAGCAGGTGAGCCGGGAGGAGACGCCACGAGAGGAGCAGTTGCGGGCGGAGCTGCGCCAGATCGACGAGCAGATCGATCGGATTCCCCCCGCGGCGACCCAGGGCGAGCGCCTGATCCGAGAGGTCAAGATCGAAGAGAAGGTGGTGCTGGTGTTGACGGAGGAGCGCGAGCGCGCGCGCATGCTCGAGCTGCGCAACGTCGCCACCGTCGAGGTCCTCGATCGCGCCCAGCCGCCGGTGCGCAAGAGTTGGCCCCGGCGCACGTTGATGACCGGCGGGGTCTTCCTGGTGGCAATTGCGGGCAACACGATGCTGGCCTGGTTGTCCGGCTCGCGACGGCGGGCGGCAAACAGCGTGGCCTAGCGCATGTCCGCGGCGGTTCGCTGGGCCGATCTCGAGCGCCGCTGCTTCAACGCGCCGTTGAGCATTCACGCCTGGCGCTGGGTGGGAATCCCGTCGCTCTGCCTGATCGCGCTGGCGAAGCCGTGGCTGTTCGGCGTCGCCGCGGTCGCACTGGCCCTGTTTGCGCTGATCTGGAGAAGACCGCACCTCGTCGTGCTCTCCTTCATCGTCCTGATGGGCAACGTGAAGGTGAACTACTACACGGGGCTGGTCACCCTGTTCCCCGAGTACCCGATTCTCCTCGTCGCGAGCCTCGTCGGGGTGCTGAAGCAACTGGAACGCCCTCGGGCTCTTCCCCAGACGCAGGTACTCATGTGGTTCGCGCTTTGGACGCTCGCGGGGCTGGGCTCGGTCGCGTTCGCGTACAACGTCCCGCGCGTGCTCTCGAAGGCGATGCTGGCGGTCATCGCGGCGGCGATATTCGAGCTGACCGTGCTCTCGCTGAGGAATCGTCGGGATCTCGACCGGGCGTTGAACTGGCTGACGGCGTCGGCGTCGCTGGTGGCGACCTACGGCATCGTCCAGATGGCGGGAGTGTTCCTGGGGATCGACACCAGCCTCGGGTTCCTGCGCCGCTGGGGCAACCCCGAGTTCGAGTACAGCGTCGGAGCCCCCGTGCTCTACCGGCTCACGAGCACCTTCCGAGCGAATTCGCTCTTCAACGATCCCAACATCCTCGGCGGCTACCTGGCCGCCGTCCTGCCGTTGATCGTGGTCCGGCTGCTGACGCCGCGTCAGGGTCGCACCCGGATGGTGCTGGTGGGGGAGACCGCCGCCTTTCTCCTCGTTCTGTTCTGCCTGCTGCTCACGCTGTCGCGGAGCGGCTTCCTCGGGGCCTTCCTTGGGGTCGCCGTGGCGCTGGTCTTTCTTCCGGAGGCGCTGCGACGCGGACGACTGTGGTTCGGTCTGGTGGCAGGTGGCACGGCGGCAGTGGCCGCCTCGGCCGCGATCGGCGTCAACGCACTCGTCCTGCTGGGACGGCTCAACAGCGCGCTCGAGGGAACTGAGTTCTCTGCTCAGGTACATCGCGACCTGTTTCGCTACGGGCTCGAGCTGTTCGCCCGCTACCCTCTCACGGGGATCGGATTCCACAACTTTGGCGAGTACTACGCGCGCGAGGTCGATCCCACGGCCTCGAACATGATGGCTCACAACATGTGGCTCTCGAACTTCGCCGAGGCGGGATTGGTCGGCGGCATTGCGTACGTGATGCTGTGCTGGGCGATCGGTTCGCAACCGTTTCGCGTCGCGCGTAGTCCCGAGGCCCGAAGGCGGGATCCGTATCTCCATACCGCCGTGGCCGGCCTCTTCGGCGGCCTGATCGCTCTCGCCGTCACGAACGCGTTCTACGATTTCTCGCTTCGGACCTTCGTCTGGGTCTTCGCCGGCCTCGCGGTCGCGGCCAGCCGATTCGTGTCGATGGAGCCCGCCTGCTGAGGATCGCGTACGATCTCCGCTTCGCCGCGGATCACTTCACCGGCATCGGGACGCACGCGGTTCGGTTGCTCGAGGCCATGCTCGAGCTGCCGGGCGACGTCCACTACGAGCTGCTCTGGGATCCGTCGCTGCACACCAGTCGATTCGAGCCCGCGGTGCTCCAGCGCCATCCACGCGCGACCTGGCACGAGCACCGGTGGGCACCGCTGGCCCCGGCGTCGCCCTGGCGCGTCGGTTCGTGGCTGCGCAGGTGCCGCCCCGACGTCTACCTGAGCCCGTTCTACGCCATGCCGTGGGCCGCACCGTGCGCCTGCGCGCTCACGATCCACGATGTCTGGCCGCTGCGGCTGCCGGGTGGCCTCTCCGGGCCGAAGCAGTTGCTTTACCGCCACCTGCTTGGCCGTGCCTCGCGGGCCGCCCTCGTTCTGACGAGCAGTCGATTCAGCTTCGGCGAGATCACCGCGCTGACGTCGATCGATCCCTCGCGAGTGAGCGTGGTTCCGCTGGGGGCTCCCGCCGTTCCAGCTGATCCGGAGGTGATGAGGCCGGAGGGGCTGCCACCTGGCCCGTTCGTACTCGTCGTTGGGACCAACCATCCGCACAAGAATCTCGGCCTCCTCGCGCGCCTCTGGGCGGACCTCGGGGACGTGACGGGCGTCACGCTCGTCGCGGTCGGCCCCGAGGACTCCCGCTACCCGGGTCTGGACGCGCTGTCCGCCGCCTCCGGCGCTTCGCGCGTGAAGGTCCTCGGTCGCGTCCGGCCGGCCGAGCTCGAGTGGCTGTACCGCAACGCCCGCCTGCTCTTGTTGCCAACGCGCTACGAAGGCTTCGGTTTGCCCCTCCTCGAGGCTGGCGCGCGCGGCCTTCCTGTCGTCGCCGCCGACATCCCGCCGCTGCGCGAGATCGGTGAGGGAGCGGCGAGATTCTGCGATCCGGACGACGTCGCGAGCTGGCGCCGCGAGGTGCTCGCGCTGCTCGACGACGAAGGGCAAAGACGCGAGCTGGGCGAGGCCGGCCGCGCCCGCGCGGCGGCATGCACCTACGCGCGCACGGCGAGCGAGACCTTGGGGCTCCTCGAGTCCATCGCCCGCGGCGGCCGCGAGGGCGCCGGATGAAGATCGTCCACGTCTACAAGGACTACCACCCGCCGGTGCGCGGCGGGATCGAGCAGACGGTGGGGCGGATCGCGGGCGCGCAAAGCGCCGCCGGGCACGACGTCACCGTTCTGGTGTCCGCGAGCGGCGCGCGGCGCTCGGTCGAGGAGCGCCTGCACGGCGTACGCGTCGTGCGCGTCGCGGAATGGGCGCGGGCGCTCTCGTCACCCATCTGCCCGGGCTTTCCACGCGCGCTCGCGCGCGAGCGCGCCGACCTGTGGCACCTGCACTTTCCCAATCCGCTCGGGGAGGTGAGCTGGCTCATGGCCTCGCCGCCGGGGGCGCTCGTCGTGAGCTATTACGCCGACGTCGTGCGCCAGGGCGCGCTCATGCCGCTCTACGGTCCCCTCGTCCACCGCCTGCTCGCGCGGGCCGACATCGTCCACGTCATTTCTCCACAGGCGCTGCGTCGGCCGCACTCGCCGGTCGCCCGGCATGCGGGGAGCTGCCGCGTCGTTCCCCTGGGCATCGACGCGCGGTCGCTGCTCACCCTCGACCGCGCCGGCGCGCCCGCGCGCGCGTTGCGAGCGCGCTATGGCGATCCGTTCGTGCTGTTCGTTGGGCGACTTCGCTACTACAAGGGCCTCGACGTGCTGCTCGATGCCATGCCGCGCGTTCCGGCACGGCTCGTGATCGTCGGCGACGGACCGATGGATGCGCGACTGCGCGCGCAGGCCCGGACCCTTGGGCTCGGCGACCACGTCGTTTTCGCGGGCGCGCTCGACGACGATGCCCTGGCTCAACATCTCGCCGCCGCGGCCATCGGCGTGCTGCCGTCGACGTTCCCGAGCGAAGCCTACGGCCTGGCGATGATCGAGTACCTCGCTGCGGGCATGCCGGCGGTCTGCACCGAGCTGGGAACCGGCACGACGTTCGTCAACGCCGACGGCGTGACCGGGCTGGTCGTCCCCTCGGGCGATGCCCCGGCGCTCGCCGTCGCGCTCGAGTCGCTCCTGGACGATCCGGGGCGCCGCGCCAGCATGGGCGAGGCGGGGCGCGCCCGGGTGCGGGAGCTCTTCACCGTGGAAGCGATGATGAAGGGCCTCGATGCGCTCTACCGCGAGGCGCTCGAGCGCTCCCGCACCGTGCTCCGCTCGCGCGGCGTCGACTGACCGCTTCCCGCCGCGCACGCGGCCCCCGGCACCGCGTTTCCCGGAACGCGCATCGTGCCTCTGGAGTAGAACCCTGGTGGAGCCCTCATGTCCGCCTGCCGATCAATTCCCCCAATGCTCCCACCGACTTTTCAGCCAGTTGACTGCGCCGAGTTTCGGCGACTAGTCTGCACGTTCGATTCGTCCAGCCGCGTCCGGTCCGCTCGCGGCGAAGCGTGGGCATGGCTCGCCCCGTCGACGCTCGACGCATACGAGGAACGCATGAGGGTCCTGGTCACAGGAGGTGCCGGCTTCATCGGGTCGCATCTGGCCGAGGAGCTGCTGAACCGCGGGCACGAGGTCTGGGCCCTGGACGACCTCTCCACCGGACGGGTGGAGAACATTCGCAGCTTCGAGCGCCACCCGCGCTTCCGCTTCCTCGAAGGCAGCGTGATGGACGCTCCGCTCGTGCGCGGGCTGGTCGCGCAGAGCGACCGCGTCTTCCATCTCGCGGCGGCGGTCGGGGTCAAGTACGTGCTCGAGAACCCGCTGCGCTCGCTGCTCACGAACATCCGCGGGACCGAGATCGTGCTCGAGGCGTGTTCGGAGCACGAGAAGAAGGCGCTGATCACCTCGAGCAGCGAGGTCTACGGCAAGGGCGTGGCGGTGCCGTTCTCCGAGGACGACGACCGGGTCATGGGTCCGACCCACAAGCTGCGCTGGTCGTACGCGGCCGGCAAGGCCGTCGACGAGTGCCTCGCGCAGGCCTACTTCCAGCAGCACCGGTTGCCCGTGACGATCGTGCGCTGCTTCAATACCTGCGGCCCGCGGCAGTCGAGCGCGTACGGCATGGTGATCCCGAACATGGTGCAGCGTGCGCTGCGCGGCGATCCCATCCTCGTGTTCGGCGACGGCCAGCAGTCGCGCTGCTTCTCGGCGGTGCAGGACGTGGTGCGCGGCATGCTGCTGCTCATGGACACCAAGGAAGCCGAGGGCGAAGTCTTCAACGTCGGCTCGGACGAAGAAATCAGCGTGGTCGAGCTCGCGCACCGTATCCGGCGCATGTGCCAGAGCGAGTCGGCGATCGAGTTCGTGCCCTACGAGCAGGTCTACGGCCAGTCGTTCGAGGACATGCGCCGCCGCGTTCCCGACCTGAGGAAGATCCGGCGCGTGACCGGCTATCGGCCCCAGGTCCTGCTCGACCGGCTTCTGGAGCTCACGATCCGGGACCACTGCGAGCAGATGAACATTCCCTGCCCGGTGGGCGCCGCGACCGCCTGACCCAGGGACCCGCAACCGAGGCCCGACCCGTTTGCCGCTGGCTGCGCTCCCCCTCGCGCTGGTCCTCGCGCTCGTCCTGACGCCGCTCGCCGTCCGCATCGCGTGGACGAGCGGTTACCTCGATCACCCCGAAGCGCGAAAGCTGCACACCTCGGCCACCGCCCTGCTCGGCGGCGCTGCCGTGTTCGTGAGCGCGCTGATCGCATGGGGTGTGGCGATGCGCGTGATGCCGCATGCGCCCGCGGACTGGGAGGCCTACTACCTGCTCTTCGGCGCCGGCGTCGCGCTCGCGACCGGCCTGTGGGACGACCGCTTCGGCATGCGGCCATCGGTCAAGATGCTGGCGCAGGCGGCGGCCGGCGTCGTGCTGCTCGCGGGCGGCGCGATCCCGCGCCTGGGGCTCCCGATCGGCGTCGACGCCGCGATCACGCTCGTCGCGCTCATCGGCCTCATGAACGCGGTCAACTTCCTCGACAACATGAACGGCATGGTGGCCGGGCTCGCCGCGATCGCGCTCGCCGGCTTCGCGTGGACCAGCATGCAGCGTGGCGCGAACGGCATCGCCGCCGCGCAGCTCGCGCTCGCGGGCGCGTGCCTGGGATTCCTGCCGCACAACTTTCCACGCGCCCGCATCTTCCTCGGCGACGCGGGCAGCCTGTTCCTGGGCTACAGCCTCGGCGCCTCGGCGCTGCTGGCGATGAACGGCGCGCGGCCGGGCTGGGGCCAGGCAGGCCCCGCGCTGGTGCTCGCGTATCCGGCCCTCGACCTGCTCTTCGTCGTCGTGACGCGCGTGCGCGCGGGCCGCCCGGTCTACGAGGGCGGCAAGGACCACACGAACCACCGCGTGGCGCACGTGCTCCACAGCACCCACGTCACGGTCCCCCTCCTCTGGCTGCTTGCCGCGCTGCTGTGCGCGAGCGGCCTGCTCGTGCTGCGGCTCAACCAGCCCGCGCCCACGCTGGCCTTCTGCAGCGCGTGGGTGGCGGCGCTTTTCTGGGGCGGATGGAGACTGGCGGCCGTGCCGGTCGTGCACCGGGGCTGACCGGCGGGCCGGAGCGCCGATTGCTTCGTCACCGGAGACGCTCCTCGCTCGACGTATCGCTCGGGATACGACTCGCTCCTCGCCTCCTCCGGTTCCTTGCGCTCGACGCTTCGGGCCGCCGGCAGGGAGCGGGTCGGAGTTGGGCCACCGCCGAGCGTGCGCTATAGTCGCGGCCCCAACCCAACGCACGGAGACCCGTCCCGCCATGTCCGATCCGCATCCGAGCGACACCGCGCCCCAGTGGGGCCGTCCGCTCAAGCGCAAGGTGAAGTACGCCGCGCCGTCCGCCGCCGGAACCGCCGCCCCGCACGTCGGGCCAGTGGACGATCCGGCCGCCCTCGCGCAGGCCGCGACGATCGTCCACACCGAGCACCCGCCGCGGCCCGTGAGCGTGCCCGCTCCGCGCGCGCACCGCGAGCCGGACGAGTCCGATTTCCGGCTGCGCGACCTCGTCGGGACGATGGCGAAGGGACTCGTCGATCATCCGGACGACGTCGTTGTGGAGATCCTCTCGGCGGGTGACGACGGCGTGTTCGAGCTCCACGTCCATCCGGACGACCTCGGCCACGTGATCGGCAAGCAGGGCCGCACCGCACGCTCGCTGCGCCTGACGCTCGGCGCGGCCGCCGCGCGCGCCGACCGCCGCGTCACGCTGGAGATCGCGGACTGACCGGCGCGCCGCGGGCGTCCGCAACGGATGCGCGCGGCGTGGGCCCGCGAAGCGCGATGGCGCTCGTCCTCGTGGGTCGCGTGGGGCGGCCTCACGGCGTGGCCGGCGAGATCTACGTCGACCGGATCGTGCTCTCCGCCGACGAGCTGCGCGCGCTCGGCGAGCTCGAGTGGCGCGGAAGGGGCAGCGATCATCGCGCGCTCAAGATCCGCTCCGTGCGCGCGACGCACGACCGGCTGCTCGTCCACTTCGCGGGGGTCGATCAGCGCGAGGCGGCGGCGCTCCTCACGAACGGCGAGCTGTGGACGGCGGCCGAGCGCCTGCCCGATCCCGGCCCGGGACTGGCGTACACGTTCCAGTTCGTCGGCCTGCGCGTCGTGGACACGACCGGCCGCGAGCTGGGTGTCGTGCGTGACGTGACGAGCGGCTCCGCGCAGCCGCTCTACGTGGTCGAGCGAGAGGGCCGCGAGCGGTTCTATCCCGCGATCGAACCGTTCGTGAAGAGCGTCGACTTCGCGGCGGGCGTCATCACGCTCGCGCTGCCGCCCGGCTTCGAGGAACTGGAATCGTGAGGATCTCGCTCGTCACGATCTTTCCCGAGCTGTTCCCGCCGGTGCTCGCGGAGGGCATGATCCGCGTCGCGCGCGAGAAGCAGCGGCTCGTCGTCGACGTCGTGAACCTGCGCGACTTCACCGACGACGCGCACCAGAGCGTCGACGATGCGCCGTTCGGCGGCGGCGCAGGAATGGTGATGAAGATCGAGCCGATCGACCGCGCCCTGCGCTCGCTCGCCGTGGGCGAGCCCGGCGCGCGAACGACCGGCACGCGCGTCGCGCTGACCTCTCCGCAGGGACGCGCGTTCACCCAGCGCATGGCGCTCGAGTGGGCGGTGCTCGACCACCTCGTCATCGTCTGCGGTCGCTACAAGGGCGTGGACGAGCGCGTCGCGGAGCACCTCGTCGACGAGGAGTTCTCGATCGGCGACTTCGTGCTCTCGGGGGGCGAGCCCGCGGCCGTGTGCGTCGTCGATGCGCTCGCGCGGCTCCAGCCGGGCGTGGTCGGGCAGTTCGACTCGGTCGAGAGCGACTCGTTCCACTCCGGCCTGCTCGATTCCGGCTACTGGACGCGCCCGGCCGAGTATCGCGGCTGGCGCGTGCCCGACGTGCTGCTCTCCGGCCACCACGCGCAGATCGAACAGGCGCGGCGCGAGGACGCGCTCCGCCGCACGCTCGTTCGCCGGCCGGAGCTGCTGGAGGGCGCCGACCTGAGCCGCGAGGACCGCGAGTTCCTCGCTCGCCAGCGCCGCGGGCGCGGAACGGACGCGTGACCGCCACCGGGGGTCGGCCCGGCGCACGGCTCGAGGCGTTCGCGGGCGGCGCGTTCCTGCTGTTCGCCGCGACGCTGCCCGGCTCGATCGCACCGATGGAGTACGCGGTCGGCCTGTGCACGACGCTCACGCTGATCGCGCTGTGGCGCTCCGGCCGCCGCTGGTGGGCGCCGACACCGGTCGCGCTGCCGGGCGTGGCGTGGTTCGTCGCGCTGTTCGTCGTGTCGGCTTTCGCGCTCGATCGCGCGGGGAGCTTCCCGCGCATCACGAAGGGGCTCTTCCCGCTGCTCACCGGGCTCGCCGCGCACCGCGCGCGCACGCGCCGCGACGCCGAGCGCGCGATCGCCGTCTACTTCGCGGCGTTCGCGCTGGTCTCGATCCTCGGGCTCGGCATGTGGGTGGCGCAGGGTGCGAGCTTCGCCGAGCGGGCGCGCGGGCTC
>Ga0335083_10010803_pt1 | contig 10995 bp, 13 predicted proteins | sample Lox_Sample_42_FD_206716 | JGI IMG/M metagenome (GOLD analysis project Ga0335083, IMG submission 206716) | Soil microbial communities from Loxahatchee National Wildlife Refuge, Florida, United States - Lox_Sample_4.2 | ecosystem: Environmental > Terrestrial > Soil > Wetlands | place: USA... | reverse complement strand
CAACACACGCAATGAAAGCCAACAAAATTGAGGACATGCCTACAATGCGGTCTTCTAACAATTGAAGGTCTAGAACTCACGCTTGCGGAGCGAATAATGCTCGAAACGCTCGGAACAAACGTGGGTTTGGGCGTGATGCCCGCCAATCCAGAGAAAGCGCGCTGTTACCAGAATCGCTGGGTCGACTATGAATTGGGCTACTCCGGTGACAGTATCGATGGGGTTGCCGAGGAACTCAAAACCAGCAGAGATGACTGCGGCGGATTCATCAATCACGAACCGGGTTCTACCCCTCAGCAACATCTCGACAGGCAGGAACAGCTACGAAAGGAACGTGTTCAATCTCGAATAGCCTTGCTTGCGTTTCTAGGTGCACTACTCGGGGCTTTAATCCCTTCAATTCTGTCGCGGCTACTCAAGTGAGAAACTAGGCAGATTTTTCGGCGAGAGTACCGCTTACCTCTAGCTGTAAGTCGAAAGGCATTTTCAGTGAACGGAGTTGGGTGAAGCGGTCGAGAAACACCATGATGGCGTCGCGGCGCTTGTCGTTTGGCCCTTCAAACCACTGCTTGTGACAGTGGGGACAGCTTAAGCCTTCCGGGAAACTGAGCAGTTTGGATTCAGAGAGAAGCGAAGCGGACACCTCGCCGCCGCAGTTTCGGCAGGTAAAGCGCAGTGCAATGAAATCCGCTAGATCGACGAAGGTTTTAACCTCTACCATCATGACAGCCAAGTAGTAGCACAGACCCCACAGGATTGCACGTACTGTGGGGCTGTTATTTACGCTTCGGGCCACGCAGATTAGAACGGCGTCGTCGCCTTTTCTCCGGTCTTGCCGGTGAGTTGCGCATAAGTGAGCCGCTTGCCAGTGACCTGGGAGAGCGCCTTGAGGAACCGCTCACCATCGGTGACGCGAGCCTCTTTCTTCTTCCCGCCGCGGTTGTTGAACCTGAATACCTGCTCGTCAACGTAGCGTTGCAGGTGGAAGGGCTCCACGGCGACGTATGTTCCGCGCAGGGTGCGCTTGAGCAAGCTCCAGAAGTTCTCGATTCCCTGAGTGTGCACCTGACCATTGACGTAGGTTTCCATGTGGTTGACCACGTCATGCACGAAGCGGTAATGCAGGCCGTTGTAGCCTACCCACTCATCGGTGAACACGTTGGAGCCGTGCTTAACGTGTTTCAGGACGGCAGCTTGCAGGGTTTCGCGGGTCACGTTAGGAATGACGTTGGCGCGGACGTGGCGCAGGTCCCGGTCAAGCATTCCCATGACAATGGTCTTGTTGTGGTAGTTGGGCGCGTTGCTCTCGGTGTTCTGCCGCCGAAGCCTAATCTTGCGCTCTTTGTGCATGAAGTCAGCACGGCCACCGACAAAGGTCTCATCAACCTCAACCCCTGAACCGCCTTCGTTGTTGCCAATCTTGGAGAAGCCGAACTTACGGCCGCTCATGGCCTCCCTGAGCCGATGGAGCATGAACCAGGCGGTCTTCTGGGTGACTTTCAGATCCCGCGCAATCTCGTAGCTGGAAACGCCGTTCTTACAGTTCACAATCAGCCACAGCGCCAGCATCCACTTATCGAGCGGGATGGGGGAATCTTCAAAGATGGTGCCCAGCTTGGCGGAATACTGTCTGCGGCAGTCCTTACACTTCCACAGCCGCCGACTCCGCAGGTAGGAGTAAGCCTTACACCCACAGGCGGGACACTCAGGCCCGGTCGGCCATCTCACGGACGCCAAGAACTCGGTACAAACGCCCAGATCGCCAGAGAAGTACTCAACAGCTTCCTTCAGCGTTTCTGGAGCAGGCCGTAAACTGAGAATAGCCTTTTGGTGGGAGCTTCGAGGCGACCCAGAGCCGTCCTGCCTCTCTTCCTCACCAGCACTATGGTTGATTCTCTTGGGGTTTCCGAGGCTAACTTCCCTCTCTCCGCATCCTCCCCCGCCATTACCGCCTATATCCTTGCGTTTCATAACGAAACACACTGTAGCACAACATATCAGGTGCGTCAAGTATGTTTTTACCCGGAAAAAGCTTTTCCCTGCAAAATCTTGAGCCCGTGAGACTTACAGGCAAAATCTTGGAATGAAAGGAGTTAGAGCCTAATTTTGGGATACGGATTGGTTTTTGCGCAGGAAGTGTCACGACTGGGATGGCGCGTCCGGTTGAAGACACAACTACCCTTTGTCCTCTGCTTTGGATTTTACCCTCTCGGCGGGCAGCCTCCAAGCGGTTTGGTCACAGATGTGTGTGACGTGAGGAATCACGGCTGCATCGTAATTAAGCGCGATGCGCGAAGCCGGTCGAGGTTTCCGGTGGGGATGATGAGCGTAATGGCCTGATTACGACAGCTATCCTCATCGGATCTTGCGGGCCGTTATTGGTGTAAGCGCCTGAATCCAACGACGACCCGCAGAGGCGTAACATCAAAATCAACATGAACAGCATGGATCCCAGCCGCCTTTTCAAATGTCGGGTGCTTGTTGTCGAAGACGACCCGCTCGTGCTGAAAGCCACTGCAGCCGTGCTACACAGCTTTGGATTTTCGGTTCGGACCGCAGAAGACGGATTCGTAGCCCTGAAGATTCTTAGAGAAGTCTTACCCGACATCATTCTGTGTGATTTGAGAATGCCCGGCATGTCGGGCTTTGAGCTACTTTCAATTGTCCGTCGCCGGTTTCCTCATATCCCGACGATTGCCATCAGTGGGGAATATTTTCTTGCATCCATGCCTCTTGGGCTGCTGGTAGACCATTTCTTTCAAAAAGGCGGGTACACCCCAGAGCAGCTCTTGTCCAAGATCAAGGAGCTAATTGCAGCGTCACCGATACGGCCCCACTTGGGGAAACATGACCGCGTGCCGCTGTGGATTCCCAGAAAGGACGCTGACTATGTCGTGGTGACCTGCCCTGAATGCTTGAGATCTTCCTCGATTGAGGACGACGCGGTCAACGAAGATTTACACGAGACCGATTGTGTGGCCTGTGGGGCAACGATTCGTTATCTGGTCGACTCAAGCGTCCTCAACGCGCTTCAGCGCAAAAAGAAACTTCTTCCGCCCACCGAGAGAGGCGGTATTCCCTAGTTGGCGTAACATTCCCATTGCACAGGTTTCGTTTGCACCTCGGCGAATGAAAAGCGCACGCTTACTAGAACGCCCGATTACAACAGTTAATAAGAAAACCCGCGTGATCTCTGCACCCTCCTGAGGTAACATGGCAGGCCACTGGAATTCTGCCCGCTTCGGAGTACGCCTTGAATCGGAAGACCCTCGCCTATTGGATCCTGATCGCCCTCGTCGCTTCGCTCGGCCTCGCAGCGCACGCCCAGACCTTCAGCGTGATTCACCTATTCGACATTCAAGTCGAGGGAGCCTTTCCCACTGCTGGGGTGACCTTGAGAGCAGGCGTTCTCTACGGCACCACTTCTGAGGCGAATCAGGCATCGAACGGCAGCGTTTACCAGATCACGAATCTCGGGTCGGACTTTACCTACACGCCCATCTTTCTCTTTCCGAGCGACAGGTCTGGTGGGTCTATGCCGGGAGGCAGAGTCGTCTTCGGACCAGACGGTCATCTGTATGGAACCACGATAGGCGGCGGTGGTATGTATAACTCAGGTGTCGTCTTCACCCTCACACCGCCAGTGTCAGTGTGCAAGACTGCGGCCTGTGGTTGGGGGTTAAGCCCTTCCTGCGAACTCCCGCGTCTCGGTCGAGACTTTGACCTTCTCGCCTTCCTTGATGAACAAGGGAACTGGGCCTACCGTCGCTCTTGATGGTGAAGGTCCGAGAGTATTTAGTCACACCTTCGGCAAGCCAGCCAGATATTCAGGTAAGGAGTTTTCTTCCGAAAGACGGAGGTTTCGCAAACTACGATATCTTGCTGTCGCGGAGGAAGAGCTCGACGCGATCGAGAACAGAGAGTGCAAGGTCAACATCGAGGTGTCTTCGCGAGGAAATGTCAGGTATGTAGGTACGCGCTTCCTGAAAACAAAGATCCGGGCTATAGAAATTAGCGTGCTCGTCGTAAAGCTCCAGAATCTCTCGAACCTTTCGCCCGAACACGGCACGCAATAGTATGTTGCCATCGAGAACCAGCCCTTTGCGCGGCGTCATTTTCTCCCACTGCGGCGCCAGTGCTTGAAGTCGGCCAGAATTTCTTCTTCTGAGATTCCTTCGGCGGCAAGCATTTCCTGAAGCCGCGACGCAGCTTGTTTAAGAGCCGCACGGTCGCTTTCTTCGCGCTTACGGCGCGCAGGAATGTAATAGCCCACGGTGTCCCCATGCCGGGTGATGGCAACTGGCCCCTCGCTCTCCAAGAGATAGGTGGCCAGCTTCTCCCGAAACTCGCGAATCCCAATTTTCAGCGCTTCCATGCGATGATCCCACTTGTGTACATATGTGTACACATATCATAGCACGCTTCTAACTCTTAAGCCCTTCCCGCGAACTCCCGCGTCTCGGTCGATACTTTGACCTTCTCGCCTTCCTTGATGAACAAGGGAACCTTGATTTCCAATCCGGTTTCCAGCTTGACCGTCTTGGTGACACTGCCGGCCGCATCGCCCGCGCGCCCGCCAGGCTCGGCGTAGGCAACCGTCAGCTCAACCTGCGCCGGCAGTTCCAACCCAATGGGATTGCCGTTGTAGCGATGCAACTCGATCAGGCTGCCATCGATCAGGAAGTCCAGCGCATCGCCGACCATACTCTCACTTAGCGTCAGCGTCTCGAAGGTTTCCTGGTCGAGGAAGTGCGAACCGTCTCCGTCGCTGTACAGATATGAGGCCGGGCCGATCTGCAGGTCGGGCTCTCTGAACTTGTCACTCGCCTTGAAGGTCTTCTCGAAGACGGCGCTGGTCAGCAGGTTGCGCATCTTCAGGCGAACCATCGTCTGAGCGCCACGCGCGCTGGGGGTGTTGACCTCCGATTCCATGCAGTAGTACGGAGTGTTTTCGAACTCGAAGAACATCTTGCGCTTGATAGAGATAGCGTCAATCAGGGCTGCCATGCCCTCGATTATAGAGTCATGCGCCACCGCCATCGCCCTCGCCTCCGGGCAGTGGTTGCCGCAGTGAGTCCACCCCCAGGGACATGTACCAAGACTCGTGATTGAAGTCATTGACCAATTGTTGGGCGAGGCGTATACATCCTGCACATTCTGGACAAGAAGTTGCGCATTCCGGAATGAAAGCAGTTCAGGGCTCTGCGGTGCTTCCTGCACGCCACATCTGCTGATGACGGCGGGAAGGGGTCAACAAATCTCCGTTAAGAAGGAGGCCAAATGCAACATCGTAGGGTAGTTCTTGGCGTGCTCTCGCTCTTTCTGTTCGTGGCGGCAGGTGCTGCGTTGACGTTCGTATTCTTCACTGACATCAATGCCACCCAGACAGCGCAGGAGACAGACACGTATGGAATGAATCAGGCAGGCGTGATCGCCGGCGACTACGTTGACGGCAACGGTGTCCAGCACGGCATGCTGCTTACCTCACTTGCGACGCTTGTTCCAAAGCTAACGACCATCGACCGGGCGGATTGCGTAACCAGTCCCAGCTCGACAACTATTGCCTTCTATGCGGTCAACACCTCGGGTGTAGCTGCGGGCTGGTGCACCAAGGCGGACAGCACCGTAATAGGCTTCACCTGGGCCAAGGGGCAGTTCACGGACGTCACCATCCCGGGATCGACCTTCGTCGAAGCGATTGGTATTAACGACGCGGGCGCAGTCGTCGGCACTTACAAAGACGCGAACGCCGCACAGCATGGATTCCTGCTGGTCGGCTCGACGGTCACCACACTGGATCCCCCGGGCACGGTCAGTACGGACACGGCGTGGGGCATTAACAACGCGGGCGTGATTACCATCTATGGAATCGATGCCAATGGCGCCTACGTGTCGTTTACCACCGCCGATCAGGGCAAGACTTACACACCATTTCACGACCCCAACGAAGGGACACTGGGGACGGCGATTCATCAAATCAACAACCACGGTGACATCATCGCCACGGTTTTCGATGCCTCGAACAACCGTCACGCGGTTCTCTATCACGCCGGGCAGTACAACGACTTCGATGACCCGAACGGTGTAGGCACGACTCGAGGCGTTGGTCTCAACGACAACCTTGTCCTGGTCGGCCGTTATGGATCCGGCGTCTACGGTGGCATAGGTTTCCAGACGCTCGCGAAGCCATAAGCCGATCGCGCAGGCTGACGTTTTACTTTGGGCGGCGAGGTCCTTCGCCGCCCTTGTACTTATTTGTTGATGTCCTGCTTCGACTCCAACTGCTTCTCCAGCGCGTCGAGCTGCGGCTTGATGTTGTCCGGAGCTCCGTTGTACGACAGCTTGATTTGTGAGACTGCCGAGTCGTATTTGCCGTCACCGGTATCCAGCCGGGCCTGCGCCAGGTGTGACACCCACGCATCCGGATAGGTCTGGATCAGCTTGTGGAATACCGCGAACGCCTCCTGCGGCTTATGGTCCTGCTTCAGGAGCTGCCGGCCATAGGCATACAGCTGCAGAGCGCTGGCCTTGGACAATGCCTGGTCGAGGGCAGCCTTGGCCTCGGTGGTCTTGCCCATGGCGTCCAGCAACTGCGACTTCGTCATGTAATTCTCGAAGCGCTCTTCGTTCTGGATCGACGTATCGGCGTCTTTCAAACCCTGCTCGTAGTCGAACTTGGCGGTGAGGAAGTACTGGGCGGCATCGTTCCACGCCTGCCAGTCGTATTGCGGCAGGCCACGAAGCTGCTTCTGCAGACTGGCGGCGACGGTCTTGTTCACGTCGACGGCGATCGTAATCGGCACCGCGACCTTTTCCCACGACATCGTCAGGACAGCCGAGTCGGGCTTGAGCTGGTCGAAGTCGTAGGTCAAGGCGTTGTGCTCCTCGGCTGTGCCGGGCTTCACATTCACTCGCAGCGCGTCTTCATCCTGCTTATAGCTGAAGCTGCCCCACGCGGTGGAGGTCTTCGAAAAGATCACCGTGAACTGGTTCTCGTTGGGAATCATATGCAGGCCATAGGTGCCGGCCGGCAGGGCCGAGCCATCGATGGTCACAGGATCGGAAAAGGCGATGGTGGTGTTCTCGTTAGCTCCGGCACGCCACACTTGGCCGTAGGGCACCAGGCCGCCCCAGATCTTCCGGCCGTTGGCCAGCGGGCGGTGATAGTTAACGGTGATGTCGGTAATGCCAAGGCGCTGGGTCAGAACCGCGTGCTGGCTTGGCCTCGGCAGGTTCAACTCCTGCGATTGCGCATGGCAGAGCGTGGACAGCAGAGACAGGCAAACCAGCCCCAGGGATAGACGTATGTTTCTCATGGTGTCTCCTTATTCTCGGGCGCACGCCGCGGGCGCGGGTCTCCGAGCGGGAATGCACTACAGGCCCCCAACAGCAAACTGGTGATTTGAACTGAAATGGCGGAAAAGGTGAGCAGGAATGGGACGTGCGCCTGATTGCCTTGCTCGAACAGCAGTCCTGACGCTGCGGACGGCAGCAGCAGTGCTCCTTTCTTACGGGACAGCCATCTAATTTGTTGGGGGAAGGGTGTTCGATTGGCGGGGATGTAAAAGTACCGTCAATTGCACGTGGTCGTGCGTAAACAGCATTGACTCCCGCTATAAACGGGGTTACGCTTACGCCCAATGGTAGTCTTTCGCTTCGGCGAACATCCCGGCCACACTTCTTCCACCACTCCAATACTGGATCATGCATCAAAAACGTTGCGCCTTGCCGTGGCCTTCGGCGGGCGACGCATCGGGTCATGGGAGGACAGCACCCGCGCCTAAATGAAGAAGAATATCGAGATCAGCCCCAACATCGAGACTCTGTTCGGCACCCGCGACGAAAACCTGCGCCTGTTGGAAGACGGCTTGAACGTCACGATCGTCATGCGCTCCGACTCGATTGAGATCGAGGGCGAGACCAGCGATGTCGGCCGGGCCCAGCAGGTCTTTACCGACTACGAGCATCTGTTGCGCAACGGATATACCTTCGTCAATGGCGATCTCGGCTCGATGCTGCGCGTGTTGACGGCGGATTCGACGGCTACGCTGCGGGGGTTGGCCGAGGCAGGCAAACAGCGCTCCTTCGGCAAGCGCACCGTGCAGCCCAAGAGTATCAACCAGCGCCGCTACCTGGAAGCCATTGAGAAGCACGACATGGTCTTCGGCGTCGGCCCGGCCGGAACCGGCAAGACCTATCTCGCGGTGGCAATGGCAATCTCGGCCCTGGTCTCCAAGCGGGTGAGCCGCATCATCCTGGCGCGCCCGGCGGTGGAAGCCGGCGAGCGCCTGGGCTTCCTGCCCGGCACCCTGCAAGAGAAGGTTGATCCTTATCTTCGTCCGCTGTACGACGCGCTCTACGACATGCTCGATCCGGACAAGGTCGACCGCTATCTGGAGAAGAACGTCATCGAGATCGCGCCCATCGCTTTCATGCGCGGTCGCACATTGAACGATGCCTTCGTGATTCTCGACGAAGCGCAGAACACGACCTCCGAGCAGATGAAGATGTTCGTCACCCGGCTGGGCTTTAATTCCAAGGCGGTCATTACCGGCGACGTGACGCAGATCGACTTGCCGAATGCGCAGCGCAGCGGCCTGGTCGAGGCGGTCGACATTTTAAAGAATGTCGAAGGCATCCGCTTCTGCTACTTCGATGAGGGCGACGTAGTTCGTCATCACCTGGTGCAGCGCATTATTCGCGCCTACGAAGACGCCAAGGGGCGCAACGAGCAACTGTCACTGGCGCTCGAGCCGAAGACCATGAACAGCTATCCGGCTGCGCGAGTGGCTGAAACGCCAACACTGCCGGCGCCCGTCGATCGCGAGGCGTCGCTTGTCGAAATGCCTCTTGCCGACGGCTCCGAGCTGTCGGATCACATCGCAGAGTAAAAGCTTGGTACCATGTAGTGGGAGGGCTAGTCGCCCTCCCATTTCTTCTTAGACGACGTGGAAACGGAACAACCATCCAAGGTACTCAACCGGCGCGCACTTAGCCTGTTTACGGCGAAAGCCCGCCGTGCCGTCGGACTCCGTGGCGCGGTGAGCGTTCGTATCACCTCAGCGCGAGAACTGCGGGAACTGAACCGCCGCTTTCGACACAAGAACAAGCCCACGGACGTGTTGTCGTTCCCTTCCCTGGCAGGCTCAGGTGGAGACATCGCCATCGCGCGCGGGATCGCCGCTTCCAATGCGCGCGTTCTTGGACATTCCCTCGCGACGGAGCTCAAGATCCTCATTCTTCATGGGCTGCTGCACTTGGCAGGATACGATCACGAATCCGACAACGGTGAGATGACGGCGCGCGAGTCTGAGCTTCGCCGCGAGCTGGGCCTGCCCTACGGTTTGATCGAGCGCACGGAACGGCCACAAATCACGGAAAAGCAACTCCCTCGCGGGCTGAAGCCCACGCGTGATGACAAACCCCGGGCTGGGACGAGTGCCACGCCTACAAAGCGCGGAGGCCGCCGCGCATGACCATTCCGTTATCCATTGTTCTGCTGGTTTTGATGGTGCTGCTTGCGCTCGTCTCGTATGTCGATCGCCTGTACGCCGAAATGGGCAAGTTCCTCTCGCGCGAATTTGAGGAGAACATTGAGGCTTACGAGCAGCGCGTCGAGCCGCGTCTGAAGGTGACGTCCGAACGGGCGGCGCTCTCCATGGCCATGCTCACCCAACTCTGCATGGCGAGCATCGGGCTCGTCATCGGCTGGCTCTTGTTTATGGAGAGGCGCTGGGTGGCGCTCGACGTGGTACAGGCAGTCGTCAGCCTGGTGTTCATCATCGTCATCTTCAACCGCCTGTTGCCGTATGTATTTTTTGTGCGCACCCGCGGGGAGTGGCTGGTACACTTCGCGCCGCTGCTGCGCGTGCTGATCTATCTCGCGATGCCCGCGACCCTGGTGCTGGGGTTCGCGCTGTCGGTGGCAAGGCTGACCCAGGAGCGGGCGGAGGAAGAACCCGAGACGTCCGCCGAGGTGGTCGACGCGCTGATCGAGGCCGGTCAGGAAGAGGGCATTCTCGAGGAGAGTGATCGCGACCTGATTCACTCTGTCGTCGAGTTTGGCGACAAAACGGTACACGAGGTGATGACCCCGCGGCCGGAAATTGTTGCCGTGCCCATCACCACGACGCTCGAGGAGTTTACCGAGCTCATCAACAAGTATCCGTACTCGCGCATTCCGGTGTACGAAGGCGATCTCGATCACATCAAGGGCATCGTTTACGCCAAGGATCTTTTGCAACTCACCGACGAAGTGGCCGCGACCAAGACAGTTCGCGACATCATGAAGACCGACGTCTACTTTGTACCGGAAACCAAGCTGGGTAGCGATCTATTGCGCGAGATGCAGCGCGACAATGTCCGCATGGCCATCGCAGTCGATGAGTACGGCGGAGTCAGCGGGCTGCTCACGATTGAGGACCTGGTCGAAGAGATTGTCGGTGAAATTCGGGACGAGCATGAGAAGGCTGAGATCGTGAAGGAGAGCGACACGTCATACGTATTCAACGGCAATACCGACCTCGACCTCATCGAAAAGCTGCTAGGCGTTCGTCCCGAAGACAAAGATGCCACGACAGTTGCCGGACTGGTAAGCGAACTCGCCGGACACATTCCCAAGGCGGGCGAGATCTTTGAAGAAAACGGCCTGAAGTTCGAGGTGCTGGAATCAACCGAACGCCGCGTCGATCGCGTGCGCATCAGCCTGGAAAGCAGTCCTACCGCACAGCAGATGAAAGCCTGAAATGCCCTTCCGCTCTGGTTTCGTTTCCATCATTGGCAAGCCCAACGCAGGCAAGTCGACGCTGCTCAACGCGCTGGTCGGCGAGAAGGTCGCCATCGTCACGCGCAAACCGCAGACCACGCGTAACCGCATCCTAGGCATGGTCAACGTCGAGCGCAAGGCCGGCCGCACTGCCGGGCAAATCGTGCTCATTGACACACCCGGGGTTCGCAAGCCGATCAACTCGCTCAACCGGCGGATGATGAAAGAGG
>Ga0335083_10010799_pt1 | contig 11000 bp, 7 predicted proteins | sample Lox_Sample_42_FD_206716 | JGI IMG/M metagenome (GOLD analysis project Ga0335083, IMG submission 206716) | Soil microbial communities from Loxahatchee National Wildlife Refuge, Florida, United States - Lox_Sample_4.2 | ecosystem: Environmental > Terrestrial > Soil > Wetlands | place: USA: Florida... | reverse complement strand
CTTCAGCGGCGACATCGCCCGGGTCAAGGCCGAGCTCACGTGCGGTATCAGCCCGGCGTCGGCGGTGCGGATCAGCGCGGCCACCTGCGCGCGTCCGACAGGCCCGTGGACCGCGACGTTGGCATGGGCGAGGAGCGGCGCGAGGTGAGCCTCGTCGAGCAGCGGACCGACGAGCGCGATCGTGGCCTCGGGCATCGCCCCGGCGAGCTCGCCGAGGGCGGGCACGTCCAGGCGCGAGTCCAGCGAGCCGACGTAGAGCAGCAGCGGCCGCCGCGTTTCCTGGGTCCACACGGGAGGAGCGCCCGCGGCCCCCTCCCACTCGGCCGGGTCGAGGCCGTTCGGCACCACCAGCGCAGGGCCGCACGGGTCGATCCGCTCGATCACCGCCGGGGTTACGGCGCACACGCGCCGAGCACGGGCACGGACGAGACGGAAGCTCTCCTCGTAGGCAGGCCACCAGCGTCGGTGTGGCGGATACGCGAGCCAGTCGTCGGTCGCGAAGAAGGTGACCGGACCCGCCCAGTCGAAGCGTCCGAAACCGGCCAACAGCGGGTTCGCGGTGATCACCGCGGGACGGCGCATGCCCATCTGCTGCGCGTGCCGCCGCAGAAATCGCTCATAGCGCCCGCAGGCACGCTCGGCCGCCCGCGGCGATGAGGGGTACTCGCGCCGCAGTCGTACGGGGCGCGCGAGGCGGGTGTCCTCACGCGCCGGAAACGGCTGCGCGCCGCCGCGCAGGCGGATGCCCGCGTCGCGCAGCAGCTTCGCCGGGAGGCTCCGCATCAGATCGGCGATCACAACGCGCCCGACGCGTGGATTGCAAACGAGCTCCCGCGCGAGGCGATCCTCGGGCATGTACCACCCTCGGTCCGCCGCCGCCTGCCAACTCACGTAGGAGAACGTGAACACGACGTCCGAGGCAGGTGGGGCCGTGGCCGCGACCGGTCTCGCCGAAGCCGACGAGGCCCTCGCGGGACTCCGGGATGGGCCGGGACGACGCGGAGCGGAGTGCTCCGGCCCGGGTCGAGGGACGGAGGCGCGCATACACGGAGAACGCCCCGCGGGGCAACGAACTTGCGGTGGCGATCTCGCACGCCGGCCCTACGGGCCGCACAAGGGCGGTGAGGCCAGCGCCGTTCCTTCAGAACAGCCGTATGTCACGCGATTCCTTCAAAGAGGCCACGATCAGCGGCGTCCGCTGGGTGATGCTGACCCGTGTCATCAGCGAGGTCGTGGCGCTGGGTGCGATCGTGCTGCTCGCACGCCATGTCTCGCCGGCTGGGTTCGGCCACGCCGCCGTCGCCCTGATCTTCGTGCCGCTTGCCGGGATCCTGACATTCGAGGGGTTCGCTTCGGCCCTGGTCCAGCGCACGACCGTGGACGAGAGCCACCGTCAGGTCGCGATGCTCACGAGCCTCCTCGGAGGAGCTGTTCTGAGCCTGCTGGTGCTCGCACTCGTGCCGATCGTCTGGCGTCCCGTGTTCGGCGAGGAGACGGCCGCTCTGATCGCACTGGTCTCGCCGGTGTTCCTGTTCGCGTCGCTCGGTACCGTCTCGCGGGCAACGCTGTGGCGTCGCCTGGACTTCAGACGGATGAGCCTGGTGGACCTCAGCGCGACGATCCTGGGCAACGTCGTGCCGGTCGTGCTGGTGCTCGCGGCCGGCCTCGGCGCGACCGCGATCGTGCTGGGCGCGCTGATCCAGGTCCTGTTCACAGCCTTGCTGCTGCTTGCGGCCGCACCGCCACCCCTGCCGCGCTGGCACCGAAGCTCCCAGCGGGAGATCGGCGGCTTCGGCCTGGCGGCAGCGCTGGCGGGGCTGGTCGACGTGATGTTCCGCAACGTCGACTACGCGATCCTGGCGGCGCGGCTGCCCGCGGCCCAGGTGGGGATCTACTGGCGCTCGTTCAACCTCGGCGTCGTCTACCAGGACAAGTTGAGCAGCGTGATGATGCAGCTCGCGTTTCCGGTCTACTCGCGCACCGAGAGCCGCGAGCACATGCGCGCGCTGCACGAGCGCGCCGCACGTGTGCACGCCGCCGTCATCTTCCCCCTGCTGGCCTCGCTGATCGTGCTCGGTCCCGTGGTGATCCCGTTCGTGCTGGGCGGCGAGTGGATACCCGCCGTGCGCCCGGCCCAGATTCTCGCGATCGCGGGCATGGTCGCCGCGGTCCTCACGGGATACCCACAGGTCATGCTCGCCGTCGGGCGCCCGCGGGCGCTGTTGAACTTCAACGTCCTCATGCTGGTCGTGTATGCGGCCCTGATCGCCGCCACGGCCGACCTCGGGCTGATCACGATCTCGATCGCAGTGGTCGGCGCCTACCTGCTGATCCTGGTGGGCGTCTACCGCTTCATGCTGGACCGATACCTCGGGATCTCGGTTGCCCGACTGGTGCCGGAGCTGGGACCGGCCATCGCCGGTTGTCTGGCGCTGGCGGCCGTCGGCGAACCGCTGCGCAGGGCGCTGTATCCCACGCTCGGGCCGGCGCCGACGATCGTGATCGCGGGAACCGTGGGGATCGCCATGTACTGCCTGGTCCTGCGTCGCGTCTCGCGACCGACGTGGGACGACCTGATCAGGCTGGCGTCGCGGGTACTGCCGATCCCTCGACGCCCGAATCGGCCGGCAGCCAGCGAACCACTTGGCCTGGCGCCCCAGCAACCACGGACCGCGGCGGCACATCCTCCCGTATGACGGAGTTGGCCCCGACGACGGCCCCGCGGCCCACCGTCACGCCCGGCAGCAGCACGACGTTCTGACCGAGCCACGCACCGTCCTCGACGACCACCGGCCTGAGGTCCTCCAGCGGCTGGTCCATGATCGCCTCGTCGGGGCGGTCGAAGCCGTGGCGGTGGTCGGCGACGTACACGTTGCGGGCGAACAGCACACGGCGCCCGATGCGGACGCTGACGGCCGCCGACAGCACGCAGTAGCCCGCGATCGACGTTCCGTCGCCGACCTCGAGCCGGCCGCCGGGCTCGTGCGTGAGCAGCCAGCAGCCGGGGCCCATGTAGACGTGACTGCCGATCGAGATCCGCTCGGCGCCGACGATCTGGATCGGCAGCGAGAGCCGGGTGCGCGGGCCGAGATCCGCCAGCGAAGAGCGGATCGCGCGCGTGTAGCCACGGTCGCGCACCTTGCGCAGCAACTCATACGCTCCCACGCCGTTCATGCCCCGACAGTCCCTCGGGCCCTCATCCGAACGGTGGCGCAGCGACGCCCGTCACGACCGCCAGCGCGCGACGCTCCGCCGTCATCCGCTCCCGCTGCGAGCGGGCGGCGGCAGCGAGCCCCAGCACCCGCAGCAGATGGCGGGTCGCCAACGCGAGACGGATCGTCGCGGTCTGCCGGCGCTTGTAGTGCTTGTGCGCAAACAGCAGCTTTGCGTAGCTCAGCTGCGCCACGAGCTCCGGGTTGGTGCTGCGCACAGTGCGGTGGGTGACGGTCATCTGGGGCAGGTGGCGCACCTCCCACCCGGCCGCCCGCGCGCGGTAGCACCAGTCGGTCTCCTCCGAGTACATGAAGAACCGCTCGTCCAGATTCCCGACGTCCCGCACCGCCTCGGCGCGCGCGATCAGGAATGCGCCCACGAGCCACTCGGCGGCACCCTCGCGACGGTAGCGGGACGGGCTGCGCTCCTCCTCGCGGCAGCCCTGCCACGGCAGCGCGAGGGCCTCCCCGAGCGCGTACCGCGGCGAGGGGAAGCGTCGGATCGAATACTGGAGCTCGGCGTCCATCCCCTGCTGTATCACGCTTGCGATTCCGACCTCCGGGCGGGCATCGAGCGCGGCGATCAGCTCGGCCAGCGTCCCGGAGACGATCTCCACATCGGGGTTCAGCAGCAGGACATAACGGCCGTTGGCACGTTCGAGGGCACGGTTGTTGGCGGCGGCGAACCCGATGTTCGGGCAACGGGACACGCTCAGATCGGGAAGCTCGCGCTCGATCGCCGTAGGCGTTCCGTCGGTTGAGCCGCTGTCGACGACGAGCCATTGCACGTCCAGCCCGGCGGCGGCGGCCCGCGCGCTGCGTAGCGTCGCGAGCGCCAGCTCGCCGCGGTTGTGCGTGACCACGATCACACTCAGCTCCGGCCGCCTGGCTGTCATCGCGCCGGCCCGAACTGTGCCGGGACGAGTGCGCTTCGCACACGCGTGCGCAGCTCGCCGCGTACGAAGCGTCGTAGCGCCGGGTCGTCGATACGCTCGGTGGCGCTCGCGGCCGCCCGGAGGTAGCCGTACAGGAACGCCGCGCCGCCGAGGCCGTACGGTCTCGCGCATCCCACCTTCACCGCCCGTGCTGTCACCCATGGCAGGCTCTGATGTGTGATGTACGCGCAGGTGCCGTGACGGGCGCGGCCGCGCAGGACCCCGTTGCGGCTCGCGAGCGGGCGATGGTGGATCGCGGCGGGTCCCTGGAAGGAGTGGGTCTTCCAGCCACGCATGCGCGCGTAGGCCTCGTCGATCGTGTCCCAGCCGAGCCGGGGCGACACGCCGCCGATGGACAGCAGGCAGTCCAGCGCGTAGAGCTTCACGGCGCCGTGGACATGGTGGGAGGGGATCGGAATCGTGCGACGGCTGCCGTCGAGGATCTCGACCAGCTGGCCGCCGGCTATCCCCAGATCGGCGTCGGCGGCAAAGCTATCCAGCAGCGTCCCGTACCAGTCCGGAGGGAGCTCGATGTCGCCGTCCAGCTTGGCGACGTGGGTGAAGGCCCGCCAGTCGACACTGTTCAACCCGTGGTTGAAGGCCAGAACCTCGGCGGCGAGTACCAGCCGGTCGGCGCCGGCGACGGTCCGGACCGGCGGCGCCTGCAGCACCGTCAGGAAATCGAGCTCCTCGGCGAGACGGCTGAGGATCGCGAGCGTGTCGTCACTGGACGCATCGTCCACGACCACCCAGCGGTCGGGACGCCGCCGCTGAGCGGCGACAGCGCGGACCACGCGCTCTATGTGCCGCGCCTCGTTGTGCACCGGGGAGACGACGAGCAGCCTTTGCGCCATTGCAACTCAGAAACGGGGTCCGATGGGCCTAACTTCCGGGTCCCCACCGGCGAAAGCCGGCTCCCAGACCGCAAGCTCGCAGCGAGCAGGGCCGTTGTATCCCCAGAGATGTGCGGTATCTGTGGTATCGCGGGACGGGATCGCACCGCGCCGGCGCTCGAGGTGCCGCGCCTGCGCGCGATGACCGACGCGATCGTGCACCGTGGTCCCGACGAGTGTGGACTCCACACGGGACCGGGTGTGGCGCTGGGGATGAGGCGGCTGAGCATCATCGACGTGGCGGGCAGCCACCAGCCGATCGTCAGCGAGGACCGCAGCGTGCTCGCGGTCTTCAACGGGGAGATCTACAACTACGGCGAGTTGCGCGAGCGACTGGTGACCCGCGGACACCGGCTCGCGACCGAGGGCGACGGCGAGGTGATCGTCCATCTCTACGAGGAACACGGGTTGGACTTCCCGCGCCACCTCGATGGCATCTTTGCGATCGCCCTGTGGGACGCTCCACGCAGGCGTCTGGTGCTGGTCCGCGACCAGTTGGGCGTCAAGCCCCTCTACTGCACACTGGGGCCAGACGGGCTCGCGTTCGCGTCCGAGGTCAAGGCGCTGATCGCCGGAGGACTGCTCACACCGGCACTCGACCCGGTGGCGGCCGAGCTGTTCCTGGCGCTGGGCTTCGTTCCGGGGCCGCGCTCGCTGTTCGCGGGCGTGCACAAGCTGTCTCCGGCGTCGATGGTCGTGTGGGAGGGCGAGGGACCGATCGAGCAGCGCACCTATTGGTCCGCCGCGGACGCCCCTGCGTCGCGTCCCACCGGGGCGAGCTGGGCGGAGGACCAGGATCGGCTGCTTGATCTCTTGGGCGCGTCCACCCGGTCCCAGATGGTCAGCGACGTGCCACTCGGGTCGATGCTGAGCGGCGGCTTGGACTCCTCGCTGATCACGGCGCTGATGGCCGAGCACAGCTCCGAGCCGGTGAAGACGTTCTCGATCGGCTTCGTCGAGGACGCCGAGTCCAACGAGCTCGCCGACGCGCGCAAGGTCGCCGAGCGGCTCGGCACCGACCACCACGAGCTGCTGACCAGCGCGAGCGAGCACCCCGAGCTGCTCGATGACGCGTTGTGGCACCTCGAGGAACCAATTGCGGATCTGTCGTTCCTGGGCTTCATGCTCCTGAGCCGCCTCGCATCCCGGTCGGTCACGGTCGCGCTCTCGGGTCAGGGAGCCGACGAGCTGCTGGGCGGATATCGCAAGCACCAGATCGCGGCGCTGGCCGCGCGGTTGCAGAGGGGTCCAGCGGGCGTACGTAGGGCCGCCGCCGCGGTGGGACGCCGGGCCGGCGGACGCTCGACGCTGGCGCGGGGCCTTGCGGCGCTCGCCACCGACGACCCCGTGACGCGGCTGCTGGCGATGAGCAGGGTGCTCGAACCGGCCGACCGCGAACTGCTGCTCTCCGACGGCTTCCGCACCCACTCCCTCGAGCGCGAGTTGACGGACACGATCGCATCCCGCCTGGCGGGCGCCGAGGAGGGTCCGCTCGCTCAGACCCTCACGCTCGACACGAACCTGGCGCTGGTCGACAACATGCTCCTGTACTTCGACAAGATGTCGATGGCGGCTTCCCTGGAGGTGCGCGTCCCGTTCCTGAACACCGATCTCGTCAGCTTCTGCGCCCAGCTGCCCGACTCGCGCAAGGTATGGATGGGCCGGCGCAAGGAGCTGCTCAAACGCGCCAGCCAAGGGCTCGTCGACGAGGCCATCATCGCCAAGCGCAAGCGCGGGTTCTTCCACTCCGCCCTTGGGGCGTGGCTGCGCGTGCACCGCGACGCCCTCCTCAGCGAGACCCTCCGCGATCCACGTGCGCTGGCACGCGGGCAGTACGACCCGGATGCCGTGCGAGCACTCCTCGCAGCGGCCGGCACCGACGGCAAGAAGAGCGACCAGCGTCTGTTCTGCCTGATGCTGCTCGAGCGCTGGCAGCAGCTGTTCGTCGATGGTGAAAACGCGGCACCGACGGCGTGGGAGCCCGCGCTGGCTGCCGCGGAGTCGCGAGCGGCCGCCTGACGACCGGGCCCGGTCGGGCCACCCCAGAGCTCTCCGGGGCGGTGTAGCCCGTCCCGAGCAGCGGCCACGGGCGCCTATCAGTGGCCACGGGCGCCGATCAGGGGCGCCGAGCAGCGGCCACGGGCGCCGACGGGACGCTACGTGCCTTCAGCCCAGATCCCGATGGGCGCCTCTTCGGCTTCTTCCTGCCATTCGTAGTCTTCGGGGAGGCCTTCCACGAGTTGTTTGTGGTGCGTGGAGTAGATCACGGTTTCGGATTTTCCGTACCAGTATGTGACGGTGCCGCCCAGCGGCAGGAAGTCCAGGTAGTAGGTCTTCCCCTTGACGATCGGGACGTTGAAGCCGCCGACTCTGGCGATGGCGTTCTCGCCGAGTTTCCCCGCATACGTTCCTTCCGCGAGGACCTTGCCGGGGACGCCCATGTTGTCTTCCTCGATCCCGAGCACCAGCGATTTCTGGACCGGGGGGTAGAGATAGCCACTGGTTTCGAAGCAGATCGCTTCGACGGTCCCGGTCTTTTTCGCTTTGAACTTGACGGGGGTGATTTCTTCTTCCTTTGCGTCACCGCCGTTTTCATGGGGCACGACTTCACCGATCAGGATCCCTCCGGGCGGTTCACTGGGCTGTGGGCCCGTGCTGATCATCAGTGGCCTACCCTTGTTGAGGATCGACTGTTCGGGCCCGCTGTACGGTTCCGCAGCGAGGTCCACTGTGGCGAATTCTCTGCTGATCCGATTGACGTCGCCCCTCTGAAGGGCCGTCAACGAACCCGTCACCGTCGCCCGGAGGCCTTCGCAGCTGAAGGTTACGATTTCCCCGCTGGGACCGGGCCGGGTTTCGCTTTCGAGCTTCAGGTCCACGACCGAAGCGGCTTCTTCTTCGGTGTCGCCGAATTCGCCCCGCAGCCCGCCTATTGCAATCTCACCGGCCCGCGCGCCCGCCGAGGTGCAGGTTTTCCCGCCGGTCGCCGCGCAGCGTTTGTACGTGACTGATACTGCCGTCTCGAGGTTCGGAAGCGCGGGCTGGCCGCTCTCGGTGGCAGAGGCGCATTCGACCGCGATATCTCCCTGTGTGGTCGTGACCTCCAGGACAGCAGACCCTCCTCTGCCCTTGAACCGGCGCCCCGTGCCGACGCCTTCCTTGAGTTCGTACCTCCCCCCGGTTTCGACTTCGCTGCCCGCGTCGCACGCTCTGCTGGTGTAGTGACCGGAGTACGAGGTGCCGATCTTCACCGCTTTGGCGCATTCGAACCACGTGGGCGTGTTCGCCGACGCGTTCGCGGCGGCAAACGTGAACACCCCGATCGAGCAGATCACCGCGAGTCCAAGGCGCCTCATGCGATGTCTGCTGCTCCTCTCCGCTCCCGTGTTAACGACCGGACGGAGCACCCCTCCAGAGGCCTGCCGTGGCCGATCGCCAGCCATCCCGGGCTGACGCCGCTTAAGTTGGCAGAAACCGCGTTGACGGTCAAGCGATGTCACACCAGCACCGGCTCTCGCGTTGAAGGACGTGGCAGGGGCTCCGGGACGAGGTAGGGCTCCTGCAGGCCTCCGGGCGGCCCGGCATTCCCAGCGGGAGGAGCCGCAAGACGGCGTGCGGGCTCGGGCGCGGGCGACGGCTCGCGCAGGGCGAGGATCATGGCGGCCACGAAGAACAGGATGTAGGGCACGTGGGGGAACGACAGGACGTCGAACAGGGCGCTGCCGATCAGCGCCGCGAAGACCGTCGCGAACGCGGCCAGCGCGAGCGAGGAACGCCGCGGATCGCGCTTGGAGCGATCGCGTATCAGCGGGAGGGCGGCGCTCATCATCGCCCCGAACATCGTGAGATAGATCAGCGTTCCCAGCGCCCCGACGGTGATCAGCAGTTCCAGATACTGGTTGTCGAGGATGCGGTACTTGTGGGGGTCGTAGCTCTCATACCCGCGCCCCAGCAGCGGATGGCGCAGCAGGTCCGGCGTGACGGCGTCGTAGCGGGCCGTGCGGTCGGTCGTCGTGAGCGCGCTGTTGACGTGACCGGGTTCCAGCTGGCTGGCGATCGAGCCGATCGCTCCCGGGGAGGCGAAGTGCGCGACCACCAGGAGCACGAGGCCGAGCTTGGCGAGCGCGCGCAGCATGTCGCGTGGCCGGAAGGCCAGCAGCAGCAGGATCACCGCCCCCGGCACGACGAAGCTCGTCTTGCGTGCGGTCGCCACCCCGCCCGCCACCAGGATGCCGACCGCGATCAGATACAGCAGGCGCCGGCGCGGGGTCGCGGCGTCCATCGAGCCGAGGATCGCGAACGGCAGCACCATCGAGAACATCGCCGCGAGCTCGAGCGGCTGGAGCGTGGGGCCGTACACCGTCAGACGCCCGATCGAGTCGACCGTATCGAATCCTTCGGGCTTGGTGACGGGGAGCACCTTCCCCCACAACGAGTAGAAGACGTTGTACTGGTAGCGGTACTCGATGACGGTCCCGATCGCCACGATCACACCCAGCGCGACCATCAGTGCCGCGAAGCGGGGGACCTCCCGCGGTCGCAGCACCGAGGCGGCGATCACGAAGAAGACGATGTAGGAGATCAGCAGCGCCAGCTTCTTGACGGTGAGTTCGATCTCGTCCATGTTCGCGAGCGCGTGACCGTCGAGGACGACGCTCAGCAGGCACACCGCCAGGAAGGCCAGTGCCGCGAAATGCACGCGGCCGAGCTTGATGCGGGGCCGGGCCGCGCCGCTGACCACCGCCACGCTCACGAACCACAGCATCGCCAGCGCGATCAGGACGGGCCGGTCCAGCGTGCCGTTGACGGGCAGGTGCAGCGGCAGGTTGATGGAGTCGAACGGGACCAGGAACAGCATCGCTATGAACCCCGCCAGCGCCCACGGCAGGATCCGCTTGGTGTGTGGCCATTCATCGCTTCCGGGAAGCTCGTCATCCAGCCGATCGAGCCGGACCAGCCCGCTCGCCGTGCGGCGGTCGCGCAGTACCCGCATTCGCCGTGCCCACATCAGGCTCGAGCCGATGATCAACACCATCGCGAACGCGAGCAGCATCAGCTGCCAACGTGTGCCGGGGTCGACTGTGCCCTTGGTCGTCGGTCCCAGGGAGTGCAGGACGACCGCCGAGTTGATGGGCAGCGCGCGGGCTGCCTGCAGTTCGGCGACGTGACGCTGCAGCAGCGCACGCGCAGCGTCGACGATCGCGGCGGCGGCGTGGGCGGTCGGCGCCTGCGCGTAGAGGCTCAGGACCGGGTGTGCTCCGTCGACGTCGGCCAGCAGACGGTAGGAACGGTCGACCTGGCGCGTTTCGGGAACAGCGGGAGCTTCATGGGCGTAGTTGGTGCGGTCCAGCAGCAGCGTGAACGGACCCGATGCCGCGATGCTCTTTTCGCCCAGGCCGATCTCGCGTCCGATCGCGGCGGTGGCGGCTTCGGTGTGCAGGTAGAGCACGTAGCTGAGCGCCGTCTGCGAGCCGAGTTCGGACTGGTACTGCGCCAGCGGGCGTACGTCCGCCAGCACCGAGTCGGCCGTGTCCACCAGTATCTGCGCGCGCGCCGCGCCGAGCTCCACACCCCGTGGATGCAGGCCGGGAGGGGCGATCGAGGGCCGGTACCCGACCAGCACAGCCGCAAGCGCGGCCACGGCGAGGAGCGTCGCGACGGGCCCAACCCGCCGCCGCCGGAAAGGCCGGGGCGGCGCGAGCGCCCTCATCGCCGGCGCTCGCCTGCCGGCGTCAGCTTCTGTGCCGCGGGGCCCTCCAGACCCCCCGCGAGCTGCACCGCGAGATCGGACTCGATCTGCTCCAACTCGCGGTCGCGCCTACGGATCCCCTCGACGGCGAGTATCGACAGCAGACCCGCGATCAGGATCCCCAGGAAGGCCGCGATCATCAGCGTCATGCGCGAGCCGCCGTTGACGGTGCCGGCCTGGACCGGACCGAGCTCGCGGATGGTCACCCGGT
>Ga0335083_10010798_pt1 | contig 11001 bp, 21 predicted proteins | sample Lox_Sample_42_FD_206716 | JGI IMG/M metagenome (GOLD analysis project Ga0335083, IMG submission 206716) | Soil microbial communities from Loxahatchee National Wildlife Refuge, Florida, United States - Lox_Sample_4.2 | ecosystem: Environmental > Terrestrial > Soil > Wetlands | place: USA... | reverse complement strand
TGAGCCAGCGGGTATCACGGATCACCCCAATATCCGTACAGCCACGTCCCTTCTCGATTTCATCTTCCGCTATCTGGGCATGAAGTACCTCGGGGACAATTCATTGGCTCAGATTCCGCCAACTCCAGTGGTGGATGCAGAGGTGGCACACATAGAACCGGTGCTGCATCTCAAGGTGATTGGTGAGGACCCGGTTACACACGAGCCGTTAGGTGCCGCGACTGTGGAGGATGGAGTGGTGTGCTCCACTTGCGGGTCGTTGATGCAGAGAGCCGGTGCGTGTTACTCGTGCTCGAATTGCGGCTCAAGCAGCGGGTGCGGCTGAAAGTTCCAGTGCACCAACTTTTTTCCAACGTGCTATAGTTTGGGCACGTGGGTAGAGCGTCCTGGTGACGTGGCTACCAAGTCGGCCCGAGTGGGCTGGCGAATGCGATGAGCGGAAATTCTCAATGGGAGATGTGTCATGCGTATCGCCTAATGCGTTGACGAAAAGTGACTCAGAGATTCTAAACACAGATGCAGTTGTTGGAAGTTCCAGACGGCCCCAGTATCCAAACCTCGAATGGGTGCTGGGGCCGTTTTCTTGTGGTGGCCCACATGGATCGGGGTAGTGATTCGGCAACCAATCCAGAGCATGAATATCCCATGGCCGTGCTGAAGTTAGAGCCGACCAAGGCCGAGGGTTGGTGTGTGTTCCCACAGGGCAAGGAGTGGGTTTGGCACTGGGGGCAGATTGGGTGGGGCCATGTCGTGATGGTGGAAGTCAATGCCGCTGGGCAGCAGACTGGCAAGTTCATCCATGAGTGGCGTGCCTTTGCTACACCCCTCTGTTCACAAGAACATCATATCGTCAGGTGGCATGGGACCTTCCCAGCCCCTGATCGTCCATTTCCACATAGAATTGATTGGACATGCCCGACCTGCACAAAGCGATGTGCAGGGCACCAATTCCGTTCCATTCTGGATGTCAAAGAAGCGCGACAAGAACCAATTTAGGAGAACGCGATGCTAGACCCTTCTGCTGGTCCCGAAGATAAAGGTGCGGTTGAAGTTCCAAGTCGTCCATCATCGAAGTGGCTGGATGAGCAGATTGCACAGGCCAGGACCTGGGGAGTTCTGGACAAGGGCATCATCCGTGTTGTGGATTACATGGGCAACGACGATGCGATTGTCCGCTCTGCTCGTGTGAGCTACGGCAAGGGAACCAAGACGGCGTTGGAGGATGCGGCTCTTATTGCCTACCTCTACTACAACACCCACACTTCCCCATTCGAGATGTGTGAGCTTGTGCTGCTGATGAAGATGCCCATCTTCGTGGCGCGGCAGTGGATCAGACATCGTACCGCGTCAGTGAATGAGTACAGCCTGCGGTACTCAGAGGCCAAGGACGACTTCTACATTCCGGATGTGGAAGTGATTCGTAAGCAGAGCAAGACCAACAAGCAAGGCCGTGATGAACCAGTGGATGAGGCTGTGGCCAATCGCTTCCGTGAATGGACCAAGAGCGCATCCGAGCGGGCCATGTCAGATTATCGCATGATGCTGGACGCTGGTGTCGCTCGTGAGCTTGCCCGCATCAATCTCCCCCTCAATCTCTACACGGAATGGTACTGGAAACAGGACCTGAAGAACTTACTGGACCTGCTGCGGCTCAGGTGTGACCCACATGCTCAGTGGGAGATTCGGCAATACGCGGACGTGATTCGTTTCATTGTCGCCAACTGGGTCCCGGCTGTGTACAAGGCGTGGGAGAATACATTCATGGGGGCACGCCTTACCCATTCCCAATTGGGTCTGCTCTACCATGTCTTGATGGATGGTAATTACGTCAAGATGAGTGGGGATATTGATCGTACCCTGCGGCCTGCTGATTTAGGCAAGGCATTGTATCAGGCCGGTAGTGGTGATGTTGGGAAGCATCTGAGTCTTAGCAAGCGGGATGTAGATCATTTGATCCATGCACTTCAACTTCCGAAACCGGAGGCGGCATGAAGGGGAAGCTCATAGTCTTCGAGGGGATGGACGGCTGCGGCAAGTCCACCCAGGTCACGCTTGTACGTGACTGGATCAAGCAGGTAGCTCCTGAACTCAATGTGGTGATTGCCAAGGAGCCAGGGAATCCGGATATCCCGTTCTGCAAGGAGGTCCGGAAAGTCATCTTTGGTGAAGCGGAGTGGCAACAGGAACTGAACAATCTGGAACAGGGACTGTTGCTTACTGCCGACCATGCCCAGAACTCACGGCATGTGGCTAAGCTCGTATACGACGGAGCCATTGTGCTTCAGGACCGGTGGGGTCCAATTTCCCAACGCGCCTACGATCCGGTGCGAATTCAGGCACGACCCGATATCCATCCCCTGATGGACCGGTACAGTTTCGCCAAGCCGGACATGGTGATTCTGTTTTCCACTGCCCCCCTGGAAGTGGCGCGGCGTATTGCGGAGCGGGAGCGTGTCAGTCCAAAGCAAGGCAAGAAGCCGTGGGGCAATATGGAGAATGTGGAGGATTTTTGCACCACGGTATGGGGATCGTATCAAGCCATTGCTGTGGACTGGAACAAGTACAGCTTCGGTACCAACAATCTGGTGAGGGTGACTTCCGCTCCAGAGGAGGATGCCAATAAGGTGTTCCAGTATTACTACCTCAACATATCAAATTTGGTATTTGAGGGGCGGCTGAAACCAGAAGCGGAGTAGAGCATGAGCCGTGAGTTGGAGGAACTGGAGAAGTCGGCACGATTAGCTGATGAGGCTGTCACCACTATCGTCACCGAGGTATTGTTGGTGGAGCAGCGTCTTCAATCCCTCCAACTCAAGCTCATCCAAGCCAAGAAACGGCGGGACGAGTTCCGCAAAGTATTGGAGAAACGAAAATGACACGGACACGGATGAGCAATGGTGCCTTGATGCTGGGAATGCTGACCGCGTTGGCTCCCGACATGGATTTGTTGGATTCCTTTCTATCCATGGATCATCGTCCCTGGAACAGGGGCAAGCACCGGCAGGAAGCAATTGCCTGGGCTCAGGGCCGCGTGAACTTCCATGAGCGATTCATGGCACGGCAGCACGTGCTCCGAGTTTTCCGGCTCACGAAGAATGCGCGGATTAACTACACATTTAGTGTAGACTTGGCTTCTGGGTCAGATCATACCGCTCTGGGTACATTCAATTCGTCTCTGGAACTGCTCAAGGCTGAGGTCTATAAAGCCTGTGCGATTCCACCCGAGATGATGGTGAGGATATTCAATGGACACTAATTTTGATGTGGTGCGTACCGATCTCGTTGTGACCGATATGCGAGTGGAAGGTGACAAGGTGATCGGTACCATGACTCTGCTCAAGACTGAGCGTAGTGCTGAAGCATTGAAGAAGATCATGGACGGGGGAATGGTTCATATCGCCTCTCGCGCCATTGGATCACTCAAGACCACTCCGGAAGGACAAGTTGTTGAGCCAGACAATTTCCAGTTGCTGGGATTTGATTTGGTTCTGGACAATGGTGCTCGTACTGAGGAGATCAAGGTGAGTGGTGGGAAAGGCCAAGCCATTGCCCATCTGGAAACCGTTTTCATTCCTGATCTAGGCAAGCCCAACAACAATGGCCGCATCTATTCTCGTGAAGTCTGGGATCGTGTCTTGAGTGATCCACAGATGCAGCAACGGCTCAAGGAAAGACGGATGTTGGGTACTGTGTACCTTGGCTTGGATGAGGACTCGAAGTGACTGGAAATCTGTGAGACCTGTTAGGATATTGACATGAGCTTTGCACCTATTGACCGAACCAGACGTAAGCCTATTGACTGGAGCCGGGTGACCATTCCCGTGGTCCAACTCAATCACAAAGCATCCCTGGTGGGCACAATACGGTCTGTGCGCCCCATGGAAGACCCACGGCTTGAGCGGGATGGAGTGGTCCCATCACAACCAATCATCTTCTTCCGGCAATACTTCACTCGGAGACAGCGTATGTGGAACTGGTTCAAATCATTCTTCACACGGAGAACAACAGTGGAGCCTGGAATGTACGTTCCAGATGAGGCCGAGGCGAAGTGGCTTCCAATCCCGGCCACCCTGGATGAGTGTTTGCCAGTCATGGACGCTCAACTCACCGATAAGGACAAGGCGACCATGTTGGGTGGGCCTGAAGATGCCATGGCATTGTACCATCACTCCCTCGGCCAATTCCTCCGTAACACGTGGAATCTCTGGGGCACTCGTGGCTCCGTTGCCCCGCTGAAGACGTGGTTCAATGCACAAGGCATTCAGCACGCGGATGACATGTCTGGAATTATCCTCACTTCTTGGCATCGGAAGCATCACAATGTGGAAATAGACCTGCCGGGACAGATCAAACACTACCGTGAGTTCTGGGCTGGTCAGGGCTATAACCCGGATGATCTGTCGGCCAAGCCTACGATCTGACGATCATAAACCTCATCTATTACCTCTAGGTCATAAATGGACGCGAAACCCATCAAGCATCGGCCCGCTCATGAGATAGTGCTGCGGGCTCTTGAGATCGGCCAGGACGTGGCGCTTCCGATCAATGGTGTTGATGAGAGATGCACCATACGCATGGTGGATGGTGTGGTGGTCATGGTGGGGCGTTCATACTCACCCGGTGAGGACTTCACCGATCCCAAGGCGGGGCGTGAGAAGTTCTTGGGCATTGATGACTTCGTGTCACTCAATGGATTCATTTCCATGTGCAAAGACATTCCTGAACTGGAACTGGTCCGGATATCGGCTCAGACCGTTCTGATGTCAGAGCACCGTCGTAGGCCACGTGTGTTAAAAGAGATTCCCGAGGAGAACGCGGATGTTTCCCATTCGTAACCGTTTCATTCGTGACGTACTGGAGTTCCGTAGAAAGTTTGATCTAGTGGTGCGGGAGAAGCCGGAATTCCCGTCACGGGATGTTGTGGTATTCCGTGCCGACTTTGCACAGGAGGAAGCACAGGAAACAGCAGATGCTTTGCATGACGAAGACATGCCCAAGACTGTTGATGGGCTCGTGGATCAAATCTACGTGGCCATCGACACAGCTTTGGAGCTTGGCCTGGACCTGGATTCTCACTGGGACCTGGTGCATCGCAAGAATATGGAGAAGATCAAAGTACCCGGCACCCTCAAGATACAGAAGCCCGAGGGTTGGACTCCACCTGACCATGAACCGATTCTGAAGCGCACGGCTGAGCGGGTCCTGGATGAGTCACAGAACGGGACCGTCAACTTCGCGTTGGCTTATCACATCGTGAACTTCATGAACGAGCTTCTGAGGCTGGACCCGGAATGTGTGCGAGGGTTGGTTCAGGCTCGGGTGCCGTGCAACATGGCCATCTCTGACCATCCTACGGTACAGGTACGTGCCTACCCTGAAGGAGCACCCCATACCGTGGCCTTGGTTGGGATACTCAATGGATTGGTGGGGGCCTATGCTGATGGAATGGGTGCGATTGGGTACAATCAGGAAACTGACGGGAAGGGAACTGGAGTAGTGAAAGAATTCTATGTCCGGTATCCGACTCGTTCCATCTCAGAACCAGAGGAGCGGCAATGAACTGGAACTCAGGGCAGATGAATCGGAAATGGCGCGGCATTCACCGGCATCGTGCCCGCTGCCGGTGGCGTGTGAATCGCGCCATCCGGAACCGATGGACGATGCAGCTTGCAAGGCTGGAGCGGAAGTATCCGTCTCTCGTGCGGTCCATCATTCGCGGCCACGTCTCGGCTCTTGCCAAGGCACGGCTTGCACTGGCCTCGGTCCGCAAGGGTGACAAGAAGGCGTCACCGATGTGGCGTTGGGGTAAGGGGCTCTTCAAGAAGTTGTTCGGTTCGGCTGAGAAGCCAACTCCGAAAGAGGTCCAACCAGCTTAGGTGTGGTCATGTATTTCATTCCAATTTTCTTGGGTGGTGGGGTAGCGGAACAGCTTGGATACGCCATTGGTATTTGGCTTGTCGTATTATTCATTCTGATCTTCTACATTGGTCCCATGCGTTTTCGGGAATGGCGCTACGAGTGGAAATCATGGCGTTCCGCTGTGGCCGAACGTAAACGCATCCGCGTTCTGGATTTCCAGATTCAGCAGGAGATGCAACGGCTCAACCTGGAAAAGGTGCCGACCTACATGGAGATCATGGAGGCTAAGCACAGCCCCAAAATTCCATACGAAGTTCCTCCCGGTGTTTCTGTATCTGAAGCTGAACGCATAGCAGTCTTAAAACACAAGCCCCCAGAACTGCGTGGTGTGAATTGGGATGATCCTACCCTCTATATTCCATTCATGCCGATCTTCTTTCCTGGTGATGGTGAAGTGCTTCGTCGGGAACAACTGGAATATCTGAAAGGACTTAGCCATGCACATTGATCTCGGGGTGGCCGTCATTGCGGCGGCTCTGATCTATGTGAGTGGACACACACTGACCATCCTTTTCCTTGGCCCGTGGGCTGATCGGAGACGCCACAAGCACCAGATGGAACTGCTCAAGGTGGAGAACGAAGCACTACAGCAAGCCGCCGATACTAGCCGCACCATCAAAGGTGATCTTGCTGTGAACAAGAGGCGATGACTGTCTCAACTTTCCAGGCACGTGGTATAGTTCCAGTGGATTAAACAGTTATCAGTTCCACTCTCTACTGGAGGTCACGGATGACCAGGGCGCAATTGGATGCGGAATTTGCAAAGTATGATCGTGAGAATCCACTGGTGTGGAGTTACTTCAAGCGATTCACGTTTGATCTCATCGCGGCAGGGAAGAAACACGGCTCTGCCAGTTTGGTCATAGAGCGTATTCGCTGGGAGGTGTATATAACCACTCGGTCCAGTGATGGGTTCAAGATCAACAACAACCATCGTGCCTACTATTCCCGTAAGTTCATGAGGGAATTTCCTGAACACGATGGATTTTTCCACACCAGAAAACAGAAGCGCGACCCCAATTCTGGGTACACCGATCTCTATCTCAAGGGGATAATGGAACGTGGGATGGTGTGACCAAGATCGTGGACGATTCGATTTTGAGTACAACGGTTACCCATCCCCACCTCGGTCAGATGACTCAACTCCATCAATTCAGAGTCAAGATCATTAAGCGCCCAGAGGGTGGAGCACCTGTGTGGGTGCGGGATGCTTGGATGGGTGTGGAGTTCCCAATCCTGGTCGATGGTACCCTTGAGCTTCAGAACGAAGCATTGGCTAAAGATGTTGTGACGGGTGAGGTTGTGATCCGTCACGATGTGGTGCGTGTAAGTGGGCGTGAAGCGTTGAAGGCGTTGGAGAAGGTGAACGAGGCAGCGGCGAGGTGGTGGTACGTGCATACATTGATTTATGACTACGACCGTACATTGTTGTTCGGTCGTGACGAGTGTCAACTACTACCTCTGTGAGGGCTGTATGGATAAGGCAACACTGGAACTGGTGATCTCCAATGCCGTGGCACTTGAGCGGCGCAAGTGGGATGACCAGCACGAAACGGACCTGGAGGAGAAGGGTTTTACTTCCAAGCTGAGTGTGGACATCAAGCCAGCAGACTTGAAGCCCATGCTTGAGAAGCGGATGAAGTTCCACTTGGCTCGGGCCACGTCATACCGGACCGACATTGAGAAGTTCAAGACTGATCATGCCGATCAGTTGACCAAGGCTGGAGCTTCCTACGCGGGTGGAGACCCGGTGCCGTCGTGGATGGAGCGGTTGAAGTTTCATGAGGAGCGGTACGGATACTTCAAAGTCCTTGCGGGCAATCTCCGCACGGACAAGACATACCGGCTGGGGTCGAGTGAGATTAACGCACTGGAACTCGCTCTGGCGGATCAAACAGCGTAGGTGTTCTGCTATCTGGAACGTGTGAATTGCGTTCCAGATATCTTTACGGGGTGTCGCCCAGTCTGGTCAGGCACTGGCTTTGGGAGCCAGCATAACGCAGGTTCAAATCCTGTCGCCCCGATTTGCCGTTGATGCGTGAATCCATGGTTATCACGACCAGCCCACAGGAGTGCAGGAAAGGTATCCGCTTAGAGGTGAAGGTGTGGACCCTGCCATCAACGGCATTCATTACGGGAACCATGAAAACACGTAGACAAGATATCGCACGTCGCATCGCACTGGAGCCGGTGATCCGTGCCGCGTATTGTCGGCACCACGTCTTGAAGACGGGTGGATGTCATCGGTGCTGGTGGATAGAGACGGGTTGGTACTCATTGGGTGTGGTTGTGGCCGTGAGCACCATACTCACGTGCCTCTACTTCTTGGGAGGGAAGTGATGGCAGAGTCATGGACTGGAAATCCGCGAGGTGGGCGTTCACTCAAGCGTAGTCCATTTGATGCTGCGTACCGCAAGGGAGTGGAAGCATTCCAGGCCGGTCGGTCACGATCCAACGAATATCATGACCATCGCACCAACAATGGGCGTGACTCCATCACATTTTCCCGCGCCTTCCGTCGCGCATGGTTCAGGGGCTGGGATGATGCTCGGGATGGTGCGATAGACCCGGTGCGGATGGCTCCGGTCAAAAAGTACAAATACAATCCACCATGTGAGACCTGTGTACACTACCGTCCACCACAGGTGCGGCAGGATGGTGATTTCATATCGCGTCTACAGTGCTGGTGTGTTCTACAGACGCGGAACTTTCCGCGTGGGCAGAAGCGGATGCGAGAGAACACCACCTCGCCGTGTGGAAAAGACGGCAAGCTATGGAAGGCAAAGCCATGAGAGGTGCCTACGATACCCCGACACGGAAGTGTCCATACTGCTCCATGTCCTGTGATGCTGATTGGGTCGATGTAGGTGTGGGACTGGTGCAGTGTGGTCCGTATCACTGTGGTGCCTGCGGGGCCTCAGAGATTGGGGCATACGATGAGTCCCGAGTGCTGACTGTGGAGGAGAAGAAGACGGGATGGTACAGACCGGGATCAGAGCCGGGTTCCAGTGCCAACGTCGTGGGGGGCAAGATCGTGTCTCACCAAGTGGCGAAGCAGGTCTACCAAGACAACTATCCCTTCAGTGCAACGGATACGGGGCGTGAACTGATCCGCAAACATGGCGTGAGGATACGGTGAGGGTCATTGATGACGGCCACATCTACGAACTGGTGCAGTTGGGTGGGGGGACCCAGTTACTCAAGTTCGTGAAACGAAGTGGTGGGGCTGTTCACTATGATGAGGAGTGGCCGGGTGTTCAGGTTCAGGAGGTGCTTCGAGCCCTGATCCATCGCACCGAATTCCTGTACGACATCTTGCCGTGTGTGGAAACTGCGGATGCGGCATGGCATCTCCGAATGGCTCTTTTCATGTACGAGGCGCGAGCGTACAGGCGCAAGACAGAGCAGGTTAATCGAAAGCAACCCGCTCATGATGACACAGAGCGGGCAAGGCCATGGCGTGAATCTGATTACACCGATGTGCCGTTCAATGAAGCGAATATCGAGGACCGGGCAATAGGAGAGGACGGTCACATTCTCTTGGGGTGAATAATGATCATCAACGTGGATGAGGGATTGCTGATCTATGACTGTGACGGACCAGTCGCTATTGCTTCCTCTCCAGAGGAAGCGGCCAAGTGGTGCAATGCACATCCCAAGGCCAAGATGAATCGCAACTGTAAATGTGATTGGACCATTGCACCGGTTGAGGATGTCTTGGCTGAGACTGGACCACCCAGTGATCTGCAACCAGATGACACGGGTGTATTGCACAAGCCGTCAAAGAAGAAGACAGACTTGATGAATTAGAGTTTGGCTGTGCAGGAGGTTATCGGCGGTGGTGGCCTCGAAAGAGCAAACACCAAAGAGCATTCAAGTGTGGTTGTGGTAAGTGACAGCCCATGATGTGCTCCGTGTGGAAAGCCGTTGCGGACTAAAACCTCAATGTTCGGAGAGTGGAACCACAGTCGATTTTTGATGAACTAGGAGACACATGCGTTACTACATCGCGTCAGCATTCTGTGGTTTTGGTCTGGAACATTCTGGTCATGAACGGGTGACCAAGACCGTGACGCGAGGGCCGACCAAGGGGCATCCGCATCGTGTAGTAATGATTCCACGGCTTGGGATGTGGAACCACATCGGCTTGGATAATCCTGGCTTCTATTGGTGGGTCAATCATATCTATCCGAGAATTCCAGACCCGTGGAATGTCTGGCTCTCCATTGCGGGTCATGCCTGGGACTTGGATGCAATGTGTTCCATCCTGCGGCGGCGTCAGGTACGTCTCAAGGGTGTGGAACTCAATCTGAGTTGTCCAAACCACGAGGAATTTGTCTGGTGTCATTTACCACAGTCCGTATATCCACTCAGCGTGAAGCTGAACTGTGATCAGAACCTATCCATGAAGATTCCGCATGGTGGGGTGCGGCGAGTCTCGGTTAATTCAGTGCCGGGTCTGGGTGGTGGACTCTCGGGCGGCTTCGCCAAGACCTATAACTGGAGTTGGCTGCGGATATGGCGTCACCATGGCTATCCGGTCGCCGGGTGTTCAATCACATCCGAGTCTGATGTGAAGCGGTTAGAGGATGTGGGCTGCACCGAGATTGCGTTGGGTTCTATTATGGTGACCAATCCAAAGCTCGCACGACGTTTACTTGCACGGAGTACGCTCTGATGGACCTCTTCACTGAGAGCACCCGTGTGTTGGTTTGTGGTGGATTGGCTTATACCGATTCGTCACGGCTCTGGTCAGTTTTGAATGGACTCAATGGCAAGTATAAGTTCTCAGTTCTGATTCATGGTGCTGCTCCGGGTGCTGATACTTTGGCTGGGCAGTGGGCAGACTCCATGAAAATTCCAGTCCTGCGGTTTCCTGCCGATTGGTCCCAAGGGCCAGCGGGCGGACCTGAACGGAACGGGCGTATGCTTGTGGTGGGCAAGCCCGATCTCGTGGTTTGGTTCGGCGGGGATCGTGGCACCCGAGACATGGTGCAGCGAGCACTAGATGCCAAAATTGAAGTCATCATGGGAGATGCGTAACCGTGGCCAACGCGATGTTTATGCAAAAGAAGAAGAAGC
>Ga0335083_10010796_pt1 | contig 11002 bp, 10 predicted proteins | sample Lox_Sample_42_FD_206716 | JGI IMG/M metagenome (GOLD analysis project Ga0335083, IMG submission 206716) | Soil microbial communities from Loxahatchee National Wildlife Refuge, Florida, United States - Lox_Sample_4.2 | ecosystem: Environmental > Terrestrial > Soil > Wetlands | place: USA... | reverse complement strand
AGGGTGTTCGCCTGCTTGCAGTCGATGCCGTCACCGACGCAGTGGCCGGTGCCCGGATCGCAGCAGCCCTTGGAGCAGGTGCCCTCGTACACCTTGCCCGCGTCGCCTGCGTCGCCCGGGCCCGCGCCCGCGTCGAGGCTGCAGCAGAGCAGGTTGGGAACGCCGCACGTGGGGGGCGCGTCCACGTTCACGTCGGCCGGCCCGTCGCCGGGAGCGTCGTGGCCCGTGTCGGCGAGCACGTCGGGGCCCGTGTCGTTCGGGCCGTCCTTCATCGTGGAGTCTTCCGGACCGGTTTCGACGAAGACGTCCTGCTCCGTCATCTCCTCGCCGGCGTCGCCGGTGGTGCCATCGGCGCCCGAGTCGCTCCCCACGGAGAACTGGCCGAAGTCGTTGGTGCACGCCGCGAAGAGCGAGCTGGCGAAGACTGCGACTGCGAGGGCGCGGAGGGCCTTCACAGGGTCCCCCGCAGGCCGACGAAGCTCGGGCCGACGACGAGGCCCGTCGTGGCGGGTGCGGACTTGCCTCCGAGGCTGAGCACGAAGAGGGTCGCGCCGGCGGCGACGCCGACGATGCCGACGACCAGGCCGACGTTGGCGACGGTCTGGAACGTCTTGCCGTTGTCGATCTCGCTCGACTTGCTCGAGGGGCAGGCGTGGTTGGGGCACGCGCCCTGGAGATCGCTGTAGTTCGAGTTCGACATGAGCCCGAAGATGCCGAACGTCGCGAGCCCGGCGACGCCGACGCCGCCCGCGACGTACGCCCAGGGGCGCAGCTTGGCACGGCCGGAGGACGACGGCGGCGGCGTCGTGTCCTGCGGCGGCGGTCCGTTGTCCGGCTTGTCCTCGGCCGCGACCTCATGGGGCGCGACCGGAGCCTGCGCGTCGAGGTCCACCGGCAGCTTCTGGCCGACCGTCGCCATGACCGTCTGGCGCGCCAGCTCCTTGCCGGTCGCGTCGGTCAGCACGACGTCGACCGCGCCGGCGGGCGCCACGATGGGCTCGTCCCACTGGTCCTGCGACACCGTCTTGCCGCCGACCTTGAGCACCGCGCCCGCGGGCGGGTGCGCGACGGCGACGAGGACGAACGCGAGCTTCGCCTCGACGTCGGTGCGCTCGGTGGTCGCGGCGTCGGCGGTCTTCGCGTAGCGCTCCTCCTTCGCGGCGAGCTTGGTCGCGTCCTGCACCACGCGCTCGTACTCGGCCCACGCTTCGTCGAGCTTGCCGCCGTCGCGCAGCGCGCGGGCGAGCTCGAGCCGCGCGTTGGGGCTGTCGACGACCTCGAGCGAGGCGCGGAGCTCCATCGCGGCCTTCTCGTAGTTCTTCGCCTCGAAGGCCTGCTTGCCCGCCGTGAAGTGGTCCATCGCCTCCTTCTTCTGCGCTGGGGTGGCGGACGACGGGTCGGCGCCGGCGGCGGAAGCGAGCGGGGTGGCGAGCACGGCGAGCGAAAGCGCAGACAAGGCCATGATCGAGCGAATCGTTCGGTCGGACGGGCGCATGGGGCCTCAGAGTGTGTTGGGATCGAAGGTCGACGACTTCTTTTTCGGTCGTGGCGCGGCAGGCGGTGCGGGGTGCGGCTTGGGCTTGGCCGCGGCGGCAACGGGCGGGGCGGAGCCGGGCTTGCCCGGCTTTGCGGCGGCAGGCGGCGCGGAAGCGACCGGCTGCTGCGGAGGGGGCGTCGCGGCCGCGGCGCTCGTCGCCGGCGGGCGCGGAGCGGACGGAGGCGGCGCCGACGGCGGCGCTGGAGGCGGAGGCGGCGACGATGCGATGGCCGCGGCCGTCGCCGGCTGCGCCGCGGCAGCTTGCTGCGACGGGCGGTGCACGACGCGCCCCACGACCGCGAGCACGAGGATCGCCGCGCCGAGCACGCCGACGCCGCCGAGCACGTACACCTTGCGCATCCGCTCTGTGCGCTGGTCGCGTGCGAGCGCCTCGGCCTGACGGATCAGCGACGGCGACGTCTCGAGCATCTCGCGCGAGGGTCGCAGCGGCGGCGGCTCGTCGAGAGGCAGGTCGAGCGCGGCGGCGAAGTGCGGCGCGCCGCTGATGGGAGGGGGCGTCTCGTCGGCGGCCATGGGCATCAACGGCGTGACGATGGCCGGCGCCGGAGCGACGACGGGGGGCGGCGGAGAGACGGCCGCCAGCGCGGGTGATGCGAGCGGAGTGAGCACGGGCGACAGCGGCAACGGCGGCGGCTCGACTTCTGCTGGCGGTGGCGATGCGACCGGAGGCGGCGGCCGGACCGCGGGCGCCGAGATGCCGAGGAGCGTCGACTTGCTCAGCGGATTGGCCGGAGGCGTCGGTGCCGGCAGCGCGGGCGTCACGGACGGCGGCGCCGGCGACGGCGCCAGCTTCGCCGATGCTGCGAACGCATCGAGCACGAACGCGCCCTGTGCGGGCGCAGCGGCGTGCGGCGGCACGCTCGGCGGCAGCTCCAGCATCGACTCGGAGCCGAGCTCGATGACCTCCTCGACCGGCGCGCGGATCCCCGGGGCGACGAGCACCTCGTTCGGCTCCTCCTCCGCCTGAGCGGGCGGCGGCGTCACCTCGTGCGCCTCGAGCCGCGCCCGTCGCGCCTTCACCCGCTCGCCGAGCGCGCTCTTCGCGAAAGCGCCCGCGGTGGAGGCCGGCGCCAGCTTGAGGCCCGCCGACTTGCGGATCTCGGCAGCGAGCATCGCGGCCGTCGGCCAGCGCCCATCGGGCGAGATCGCCAGCGCGCGCGCCGCGACGTCGACGAGGCCCTTGGCCCACGGCGCCTTGTCCGGAACGGTCGCCGGCGGGATCGGCTCCGATCGGAAGCGCGCCGCGGCCGTCGCCGGATCGCGCTCGTCGACGAGCCGCTTGCCGCTGAGCGCCTCCCAGAGCAAGACGCCGGCGCTGAACACGTCGGCGCGCTGGTCGACCGCCTCGCCCGCGAGCACCTCGGGCGCCATGTAGCCGACCGACTGCGGGTCGGGCTGCGTGCCGGGAGCGATGCGCGCGACCGAGTGCAGCACGCGCGCGACGCCGTCGAGCCCGAGCAGGATGGTCGCCGGCGAGAGCTCCCCGTGCACGAGCTTCATCGGCTGCTGCTTGGCGTCGCGCAGGTTGTGCAGCGCTCCGAGGCCCGTCAGGGCGTCGACGATGGCGCGCAGCGCGATCTCGAGCGGCAGTCCGTCGGGACGCCAGAGCTCCAGCAGCTTCTCGCCGTCGAGCAGCTCGCCGTAGACGACGAGGTCGTCGCCCCGCGTCACGACCTCCTTGACGCGCGCGAGGTTCGGGCTCGCCAGCGTCGCGATGCGCCGTGCGTCGCGCACGAGCTGCGCGCTTTGCTCGTCGTCGGCGCGCGCCGCGCCGAGGAACACCTCGGCGACGAAGAGCAGCGGCTTGCCCCCCGCGGGCGCCGGCTGGCGCACCACGTGGACGGGATTGGGCCTCGAGCCCAGTGTCCCTACGGGCTCGTACGGTCCGAACGCGGCGCCAGAAGACACCACGATTTCAAGAGTATCACCCTCGGCGGCGTTTTGCTTTTTTGCGGAGACGGAAAGCCTTGGGCAGCAGGGACGCCAGGCGCTCCTCGGAGCGCGCCACGGTGCGTCCGGCGGCGTCCACGGCGACGAGCGTGATGGGCATGTCGGCCGCGAATTCCGAGAGAACCTGGCGACAGATGCCGCAGGGCGTCCCCGGTGTGGGTCCGGCGGTCACCACCACGCACGCGACGGGCGCGCGCTCGCCCGCGGCGACCATCGCGCCGATCGCGTTTCGCTCGGCGCACACCGTCGCGCCGTACGTCGCGTTCTCGACGTTGCATCCGGCGAAGATCCGGCCGCTCTCGGTGAGGACGGCGGCGCCCACGTGATAGCGGGAGTACGGCGCATGGGCACGGGCCCGCGCGGCGCTCGCAGCCGAGACGAGAGCGTCGATGGATGCAGCCGTGCGACGCGCCGTCACGCCAGCGCCCCCGCCCGCGCGACCCACCCGTCGAGGAGCGCGAGGAGCTGGGGCTGTCGCGCACGCGCCGTCGCTTCAACCTCTTCGTGGGAGAGCGGGTTCGCCGTGATGCCGGCCGCGAGGTTCGTGATGCACGAGAGCGTGCCGACGCGCACGCCCATGTGGCGCAGCGCGATGACCTCGGGGACCGTGCTCATGCCGACGGCCTGCGCGCCCAGCATCCGCACCATGCGCACCTCGGCCGGCGTCTCGTACGACGGTCCGAGGAGCGCCGCGTAGACCCCCTCGCGGATCGCGATGCCCGCCTTCGAGGCGACGTCCTTGAGCGCGCGCCGCAGCTCGAGGTCGTAGGCGACGGACATGTCGGGGAAGCGCGGGCCGAGCACGTCGTCGTTCTGCCCGAGGAGCGGCGAGACGCCGGTCAGGTTCAGGTGATCGTTGACGAGCATCAGGTCGCCCGCGGACCACGATGGCTCGACCCCGCCGGCGGCGTTCGTGAGGAGCACGCACTTGACGCCCATGCGAGCCATCGTGCGTACGCCCTGCACCACCTTGTCGACGGGATGGCCCTCGTAGAGGTGCACGCGCCCCTGCATGCACACGACGGGGACGTCGCCGACGTGTCCGAAGCAGAGGTTGCCCGCGTGCCCGGGCACCGCGGACGCCGGCATGTGCGGCAGGTCGCGGTACGGGATCTTCACGAGCCCCCCGAGCTTGTCCGCGAACGCGCCCAGGCCGCTCCCGAGCACCACGCCGACCCGAGGCTCGATGGCGACGCGCTTGCGGATGGCGAAGACGCAGTCGTCGAGCTTCGCGGCGACGGAGGAGGGCGGCGCGATGGACCCCATGTCGGCGCCTAGCCCCTCGCCGGGGGGGCGAACTTCTTCCTGAGGGCTTCGCAGACGAGGGCCGGCGCGTACCGGCTCACGTCGCCGTGGTGGCTCGCGATCTCGCGCACGAGCGAGGCGCTGATGAACCCGTTCTTCGTGCGCGTCGGCAGGAACACGGTGTCCACCTCGGGGGCGAGGTCGGCGTTGGCGTGCGCGATCTGCAGCTCGTACTCGAAGTCGGTCGCAGCGCGCAGACCGCGCACGATGACGCGCGCCTCCTTCGCCTTGCAGAAGTCGATGAGCAGTCCGTCGAAGGCCTCGACGCTCACGTTGGGCAGGTGCGCCGAGGCGCGGGTGACGAGGTCGAGCCGCTCCTCGACGGTGAAGAGGGGGCTGCGCGTCGGGTGGAAGCCGATGCCGACGATGACGTCGCTGAAGAGCGCCGAGGCGCGCTCGATGAGGTCCATGTGGCCGAGCGTCGGCGGGTCGAAGCTGCCGGCGTAGACGGCGAGACGGGCGACGGCGGGGTGGCTCATTTCGATGCTGGGTTCGTAGGGGCAGCGCTGGCCGCCGGAGGAGGGGCGGCGCCTCCAGGTTTCGCGGGCTCGGCGCCCGACCCGGCCGGCGGCGCGCTGGACGCGGGCGGCGGCGGCGCTCCCGCGCCAGGTTTCGCCGGCGGTTGCGACGCAGGCCCGAGCAGCGTCGGATCCGGCTCGAGCCACATGAAGCGACCGTCGTCGGCGAAGGTGATGCGGAAGAAGGAGAGGAGGTCGGCGCCGACGATGCCGCCGAGGTCGATGTCCAGGCCGCTCGTCAGCTCCGCCATGTCGACGCCCTCGATGGCGGGCATCTTCGCCAGGTCGAACCCGCCGACGCGGAACACCGGCACGATGCCGCGCTTGATCCCCGGGTCGTCCGGCATCGGCAGCAGCGTGTGCACGTCGACACCCGCCTTGCTCCACGCGCCGTCCTGCAGGAGCAGCGGGAAGGGACGCGAGCTGTCGATGAGCAGCGGTACCTGGTCGTCGCCGCGCTGCGCGACCGTCGCCCGGAGCATCATGCCCCCGCCGCGCAGGTAATAGAGGGGAACGCGGCTCGCCTCCGGCGGAGGCGTCGCGTCCTGCCGCCGGACGACGAACTGGTCGCCCCGGCGGTCGAACGTCACGTGCGCGTGCCGCAGGAACTGCGCGCCGAGCAGCGCGCGGATGGGGACGCCGATCGTCCGCGTCAGCGGCGAGAGATCCTGCACGAGCGCAGGGACGTCCTTGACCTCCACGTTGGCGAACTTGAGGTCCACCCACGACGGGTCGCGCCGCGAGTTGGAGTCGATGAGCACCTCGCTCGACCCCGTGGCCACGAGCGCGAGGACCCGCTCGCCGTCGAGCTCGCACGGGACGACGTTCGCCGCGCCGAGGGGCGTCTTGTCGAGCTGGCGCGGCATCTCGATGGCGCCGACGATGCCGCCGTCCATCTCGAAGGGGTGCCGCCCGGACCCGCGCCTCGCGAGCACCGCGACGTCGCGCGCCCATGGGTCCTTCACCTTGGGGTCGGCCAGCATCGCCTCGAGCTCGTCGGCGGCGTGCTCGAGGTCCCCCGAGAACCAGTACGCCCGCCCGCGGATGGAGTGCGCATCGGTCGAGTCGAGCCCCTCGGTCAGCTTCAGGGCCTCGGCCCAGTCGAGCCGCACGAGGGCGATGCGGGCCGCGAGCTCGCGCACGTCGGCGTCTCCGGGGGCGGCGGCGAGCGCGCGGCCCGAGGCGTCCCGCGCGTCGTCGAAGTCGGCGCTGCGGTAGCTCGCTTTCGCCCGGTCGAGCCACTGCTGCGCCAGCGGGGACCGCGCCGACGCGTTGGGTCCGAGCGAGGCGCCGCACGCGACGGGTGCGAGGGCGAGAGCGGCGAGGGGAATGAGGCGGAGGCGCATCGAGGGGCTACGGCTGTTCGGGCTGCGGCGCGGGTGCGGGCTCGATGCGCAGGATGCGGTCGGCCCGCAATTGCCGTCGGCCACGCCCGGGGAGCTGATACCCCACAACGCGCGGCGGGTCGAGGTCCGAGCGGACCTCGAGCAGCACCATGGTCATCGGCTCGGGCGGGCGGCGAGCCGCCCGGTAGGTCAGGTCCACGGGGGCGCCGTGCTTCACGGCCGCCTCGCACGCGTCCACGATGGCCTGGCGCGCGCGCCGCTCGCCGATGCGCACCTCCCAGAGGTCGCGAGCGCTGACGGGGGCCAGCACCGCGAGGCACCGGTCGAAGACGACGCGCAGGGCGCGCACGTCGCTCTCGGCGCGGTGCGCCTGGCCGCGGTCGATCGAGAGCTCCCGGCACAGGGCGTCGAGCGAGTAGGAGTGGAAGGCGAAGGCGCGCCGGGCGAGGACCAGCGTGTCCAGCCAGTGGTCGATGCGGGCTTCGACGCCCACCCGCCGCAGCTCGGCGACGAGGAAGCGCACGTCCCAGACCGCGGCGTGGGCCACGAGGATCGCGCCCTCGAGCGCCGCGACGATCTGCGGAGCCACGGTGGCAAACGAGGGTGCCCCGGCGAGGGCGGCCGCGTCCAGGCCGTGCACGTGGGCGGCGCCGCCGACGCGCTCACCGGGATCGACGAGGGTGCACACGCCCGCCTCGCGCTGCCCGCCGACGACGCGCTCGACGCACACCTCGACGACGCGGTCGCGCGTGGCGTCGAGGCCCGTCATCTCGAGATCGACGAAGGCCAGCGGCGCCTGGGCGACGGGCAGATCCCATGGGGGCCCAGGGGGCGGCGCTTGCACGGCCGCGAGTCTACTTGCTGGAGAAGAGGTAGGGGCGCTCCAGTGCGTCCGGCGGCGGGTCGCCGTCGCTCGCGAGGCGGGCGCGCCAGGCGCCGTCGCTCAGGCGCGAGCCGGCGGGCTGCACGAGCTCGGCATGCGGGAGCGCCGCGCCGAAGGCGAGCCAGAGGCGGTGCGTCCCCGGCTCGCGCACGATCATCCAGGCCTGCTCGACGCGGCCGATCGCCTCCTCGAGCACGCGCGCCGAGGGCAGGTCCTCGTGCACGTCGGTCACGAGGGGCACGTCGGCGGCCCCGGCGGGCTCGAGCACCGCCTCGAGCGCCCGCAGACGAGCCGGGAGGGTCGCCATGCGCGCCGCGCAGTCGGGCGGCACCGGCTGGTCGGACGCCTCGTGCGTCGCCATGCCGAGCGCGTCCCAGAGCAGGTCGTTCACCTCGTCGAGCACGATGACCCCCGCGCCGTGCGCCGGGAGCGCGCCGCCGGCGACCATCGCGCGCTCGAGCTGGCGCACGAACGCCAGGAGCTTCGCGATGGCCTCCGGATGCGGCTCGACGAAGACGGGCACGGTCGACGGCGAGGGCTCGGGCGCGGGCAGTCGCACCTCGGTGGACTGCACGCGCGCCATGGGGCGGGTGTCGTGGCGAAGGGCCGTCCACGCGTCGAGCGCGACCTCCGCCTTGCGGGCGCGCCACTCTGCGGTCGACGCGCCGGGCTGCACGCGGTCGCCGATCGATGGGTCGAGCCACGTCTCGACCGCGTCGAGGAGCGAGAGGTACGGCGTGCGGTGGCGCTCGATGGAGCCGCTCGGCGGGCGGGCGCTCGTGAGCCGGTCGAGCGTGTCCGCGTATTGGCCGTACGCGTCGTCGCCCGTCGTGTGGAGGATGGCGCGCGCGTCTCCGGACCCGAGCCACGCGGCGACGTCGAGCGACGACGGGAGCGCGCGCACGCCGGCGCGCGCCGTGGGCGGCGGGTCGCTGCGCGTGAGCCGGCCGACCAGGGGGAACACCAGCGCCTGGAGCAGCTCGGCGTCCGGCGTCTCCCGCGGGGCGACGAGGCGGAAGCTCGGCGAGAGGCGCCCGATGGGCGCGAGCGGGTCCACCCCGGCAGCCGGCACGCGCGTCCCGGCGAACCCGTCGTCGACGCGCGAGGCGCGCCCCCGGGCGACCGCGCGCCGCACGCGATCGACCGCCACGACGTTCGCGAGCCACTTGCGGTCGAGCAGGTCGAGCTTCGACATGGTGGCGGCGGCCTGGATCTGGCGCGGCGTCGCGTCGGCCGCCTCGCCGATGAGGAGCTCGCTCGAACGCTCGACGCGGTCCCACGCGGTGGCCGCTTCGGCGTCGATCTCGTACGTGAGCATGCGCGTGAGCAGCATCGCGGCCCGCGCGTGGACGCGCGCCGTGCCCACGTCGACCTGCGTGTGCACGCGGTCCTCGCCGCGCCCCTCGAGGGCGAGGCCCGCGAGCTCGAGCCACGCGACGGCGCGGTACCAGCCGGCGTGCGCTTCGTCGCGATCGGCCGCGCCGGCGGGCGCCATCGCCGTGTAGTCGACCGGGACGCCGAGCCACGGGCTCACGCCGACGGCCGAGTGGGCCACGACGCGCGCGCGCTCGCCCTCGACGAGCGGCGCGAGCTCCGTGGGAGGCGTGTACGCCGGGTCGACGAAGGCGAGGGCGACCCCGACGACGCCGCGCGCGACGAGGTACGCCGACGCGAGGTCCGCCGGCGACCCGCGGCTCTCGGTGGCGAGGCGCACGTCGAGCCGGCGGAGCATCGTGGCCACCGCGGGGGCGAGGATGCTCGCGTCCATGTCGGCCAGGGCGCGGTCGAGCGCGAGGTGGGCCAGAAAGAAGAGGGTGTCCATCGTGACGACCCAAGGCACGCGGTCGTCGCGCAGCGACGCGTAGAAGTCGCCGAGGCGCGGCTGGGGATGCTCGAGGCGCGTGACCGCGATGCCGTGGAGCGCGAGCCCCTCGCGCACCCCCTGCGGCGCCGCCCTCCAGCGAGCCTCCGCGGCGGCCGTCATCGCGAGCGTCCCCGGGTCGACGGGCGCCTGGACCGGCGTGACGCCCTCGAGGGCGGGCACGGGGACGGCCTCCCAGTACGTCCAGCCCGGCAGAGCCGGCGGCTCGTGGGGCGAGGGAAACGCCGGGCGCAGCGGGGCCGGCTGAGGCGGAGGGCCTCCGCACGCGGCCCCCATCGCGCCGAGCGCCAGGCCAAGCGCCGCAGACGCGATTGCCCCTCTCACGATCGGCGGCTAACGCTAACGAGAACGATGGCCTTCGCCAAGCAAGAGCGCCGGCGCTTCGACGCCAGCGGCGGCTCACGATTCAAGCTCCCGAAGCTGCCTCCGGCGGTCGTCGTGCGCTTCTTCGTGCTCGCGCTGGTCGGGGTCATCGGGGCCGTGTGGGCCATCGTGCATCACTACACGACGCGTCTGCCGCCCGTGCTCGTGCCGGCGACGCCGAGCGCCGCGCCAACCTACGACGTCGACGCGGGCGAGCTTCCGGTGCCCGAGCTAGAGCGCACCCCATGAGGGAGGACTCGCTCGTCGTCCACGAGATCTACGCGAGCGTCCAGGGCGAGTCGACGCACGCGGGCCTCCCGTGCACCTTCGTGCGCCTGACGGGCTGCAACCTTCGCTGCGTGTGGTGCGACACGCCGCAAGCGTTCCACGGCGGCACCCGCATGTCGCGCAGCGACGTCCTCGCGGCCGCCCTCGCGCTCGGCACGCCGCTCGTCGAGCTCACCGGCGGCGAGCCCCTCCTGCAGCCGGGCGTCTTCCCCCTGATGCGCGAGCTCTGCGACGCCGGCCGCACCGTGCTCGTCGAGACGAGCGGCGAGGCGGACGTCTCTCGCGTCGACCCGCGCGTGCACAAGATCATGGACCTCAAGTGCCCGGGCAGCGGCGAGTCCCACCGCAACCGCTGGAGCAACCTCGAAGCCATCACGCCGCGCGACGAGCTGAAGTTCGTCCTCGCCGACCGCACCGACTACGAATGGATGCGCGCCGCCATCCGCGACCGCTCCCTCGCAACGCGCACTCCGCACCTCCTCGCGAGCACCGTCTTCGGCAAGCTCGCCGCGAAGGACCTCGTCGCCTGGGTCCTAGAAGACAAGCTCCCGGTGCGCGTGCAGCTCCAGATGCACAAGTACATCTGGAGCCCCGACGCCACGGGCGTGTGAATCTCAAACGAACGTGGACATCCGGGAGAGCGGCTCGCCTCCCGAGAGGGCGAGGTCGATCCTGTGGATCGCATCGGTCAGCGCGTCCTCGGGCAGCCCGGCAGCGAGCGCGAGGGTGCGGAGGGCGTCGAGCTCCGAGGCATCCAACCCATGGCTCACTTCGGCGAGGAGAACGGCGATCTCGATGCCCAGCTCGGCGAAGCCGATGGATGCGAGCTTCTGGCCGAGCGCCACGAAGCGCGCCGGCGTCCCGTGCTTCTTCACGCCTTCGACCGCCGCGCGCACCATGCGCTCCTCG
>Ga0335083_10010795_pt1 | contig 11002 bp, 11 predicted proteins | sample Lox_Sample_42_FD_206716 | JGI IMG/M metagenome (GOLD analysis project Ga0335083, IMG submission 206716) | Soil microbial communities from Loxahatchee National Wildlife Refuge, Florida, United States - Lox_Sample_4.2 | ecosystem: Environmental > Terrestrial > Soil > Wetlands | place: USA... | reverse complement strand
CACATGTTCGACGAGAGACGCGAAGTCGTCGCGCCATGCGATCACAGTGAATTCGTGCCGGCCAACCCGCTCGAGCGGGATTCGCGCATGCCACAGGTCGTTGCCGGCGGGCGGCGCGGGCAGCATCGGCACCTCGTGCCAGGCGGTTTCGTCGGCGGCGCGCCACACCACGGCGGCCGCGATCCTGTCATGCCCTTCGGCGAAGATCGCCGCGCTGATCTCGACCCGCTCGCCGACCGTGCGCTTGACGACGAAGCGGCCATGGTCGACCGACGGCGTGACGCTTTCGATCGCCACGCGCGGCGCGGCGATCGCCTCCAGCACGGACTTGCGGCCGCTGCGCTCGCTGCCGGGCTTGTCGATCGGCGGCGCGAGGCGGATCGGCTTATCCGCCACCGCGCCAAACAGGCGGCACGCGCCCGCTCCGAGCGTGAACGGTGCGAGCGTGGCGGGCGCCGTGCTCAAGGCTGCGTCGAGCGGCACGAAACGCATGAAATTGCCGGGCACGCCGGCAAGAAAGCGCGCGGGGTCGACCTGCACGGGCATCCCCAGGTCCGGGTTGACGACGATCAGCGTGGCTTTGCCGCTGTCACGCAAGTCGAAGTGGTCGCCTCGCAGCAGCACGGCGGCGGGCGCGTTCGGGCCGCTCAACGCGCGCAGTTCGCCCACGGTTTGCAGGGACTCGGTGTCGCGCAGCATGGCGTTCGCGTGCGCGATCGGCTCGGACAGGTCGAAGCGCGCCGCCTCGCACAGCTCGGCGAACTGCGCGGCGTTGCCGCGTGTGTAGGACATCGGCTGTGCGATGCCGTATTCGAAGCCCATCGGCACCAGCCAGCCGGTGCCGGTGGCCGCCGCCGTGAAGAGCGCGCGCCGGTACGCGCGTTCGATGACCGACGCGTCGTGCACGTCGTCGAGATCCGCGGCGAGGCGGCTGCCATAGGGCGCTTCCGGAAAGGCGATGGGCGCACCGACGCGAATCAGCGCGGCATGCTCGTCCGTCAGCCAGCTCGCGCGGAAGTCCCACCAGCGCACTGACGAGAACACGCTATCGAAGCCCGCCCCTTCCAGACAGACCAGATCGGCGCGGGCGAGACCTGGCGTCGCGGCGAGAAACCGCACCGCCGGATACCGCGCCCGCACCGCCGCTCCAAGCTGGTGCCAGAAAGCGGTGGGGATGCGGTGCGGCGAATCGAAGCGAAAGCCGGCGACGCCCGCTTCAGCGAGCGTGAGCAGCTCGCGGGTCCACCAATCGAGCAACGCGGCGAGGTTGCCTTCGTTGCCGAAGTTCATGTACGCGACATTGTCTTCGCGGTGCGCATGGCGCGGATCGAGCCGCGCTTCTGCCGATTCGAGCGGATGGAACCAGTCGGGATGCTCGGCGAACAGCACGCCATCGGCGGCGACCCGGTCGATCGCGAGATCGGCCAGCAGGCTCACGCGCTGCTGCTTCGCGGCCTCGGCGAGGCCGCGTAACGCTTCCGGCGCGCCTTGCTGCGCGTCGAAGACCGGATGCAGGTTCCGGTGATCGCTGACGATTTGCGTGTGCCCAGCCCAGCCGGGCTGGAACAGCGCGCCGATCAGCACATGATCGAAGCCGAGCGCGGCGGCGTGCGCAAATTGTGCAGGCCACGCGCCGAGCGGTCCGACGAGAAGGGAATGGAGAAAATAGATCCGCGGCGCATACCTTGGTGGAGGTTCCATCGGTCGTTTCCAGATTCGTCCTGCCGCGATGTGGATGCATGGGCGTGCGATCACACCGCTCATTGGGCTTCCAGAGCCGGATGCCGCACGTCACGTAGAGTCGGCGCGCGTACTGGTCAATGTAGTGCAAAGATCGACCGCCCGCCGAACAGTAACGACCACTACGAGCGCGCATGCGCCAGTCACGTGGTTCTGGACCCGGTCAATGCGAAGCACATAGCAAGCGTTGTGCCAGCCGGGATGGCTGCGGCGAAAGAGAGGACAGGGCGGATGCGCGGTAAGCGCCGCCGCCGCGACCGGCTGGTCAGGTGGGGGACCGGCGTGTAAATCGGGCGCGCAGTGCGCGGGTTTTACACGGGAAGGGTGAGAGGCTGGCCGGCATCGCTGTTATAGAAGGATGCCGGCGTTTTCGGCGTCGCGTTGCGCAAACTCGCGGACCCGGTTCTCGTGGGTGGCGGCCATATGCGCCCACACGAGCACGAGGTAGGTCCAGATAGCGACGTCCCACGCGGCCAGCACATGCAGCATGGGCCGCAAATGCCAGGGCACGACAACGGCGGCGACGATACCGATCACAAGGCCCGCGACCATGCGCGGCCGGTTGCGAAGAACCTGCAGATAGAGATTCGTTGGCATGGCAGACAAAGGTGAGGCCGCACTGTGCGGGCACAGCACGGTTAGGCAGAATCGAGCGTTGCCGATTCTGCCGCGCGCCTCAGGCGCCATTTGTCGAATAGTCGCGCGGCAGCTATAGTCTTTCGCGACGGCCTTGCGCCGGGCTATCTTTCGAACGGCCTCTGACTGCATCCGGCAGGCACGGACCGTCGTGCTGCACGCATCGAGACGCCCGTCGTCGTCGCGCGACAGCATCATGAGACCGCTTAAGCGGCGAGACATCAGATAAGGGGCGGACGGCCGACACAAGCCGCAGCGGCAGCACGCCGCTGCGTTGTGGATTGCCGGTTGAAACTGAATCATTGTCTGTGGAGCCCCCATGACAGATGGTCAAGAGAACGATGAGAACGATGCGCACCGCGCGGTGACGCATTCCCCCTGCGCCGCCCGCCGGACGTGGCTGCTCGGCGCATGCGCGGCGGCTGCGGCGTTGGCGTTCACGAGCGCCGGGCACCTCGGCACGCCGTATGGCATCACGCCGGCCTTCGCCGACGCGTCCGCAGGCGGCGGCCTCGACGCATTCTTCGCGCTATCGCAGCATCTGACCGGTCGAACCCGCTTCGATTCCGTGCTCGGCAAGCGTGTCTATGAAACGCTCGCCCGCTCCGACAGCCAGTTCACGCAGAACGTCGCTGCGCTCAACACCTGGCTGCAAAGACATGGCGGCGTGCCGTCGGACACGGTCACGCAGGCGCTGCAGGTCGACCAACCGGTTCTCGCGAAGACGGTCGGCGCAATCATGCGCGCGTGGTATCTCGGCCTCGTCGGCGATCTGCCGCATGTCCAGGTGGTGGCCTATGAAAGCGCGCTCATGTTCGATCCCGTCAAGGACGTGCTGACGATTCCGTCGTATTGCCGCGACGTGCCGTTCTACTGGACGCATAAGCCCGCCGATGCCTGAGCGGGATGCGTCGCGCATGTCGTGCCGCGCGTGAGCCGCGGCGGCATGCACAAACCAGCAAGCAACGATAAGCCAGCAGAAGAGGGCAACAATGGCAAATGCAAATTCCGCCGATGTGGTCGTGGTCGGCTCAGGCGTGGCGGGCGGTCTGGTTGCGTATCAACTGGCGCTCGCCGGTGCCTCGGTGATCCTGCTCGAAGCGGGGCCGCGCCTGCCGCGCTGGCAGATCGTCGAGAACTTTCGCAATTCACCGGCCAAGTCCGACTTTGCGACACCCTATCCTTCGACACCTTACGCACCCCATCCCGAGTACGCCCCGGCGAACGACTACCTGATCCAGAAAGGCGACTATCCGTACAACTCGCAGTACCTGCGGCTGGTGGGCGGCACCACGTGGCACTGGGCGGCGGCCGCATGGCGGCTGTTGCCGTCCGACTTCCAGTTGCACAAGCTGTACGGCGTGGGGCGCGACTGGCCCTATCCGTATGAAACGCTCGACCCGTGGTACTTCGCGGCCGAAGTGCAGCTTGGCGTATCGGGCCCGGATACGACGATCGATCTTGGCTCGCCACGCTCGAAACCCTATCCGATGGGTCAGTTGCCGCTGTCATACATGGATCAGCGCTTCAGCGACGTGTTGAACGCGCAAGGCTTCAAGGTCGTGCCCGAACCGGTCGCCCGCAACAGCCGTCCTTACGATGCCCGTCCGACCTGTTGCGGCAACAACAATTGCATGCCGATCTGTCCGATCGCCGCGATGTACAACGGCGTCGTGCACGTGGAGAAGGCCGAGCAGGCCGGCGCGAAGCTGATCCCGCAAGCGGTGGTGTATCGGATCGAAGCCGACAACAAAGGGCTCATCACGGCAGTCCACTACAAGGATCCGAACGGCAACAGCACGCGCGTGAGCGGCAAGCTCTTTGTGCTTGCCGCAAACGGCATCGAGACGCCCAAGCTGATGCTGATGTCGACCTCCGACAAGTTTCCGCATGGCATCGGCAACAGCTCGGACCAGGTCGGCCGCAACCTGATGGACCATCCGGGCACCGGCGTCAGCTTCCTCGCCAACGAACCGTTGTGGCCCGGACGCGGGCCGATGGAAATGACCTCGGTGGTCAACTTCCGCGACGGCGCGTTCCGCGCCGACTACGCGGCGAAGAAGCTGCATCTGTCGAACGGCGTGCCGACGATGTCCGTCACCGCCGACCTGCTCGAGCGAGGTGTGACCGGTGCCGAACTGGATCGCCAGATTCGCGACCGCGCGGCCCGCACGCTGAACATCAACAGCTTTCACGAGCACTTGCCCGAGCCGCAGAACCGGGTCGTGCCGTCGGCGGATCACAAGGATTCGCTCGGCATTGCGCGGCCGGAGATCTACTATTCGATCAACGACTACGTCAAAAAGAGCGCGGCCAATACGCACGAGCTGTATGCGCAGATCGCCACGCTGTTCGGCGGCACCGAAGTCTCATTCGACGATACGTTCGCGCCGAACAATCACATCATGGGCACCACGATCATGGGCAGCGATCCGGCAGATTCCGTCGTCGATGCGGACTGCCGCACGCACGATCACTCGAATCTGTTCGTCGCCAGCAGCGGCGTGATGCCGAGCGCCGCATCGGTGAACTGCACGCTGACGATTGCGGCCTTGTCTCTGAAGCTGGCCGACAAGCTGAAGCGTGAAATCTGACCCGAGTCCCTGACGGAGCGCCACCATGACGAACAAGACGTCTCGTGTGCAGCCGGCCGGCTCGCTCGCACGGGTCACGCGCCGCCGCCTGATCCGGGTGGGGACGCTAGCGGCTGTTTTCTCGCTGTTTGCGCTGTACCACGCATGGCATGCCGCTTATGATCCGGCGGTGCACCATGACGACAAGTCGGCGATCGCCCAGGCACTCGCCGACGACCCGGCGCCGGCCGGCGCGGCGGCGGCCGATCCCGATCTGATCAAGCGCGGCGCATACCTCGCGCGCGCGGGCGACTGCGTGGCCTGCCACACGGCGGACAAGAGCCGCCCGTTTGCCGGCGGCCTGCCGATCAACACGCCGTTCGGCACGATCTATACGCCCAACATCACGCCGGACCCGGATACCGGCATCGGGCAATGGACCGACGCCGATTTCCTGCGCGCGATGCGCGAGGGCATCGGCAAGGCCGGCGAGCACTTGTATCCGGTGTTCCCGTATGTGGAGTACACGTTGGTCACGACTCAGGATGTGCTGGCGATCCGCGCGTATCTGAACACGTTGACGCCAATCCACTACGTGCCGCCGCGCAACGACCTCGCGTTCCCGTTCAACCAGCGCTGGCTGATGATCTTCTGGAATCTGTTCAACTTCACCGAGGGCCGCTTCGTCCCCGACCCGAAGCAGAGTCCCGAATGGAATCGCGGCGCGTATCTCGTCGAAGGGCTGGCGCACTGCGAGGAATGCCATACGCCCCGCAACATCCTGCAAGGGCTGAAGAAGAGCGAGCGCTTCGCCGGCGCGAGCCAGGCCGGCTGGCACGCGTTCAATATCACGCCGGACAAAAACAGCGGCGCGGGTAACTGGAGCGACGACGAGCTGATCGGCTATCTGTCGAGCGGCGCCGTGCCGGGTCGTGCGAATGCAGCCGGCCCGATGGCCGATGTGGTGGCGAACAGCACGCAGTATTTAACGCACCAGGATCTGAACTCGATCGTCGCCTATCTGCGTTCCGTGCCGCCGGTGAGCGGCGGCGAAGTGCGTCCGCGCGACCAGTGGGGCAAGCCGGCCAACGACGTGACCGCGCTGCGCGGCACCGAGGTGACGGCCGTGAACGGCGCGCAACTGTTCATCGCCAATTGCGCGACGTGCCATGACTGGACCGGACAGGGCGTCGGCGCGAGTGCGCCTGGAGCGTATCCGTCGCTGATTCACAACACCACGGTGGGTGCGAGCGATCCGGACAATCTGGCGATGGTGATCCTGCATGGCGTCAGCCGCACGACCCGACAGGCCGACGTGCTGATGCCGGCGTTCGCCGGAGCGCTCACCGACGATCAGGTGGCGGCGATCGCGAACTACGTGACCAGACAGTTCGGCAACCCGCAAGCCACCTTGACGGCGGATCAGGTGGCGAAGCTGCGGGCCCAGCCACAATGAAATGACCGCTTGAGCGTGCGGCGAGGCGGCACATCCGGACAGGGTTTTCCGGTTTGCGTCGCTCGCGGGTCAAAAATGCGCGGAACGAGGCTGCGCGCGGCGCTGCAAGCATCCGGGAAAAGATAGAAACCGCGCATACGCGCTTTGCGTTGGCGTTCTATCATGGTTGCATGGTGTCCGCACTCGTTACCGCCGTTCAACATCACGCTGTCAACCGCGCCGGACGCGACTTTGTCGTGGGCGATCTGCATGGCTGCGTCGATGCGTTGCGCTATCTTCTGCGCGAGGTCAGCTTCGATCCGGCGTGCGACCGGCTCTTCTCGGTGGGGGATCTGATCGACCGCGGCACGCAATCGGAAGAGGCGTTGGCGCTGCTCGACAAGCCTTGGTTCCATGCGGTGCTCGGCAACCACGAGGACACGCTGTGCGCGGTCGCCGAAGGGCGCTTGCGCAGGCAGTGGTGGTATGGGATCGGCGGTACGTGGGCGGCGCAATTATCCGATGAAAGGCTGCGCGATTACGCGCAACGCTTGTGCCGATTGCCGCTCGCACGGGTGATCGGCAGCGGCGACGGGCGTTTCAATGTGCTGCATGCGGAATTCTTCGGCACCGACGCCGATCTGGACGCGGGCGAATTTTCCGCCGACGAGCGCCAGCAACTGCTGTGGGGCCGCCAGCTCGCGATGGGCAACGGCGACCCCGACCGCCAACGCGGCCTGTCGCTAACGTACTGCGGGCATACGCCAATGCGCAGCATCCAGCAGATCGGTGCACAGGTATTCATCGATACCGGTGCGTTCGGGCCGGGCGGCAAGCTGACGATGGTCGAAGCACGCAAGCCGCAGCGGTGGTCCGTCACGGTCGAGACGGCGCATGCCGAAGGCGCTGCGGCGCTGGCGTTGCCTTGAAGGCTCTGGCTTTCAGGGTTGCTGCACGCGCGGCGGCCTATCCGACCTGATTCAGTTCGAACACCATATCGACGGCGCTGCCGTTCCAGTTGTATTCCAGATACGCGGCGTGATGACAGGCGCGTAGCAGCGTCGTTCTGAATGCCGCGAGACATTCGCCGCCCGCATCGCGCACCGACGGATAGGCAATGCCCGGCGCGCCCGCCGCGTGTACAGCACGCCCTAACGATTGCCCGGCGACATAGTCGTGCGGCGACAGTACGGCGTCGTCGAGCGATGTGTCGTTACGCAAGTCGACTACCTCTCCGTTTGCCATCACCGTGTACAGGCGCATCTGCTGGCGCATTGGCCCCTCGGCGGTGGCCGCGAGGAATTTGCCGGTGTGATAGCGCGTTTCCGCGATCGCGGTGGCGCGCGAGCGCGCGCAATAAAACACGCCATAGCTGCCGTCCGAAAACCGGCTGCCAAGCGGATTCAGATGCGTGAAGGCAGCCATGATCGGCCCGTAGCCTGGGCCGAAGCGACGCTCTTCGCGCGGCACCAGGTCAAGTTCGCCGACTTCGGTGCGCAGCCGGTCGTTGGTCATCGCTTCGAGCGCGTAGAGGGCGTCGAAGTCTTCGGGGGACGCCACGCGGTCGAACAGGTTGACCGCCGGAAAACGCGTTGGAATCACGCGATACGCGGGCGACCAGTCAAGCGGCGTGGCGCGCCAGCGGTCCTGCCAGTTCAGTTCAGTCACGCCCAGCCGCCCCGCATTGCATCGAGATACTGGCGTACGGCGACGAGGTCGCTGATATTGCCGGCGAGCATCCGGTCGAGCGCGCGGCGGCCGCCGAACGGCGGCGCGCTGTTGGGGCGCTTGATCCAGCCGTCGGCGGCGGCCGGTTGTGGGAGCAAGATTTGCAGTGCTTTGTAAATGCCGAGCAGCAGCGACAGCCGTTCGAGCGTGTCGCGCCCGAGCCGGGCGGTCTGCGGCTCGGCTTTCCACTTGAAGAACGTCGAGCGGCCCGGCGAGCCGAGCAGAACGATCTGTTCTTCGGTGTTCAGGTTCCAGTCGCGTGCGATCTTGAAGAACGCACGCAGGCCCGCCGCCGACATCTCGGTCAGCGAGGGTTCCATGACGGACCGGCGTAGCGGCGGGTCGTCATGGGAGGCTCGGGCGGCGTGGGACATGAAATGAGTCCTCATATGTACTTGAGATTTATATTAGTCCATATGTGGATTAATGCAAGGGGGGATTGGGTATAATCGCATCCCGGGCGAGCCGTCCCGAGCGTGCGATCGAAGATCAGGAGAAGCAGGTGATGTGGGTCCGAGCGGTAGCAGTGGCGTTGGCGGTAGGGTGCTGTGCGGCAACGGCGCAGGCAGGGCAGTACGCCGAAGTGTGGAATCCGCCTGAGGCCGCGCATGCGGCGAAACATGTGAAGTCTCACCCGTCTGCGGGCAAGAAGGTTGCGGGCAAGCGGGTGTCGGCCGTCAAGGGGCCGCGGACCGCGGTGGCGTCGAAGAAGACGTCGACGCACGTCGCAGCGAAAGCCAAACCTCACGTCAAGGTCGCTGCGAAGATCGCGCCGCATAAGCAGACCAAGCAGACCAAGCAGACCAAGCAGACCAGGCTGGCTCAGACCAAGGCCAGTCATGCGCCGGCCAAGTCCAGAGCCCAAGCACAGGCGGCCCATGTGAAGACGCAGAAGATGGCGGCCAAATCCGCTTCGGCGCACCGGACTTCCGTAGCGGCGAGTGCGCCGGGCACACCCGCTGCCGCGCAACCGGCTCCCACGCCGGCGAGCGTCCCGGCCAAACCCGCCCGGGTTCACTGGACTTCCGCACAGGCGAGTGCTTCGGCCAAACCCGCTGGCGCACAACCGCGGCCCGCGACGACGAGCGCCGCAGCCATACCCACGGCCGATAGCGGCAATCTGCCGCCGATCCTGCACTGAAGTCAGCCGGCCCGTTTGCGTTTGCGTTTGCCTTTGACGGCGGACGCAAACGGGCCGCCAAGCGCTGCGCGTCCCAGTTCCACAATCCGCGCCGACAGGTTTTCCAGCCGCGGCGACTGCACTTCACTGGCGAAGTCGTCCTCCAGCAACGCGGTGCGCCGCAGGTACTGCAGCAGGCGCTGACCCATCGGCGTCGCCCGGCACGGGCGGGTGCGAACGATCAGCGGATTGCCGAGCCGGGTTTCGAGCGCTCGCACGCGTCGCGATACGGCTGAGGCCGTGAGGTTTAGCCGCGCGGCGGGCGTTTTACAGCGCGCTTCCCAGGCCGCTTGCCAACAGCCTTAATGTCTCCACGGAGCGGGGATCGCGCACCCGCGAATGCAGCGTCACGCGCGACTCGGGCAACGGCGGCAAGCCAAGCCGTGCGCCGACGTCGACCAGCCCGCGCGGCGCCACCCGCCGCGCCAGCGGCGACAAGGCGAGCCCCGCGGCTACCGCCGCACCGACCGCCGCGACGCCCCCGCCGACGAAGGCCTCGCGCCACGCAACGCCCGCACCATCCAGCGCACGGATCGCCACTGCGCGCACGTTGCACGGCGCGGCGAGGAGCGCCAGCGGCAGCGGCTCACCGACGCGCGGCAACCAGTCCGGCGAGGCGAGCCAGTCAAGCGGCTCGCTGAAGAGCACGGTTGCATCGTCACGTGGCGCGTCGTCCGGTTCGTAGCGGACGATCACGGCGTCGAGCCGCCGTTCGTCGAACTGCGCCAGCAACGCCGCCGACATGCCCAGGTGCAATTCGACCACCAGCCCAGGATCGTACGCGTTCAGCTTCGCGAGCAGATCCGACAGGTCCGCGCCCGTGACGTGCTCGCTCAGCCCCAACGCCAGCCTGCGCCGCTCGACCGACAACGAACCGAGCGCCCGTTCGTGCGCGTTCAGCAAATCGCGCGCGGCGCCGAGGAACGCGCTGCCGTCGGCGGACAGGCACACCCGTCGCGGCGTGCGTTCGACCAGTTGCTTGCCGAGATGCGCCTCCAGCCGCTTGAGCTTCAGACTGACGGCCGACTGCGTGGTGTCGAGCGCGTCCGCGGCGCGCGTGAAGCTGTGCAGATCGGCAACCAGAACGAACGCGCGCACTGCGTCGAGATCGAGGACTTTCATTTCAGTTGAATATGAATGAAATCACCATTGATGTCTGTTTATTATGATAGATGCGTCCTAAGCTGTGTATTCAATCTTCTTCCAAAGGACCTTTCATCATGCCGTTCACCCGTATCGCAGTACGCGCCGGCAAGCCGGCGGCCTATCGAAAGGCGCTCACGCAGGGCATCCACCGTTCGTTGATGGAGATTTTCAACGTGCCGGAGGACGACGTGTTCATGGTCGTCACGGAGCACGACGCGGACAATTTCTTCTACGGCAAGCACTATCTGGACATCCAACGCAGCGACGATCTCGTGCTGATCCAGATCGCCGTGAGCAACACGCGCACGGTGGAGCTGAAGAAAGCGCTCTATCAGCGGATTGTCGAGCATCTGGCGGAAAGCCCGGGCGTGCGGCCGGAAGACGTGTTCGTGAACCTCGTGGATGTGCAGAAGGAAAACTGGTCGTTCGGTAATGGGATTGCGCAATACGCGATGTAATGCGTGGGTCGTTACCTTGCGCCGTACCCGCGGCTCGCTGCGACAGGCCGATGACAATGGGCCGTTGAGATGGACTGTGAATGTGCGCCTATTTGACATGGCGGCT
>Ga0335083_10010794_pt1 | contig 11002 bp, 9 predicted proteins | sample Lox_Sample_42_FD_206716 | JGI IMG/M metagenome (GOLD analysis project Ga0335083, IMG submission 206716) | Soil microbial communities from Loxahatchee National Wildlife Refuge, Florida, United States - Lox_Sample_4.2 | ecosystem: Environmental > Terrestrial > Soil > Wetlands | place: USA: Florida... | reverse complement strand
CCATCATCTTGGCCTGATGCGCCGCGTCCAGCACCCCGGCCGTATCAAAGCTCATCACGATCTGCACAGCCTCGGCCTGGTGTGCCGCGGCATAGCTCCAGCCTTCCATCGTCGCCTTCACGAACTTGGCCAGATCAGCCGCCTTCTTCGGATCGGCAAGCTCCGCATCGGTGGTGTAGAGCCCGTCCTCCAGCATTGCGACACCTTCGTCCTGGTATTTGAAGACCACGAGATCGGCTGGCTTCAAGCCGCCTTCAATCACCTGCCAATATTCATTGTAGTTCATGGTGGAAATGCAGGCCGCCTGCTTCTGCAGCAGCGGGTCGACATTGAAGCCCTGCTTGAGCACCGTCACATCCGGGTTGGCGCCGGAGGTGGTGAGACCGAGCTTACCCATCCAGGCCAAAAACGGGTACTGGTTGCCCGAGAACCACACGCCGAGCGTCTTGCCCTTGAAGTCGGCCGGAGAGGTCACGCCGCTATCCTTGCGGCAGGTCAGCTCCATGCCGGATTTCTGGAACACCTGCGCGATGTTCACGAGCTTCACGCCCTTCTCGCGCGCGGCCAGCGCATCGGGCATCCAGTCCACGATCACATCCGCCCCGCCGGCGGCGATCACCTGGGAGGGGTTGATGTCCGGCCCTCCGGGCTTGATGGTCACGTCCAGCCCTTCGGCTTTGTAAAAACCCTTGGCCTGGGCCACGTAATAGCCGGCGAACTGCGCCTGCGTCACCCATTTCAGCTGCAGCGTCATCGGGTCCGCCGCCGCGGCGGATGACGCAAAACCGAGCGACGGGGCCAGCGCCAGCATCCAGGCCAGGGTCTTCTTCATGAGCTTCAGCCTCTCCTTGTCATGGTCAGTTCGGATTGCGGTAGGACGGATGCCAGAACGTCACCGCCCGCTCGATGAGCGCCAGCCCCGCGAAGGAGAGCGAGCCGGTGAGCGCCACGATGACAATGGCGGCCCAGACAATGTCGAGATTCAGGCTGGCGGCCTCTGTGGAAATGCGAAACCCGAGCCCCAGGATCGGCGAGCCGAAAAACTCCGCCACCACCGCGCCGATGAGCGCCAATGTGGAATTGAGCTTCAGCGCCGTGAAGATATGCGGCAGCGCCGCGGGCAAACGCAGCTTGCGCAGGGTCACCGTGTAGGAGGCCGCGTAGCTCAGCATCAACTCGCGCTCCAGCACGCCCGCTTCCGCCAAGCCTGCCGTGGTGTTCACCAGCATCGGAAAGAAGGTCATCGCCGCGACCACGGCGGCCTTGGACTGCCAGCCAAAGCCGAACCACATCACCGCGATCGGCGCGATGCCGATGATGGGCATGGCGGACACCAGATTGCCCAACGGCATCAGCCCGCGCTTCAGGAAATCGGACCTGTCCACCGCCAGCGCCATCAGAAACCCGGCGCCACAGCCGATGACATAGCCCGGCAGCACGGAGCGGATGACCGTCTGCACGAAATCCGCCCCCAGCATGCCCGCATTGGCCGCAAGTGCGGCGAAGATGGCGGTGGGGGCGGGCAGCAGAATGGCGGGCACGCCAAAGCCCTTCACCCCGGCCTGCCACAGCCAGAGCAGCCAGAGGCCGAAAATGGCGGGGGTGGCAAGCCGGGCGGCGTGCGTCTCGCGGCGCGCAGTGGCGCCCATGGCGAAACAGGCCAGAATGCTCAAAACGATGGTAAGCAGAAGATATTTCACAACCGCCCGCCCCTGCGAAGCCGCAACCCGGCCTCCAGCAACGTGATGGCGCCCAATATCACCGCCGAGAGCAGCGAGGCCGCCAGCAGCGTGGACCAGACCATCAAACTCTGCCCGTAATAGCTGCCCGCCAGCAGGCGCGCGCCCAGCCCCGCCTGCGCGCCGGTCGGCAGTTCCGCCACGATCGCCCCCATCACCGCCAAGGCCGCCGAGACGCGCAGCGAGGGAAACAGAAACGCCACGGAGGCCGGCAGGCGCAGCTTGCTGAAAATCGACGCCTCGCTGGCGCAATAGGTGTGCAGCAGCTCGAACTGGATGGCCTCCGGCGCGCGCATGCCCTTCACCAGCCCCACGACGATGGGAAAAAACGCCAGATAGGCCGCGATCGCCACTTTCGGCGCGAGACCAGAAAAGCCGAGATTGCCCAGCACCACCACCACCATCGGCGCGATGGCAAGTACTGGAATGGTCTGGCTGGCGATCACCCAGGGCATCAGCGAACGGTCCAGCACCTTCACATGCACGATGAGCGTGGCGATGATGCCGCCCAGCACCAGGGCCAAGGCCAGGCCCAGCAGCGCTTCCTGCGCCGTCACGTAAGCATGGTAGAACAAATTGCGCGGCGAGGAGAGCGGCCAGCCGAACAGGCTCTGCCCCAGCGCGCCCAAAACCTGGTCGGGCCTTGGCAGCAGCGTTGTGCCCAAAAGGGCCGAGAGCCCATACCACAGCACCACCGCCGCCACCGCCACGACGATGACGGGGAGGATTGATTTAATCATAGGAATGCCCGGCCCGCAGTGCCTCGCGCACACGGTGCGCCACGCGGGTGAAGGCCTCGCCATCGCGCAGCTCCAGCGTACGCGCGCGCGGCAGGTCGCTCTCGATCACCTCCACCACCCGCCCCGGCCGGGGGGACATGACGACGATGCGGGTGGAGAGAAACACCGCCTCATCGATGGAATGGGTGACGAAGCCGCAGGTGAGCCCCGTGCGCGCCCAAAGCTGATGCAGATGCAAATTGAGCCCGTCGCGCGTGATCTCATCCAGCGCGCCGAAGGGCTCGTCCATCAGCAGCAAGGAGGGCTCGAAGGAGAGCGCCCTGGCGATGGAGGCGCGCTGCTGCATGCCGCCCGATAATTGCCAGGGGAATTTCTTGGCAAAGCCCGACAGCCCGACAAGCTCAAGATATCTCCTGGCCCGCGCCTGGCGCTCCGCCTTCGGCAGGCCCATGATCTCCAGCGGCAGCATCACGTTGCGCTCGACATTGCGCCAGGCATAAAGTGCCGGGGCCTGGAACACATAGCCATAGGCGCGCGCCTGCCGCGCCTCCTTCGGCGAGACGCCATTCACCTTCAAACTGCCGCTGCTGGGCTGCACAAGATCGGCAATGGCGCGCAGCAAGGTGGTCTTGCCGCAACCGGACGGGCCGATGAAGGAGACGAAATCACCGCGCTGGATGTCGAGCGAAACACTCTCCAGCGCGACGGTGCCTTTGAACTCGATCCGCAAATCCCGCGCCGCCACGGCGGGCAGGCCGGTGGCGGCAACGGGCGCGGGCTGGGTGGTTGTTTCGCTCATGCGTCCTTCTTAAGCGCAAGGCGGGCATCTGTCGCCAGCACGGCCTGCAAAAGCACATCCGCCCCGGCGGCCACCTGCGCGGGCTCGGTCTTCTCCGCCTCGTTATGGCTGATGCCCTTCTCGCAGGGCACGAAGATCATGGTGGTGGGCGCAACCTGGGCGATATAGGCGGAATCATGCCCCGCGCCTGAGACGATCTTGCGCGCCGGATAACCCAGCTCCGCGGCCGCGCGCTCGACCGAGGCGATGCAATCCGCATCAAAATGCACGGCAGGCGAATCCCAGATGCGCTCGAGCTTGAAGAGGATGCCGGTGCCTTCAACGATCTTGCCGAACGCCGCCTGCACCTCCTCCTCCATCTTCGTCACCACCGCATCGTCGGGGTGGCGGAAATCGATGGTGAAGAACACCTCGCCCGGGATCACGTTGCGGCTATTCGGCCTGGCCTCGATCAGCCCCACCGTCGCCACCGCATCCGGCGCATGGGCCAGCCCGACCGCCTGCACCGCCTGGATCATCTTCGCGGCCGCCGCCAGCGCGTCCTGGCGCAGGCGCATCGGGGTGGAGCCGGCATGGCAGTCCATGCCCGTCACCGTTACCTCATACCAGCGCATGCCCTGCACGCCGGTGACGATGCCGATGGTCTTGCCTTCATCCTCCAAAATCGGCCCCTGCTCGATATGCAGTTCGAAATGCGCCGCGAGCTTGTGCTGGCCGCATTTCTCAGCGCCGATAAAGCCGATGCGCTTCAGCTCCGCGCCGAATATCAGCCCCTCGCGGTCCTCGCGCTCATAGGCGTAATCCTTGGAAAACACCCCCGCGAACACGCCCGAGGAGAGCATAGCCGGGGCAAAGCGCGAGCCTTCCTCGTTCGTCCAGTCGATCACCTCGATGGGCGCGTTGGTCTCGATCCCCGAATCATTCAGCGTCCGCAGCACCTCAAGCCCGGCCAGCACGCCGATGATGCCATCAAACTTGCCGCCGGTGGGCTGCGTGTCCAGATGGCTGCCGATGGCGATAGGGGCCAGGCTGTTATCCTTGCCCGGGCGGCGGGCGAAGATATTGCCCATATCGTCATAATGCACATCGCACCCGGCGGCCTCGCATTTGTCGATCAGCCAATGGCGCACCTGCGCGTCGAGATCCGTGAGGGTCAGGCGCTTCACACCGCCCTTCTCCGTGCCGCCGATCTGCGCGGTTTCCATGATGCTCTCCCACAAACGGGCCCCATCGACGCGCATATTCGTGCTCATGGCGCCGCCTCCGCCGGCACACGCATGGGGTTGTTGGGGTGATGCTTCCAGGTCAGATGCTCCACCGTGGGCTGTGATTGCATGGTGATGCAATCATCCACCGGGCAAACATGCGAGCACAGATTGCAGCCCACGCAGTCCTCGTCGATCACCTCGTAAAATTTTTTCTCCCCGCCCTCATGCAGCCTGATCGCCTGATGGGCGGTATCCTCGCAGGCGATATGGCAGAGCCCGCAGCCGATGCAGGCCTGCGGGTTGATACTGGCAATCGTCTTCCAGGCCAGGTTTAAATCTTCCCAATGCACGAATTTCTGTACTGCCCGGCCGGTGAGGTCCTCAATCCGCGCGTAGCCTTTCTCATCCATCCAGTTGGAAAGCCCGCTGATCATGTCATCGACAATGCGGAACCCATAATGCATCGCGGCGGTGCAAACCTGCACGCTGCCCGCCCCCAGCGCCAGAAACTCCGCCGCATCGCGCCAGTTGGAAACGCCGCCAATGCCGGAGATGGGTAGTTGCGGCATGTTGCGCGCAATCTCCCCCACCATGCGCAGCGCGATGGGCTTCACCGCCGGGCCGCAATAGCCGCCATGGGTGCCAAGCCCGTCCACCGCTGGCAGCGGCACCATGTTGTCCAGATCCACCCCGGCGATGGACTGGATGGTGTTGATCAAACTCACCGCATCCGCCCCGCCTCGCCGCGCCGCCTGCGCGGGTTTCAGAATATCCGTGATATTGGGCGTAAGCTTCACGATCACCGGCATGCGGCTATAATGCTTGCACCAGCGCGTGACCATCTCGACATAGTTAGGCACCTGCCCCACGGCCGAGCCCATGCCGCGCTCGCTCATGCCATGCGGGCAGCCGAAATTCAGCTCGATGCCATCTGCGCCCGTCTCTTCCACCAAGGGTAGAATGCGCTTCCAGCTTTCCTCATCGCAGGGCACCATCAGGCTCACCACCACCGCGCGGTCGGGCCAGTTGCGTTTCACCTGCTTGATCTCATCAAGATTCACCTGCAGCGGGCGGTCAGTGATCAGTTCGATGTTGTTCATGCCCATCAGCCGCTGGCCGTTATAGGCGACGCCGCCGTAACGGGAGCTGACATTCACCACCGGCGGGTCCTCACCCAGCGTCTTCCACACCACCCCGCCCCAGCCGGCGGCAAAGGCGCGCTCGACATTATAGGCTTTGTCGGTGGGCGGAGCCGAGGCCAGCCAGAACGGGTTCGGCGCCTTGATGCCGGCAAAATTGATGCGCAGATCAGCCATTGGCCTTGCCTTCCAGAAACGCGTTGATGCCAAGGGCGGCACGCTTGCCATCCGCTACCGCCTGCACGGTAAGGTCCTGGCCCACGATGCAATCCCCACCCGCGAACACACCGGGCAGACTTGTCTCCAGCGTCTCCGGATTCACCAGAATGCGCCCGCGCCCGATCTTGGGCAGCGCATCCGCGTCGAAAACGTCCAGGCTCTGGCCAACGGCTTTCAAAACCATGTCGGCCCGCAGGATGAACCCGTCCTCGCCCAGCGCGAGCCTGCCATCCACCAGTTCCGTGCGGGCAAAGCGAACCGCACGCGCCGCCCCATCCCCCTCAATCGCCACGGGTGCTGCCCAATGGCGGAAGGCCACGCCATTCACCAAGGCCCAATCCTGCTCCACGCTCGTGGCAGGCATATCCTCGCGCCCGCGCCGGTAAACCAGCGTCACCAGCTCCGCGCCCAGCCGCTTGGCCTGCACCGCCGCGTCAATGGCCGTGTTGCCACCGCCGATCACCACCACATGGCGCCCCACCTTCACATCGGATTTATCCTTGGACTGGCGCAGAATTTCGATAAACCGCACCGCATCCATCACCCCGGTCAGCTCCTCCCCCGGAATGGAGAGCGCATTCACCCCGGCCTGGCCGATGCCGAGAAACACCGCCTCATAATCGCGCCGCAACGTGCCGAGATCCAGCTCCCGCCCCAGCGCCTGATTTGGAATCATCTTGATTCCACCAATGCTGAGCACAAATTCAACCTCACGCGCCGCGAACGCGTCGGCCATCTTATAGGCGGCGATGCCATATTCATTTAAGCCCCCGGGCTTGGGCTTGGCATCGAACAAATCCACCTCATGGCCGGATTTCGCCAGTTCATGCGCACAGGCCAAACCCGCTGGCCCCGCCCCGACAACCGCCACGCGCCGGCCCGTTGCCGCCGCGCGCTGGAAAGGATGTTTGCCGCTTGCCGCCGCGCGCGCCATGGCGGCATCGGTGGCCACACGCTGCAACGCGCCGATCTCCACCGGCTTGCTCTGCTGGGCGTTGCGCACGCACGCGCCCTCACACAAGATCTCCGTCGGGCAGACACGCGCGCAGGCCCCGCCCAGAATATTGGATTCGAAAATTTTCTGCCCGGCGCCTGCGAGATTCCCCGTCGAGAGGGCGCGGATGAAACCTGGAATGTCGATGGCGGTGGGGCACGCCGTGATGCAGGGCGCGTCATAACAGAAATAACAGCGGCTCGCTTCGATATGCGCCTGGTCGGCGCTCAACAGCGGATGCGCATCAGCAAAACATTCCGCCAGCTTTTCGAGAGGCAGGCGGGCGGCCGCCACATCAGGTTCGCTCAAAAAGTAAACATCGTTCACAATGGCGCTCATGAGGGGTCTTCCCTTCTGCTGAATTCAGCTTGACCAAAGCTGATTAAACAGTCAAGTTATTTATGACCCCAGTACAAGCCAAAATTATCCCGTCAAAAACAGGGTAAATTTTATGCAGATGGCACCAAAATGCGCAGAAACACCCCGCCCCCGCCAGGCCCGCAGCGAGCAGGCGGCGGAGCGCATTCTCGTTGCGGCGGAGCGGGTGTTCGCCGAAACCGGGTTCAGCGGCGCCACCATGGCGGCCCTGGCCGCCGCCGCCGCGCTGCCCACCGCCAATCTGCATTATCATTTCGGCACCAAGGAAGGCTTGTACAAAGCGGTGCTGGAAAACATCCTGCGCCTCTGGCTGGAGGCAACGGACAGCATCAAACAGGACGCCGCCCCCGCCGAAGCCCTGGCCGCCTATATCCGTGCCAAGCTCGCCTATTCCCGCACCCGGCCTTACGCCTCCAAGGTGTTCGCCAATGAGATTCTGCATGGCGCGGTGCATCTGCACTCCTATCTGGGGCAGGAGCTGCGCCGGAAGGTGAAGGAAAAAACCCAGATCCTGGAAGGCTGGATGCAACGCGGCCTGATGGAAACGGTCGATCCCCGCCATCTCTTCTTCCTGCTCTGGGCGATGACCCAGACCTATGCCGATTTCGACACGCAAATCCGCACCGTGCTGGGGCGTAGCGCACTCACGGATGAGGATTACGCCACGGCTGAATCCCTTATCCTGCGCCTCACCTTGCGCGGCTGCGGCCTTGCCTTTCCAAACCCGGAGACAAACCCATGAGCCTTTTGATCCGTGGCGGCACGGTGGTCACCGCCGAGCAGCAATTGCGCGCCGATATTCTGTGCGCTGACGGAAAAATCACCGCCATTGGCACAAAGCTGGATGCTCCCGCGGGCACGGAGGTCGTCGATGCCGGTGAGGCCTACGTCATCCCCGGCGGCATCGACCCGCACACCCATATGCAGCTGCCCTTCATGGGCACCACCGCCTCGGATGATTTCTACACCGGCACGGCGGCGGGTCTGGCGGGCGGCACCACCATGATCATCGATTTCGTGATTCCCGGGCCGAATGATTCCCCGCTTGAATCCTACCATGTCTGGCGCGGCTGGGCGGAGAAGGCGGCGGCGGATTATTCCTTCCATGTCGCCATCACCTCATGGTCGGACCGCGTGCATGAAGATATGGGCGTGCTGGCGCGCGAACATGGCGTCAACAGCTTCAAGCATTTCATGGCCTATAAGGGCGCCATCATGGCGGATGACCACATCCTGCTGAACAGTTTTTCCCGCGCGCTGGAGCTGGGGGCGATTCCCACCGTGCATGCGGAAAATGGCGAGGCCGTCTACCATCTTCAGCGCGCGCTGCTGGCCCAGGGCATCACCGGGCCGGAGGGCCATCCCCTCTCCCGCCCGCCCGCCGTGGAGGGCGAGGCCGCGGAGCGCGCCATCGCCATCGCAAGCGTGCTGGGCGTGCCGGTCTATATCGTGCATGTCTCAACCGAGGAGGCAGCCAATGCCATCGCCCGTGCCCGCGCCACCGGCCAGCGCGTCTATGGCGAGGTGCTGGCCCAGCATCTGGTGATTGATGACAGCGTCTACAAACATCCAGACTGGGAGGTCGCCGCCGGGCATGTGATGAGCCCGCCCTTCCGCCCGAAACATCACCAGAAGGCGCTCTGGGCCGGGCTCGTCTCCGGCCAGCTGCAAACCACCGCGACGGATCATTGCTGCTTCCGCGCCGCGCAGAAGGCGATGGGCGCGGAAAATTTCACCGCCATCCCCAACGGCACCGGCGGTATTGAGGATAGGATGAGCGTGCTCTGGCACCATGGCGTGGGCACCGGCAAGCTCACCCCGTCAGAGTTCGTGCGCATCACCTCCACCAACACCGCGCAGATTTTCAACATCTATCCCCGCAAGGGCGCCGTGGCGGTGGGGGCGGATGCCGACCTCGTGGTCTGGGACCCGAATGCCAGCCGCGTGATTTCCGCCAAAACCCAGCACCAGCAGGTGGACCTGAACGTGTATGAGGGCATGGAGGTCACCGGCCTCGCCCGCCACACCATCGCGGGTGGCAAGCTGGTCTACACAAAGGGCGATCTGCGGGCCGTGCGCGGCGCCGGCAAATATATCAACCGCCCCTGCTACAATCCGGTGCTGAAGGCGCAGGACATCCGCAATCTGCTGAGCAAGCCCACCTCCGTGCCGCGCGAGCCCTCCCTCGCCGTCACACCGTAAACGCCTCTCAAATCCCGCGCGCCAGCACCATGTTCCGCAGCCGGAAGGTGAGCGCCAGCGCGCCGGAGACCACCAAGGCGCCTGCGAAGAATACCGCCGGATAGCCGAAATGCCCGCCCACCGCGCCCGCCACCGGGCCGGTCAGCCCCAGCGCCACGTCGAGAAACACGGTATAGATGGCAATCGCCGCCCCCCGGCTGCCCGGCGCCACGCTACGCAGCGCCTCCACCGCCAGGGCCGGAAAGATCAGCGAGAATCCCAGCCCGGCCAGGGCCGCCCCCAGCAGCGCCACCAGCTTCACGGGCGCCAGCCAGAGCAGCAAGAGCCCCGCCATTTCGATGACAAAGGACACCAGCGCCGCGCGGAACCCGCCAAACCGCCCGATGGCCCCGGCCAGAACAATCCGCACCGCAACGAAGCAGGCCCCGAAACCGGTGAGCGCATAGGCCGCCCCCTGCCAGCCATGGGCAGCGTAATAAAGCGCCATGAAGGCGACGATGACACCGAACCCGAAAGAGCCCCCCGCCAGCGCCAGGCCATAAGGCGCAATCTCCCGCGCCACGCTCAGCATGCTCATCCGCCTGGCCCCGGCCAAGGGCGCCGCCGCCTTGCTGAAGGCAGCCCCCACCAAGCCCAGCAGCGGCAGAATAATGGCCACGCCTGCCAAGGCCGGCAGCCCGCCCCACTGCATCAGCGCCACCCCGGCCGGCGCCCCGGCGGCAATGCCGCCATAGGAGGAGACGCCATTCCAGGAAATCACCTCCGCCGTCGCCGCGCCGCCGAACCGCCCGATGCCCCAGGTGATGCAGCCCGTGCCCGTGCCGCTTTCCGCAGCCCCCAGCCACAGGCGGCTCAGCAGCAGCCAGCCCAGCACCGCCAGCGGCCCATGGCACAGCCCGCCCGCCAGGATGCAAACCCCGTTCAGCGCGGCGCAGACGAGCCCGGCCAGCACCGTCACCTTGGCGCCACGCTGATCCGAGATCCTGCCGACGAGCGAACGCGTCAGCAATGTCGCGACATATTGCAGGCTGATCACCCCGCCCGCCAGCGCGGCGCTGTAGCCGAGCGTGAGATGCACAAGGCCGGGAAAGACCGCCAACGGCAGGCCAATGAGGAAATAGGTAATGGCGTTGAACACGACGATTGAGAGGATCTGCGCCGTGCGGTTGCCCGCCGCCTGATCGCCGCCCAGAATCATGCCCCCTGAAGCCTCCCGTCCCGCCGGGGCAATCTAGGGCGTTGCCCCCTGCAGTACAATTGCGCCGGCCATGCCAGGCACAGCCTCAGCCCGCGAAGCTGGCCTCCACCGCCGCCCATTCCGCCGCCCAGCCGGGCGGGTCCAGCTTCGCCAGCCCGGGTGTTACCGCCTCCAGCACCGGCCCCGGCGGCACCAGCCGGCCAGCCTTCACAAAGGCCGCGCGCACCACCGCGCTGCAGGCCACGCCCTGCGGTCCGGAAAAAACCTGCTCCACATACATCCAGCGCTCATCCCAGCCGAGCAGCCTGGTTGCCAGCGTGAATCGCGCGAAGGGTGACAGCGAGCGCCGAAAGCGCATCGCCGCCCCGGCCAGCACCACGCCCAGC
>Ga0335083_10010793_pt1 | contig 11004 bp, 11 predicted proteins | sample Lox_Sample_42_FD_206716 | JGI IMG/M metagenome (GOLD analysis project Ga0335083, IMG submission 206716) | Soil microbial communities from Loxahatchee National Wildlife Refuge, Florida, United States - Lox_Sample_4.2 | ecosystem: Environmental > Terrestrial > Soil > Wetlands | place: USA... | reverse complement strand
GAGGTAGGCAGAGCCATGCCGGCCTTGCGCCTCGGCGAGTCGGATCGCGGGAATGGCGAAGCTGTGGTCCGTCATGACCGCATTCCACTTGTCGAAGGACGAGCCCTCGGAATAGGCGGCGAGCACGCCATCGGCGGCTTCGCCCACAAGCCCGGCCGTCAGCGACCTCAGCTTCGCGGAATCCATCAGCCGCAGTTTGGCGGCCGCGGCCGTGAAGAGCTTCCACTCGTCGCGCGTCGTGCCTGTCATGACGGCAACGCCTTTCGCCGAGCCGTCGCGCACGCAGTGGATGGCGCGCCTGGGCAGGATGTCGCCGTCGATGGTCGGACCGAAGGGAAGCCCGCCTGTCTCGCGCGGCTGCGCCAGCACCTCTTTTTGCGCGTCGAGGATCGCCTCCCATGGCGCCTCGAGAAGCTTGCCCACCTCCGAGGGTGCAACGCCCAGCTTGTCGAGCACGAGTCTTGCGATCTTCGCGGAACGCTCGCGCGCAATGCCGATATCGCAGGCGCCCGATTGCGGGATGGCCTTGTGATACAGGCCGCGCGCCCTGGAGCTCGCGAGCAATGCGCCAACGCTCATGCCGCCGGCGGACTCGCCGAAGATGGTGACGTTGCCGGGATCGCCGCCGAACTGCGCGATGTTCTGCTTCACCCATCGGAGTGCTGCAATCTGATCGGCGACGCCCTCTGCGCCGGTGCCGGGACATTTGCCCTCGGTCGCGTCCTTCAGGTTGAGAAAGCCGAAGGCGCCGAGGCGATAATTGATCGTCACGACGACGACGTCGCCGCGCGCAACGAGATGCTTGCCGTTGTAGGTACCGGTCGATCCCGCGCCCGTCACGAACGCGCCGCCATGGATCCACACCATCACCGGACGCTTCTGGCCGTCGCAGGCCGGCGTCCAGATGTTCAGGAAGAGGCAGTCCTCGGATTTGGCGCCGGCGGTGCCCCCAAGGATCGCTTCGGCATTCCCCTGGATCTGCGGCGCGATGGCGCCAAACCGCGTGCAGTCGCGCACACCGGTCCATGGCTCCGGCGGCTCGGGCATCTGCCAGCGCAGCTTTCCCGTCGGCGCCTTGGCGTAAGGAATGCCGTTGAAACGAAGAACACCGTCCTTCGCGGTCCCGGCGACGCGGCCGAATGCGGTTTCCACCGTCGCGGAAAGTGCCTGGTCCATGTGGTCCTCGAAAAGTGCCCTTACGAAGCTTGTCCGATCACCTGTTCCCGCTCAATGGCCGCCTTCGCCCTGAAAGAGCAGGTTTCGGCTTCGAACGGACGGGAGCGTCGTCGTTGCCCGACGGCCAACCCGCGAATCGTCAATTGCCTCGGGGGAGGGCCGCCCGAAGGAGAGTTCCCACAATGGGTCACGCGCCGGAGCCCGCGTCATGCTTTACGCCGGTTAACGATGTCGGCTTACGAATTGTGCACAAACTCGGGGGTATTACAGCCTTTATGGGCCAGGAATCCCTCGCGCGCGACATCGGCGATTTGCGCATACCGGCGCTCGTCAATGATTCGACGTTCCAGTTCGACGCGGAGCTGAACTTCGAGCGCCCGGAATTGAATCAGCTTCGCGACATCTGGCGCGAGAAGACGAAGAGCAAGCTTATCGCGTCGCGCGCCGATTTCGATGCGCGCACGGTCAAGCCTTTCATGCGTCACATGGCGATCCTCGATGTCGAGACGCTCCCCGATGGCGACCGCCGCTACAAGAACCGCTACGAAGGATCGGCCATCGTCGAGGTTTTCGGCGAACAGACCGGGCGCTATCTCGACGAGTACATGCCGCCCGACCGCATCGCGCGCTGGCGCGCCGGTCACGATCTCGTGGTGCTGAGTGCCCGTCCGCTGCGCATTGTCGTCAACTACAAGTCGCCGCAGATCAGTTATCTGAAAAGCGAGATCTTCTGCTTCCCGCTGTCGGAAGATGGCACGACCATTAACATGGTCATGGGCTTCAACTATTTCAGCCCGAAGCAGCCCTGAGTCCGCGGTCGCGCGAGGCGCGTCTCACGCGGCTTTCGTAACACCTTCGATTTCGAGCACCGGCGTGCGGTCGCCGTTGTGGAACATCGCGCGCATGATCTGAAGGCTCGCCGGCGTCACGCTGAACTCGATCGCGCCCAGTTTCTGCCCGTGATAGTCCTGGGGCAGGCCCAGCGGGCGGCATTCCCAGCCGAACGCCAGCAGCCGCGACAGGTATTCCATGTGCGTCAGCATCGTCATGCGCGACACGCCGTAAAGCAGCGCGAACTCGAACGAGGCGATGTAGATGAGGCGGCGTACTTCCTTGGGATCGATCCCCTCGAGATCGGGCGACGTGCAGATGCGCGTTGCTTCCCAGATGTCGGCACCGACCGGCACTTCGCCTTCGCAGAGCTGCGGGAAGATGTCCTTCAGCATGTGCGGGCCGCTCGTGGGCAAAAGACGCACGGAGCCGCGGTGTCTGCCGGTGTTCGGATCGTCCACGATGAGGTAGATCGCGTCCGCCGTGTCGTACTGGTCTTTCTCATAGACGCCGTCGACGACGGGGATATCCCATTTGAGGCGATCAACGAAGACGCGCTTGCGGTCGCGGAACATGCCGTCGACCAGAGCCGCGTAACGGTCCTTGTTTGCACTTGTGACGAGTTTGACCACGTCGACTGCCCCTGTTTTCCCGACCGCAAATGTCCCTGTCCGGGACGATCCGCATACCCCCCAAATGGGGTGTGACAGCCTCGCTCCTGCCGTGGTCCTGTTCAAGAGCGGGACAACCCGGGTGCGGCCAAAAATCCAGCAATTACAGCTTGATCTGGGAAGAGGAGAGCGCGACCGCGACGGCCTGGGCCCGTGTGCCGGCGTTAAGCTTCTTCAGAGCATTGCTGACGTGTTTGTGGACCGTCTGCTGGGAAATCCCGATGATTTCGGAAATGTCGCAGTCGGTCTTGCCCGCCGCGACCCAGCAGAGGCATTCGCGTTCGCGGTCGCTCAAAAGCGCTTGGACGGTCGGCTGCGCCTGATCGAGGCGTGCAACCTTCAGGCCCACATAGACCAAACCCAGATGGAGCGCGGTCTCGTCTTCCGGTCGGAGCGCATAGTGATCCGTACCGAGACCAATCGCGATCGGAGGCCCGTCACGGCCGTCCTGGAAAGCAAGCGACCAGCCGTCGTTCAGGCCGAATTCCGAAGCGGCGTCGAGGAGGTGGAGACCAGGCGTCTCGGGGTTATCGCGCAGCGAAGACCAGCGCAGGGGGCTGTAGTCGTTCCTCAGACGGTTCAGGACGGGGTCTTCCCAGCCGCCGTTGATCCTGGCCCATTGCCGAAACCACTCATGCCGGTATGTCGACGACCAGGTGCGGCCCTGCCGTTCCGCCACGCCCTGGGGCGTGAACGCACCCATGAAGTAGTAATTGAAGCCAAACTCGCCGATCAGCTTCTGGAATCGCTCGCTGACGGCGGGAATTGAGTCCAGTTTCTGCAGGTCATGAATGAATTCCAGGACTGTCATTTCGGCACGCATGCCAGGCCCCCATACCCGACTGCACAATATCGCGGCGCGATGCAAACACGGACGTCATCAGACCGCGATGACTCTCGAAGTCAATGCCATGGCGACCGCTTGCGCGCGCGTCGTGGCGTTGAGTTTCTTCAGCGCGTTGCTGACGTGCTTGTGAACGGTCTGCTGGGAAATGCACAGGATTTCGGAGATTTCCCAGTCGGTTTTTCCGGTCGCGACCCAGCGCAGGCATTCGCATTCACGGCCGCTCAGCGGCGTCCTGGTGGATGCTTGCCAGTGACGGAGCTGCGCCAGCCGCATACCGCAATAGACCCCCGCAAGCAGGAGAGGTGCCATCGCCGCGGGGTCGAGGTCATAGGATGGTGCGCCGATTGTAACGCCGAAGACCGTGCCGTCGGCGAGCGGGAACGACGACGTGAGCCCGTCGGAGAGACCGTATTCGCGGACCTCATCGAGAATCCTTGAACCGCGCGCCTCGTAGATCGGTCGCATGTCCGTCCAGCGAAACGGCACGAGCGTGGCGCGAGCGCGATCTGACCCGGCGTCCTGGCGATAGTTCTTCTTGAACCATGGCTCAAACCAGTCGCATCGCGCCGACCCGGTCCAGACTTGGCCACGGTCTTTCTTCACCGCGTCGGGCGTCAGCCGGCCGATGAGGAAATTGGTGAAGCCGAAATTGTCGATCAGCCGCTGAAAGGCGACACCGACACCTTCGGAAGATGTGAAGCCGCTCGACTCGCTGATGAAGTCGAATACCAAACTATCCGCACGCATGCGGGCCCCTGCCCCCCATTGCACGGACTCTAGCATGGACCAATATGTTAGTGACGCGGAATAGAAATCGACGCGCTGCGCTGGTTAAGCGCGCGCCGCACCTCGCAACATAAGGTTGCGGTTCAGCCAGCGATTTTCGTATTCCCGGCCGCCATTTTCGTATGCCTACAGCGCATTACGGGAAGTTCATGTCGCGGAAGCTGCGCTCAGCCATCTGCTACGACGAACCCTGCGCGCGGAAAATGCACGACGACGTCGCCAACAAGCGGATCGTTGCGACGGATTGCGATCTCGTGCGCGTTGGAAAACACTATGGTGCCCGCGATCGGATCGCGGCCGTAATCGTCGGCGGCAACTTTAACCTTGTCGCCCGGCTTGCGGCCGTTTGGATCTCTTGGATCGGCAGCTTCCTTTGCATCGGATGTCGCCTCTTTTGCGACCGCGAGCGCTTCCTTGGGCGCCATGTCGCTCGACTTGCCGTGGCCGAGCGCCTTCACGCGCTCGTACCACGCCTGCACATGCGGGAATTCGGCGATCGTGTCCTTCGCCCTGTGGGGCAGGGCGCTGTTGACGAACCACGGGTTCATGAAGGCGTGGATGTCGGCGAGGCCCGGCTGCTCGCCGCCCCAGAATTTCCGCCCGTCTGACAGCTGGTCCTCGAGGAATTGCGTATGGGCGCGGTATTGCTCGCGCATGACCGGCACCGCCGCCTTCAGCGCTTCCGAGCTGAAGCTGCCGCTCATCGCGGCGCGATCCTTCTTGAAATCCTCGGGCACCATGTCGCCGATCTCGCCAAAGATGATCGCGACCGCGGCCTGGAAGATCTGCCGGTCGGCCCAGAAGCCGAGGGCGTAGGGCGCGCCCTTGTTTTGCGGCGAAAGGCTTGGGCTCGGGAAGCGCCGTTCGACCTCGCGCAGGATGATCTGGCTGTCGCAGAAGATGTCGGCCCCGATCTGCATCACCGGAATCTTGCGGTAACCACCGGTCAACGGGATGAGGTCGGGCTTCGGCATGATCACCGGCTGGATGACCGAGCGCCAGGAGAGCCCCTTGATCCCGAACGCCACGCGGACTTTTTCGGAAAAGGGCGAGTTCGGGTAATTGTGGAAGATGATCTCGTGCGCCATGTCGGGCCCCTTCAGCTCAGCTCGTTCGAGAAACGGATGTTGTTGTGCTTGATGCCCTCGAGCACGACGTCGAGGCCGCCGGAACGGATCATCCATTCAAGCCGGTGATCGCGGTATTCGCGCTTGAACATGCCGCTCTGCACCGCGCCCGCGACCTGGCTCATGTTGCGCACGGAATCCGCTGCCGCCTGCGCCGATTTCTTGACCGACTCGCGGCCATTGGCGCGGGCCAGCCAGCGCCCCAGCACGGAATCGTCGCTCGGTCCCACGCCGTTGCCGCGTGCGCCATTCAGGTACGGCACGACCGAAAGATCGGCCCAGCCGAACTTTTCGCTGCCGAACCATTCCTTGTCGCCCAGCTGGCGCGTCAGCCAGCTGTAGAAGCCGCGCGCCTGCGCCGATGCGGCCGCCTCGATCGTGCGCGCGCGTTCGCCTTCGGCGCGCTTGAACCAGCGCAATTCGCCGAGGCCCCAGTTGATGGGGCTCGAAATGCGTGTCCATCACCTCTTCGATGGTGCGCGCCTTGGCGCGGTCCGCCGGATTCTTCGGCAGCATCGCGGGCGAGGGCCACTTGTCCTCGATGTATTCGAGGATGATCGTGGAATCGAACACGGTCACGTCGCCGTCGATCAGCGCCGGCACTTCGCCGCGCGGATTGGCCTTGAGGAAGTCATGGTCAGGCTGGCCGCTGCCGATCGCCACGGGCATCTTCGTTTCGTAAGGCACGCCCTTCTCGTCGAGCGAGATCTTCACCTTCTGCGCATAGGGCGAGAGCGGGTGCTCATAGATGACGATCGTCATTTCCTGTCCTTCCACAGTTGAGACATCCAGTTGAACAGCGTTGCGGGATCCGACGGCGCGTTCTTGTCGCCGAATTCGCGGTAGAGCGCCGCGGTATTGACGGCGATGCGCTCGGCGTCGCCCCAGCCGGCGTAATCGTCGAGCGCGATGGACCGCGCCGCCTCGAAAGCGCCCATGCCGGAGTCGTAGCGCTTCCTCGCTTCGTCGCGGATATAGACGAAATAGCCCTTCAACCGCGCGACGCCTTTCTTGTCGGTGACCGGGCCGTGCCCCGGCACGATGGTTTCGACATCCATTGCCTCGATCATCTCGCAGGCCTTGATCCAGTTCCCGACCGGGCCATCCCAGATGATCGGATGACCTTCGATGAAAAGCATGTCGCCGGTGTAGATCGTGCGATCGGCGGGCACATAGGCGAGCGCATCGCCTTCCGTGTGCGCAGGCCCCACTTCGATCATCTCGACCGTCTTGTTGCCGACCTTGCGCGTCAGCCGGCCGGAAAAGGTCGTGTCCGGCAACTTGGCCTCGACACCGGCGAAGTCGAACGTGCCGAAGCAATGGATGAGATACTGCCCGAGATCGCCGAGACCAGGCGCCGCCTTCATGAACTGCGCGAGGCCTTGCGGCGTTTCGCGCTTCATTTCCTCGACCGCGCGCTCCGTCGCGATGATTTCCGCGCCCTCGACGAGCGCGTTGCCGTAGCAATGGTCGCCGTTCTTGTGCGTGTTGAAGAGCGTCCGGATCTTTGCCGGGCTCGCCTTCTTGAAACTGTCGAGCATCGCGCGCGTGTGCGGAAAGTCGAAAAGCGTGTCGATCAGAAGCGCCTCGCCCGAATCCGTGACAAGTCCCGAATTGGAATAGCCCCAGCCCCCGTCGGGTTGCAGATAGGCGAAGGAGCCGTTGCCGAACGCGACGACGCCGGGCTCATAACTCGCCTTGCGGAAGTGCAGTGTGCTCATAGTCCGGACAATCCTCCATCGACGGCCAACACCTGACCGGTGATGTAGGCGCTTTCCTCCGAAATCAAGAACAGGATGGCGTAAGCCGTCTCCCAACCCGTGCCCTGGCGATTGAGCGGCACGTTGGTCGTGGCGCGATTGGGACGTCCGCGCGTCGCGAGCCTGCCGATCGAGGTGTCCATCAATCCCGGCGCCACGACATTGGCGCGGACCGCACGCCTTGCCCCTTCGAACGCAACGTGGCGGCAAAGACCGAACAACGCCGCCTTCGAGGAATCGTAAGCGGGCAGGCGGCTGCCCGCGGAAAGCCCCGCAACGGATGAGACGAGGACAATAGAGCCGCCGTCCTGCATCTTGGGCAATGCCGCCTTCACCGTCAGCATGTGGCTGGTGAGATTGATCGCGAGAACCTTGTTCCAGCTCTCGACTGTCGTGCCTTCGAGCCAGGGTCCGCCGGCACCGATTCCGACATTGAGGACGAGGCCGTCGAGTCCGCCCAGGGGTCCGATCGCCTCGTCGACCATGCGCAAGACGTCGGGTTCCTTCGAAACGTCGGCCTGGATGGCGAAGGCGTGACCGTCGCACAGAGCGACGGTTCCTTCTGCGCTCTTCAGATCGCGGTCCGCAACGGCGACGCGCGCGCCCTCGCGCGCAAAGAGCACCGCCGTGGCGCGGCCATTGCCGATGGGCGTGTCCGGCTCGCCGATGTCCTGTTGCCCGCCGCCGACCACGAGGATGCGCCGGCCCTCCAGACGCCCCCGGCCCGGCGCTTCGCCCGCGCTTTCCTTTGGGATGTGAACGGTGCGCTCGCTCATCCTCTTGCCTCCACCATGCGCCGCCTTGCGGTCTTGACGGAATTTGGGCTTGCCTGCTTGTTCTTAGCAAGCGAAATGGCGGAGCTTAGGCCAATGGGAAGCGCAACGTGATCGAAGCGGTGATCTGGGATTTTGGCGGCGTCTTCACGTCTTCGCCATTCGAGGCTTTCGCGCGCTATGAGCGCGAAAAGGGCCTCCCTGTCGACCTCATCCGCAAGATCAATTCGACCAATCACGAGCACAATGCGTGGGCCCGCTTCGAACGCTCCGAGCTCGACATCGACGGCTTCGACAGGGCGTTTGCGGAAGAGGCGCTGCTGCTCGGCCACACGGTTCCCGGCCGCGATATCCTTCCCTTGCTGTCGGGGGATTTCCGTCCGGACGTGATCGAGGCGCTGCGCCGCGTGAAAGCGAAATTCAAGACGGGCTGCATCACCAACAACATGCCGGCCAACGCGATCGGCGGCGCGTCGGCGGGCAACCGCAGTTTCTATTCGCGCGAGATCATGGAGATGTTCGATCACGTGATCGAATCCTCGAAGATCGGGATCCGCAAACCCGATCCGCGCATCTATCAGATGATGTGCGACGCGCTCGGCGTGGCGCCGGCAGCTTGCGTCTATCTCGACGATCTCGGCGTCAACCTGAAACCGGCCCGCGCGCTCGGCATGACGACGATCAAGGTCGCAACCGGCCCGCAAGCCATCGCCGAGCTCGAAGCCGCAACGGGCCTCAAGCTCAGCTGAACTACGCCCACTCTTTCGGCACGGGCGTCGCGCGCTGGTTCATGAGGAGCTTGGCGCGCCGCGCTTTCTCCTCGTCCGAAAGCTTCGCAGGGTCTTCCTGGTATTCCGCGCCGACCGCCATCGCCTTCTTCACTGCCGGCCGCGACTCGATCGCGTCCATCCAGCGTTTCACGTTCGGGAACTCGTCGAGATTGATCTGGCGGAGCTTGTAGCCCGCGGCCCACGGATAGCAGATCATGTCCGCGATCGTGTACTCGCCGGCGGCCAGCCAGTCCTTCTTGTGCAGGCCGAGATTGAGCACGCCGTAAAGGCGATGCACCTCGTCGCTGAAGCGCTTGATCGCATAGGCCTGGTCGCCGTTCTTGGGATTCTGCGCGGCGCGGAAGAAATGGCCCTGCTCGCCGAATTTCGGGCCCTGGTTCGCCATCTGCCACATCACCCACTGCACGACTTCGTATTTCTTGTGCAGTGCCTGCGGCCAGAACACGCCGGCCTTCTCCGCGATGTACATCATGATCGCGCCGGACTCGAAGATCGTGATCGGCCCGCCGCCGCCTTCCGGATCGGTGTCGACAAGAGCGGGCATCCGATTGTTCGGCGCGATCTTGAGGAAATCCGGTTCGAACTGGTCGCCGCGGCCGATATTGACGGGCTTTATCGTGTAAGGGACGCCGAGCTCCTCAAGCAGGATCGTGACCTTCTTCCCGTTTGGCGTCGGCCAGTAGTAGAGCTCGAGCATGTTCGTCCTCCGCGATTTGCCGGTCGGGCGACTTTAGCACGCCGCACAGGTGCACGAAGACGCAAAGATTTGTAGTCTCCCGGCCATTCGCAAAACAGGGAAACGCTCATGACCCTTTCCATGTACAAGGCTTCCGTTCCGGTTTTCGTGCAGTTCCTCACCTCCATGTCCGCCGTGCTCGACAAGGCGCAGGCCTTCGCCGACGCGAAGAAGCTCGACCAGGCCGTGCTGCTCGGCCTGCGCGTCTATCCCGACATGTTCCCGCTCGCGCGCCAGATCGCGGCCGTCACCGATCACGCGACGCGCGCCACCGCGCGGCTCGCCGGCGTCGAACCGCCGGCCTTCGAAGGCAACGAGGCGACGATCTCAGCGCTCAAGGCGCGTGTCGAAAAGGCGCTCGCTTTCGTGAAGGGATTTGGGCCGGAGCAGATCGACGGCAGCGAAGACAAGGAAGTCGTGTTCAAGACGCCGCGCGGCGATCTCAAATTCACCGGGCAGCAATTCCTGATCAACTTCTCGCTGCCGAATTTCTATTTCCACGCCACGACTGCCTACAACATCCTGCGCGGCATCGGCGTGGAGATCGGCAAGCGCGACTTCATGGGCACGCCGCCGCAGGCGTGAGATTAGGGGACAGCATATCATGTCCCTCATTTCACATCCGCGCTGCGGAGGGTTGGCTCGGGGAAATGAGGGACATGATATGCTGTCCCCGATTACGCCGCACCCTCGATGCGCACGACAAGCACGGGCTGGTCTTCCTTGATCGTGCCGGACACTTCGAGCCGGGTCGTCTCGACGACCTGGTTGAACGCGGGTGAATAGCGCGCTGACACGGCGCGCCATTCGAGGTCCGGCATTTCGAGCGTCAGCGCCAGAACACGACCGGCGCGCGTCGTCAATCGCGCGACGGCGCCGTCGATCTGAGCCGCGATGTCCGGCGCGAGAAGAAAGCCCGCCGACCAGCGCAAGCCGTCCCGCTTCGGCTTGCCGACGAGGGAATCCACGACGAGCACGGCTTGCGGGCCTGCGACCGCAAACCGCCTGCGATGCGCGACGCCGAACTCCGGGACGTAGCCGTCACTCTCGGCGGTGATGGAATGTGCGTCGCTCTCGATGACCCGCGTCTTCGCGTGCCGCGACCAGTTGAAGGCGCCCGCGATCCGGCTTTGATCCGCGCCTTCGACGCTGAGCGTATTGTGCACCTGCGTGCCGCGCATCTGGTCGCGATCGGCGCCGCCGGAGTGATAGAGATACGTCCCCGCATCCACGAGGATCGGCTCCTCGCCCCAATGGAGCCAGACACTGAGGCCGTCCGCGTGGCCGTGCGCCGCGATGGAAAGAAATCCCAGCGGGCCGTGATCGAACACCGCGAGCCAGGTGCCTTTCGGCGTCGCCCTGCGCACGACGGAATAGCCGCCGCTCCAGAAATTCCCCAATCCTTCGGGCGCTGCCGGCGCCGCGCGCAGCCAGCCCCAGGTCAAGGCGCACACGAAGGCCACGTAATGCGCGGGCTCGAAGCCCAGCACGCGGCCCTCGTCGTCG
>Ga0335083_10010791_pt1 | contig 11004 bp, 14 predicted proteins | sample Lox_Sample_42_FD_206716 | JGI IMG/M metagenome (GOLD analysis project Ga0335083, IMG submission 206716) | Soil microbial communities from Loxahatchee National Wildlife Refuge, Florida, United States - Lox_Sample_4.2 | ecosystem: Environmental > Terrestrial > Soil > Wetlands | place: USA... | reverse complement strand
GTCTTCGCGCGCCCGGGCGTTCTCCCCGAGCCCACGGCGGTCGCATGAACCCTCGTGCGATCACGGGCATCGGCGTCGCATCGGCGCTCGGCACGGGGCGCGCCGCGTTCCTCGAGTCGATGCGGGGCGGTGCCAAGGCGAGCGCGACGGACGGCCGCGCCGAGGTGCCCGGCTTCGATCCCACCAAGTACCTGGGCGACAAGGGGCTCCGCGGGCTGGATCGCCTCACCAAGCTCCTCATCGTGGCCGCGCGAGAAGCGCTCCACGACGCGGGCCTGAAGAAGGACGGCTCCTGGTCGGCGCGCGGCGGGGACGACGTGGGCATCGTCGTGTCGAACGCCTACGGCTCGCTCGAGGCGATCACCGAGCTCGATCGTGTCTCGATCCTGGAGGACGCGCGCTACATCAATCCCTCGCGGTTCCCGCTCACCGTCGCGAACAGCGCCGCCGGCTACGCCAGCATCTGGGAAGACATCAGGGCCGCCAACGTCAGCGTCAGCGACGGCAACTGCGGCGGGCTCGATGCGGCGGCGTGCGCCGACGTGCTCCTGGCGCAGAAGCGGGCACGCGCGGTCCTCGTCTGCGGTGCCGAGGCCATGAGCGACGCGCTGCACCTCGCTTTCCAGCGACTCGGCGCGGTGGGGTCGCGCGCGGAGCGCGCGCAAACGGATACGAAGGCGTTCCTCGGCGAAGGCGCCGCAGTGCTGGTGCTCGAGCCCTCGGAGCTGGCGCGCGAGCGGTCCACGGACGTCATGGCAGAGCTGGTGGGATACGGGACGGGCTTCGAAGCGCCGCCGCGAGAGTCCTCGCTCCTTCATGCTTCCAGCGACGCGCTGCAGAGGGCGATCGCAGAGGCGCTCTCCGACGCGGGCGTGTCTCCGGCGGACGTGGACGTCGTCGTCTCGGGCGTCTCGGGACTGCGGGTCTTCGACGAGGCCGAGCTCGTTGCCATAGGCCGTGCCCTCGGGAGCGATCGATGCGTCCTGGCGCCCAAGCTCGCCCTCGGGGAGACCCTGGGAGGCGGCGGCACCTTCGGCATGCTGTCGGCCCTGGCGGTGCTCCGCGAAGCGCCGCGCGCGCCCACGCCGTACGCGGTGCGCGGCGCGCTTCGCACCGCTCCACGTACTGCGCTCGTCACGTCGATGGGGTACTACGGCAACGCGTCGGCGGTGGTCATGCGCGCGGCCGCGCGATAGGAAACTGCGAGGAGTACAAGGTGAGCTTCATCGACGACAAGGCGCACGCCGAAATGGAGAACATCCGCCGCCGATCGCGCGACGGGCAGTTCTATCCCTACTTCCGCAAGTTCGAGCGCGGCGGCCTGCACACCCGCATCGCGGGGCGCGACGTCATCAACTTCAGCTCGAACGACTACCTGGGCCTCACCTCGCACCCCAAGGTCAAGGAGGCGGCCAAGCGCGCGGTCGACGAGTTCGCGTGCGGCCTCTCGTCCTCCCGTCCGCAGGCCACAACGGGCATGCACGTGGAGCTCGAGGAGCGCTTCGCCAAGTGGGCGGGCTTCGAGAAATGCCTGCTCTTCACGACGGGCTACCAGGCGATGCTCGGCACCATCGTCTCGCTCGCCGACAAGGACACGACGCTCGTCCTCGACGCGTACAGCCACGCGTGCATCCTCGACGGCACCTTCCTCGCCGCCGGCGTGCCCAAGAACGGGCCCGAGATCCGCTTCTTCAACCACAACTCGGCCAAGAGCCTCGAGCGCATCCTCAACACGCGCGAGCGCAAGAACGCCATGGTCGTCGTCGAGGGCGTTTACTCGCTCGACGGGGACACGGCGAACCTGCGCGAGTTCGTGGACATCTGCGCCAAGCACGACGCGGTGCTGGTCGTCGACGACGCGCACGGCAGCGGCACCATGGGGCGCCATGGCCGCGGCACCCTCGAGGCGATGGGTCTCGAGGGCAAGGTGCCCATCGTCGTCTCGACGCTGAGCAAGAGCTTCGGCGGGATCGGCGGGCTCCTCTTCGGCTCGGGCGAGGTCGTCGACTACGTCAAGCACACGGCGCGCTCGTTCCTCTTCAGCGCCTCGCTCCCCGTTCCCGTCGTCGCGGCCGCGCACACGATCCTCGACATGGTCGAGACCGAGGGCGAGAAGCTCGTCGGCGAGCTTCACCAGAAGGCGGCGTACTTCCGCGGCAAGCTCGTCGAAGCAGGCTTCGATCTCGGCGCCAGCAACACGCACATCATGCCCGTCATGTGCCGCGAGGAGCGAAAGACGCTCTTCATGCACGTCGCCCTCCTCGAGTGCGGCGTGATGATGGTGCCCCTCACCTACCCCTCGGTGAAGCAGGGCGAGGAGCGCTTGCGTGTCAACGTGACGCGCGGACACACGCAGGAAGACCTCGACACGGCGCTCCGTCTCCTCGAGGAGTACGGCGACGCGTTCTTCGTGCTCTCCGGCGAAGACATCGGTCCGCTGGAGGATTGAGACGCTTCACGCCACGCGCGTGGCGGAAAAATTGGACGACCGTGCTCGGGGCAGCGGTTCCGGACGGATCCGACGTGCGCGGCTCAGCCGCAGCCTGTACATTGATACGGGAGTGGGCAATAGCGAGCGCATCACTATCCCCCATGACATGAGCGGGATCGCACGCGCGGTCGGTGTCGCAGGCCAGGAGCCCGGCAACGACAGCACCAGCGAGCTCGAGCCGCCGCCCAGCGGCGTCGTGTCGGGCGTCGTCACGCTGGAGGCTGTCCCCTGGCTGGACATCGCCTACGACGAGCTTCTCGCGATGCCCCTCGACGCCCGCCAGGGATTCCTGCTTTCCCTGGTCGACGGGCGCTGCACCGTCGAGATGATCACCGACATGAGCGGAATCCCTCGGGACGAGGTGTTCATGATGCTCTCGGAGCTCGTCGCGATGGGGGTCCTGACGCTGCGGCTCCCCGGTCGCTGACGGGCGGCTTGCTGTCCGAACGGTCAGGCGGTTAAGCTACCTCTAGCGTAGAAGGGGGTCCCATGACCGTCCGGCAGCTCCTGCCTCTCGTTGCCTGTTCCATCGTGGCGGCGTGCTCGTCGTCTTCCTCCGGGCCGGGTGGCGGATCGGGCAGCAGCATGCTCGCCCCTCCGCCCTCGGGCCAGGGCATCCAGCTCGAGATGTCCACGACCATCGCCGCGAGCACCGAGGACGAACGTTGCCGGTTCGTGCAGACGACCGACGAGATGTGGGTGAACCAGCAGGTCATCCGCTACACGCCGGGCAGCCACCACTTCATCCTGTGGCACACGCCCTACACCTCGATTCCCACGACCGACACGTCCGGCAACGCCGTCGATACCTCCGGCGTCTTCCAGTGCCTCGACGGCCCGCCGGGCAACTGGCTCGTCGATGGCCTACTCGGTGGCGCGCAATCCCCCGACGCGCCGACCTTCGGAGGAGACTTCCCTGCGGGCGTGGCCATGCACGTCCCGGCCGGCTCGATCCTCGTCATGGACCTGCACGTGCTCAACGCGTCCACCAAGCCGCTGGACGTCACCGTGCTGATGAACCTCGACACGATCCCCCAGAGCCAGGTCAAGCAGGAGGGCGGGGTCTACTTCTTCTACAACCCGTTCATCCGCGTCCCGGCGAACGGGAAGTCTTCCGCGCGAATGAGCTGCCCCGTCCCGAACGACGTCACGCTGGTCAACGGCCAGACGCACATGCACAAGCAGGGGCTCGGAGGCGTGGTGAACCTGGAGGACGGCACGGGCACGATGCTCAAGCAGCTCTATCAGACGAACCTGTGGACCGACCCGCCCGTCACGGTCTGGTCCTCGCCGGTGCTCGACCTGAAGGCCGGCCAGCAGATCGACTACCAGTGCAACTACGAGAACACCGGCGACACCGACATCATCCAGGGGCTCTCGGCGAAGACCAACGAGATGTGCGTCTGGACGGGTGCGTACTACCCGCGCGACGCGGCCTTCGAGTACTGCAACGGCAGCGGCGGATGGGGCAACCTCGGCAAGGCCGCGACGTTCATCGGCACCGGCGCCGCCGACGGGCCCACCACGATGACCTGCTTCGACGGCGCCGTCGCAGCGGCCTCGTCGCCCGACTTCAACGACGTGCTCGACGGCTGCGTCGTCCAGAGCTGCCCCGCCATCGCCAAGCCGATGACGGCCGTCATTCGCTGCGCCCAGCAGGCCGGAACCTCCAACTACAAGACCGCGTGCGCGAGCCAGATCACGGCGATGCAAGCCGCGACCTGCAACTGAGCGCGATCAGGCGACGCGCGGCGTGACGCCGTGGCCCAGCCGGATCGACGAGACGTCGATCCGGTCGGCCTGCTGCGCGTACCCACCGTCGTACGGCTGCTCCGAGAAGAAGAGCGGCGTGTCGAGATCGACGTGGGCGAACCCCTCGCGTGACGCGGCGAAGCAGGCGGATGCGCTCATCGCCATCTTCCCCTCGACCATGCCGCCGATCATGAGCGGCCAGCCCAGGCGCCGCGCCTCCTCGTACACCCGCTGCGCCTCGAGGAATCCCGCCTTCATCGGCTTCACGTTCACGGCGAAGGGCCGCGTGGCGAGGGCCGCGATCCTGCGCAGGTCGGCGGCGGTGGAGGCGGTTTCGTCGAGCGCGACAAGCACGTCTGCGGCTCGGGCCACCGACGCCAGCCCCTCGAGATCGTCCTTGGGACAGGGTTGCTCGAACAGGACCGGCACGATCCCGCGCGCCGCGAGCGCGCCGAGCAAGCCCGATGCCTCGTGCGCGGTCAGACCCGCGTTGCCGTCGAGCAGGAGCTCGGCCTCGGGCGCCGACGCATGGATCGCGAGGACACGTGCGAGGGCGTCGTCCTCGGCGCCGCGACCCAGCTTGATCTTGAGGCGGCCGAAACCGGCCGAGACCCACGCGCGTGCATCCGAGGCGCATTGCTCGACCGGGCCGAGGGGGATGGTGACGTCGGTGCGCAGGATGCCCCGAGACGGACCGAAGATCGGGCGTCCTTCCTGCCTCGCCACCGCGTCGAGCACCGCCATCTCGATGCCGCATCGCGCGGCTCCGGCCGCACGGATGCTCTCGCCGACCCTCGCTGCGAGCTCCTCCCAGGAGCCCCAGGTCCCCTTCTCGATCTCGGGACGCGCACGCTCGACGGCCGCAACGGTCGACTCCTGGGTCTCCCCGTTGAAAGCCGGGAACGGCGCAGCCTCTCCGTAGCCCACCGTTCCGTCGGCGAGCTCGACGCGGACGAGAACGTTGCGAGCGACGTCCTGCGCACCTCCCGCGATCCCGAACGGCTTGTGAAGCCTCGCATCGAGGGTGCGGACGGTGAGCTTCGCGACCGAGAGCATGACGCGCGAGGCGACGAGAATGGACCGGGAGGCGCGCCGAGTCGAGCGCGTCGGCTCGAGACGCGCTAGGCCCGTCCGGGTCGTGCTCGCCTCCGACCGGACTCCGCTCGTGCTTCGCCGGCGCGGCGACGTCGTCGAGATCCTCTCGGGAAGCGTCGTGCTGCTCTCGAGCGCCGCGCTCGAGACCGAGCTGGCCTTCGGACGGCTCGTCCGCGACCTCGTGCAGACGCCGCGTCGCGTCCTCGTGGGCGGACTCGGCTTCGGAGCCACCGTGCGCGGCGCCCTCGAGGCGGTTGGGCCGTCAGGGCGGGTCACCGTGGTGGAGAGGGTCCCCGGTGTGGTGGACCTCGTTCGCGGGGAGCTCGCGTCCCTGGCCGGTCACGTTCTGGACGATGCGCGCGTCACGGTCGAGGTGTCCGACGTCGGAGACGTCATCCGCGCCGGAGACGGCGTGTTCGACGCCATCCTCCTCGACGTCGACAACGGGCCCGAATGGGCGAGCTTCCGTTCCAACGCGCGCCTCTACACGCCGGCCGGCCTCGCCGAAGCTCGGTGTGCCCTCGCATCCGGCGGCGCCCTGGCCGTCTGGTCCGGCTACCCGAGCGATGCCTTCATGCCTCGGCTCCGGGCAGCGGGGTTCCAGCCGCGACGCATCCTGCTTCGCGAGCGCGGTCGCGTGAGGGCGCGCGCCTACGCTGGCTTGCGCTGAAGCTGCGTCACCGCCCGCGCCACGTCCTCGACGGTGGTGATCTTGTCGAACATCTCGCTCGGGATGCTCACGTTGAAGCGGTTCTCCACGTCCGACACGAGCTCCATGACGCCGAGGCTGTCGAGCCCCAGGTCGTTCATGATGTGGTCCGACGGCTTGATGGGCCGCGCCGGGTCCACGTGGCGGCGCAGAAGCTGGCAAGTGATCTCGAGCGACTCCTCGTACCCCTGCATGTCGTCGCCCACGTTAGCAGCGCGCCGCGAGCGCGTCATGCATCGCCTTGGCCACCCGGGCGGCCTCCGGGCTGGCCAGCAGCGCCCGCACGACGGCGACCCCGTCGGCACCCGCCTCCGCGCAGGCGCGGGTGTTGTCGGCGTCGACCCCACCGAGCGCGTAGAGGGCGATCCGCCCTGGGTCGGCGATGGCTCTCGCCGAGCGCAGGGCGTCTAGCCCCCTGCCCTCCTTCTCGGCGGCCAGAACCGATGGCGGCCGGGAGGGAAACACGGGACTGACGAGCACGGCATCCGCCCCGTCGCGCACCGCTCGGCGCACGGCGCCGTCGGAGTGCGCGGATACGGAGACCCATGCCCGCGACCCACAGATGGCGCGCGCCTGCTCGACCGTGCCGGAATCGCGCCCCAGGTGCACGCCGTCCGCACCCACGTCTCGTGCGAGCGCCGCGTCTCCGTTGATGACGAGCGCCGCGCTCACGGACCGCGTGACGAGTCGAACCCGCGACGCGAAGACGCGGAGGCTCACGATCGCCCTCTGCTTGTCGCGAAGCTGCACACACAGGGAGCCCGCAGGCAGAGCGCGACCCACCGCTTCGACGCAACGCACGATCCCGTCGTCTCCGAACGCCGGATCGGTGATGAGGATGATCCGCGGCCTCATGCCTCAGCTATGGCCCCCCCGCGTCGTTTCCGCCGAGCTGCGCCAGCTTGTCGCGAGCGGGGGTCGCCCAGCGGCTCGCGGGATACTCGTGGACGAGGTACTCGAGGGTGCGCTTCTCCCCCGACGCGTCGTGCGCCGCCTCGAACTGCTGCGCGAGCTTCCAGAGCGCGTCCCCCGGCGTCTCGTCGAGCTGAAGCTCGGGGTCGGAGGTGTGCCCGCACTGCAGCGGGGCGATCGACGCCAGCGCTGCGAGAAGACCGGCGGCGCGCAGCACCATCTATTCGATGATGCCAGACGTGGGGCTCGATGCGTTGGCGTATCGGCGCCTGGGCATCCGACCGGCAAGAAACGCCTTGCGTCCGGCGTGAACCGCCTCGCGCATCGCTTCCGCCATGAGCACGGGGTTCTTGGCGTGCGCGATGGCCGTGTTCATGAGCACCCCGTGGCAGCCGAGCTCCATCGCCACGGCCGCATCGCTCGCAGTACCCACGCCCGCATCGACGATCACCGGGACGCGCGCTTGCTCGAGGATGATCTCGAGGTTGTGCGGGTTGCGGATCCCCAGGCCGCTTCCGATCGGCGCAGCGAGAGGCATCACCGCGGCGCACCCGATCTCCTCGAGCTTCCGGCAGACGATCGGGTCGTCGATGCAGTACGGCAGCACGACGAAGCCCTCCTTCACGAGCTGGCGCGCTGCCTCCAGGGTCTGCTCGTTGTCCGGATAGAGCGTGCGCGGGTCGCCGATGACCTCGAGCTTGACCATCTCGGCAATGCCCAGCTCGCGCGCCAGGCGGAGCGTGCGCACCGCCTCGTCGGCCGTATGGCACCCGGCGGTGTTCGGAAGAACGAGCCACTTCTTGCGCGCGAGGAGCGTCATCAGCGAGCCGCTCGAACGGTCGGTGAGATCCACCCGGCGCAGGGCGACGGTGACGATCTCGGCGCCGGACGCGTCGACGGCGCGCTCGGTTTCTGCGACGTCCTTGTACTTGCCGGTGCCGACGATCAGGCGGCTGTCGAAGCTCCGGCCGGCGATGACGAGGGGGTCGTTCGACATGGCGACGCGAGCATAGGCTTCCACCGCCGGTGCAGCCAGAGCCACTGGCTCGGGTGGCGGCGCACGAAGGCATCGAGAGCGCGCGTTGCTTCCCGGGTCGCTCGTTCGATCCACGCGCGGCCCGCGCGGCGCGGTGGAAGCAGCACGTCGAGCACCTCCACGATCTGGCGCCCGAGCTCGTCGCGTCGGCTCGCCGCCACGACCAGCGGCGCTCCGGCCGAGGCCGCGAGCGCCGCCGCGGCTCGATCGGCATGCGCGGTACGGCCCAGGAACTCGACGCTCACGGCGTTCTGCGCGCGAGACGGGGCCTGGTCGATCATCATGGCCACCGCGCCGCCGCGGCGCAGGGTTTCCCTCGCGCGTGCCATGGCCCCCGCCGCATCGGCGAGGCGCACCCCGAGCGCGGCGCGTGTCGATTGCCAGAAGCGATCCAGCCACCGGACGCTGAGGTGCTTGGTCACGACGAGCAACTCCACCTCGCGGGCCACGGCGCAGGCCGCGAGATCCCAGTTGCCGGTGTGTGACGCCGCGACCACGACCCCGTGGTTCCTGGCCAGGGCGTCACGCCAGCGCGCGCGGGAGGGCTCGTCGATCTCCACGTGCGAGAGCGCCCGCGGCCCCCGCAGCGCGAGCCGCAGGAACTCGATCGCCGAGAGCCCGAGCTCCGCGTAGAAGGCGCGGGCCTCGCGCTCGGGAGCGTCAATGCCCGCCGCGCGCATGGACTGCTCGACGTGCGTCCGCCGGATGCGCAGCACGCTGCCCGCGAGCCAGCCGAGCAACGCGCCGAGCGCGCGCGACCCGTTCAATCAGCCGAACCCGGCGCGCCGCACGACCTTGCCGGCCGACGCCTCGGCCTCGAGCGCGGCAGCGAAGACGTCGCCGCGCACCACCACGAAGAGCTCACGCTTCGGGTTGCGGGCGTAGACGAGCTCCCCGTCCTGCTTCACCGCCTCGATGCGCGGGATGTTCATCGCCGCACCGTCGTGGGCGACGTGAAGGGTCATGGTGTTGCCGTCGGGCAGGCTGGACCAGCCGTCCTTGTCGTTCTTGGCGCCCGCCAGCTTGAGGATCGCGTCGAGGTGCTCGCCCGTCATGGTGAGGCGGATTTAGCCTAAAGTGCCGGGCGTGCCCAGCGACGACATCGTGCGCCTCGAGGGGGTCCGTAAGAGCTTCGGTGACTCCGAGGTCCTGCGCGGCATCGACATGGTGTGCCGTCGCAAGGAGACGACGTGCATCGTGGGCGGGTCGGGCGCGGGCAAGACGACCCTCCTTCGCCTCATCGTCGCGCTCGACAAGCCGACGGCGGGGCACATCTACGTGGACGACGAGGACATCGTCCCCATGAACGATCGCGACCTCAACCGCGTTCGCATGAAGTTCGGCATGGTCTACCAGTACGCGGCGCTCCTCGATTCGATCACGGTGCTCGACAACGTCGCATTCCCGCTGGTGGAGCACACGAAGCTCGGCGCCTCGGAGCGCCGCGAGAAGGTGCTCGACAAGCTCAAGGTCCTCGGGCTCGACGAGTCGTGCCTCCGCAAGTACCCGGCGGAGCTGTCGGGCGGCATGCGCAAGCGCGTGGGCCTCGCGCGGGCGCTGATGCTCGACCCTCCGATCGTCGTGTACGACGAGCCGACGAGCGGACTCGATCCGCTCACCAGCCGGGCCGTGGACGACCTCATCGACGACACGCGACGGCGCTTCGGCGTCACGAGCATCGTGATCACGCACGACATCGCGAGCTGCTTCGGCATCGCCGACCAGGCCATCCTGCTCGACAAGGGGCGCATCGTGGCGCGGGGGACGCCCGAGGACCTCGCCCACGGGGACAGCGAGGAAGCGCGGGAGTTCATCCGCAAGTCGGAGGTCGACGTGGACGCCATCTCGCGCGAGAGACGCGGGACCTGACGCGCGAGCCGTCGAGCTAGTATTCCTCCTGGATGCAGCCGGCCTGGCCGCCACGCCCGCATGACGATCGCGCCCCCGTCCTTCGGGCGGGGGCGACATCGACGAGCACCGACGCGAAAGCCGTCACGGCGCTGGTCCTCGGCATCGTGTGCCTGGTCGGTACGCCGTGCTGGATGGGAGTGCCTCTCGGGGTGCCTGCCATCATCCTCGGGGCGCTGGCGCACCGGGACATCCGGCGCTCGGACGGGATGGTCGGCGGCACCGGGCTGGCCACGACGGGCATCGTGCTCGGCTCGATCGGGTCGCTCCTCTTCGCGTGCTGGGTGGGGTTCTTCGTGTTCGCGATGTTCCACGCGACCACCTCTGCCACCACCACACCGTCCCCTTCTCCGGCCATGCCGGCGCTGCCACCCACGACGGCGCACAAGCCGGTCATCCCGCCGGGAGGCTGGGGCCGCATCCACGTGACGGAGCTCCACCCATCGGCCAGCCAGACCCTGCGCGATCAGCTCGCCGACGAGGTGAAGGCGGCCAAGTCCGCGGGCGAGACCGTGCTCGTCGAGACCATCGCCCCCTCGTGTGCCGCGTGCGACGAGATCACCCGCGCCATGCCGGATCCGGCCCTGCAGGCGCTGCTCGCCAGCGTGCGCGTCGTCCACGTCGACATCGACGAGTACGACATCATGTCCGGGGCCCTGGGGCTCAACGAGCCCGATCTGCCGTGGTTCTACCTCGTGGATGCAAAGGGCGATGCCCGCGACGGCATCAGCGCCGACGAGTGGGACGACAACGACGCGGGCAACATCGCACCGGTTCTCGACGCGTTCCTGCACGGACACCTGCGCACGAGGCGCAAGCCGTGGCACCACGGCACGACCCTCTGAATCTCGGTCACTTGCGATCGAGCAACAGGTCGTCCGCCTTGGGTTGCGCGGGCTGCTGCGCGGGCCTGGGCGTCGCCGGGCGAGCGGGATGCGACGGAGGCGCGACGACCGCGGGAGGAGCCGACGCGGACGGGGTTGCCGAAACGCTGGCCGATGCGGAAGGGTCCACGCCCGGCGGCGGCGCCAGCGTGACCGGCGCGCTCGCCGCAGGAATCGCCGAGAGCGTCGCAGAGGGCGCGACCTCGGCCCCGACCGC
>Ga0335083_10010790_pt1 | contig 11004 bp, 6 predicted proteins | sample Lox_Sample_42_FD_206716 | JGI IMG/M metagenome (GOLD analysis project Ga0335083, IMG submission 206716) | Soil microbial communities from Loxahatchee National Wildlife Refuge, Florida, United States - Lox_Sample_4.2 | ecosystem: Environmental > Terrestrial > Soil > Wetlands | place: USA: Florida... | reverse complement strand
AACGTGCTGTTCGGCATCGCGCCGGGCCCCGGCGGCGTCTGCCCCGACGGCGGACAGGCAGGCCCGGCAGGCTGCACGATCACCGGCCAGCCGCTGGCCAACACCACCAACGCCGCGCAGGTGAAGAACGACCAGAATCCCGTCGTGCACGAAGGCGGGCGTGTCTCGCTGCAATGGGACATCGACGAAGACTGGAATTTCCTCATCGCCGAGAGCATGCAGCGCCTCGATGCCGAAGGACTCTCGGTCCAGTATCCGACCGGCTCGAATTTCCAGACCTTGAAGCCGCTCCAGGTCACCGCGTTCGCGCCCAGCTGGAACAAGGACGCCTATGCCAACACCTCGTGGACGCTGAACGGCAAGATTGGGGATTTCAACGCGATCTACACCGGCGGCTACACGAACCGCACCGTCAACCAGAACATGGAGTACACGAACTACACGCGCACCTATTACGGCGTGTACTACTCGTGCACGGGCGGACTCACCGGCTGGGGTCCGGCGGCGCCGATCCGCTGCTATTCGCCTGTCACGAGCTGGCACGACTCGATCCGCAACACGCATCTGAGCCAGGAAGGGCGCATCTCGACGCCGGCCGACTGGTTCATCCGCGGCATCATCGGCGCGTATTGGGAAGAGTTCCGCATCTACGACAACATGAACTTCAACTACAAGACCATCCCGGATTGCGGCGACCCGGCCACCCTTGCGGCGGCGCTCGTGCCGGGCGGTCCGCCCTGTGCCGGCCGTGTCGCGACCTTCCCGGGCGCAACCGCCAATGTGCCCGGCATTCGCGGACCACACACCGCGTTCGGCGAGGACACGCAGCGCGGCTACGACCAGACCGCGATCTTCGGTTCTCTCGACTACGACATCATTCCCGACACGCTGACCGTGACGGCCGGCACGCGCTGGTTCCAGTACCGGGAGTTCGAACGCGGCTCGGTCTATTCGACGTCGCCGGGACGCTGCCTCGACGTGCCCGTGTGCGCGCCGAAGGCCGCGAACAACATAGACGCCAATCACGACAACAAGACCTTCGCGGGCTTCAAGAGCAAGGCGAGCATCACCTGGCATATCGACGACGACACGATGGCCTACTACCTGTTCTCCGAGGGCTACAGGCCGGGCGGCTTCAACCGTACCGCAAAGCTGGTGCTCAACGATGCGGCCGGCAACCCGCAGTTCAGGACGCCGATCAGCTTCTCGCCCGACTCGCTCGAGAACAATGAGATCGGCCTGAAGAGCCGGCTCTTCGACGACCATCTTCTGATCAATCTCTCGGCCTATCTGATGCGGTGGAACCATGTGCAGTTCCTCCTGTTCCAGCCGCTCTTCACGGGCAACCAGACCTTCGCGGTCAATGGCCCGACCTACAACATCGAAGGCGTGGAGCTGCAGGTCGTGGGACAGGTGGCCGACGGGCTGACGATCCAGGGCTCCGGCACCTACAACGAGAACACCGAAGCCAAGGCGCCGTGCCTGGTGGACAACGTGGCAGCGAGTCCGAATTTCGGCCACTGCATCACGCAGGCGAAAGTCGCCGGCAACGTCGTCCCGTTCCCCAATCCGTTCGGCCAGGTTGGCGGCATCGCGGCGTTCTCGCCGAAATGGCAGGCCAATCTCAGGGCGCAATATGACTGGCACCTCTGGGACGCGTACGACGCGACCGCAATGATGGGCATGAGCTTCACCTCCGACATGTTCAACCAGCCGGCCAACTACGTGTCGGGCGAAGGCGTGCTGGTCCCGAGCACGACCTATCTGCGCTATCGCATGCCGGCCTACGCGACGTTCGACGCATCGCTGACGATCTCACGCGACGCGTGGACGGCCGCGCTGTTCGGCGAGAATCTCGGCAACTCGCATGCGAGCACGTTCACGTCGTCGGCCCAGTGGTTCAAGACGGAAGTGCCGCTCAGGCCGCGGGTCGTGGGGCTGAAACTCGGCTACAGCTACTAGCGGGATGTACTAAGATCGGCGGGCGCGGAAAGCGTCCGCCGACTTCCCAAGGGCCCATGCAAGCGATCGCCGCCCATCCCGAGCCGCCGACGATCGCAGACGACATCCTGCGTCTGAAGAAGTTGCAGCAAGACGGCAAGCCAGCCGATGCGTTGCGCGGCGCCGAGACGCTGCTGCGCGACCATCCGGAAAACCGCGAGCTGCTGCTGCTTGCGGCCGCGAGCCTCAGGCATCTGCTGCGCGTCGACGACGCGCTGGCCGTGCTCGAGCGGCTGGAGCGGCTCGGACCGCGCTTCAGCCTGCTTCACCAGGAGCGCGGCCTCTGCTTCGTCGCGAAGAAGGACGCGCCGCGCGCGATCGAGTCGCTGCTCGTGGCGGTCAACCTCAATCCCGCGTTGCCCATGAGCTGGCGCATGCTCGAAGGCGTCTACCGCCTGACCGGCGATGCGCAGAACGCCGCCATGGCGGGGGATCATGTGGCGACGCTCAGGCACCTGCCGCCCGATGTCGTGAGTGCCACGTCGCTGTTCGCCGACGGCGATCTCGACGCATCTGAGGCGCAGATCCGCGCTTTCCTGATCAGGCACGGCAATCATCCCGATGCGATGCGCCTGCTGGCGCGGATCGGCATGGCGAAGGATGTGCTCGACGACGCGGAAGCGCTGCTCAAGGGCGTCGTGACGCTCGCGCCCGATTATCACGCCGCGCGATTCAACTACGCGCAGGTGCTGACCAAGCGGCAGAAGTATTCAGCGGCGCGGCAACAGATCGAGATGCTGCTCGCGCACGATGCGGCCAGTCTCGAGAATCGTGCGCTGGCCGCGACCATCGCCGTCGGCCTGGGCGAACAGGAAAAGGCGATCGCGATCTATCAGAGCATGCTCGCCGACGCGCCTGAAGCGCCGGACCCCCATCTCTGGATGGGCCACGCGCTCAAGACGGTCGGGCGCGTGCCCGAGGCGATCGAGTCCTATCGCAAGGCCGCGGCGCTGAAGCCCGATTTCGGCGACGCGTATTGGAGTCTCGCGAACCTCAAGACCTATCGCTTCGGCGACGGCGACATCGCGCGAATGCAGGCGGAAGAAGCCTCGCCCGCCACGTCACCGATGGATCGCTATCATCTCTGCTTCGCGCTCGGAAAGGCGTTCGAGGACAAGGACGACGCGGAGCGGTCATGGGCATTCTACGAACGCGGCAACGCGCTGAAGCGCGCGGAGAGCCGCTATCGTCCTGAGCTCCTCGAGGACAACACGCGCCGCCAGGTCGCGACCTGCACGCGCGACTTCTTCCGCGCCCGCCAGGGCTGGGGCGATCAAAGGCCGGATCCGATCTTCATTGTCGGCCTGCCGCGCTCGGGCTCGACCCTGCTCGAGCAGATCCTCGCCTCGCACAGCCGGGTCGAAGGCACCTATGAGCTCTCCGACATCCAGAACATCGTCCTGGAATTGCAGGGCCGCGGCGAGGACCCCGACGCGCCGCGCTATCCGGGCGTGCTCGAGACACTGACGCGCGAAGATTGCGCGCGGCTCGGCGAAAAGTATCTCGCCGACACCGAGATGTACCGCTCGGGGCTTGCGCATTTCATCGACAAGATGCCGAACAATTTCCGCCATATCGGCCTCATCCATCTGATGCTGCCGAACGCGAAGATCATCGATGCGCGGCGCGAGCCCCTGGCCTGCTGCTTTTCGAACCTGAAGCAGCTCTTCGCGCAGGGCCAGGAGTTCACCTACGGCGCCGATGACATCGGCCGCTACTACCGCACCTATCTGGAGTTGATGCGGCACTGGGACGAGGTCCTGCCCGGGCGCGTGCTGCGCGTGCAGCACGAAGAGGTGGTGGACGACCTCGAAGGCAATGTGCGCCGCCTGCTCGATTTCTGCGGGCTTCCGTTCGAACAGTCCTGCGTGGATTTCCACAAGACCGCGCGCGCCGTCCGCACCGCGAGCTCCGAACAGGTGCGCCGGCCCATCTTCAAGGACGGCCTCGAGCAGTGGAAGAAGTACGAACCGTGGCTCGGCGCGCTGAAGGAAGCGTTGGGAGACGCACTTGTCCGCTATCGCGAGTGAGCCCCCCCTCCGTCTCGGCGCTGCGCGGCGAGCCACCTCCCCCACGCTTCGCGCGAGGGAGGAAAGCCTTTGCGCATGACGCAGGCATTCGATCTCGCAGTGGTCGGCGGTGGCATCATCGGCCTTGCGCACGCCACGATCGCAGCGCGCGCTGGAAAGCGCGTCGCCGTCATCGAGCGCGATGTGCGCGCCAACGGCGCCTCGATACGGAATTTCGGCTTCATCACGGTGACGGGACAGGAGCGCGGCGAGAGCTGGCGAATCGCGCGGCGCACGCGCGACGTCTGGGCCGGGGTCGCACCGGCCGCCGGGATCAAGATCGAGCAGCAAGGGCTTTACCTGACGGCGCGGTCGGACGAGGCGATTGCGGTGATCGAGGCGTTCCTCAGGACCGAGATGGGCGAAAGCTGTGCGCTGCTTGCGCCCGAGCGCTTCCGCGAGCTCGCGAGCGGACTGGGCGGTGCCGATCTGAAAGGCGCGCTCTTCAGCCCGCATGAGATCCGCGTGGAATCGCGCAACGCCATTCCCCTTCTCGCCGCGTGGCTTGCGGCTTCGCTCGGCGTCGCCTTTTTCACCGAGACGACGGCCCTCGAGATTGCGGCGCCCAGAGTGCGCACCTCGCGCGGCACGATCGAAGCAGAAGCGATCGTCGTTTGTCCCGGCGACGACTTCTCGACCCTCTACCCCGAACGCATCGCGAGCTACGGCCTGAAGCGCTGTCGCCTCTCGATGCTGAAGCTGGAGAGCCCGGGCTTCCGCCTGCCGGGCGCGCTGATGTCGGATTTGAGCCTTGTGCGCTATCGGGGCTATGCGGCGCTGCCCGAGGCGCGCGCGCTGGATGCGAAATTGCGCCGCGAGCAGCCCAGCCATTTCGAGAACGGTGTTCATCTGATCGCGGCCCAGGGCCATGATGGCGGCCTGATCGTCGGCGACAGCCATCATTACGATCGTCTTCCCGGGCCGTTCGCGCCGGCATCCGCCGAGCACGACATCCTGGACGAATACCAGCGCGCGACGGGACGCGCCGCGCCGGCCGTGCTCGAGCGCTGGACCGGCATTTACGCGGTCGCGGACGACAGGACGTTTCTCGTCGACGCGCCGGAAAAGAATGTGCGCCTCGTCATCGTCACTAGCGGGACGGGCGCATCCACGGGCTTCGGCATCGCGGAAAAGGTGCTGGGCGATCTTCTCGGAGTCAAAACGGAGGCGGCGGCATGAGCTTTCCCGTGAAAGCGGTGGTGTTTGACTGGGCCGGCACCATGATCGATTTCGGCTGCGTGGCGCCCGTGGACGCCTTGCAGCGCGTGTTCGAGAGCCACGGCGTTCCTCTCTCCGTCGCCGAGGCGCGCGCCGACATGGGCAAGGCGAAGATCGATCACCTGCGCGCGATCGTGGCGTCGCCCGGCCTGCGCGGCCGCTGGATCGCGAAGAAGGGCGCATCGCCGGGCGAAAGCGACATCAAGGCGCTGTTCGCCGATCTCGAACCCGCAATGCGCGAAGCGGCCGCGAAGAGCGCCGAGCTTATTCCAGGTGCCGCGGACGTCGCGCGCGAATTGAAGGCTCTTGGCGTACGCATCGGCTCGGGCACCGGCTACACGCGCGAGATGATGTCCGCGATCCTGCCGCGCGCGGCGGAACAGGGCTACGCGCCCGAGCTCGTCGTCTGCTCGGGCGAGACGCCGAGCGGGCGGCCTGCGCCGCTGATGACCTGGAAGGCTTTGATCGCGCTCGATGCCTGGCCCGCCAATGCCTGCATCAAGGTGGACGACGCGCCGGTCGGGATCGAGGAAGGCCGCAACGCCGGCTGCTGGACGGTAGGACTTTCGGGATCGGGCAATGAAATGGGGCTCGACCGCAAGAGCTATGCGGCGCTCGCACCGCAAGAGAAGCGCGAGCGGCTGGCGAACGCGGAGCGCGTGCTCAAGGACGCCGGCGCCAATTTCGTGATCGAGGACATCTCGCAGCTGATGCCGGTGGTGCGCGAGATCGCAAAGCGGATCGAATCCCAATGAACGCCACGGTTCCCGCGCGCCGGTCGATTCTCGACATTCCACGCGGCTGGCTGGCGCGCGCGCCCCAGCCGGTGTTCGCGCTCTATGGCGGCACGATGGCGTTCGGCGCGTATTTCGCGATGTACGCGTTCCGCAAACCGTTCACTGTCGCGAGTTTCGCCGACGTCGCGCCTTTCATCGTGCAGTACAAGATCGCGCTCGTGATCGTGCAGGTGTTCGGCTACGCGCTTTCGAAGGTCGCCGGCATCAAAGTCATCTCCGAGATGCCGCCGGAGCGGCGCGCGATCGCAATCCTGATGCTGGTCGGCGCGGCGGAAGCCGCACTCGCGGGGTTTGCCGTGACGCCGGCGCCTTTCAACGTCGCCTGGATGTTCGTGAACGGGCTTATGCTCGGCCTCATCTGGGGGCTCGTGTTCGGCTTCCTCGAAGGCCGGCGCACCTCCGAGCTGCTTGGCGCCATGCTGTGCGCGAGCTTCATCGTTTCTTCCGGCATCGTGAAATCCGTCGGCGACAGCGTGATGCTCAACGGCTGGGCGAACGAATTCTGGATGCCGGCAGTGACCGGGCTCCTGTTCGTGCCGCTGCTGCTTGTCTGCGTGCTGGGCCTCGCGACCTTGCCGCCGCCGAGCGCGGAGGACGAAAGGCTGCGCGTGGCACGTGCACCGATGGACGGCAAAGCGCGGCGCACGATGTTCTTCGCCTACGCGCCGGGGCTCGTCGCCATCTTCCTGATCTATGTCGGGCTCTCTTCGCTCAGGGATTTCCGCGACAATTTCGCGGTCGAGATCTGGAACGGGCTCGGCTTCAAGAACGACGCCGCGATCTTCACGCTTTCCGAGCTGCCCGTGGGCGCCGTCGTGCTCGTGATGCTCTCGTTCCTCATGTTCATCCGCGACAATCGTCGCGCCTTCATGGGCAACCTCGTGCTGGTCGGCATCGGCCTCGCACTCACCGGACTCTGCACCCTGGCCTTCCGCGCGCACCTGATCGGTCCGGTCGAATGGATGATCGCGCTCGGCGCCGGCACCTATCTGGCCTATACGCCGTTCAACGCGCTTCTGTTCGACCGTTTCATCGCCGCGAGCGGCAAGACCGGGACAGCGGGATTCCTGATCTATGTCGCGGATGCCGCGGGCTATGCGAGCTCGGTCGCGCTGCTCGTGTTCCGGAATTTCGGCGGCGTCGCGCTGTCCTGGGTCGATTTCCTCGAGGACACGGCGTTCGCGGTGGCGCTCGGAGGCCTCGCGCTGTTGCTTCTGGCGGGCATCTACTTCTTCTTCCGCCTCGCACCGGGAATCTCAGGAGCACCAGCAGCGCAGCCGGCGGAGTAGGCTTCCCGGCGAGACACGTCCTCCCCGGCATCAGATGCTGCCCCTCCGCAAGCGGAGGGGTTATTGCGGTTCGGCGAAGATTTTCTTCAGTTCGGATTTCAGGATCTTGCCGTTGGCATTGCGCGGCAGGGTCTCGGGCCAGAACACGACCTTCACCGGCACCTTGAAGGCGGCGAGCTTGCCCGCGACGTAGGCGCGGAGCTCGTCCTCGGTCGTGTGCATGCCGGGTTTCAGATGCACGACGGCACCCGGCTCCTCGCCCAGGGTCTTGTGCGGCACGGCGACCAGCGCCGCATCCATCACGGCGGGATGCTCGTAGAGCACGTTCTCGACCTCGATGCAGTAGATGTTCTCGCCGCCGCGGATCAGCATGTCCTTGGCGCGATCGATGATGAAGCAGAAGCCTTCCTCGTCGAGGCGCGCAAGATCGCCCGTCTTCACCCAGCCATCGACGAAGGTCGTGGCCGTCGCCTCGGGCTTGTTCCAGTAGCCCTTCACGATGTTGGGACCGCGCGCCCAGAGTTCGCCCACCTGGCCCACCGGCAATTCCCTGTCGCCTTCGACCGACATGATCTTCAGATCGCACACGGCGACGGCGGGGCCGCAGGAGGTCGGGCGATTTTCGTAATCCTCGCCCGAATGCGTGGTGCAGGTGGCGGATGTCTCCGTCATGCCCCAGCCATTGCCGGGCGCGGATTTGGGCCACGTCTCCTTGATCTGTTTCACGAGCTCGGGTGCCGAGGGCGCGCCGCCGTAAGCGACGGCTTCGAGCGAGGAGAGATCGTATTTCTTGCGGTTGGGATGCTCGAGGATCTGCCAGGCGATGGTCGGCACGCCGCCCGCGGAATTGATCTTCTCCTTCTCGATGAGCTGCATTGCGCGCTCGGCGTCGAATTTGCGCATCATCACGATCTTGCCGCCGCCCCAGATCGTCGGGCTCATGATCGCGAAACTGCCTGTGGCGTGGAAGAACGGCACGGCGAGCAGCGTGGAGCGCTGCGGCGCCTGCAGGGGATCGGCGACGGCGGGTACCGGCTCGCCGCGGCGGATGAAATTGCGCGCGGCGGCGAAACCCGCGGCCATGATGTTTGAGCACATGTTGCGATGCGTGCCGAGCGCGCCCTTCGGCCGGCCGGTGGTGCCGGAGGTGTAGAGAATGGTCGCGTCATCTTCTGGCTCGAGCGCTACGTCCGGCATCTTGCCGGCGGGAAGCTTGTTCCAGTCATTGACCCTGCCGATCACATCCTCAAGACGGCGCACGATCGGATGCGGCAGCTCGTCGGGATAGCGGCTGACATAAATCTTCCTGAGCGCGGGACAATTGACGAGATGCTCCGCGACACGCTCGAGGCGCTCGGGGTCGACGAAGGCGACCTTGGTGCCGGAATCGACGAGGCCATATTCAAGTTCCGGGCCCGTCCACCATGCGTTGAGCGGCGTGACGATGGCGCCGATGCTGATCGCGCCATAGAAGGCCGCCACCCATTCGGGGAGATTGCGCATGATGATGGCGACGCGATCGCCCTTCTTCACGCCGTCGGCTTCGAGCTGGGCGGCGATGGCGAGCGCTGCGCGCGTCAGCGTCTCGTAGGTGCAGCGGTCTTCCTCGTAGACCATGAACTCGCGATCGCCATACATGCGTCCGCGCACGAGCACGTCGCGCTGCGTCGGCGGCGCGTTCTTCCACACGCGGGTCCTGACGCCGCGTATGACGACTTCGTCCATCTCGAAGGGCGAGCCGGGCTGGGTGAGAAGGCGGTGCGCCTCGGCGAGCGAGACGGCGGGCCAATGGGGGAGCTTCTGAGCTTGCGACATGGGGTTCACGTTGGTGGATGGCAGGGCGGGAAATTAGCGGAAATCGGTAGCGCCTGCAGCGCGACTTTTTTGTGCCGGGACAAGGGCGGCGGCGCCCAAGTTGAGGCGCTCGTAGAGCTACGCAGTGGACGCGGTGGAAAGCGCTGGGGGCGCAGGGGAAGAATTTGGCACTACGCGCCGCCCATTTGCCGACCACGCGTTTCAAACGGGCGCGCCGAAGGCGCAATCTCTTCCACTGCGCCCATTGCGCGCGCCGCTGCGTCCATTGCGTTAGCTCTACGAACCTCGCAACGCAGAGACCGCTGCAGAACTAGAGCGCGTCGATCGACTGGGCCCTGCCGGCCCATTCTGCCCGAAGCTCTTCCACGAGGTCGGCGTGCTTGGTGCGGGCGTTCTCGCGCACCTTCGGCAGGTGGTAGGACGGGAAGAGATCGTTGTCGGGACGGAAGTCCTTCAGGATCTGCTTCGCCACCGTGACCTTGTGCACCTCGGTCGGGCCGTCGGCGATGCCCATCACCATGGACGAGATCACCATGCCGGTGAACGGCATCTCGTTCGACACGCCGAGCGCGCCGTGGATATGGAGCGCCTTGGTCGCGATGTCGTGATAGACCTTGGGCATCGCGACTTTCACCGCGGCGATGTCCTTCCGGCACTTCTTGTAGTCCTTGTGCTTGTCGATCAGCCACGCGGTGTAGAGCACCTGCAGGCGGAACTGCGTCAGCTGGATGTAGGAATCCGCGATCTGCTCCTGCACCATCTGGTAGTCGCCGATGCGCCCGTCGCGCGTGGTGCGCGACACCGCCCGCTGGCACATGAGATCGAGCGCCTTCTTGCACTGGCCGACCGTGCGCATGGCGTGATGCACGCGTCCGCCGCCCAGGCGCACCTGGCCGAGCTCGAACGCCGCACCGCGCGGTCCGAGCATCGCGTCGAACGGCACTTTCACGTTGTTGTAACGGATGTAGCCTTCCGAACCGCGGCCGCCGCCGACGCCGACATAGCGAATGACCTCGACACCCGGCGTCTTGCGCGGCACGAGGAACATGCTCATGCGCTTGTAGGGATCCTTGTGGTCGGGATCGGTGACCGCGTAGACGACGAGCACTTCGGCGTTGCGCGCGCCGGAGGTGAACCACTTCTCGCCGTTGATCACCCATTCATCGCCGTGCAATTCGGCGCGCGTCTTGAACGCGAGCGGATCGGAGCCGCCCTGCGGTTCGGTCATCGAATAGCCCGACGTGATCTCGTTGTTGAGCAGCGGCCAGAGATATTTGTCTTTCTGCTCTTTCGTGCCGTAGTGCGAGATGATTTCCGCATTGCCGGTGTCGGGCGCCTGGCAACCGAACACAACCGGCGCGAGGCCGACGCGACCAAGACGCTCATTCAGGAGCGCGAGCTTCACCTGGCCATAGCCCTGCCCGCCCAGTTCCGGCGTGAGATGGCAGGCCCATAGGCCCATCTCCTTCACCTTCGCCTGCAGGGGACGGACGGCTTTCTGGTAGACCTTGGACTTCACGCCGCCGAGGCCGACGCCGATCTGCGTCAGGGGCTCGACCTGCTGGTCGATGAACTGGTCCACCCAGTCGAGCTTCTTCTGATATTCCGGATCGGTCTCGAAATCCCAGGCCATTGCCGCTCACTCCCTGTCCTTATCGTTGGGAATTATCCCCGGGGCCGTTCGGGGCCGCAACACAATTTTCGAAGATCGGGTATGGGCAAGCGCTGGACTACACGCGAGCGAATCCGTGAAGGCGTAACGCCTTGCGGTCGAAGGTGACAGTGTGCAAACAACCTGCGCGGATGCCGATCGCA
>Ga0335083_10010789_pt1 | contig 11005 bp, 9 predicted proteins | sample Lox_Sample_42_FD_206716 | JGI IMG/M metagenome (GOLD analysis project Ga0335083, IMG submission 206716) | Soil microbial communities from Loxahatchee National Wildlife Refuge, Florida, United States - Lox_Sample_4.2 | ecosystem: Environmental > Terrestrial > Soil > Wetlands | place: USA: Florida... | reverse complement strand
GACGTAGTGGTAACGTCGGGCGGGGAATTGCCGGTGAACTACATTTTTCACTGCGCCGCCACGGCTCTGGACCGCGACGGGAAATCCTCCATTACGCCGGCGGACATCGAGGCGACGCTCGGCACGGCCCTTCACCTCGCCACGGAACTCGGCGTGGGCTGCATCTTCCTTCCTCTGATCGGAGCCGGAACCGAGGGCATGGACCCAGGTGAATCGCTGGACGCGATCCTTCGCGCGTTGAAGGCATTCGCGGCGTCTGCCCCCGCCTGCCGGATGGCACTGCGCATCGTCATCCGCGAGGAAGGGACGCTGACGCGGCGCGAGGTTGGCGCCCACCTCGCTGCGGTGCTCGGCCCCGATTTCGAGTGTGTGCCCGCGCTGGCGGAGATGAGCAGCGCCGCGGGCGAGATGTAATGATCAACGTGCCGTGGAGGTACGCCGGGCGCGGCGCCACTTGAAGAAGCCGACCACCGTCTTGGCGTCCTCGATCTGCCCCTGGTCGATCATCTTCTGCAACTCCGCGGCAGCGAACCAGCGCGTCTCGATCCGTTCGTCCTCCATGGGAGTGGGAGCGCCTGCCGTGAGGCCCGACGCCTGGAAGATGGTCATCTTCTCCTGCGCGTAGCCGGGACTCACATAGAAGCTGGCCAGCTTCTCCCATCTGCGCGCCTTGTAGCCGGTCTCCTCGGCCAGTTCGCGCTTCGCCGCCTGGAGCGGCGTTTCGCCGGGATCGAGCTTGCCCGCGGGGAGCTCCCATAAATACTGGTCCGCAGGTAAGCGGTACTGACGGACGAGCAGGACGCGGTTCTTCTCATCCACGGCCATCATGACGGCGGAGCCGCGGTGGCGGACGATGCAGCGGGCTATCTCGAATCCGGTTTTTGGATCGACCGCTTTATCTTCGGTAACGTGGAACAGACTGCACGTGTAGACTTCGCGGGTTTCGATGATTTTCATTTTTTCTTCTTGAGCGCAGCGGCAAACTTGGCGGCCGGCAGCGTGTTCATGATGTCGCGCGGGCCCAGCCAGCCGCGCCGCGCCGTGATGACGCCGTAGCGCATGCCGGCCAGATGCTTCGGGTGGTGCGCGTCGGTAGAAATAGTAAAGCGCGCACCCTTGGCCTTAGCGCTGCGGATGAGCGGCCCGTGCAGATCGAGCCGCTCCGGGCTGGCATTGATCTCGAGCCAGACGCCGTTCTTCACCGCTGCCGCCGCGACGCGGTCGAAATCGTAGGGGTAGCCTTCGCGCTGCAGCAGCAGCCGGCCGGTGGGGTGGCCGAGAATGCGGATGTGCGGGTTTTCGACAGCGCGCAGGAGCCGGTCGGTCATCTCGGCGGCCTCCAGATTCATGTTGCTGTGCACGCTGCCGATCACCAGGTCGAGCTCCGCCAGCGCATCATCGGCGAGGTCGAGTGAGCCGTCCCGCAGGATGTCGCACTCGATGCCCGAAAACACGTGGATGCCGAGCTTGTCGCCGATCTTGCGGACGTGCTTCGCGAACGCCACAGTCCGTGCTTCATCCAGACCGTTCGCCATGGCGAGCGCCTTCGAATGATCTGTGATGGCGATGTATTGGTAGCCGCGCTCCCTTGCCGCGGCGGCCATTTCTTCGAGCGTCGCGCGGCCGTCGGTTTCGACCGTGTGCATGTGCAGGTCGCCCTTGATATCGCCGAGCTCCACCAGCTCAGGCAGCTTGCCTTCCAGCGCGGCTTCGATCTCGCCGGTGTTTTCCCGCAGCTCCGGCGGAATCCAGGGTAGCCCGAGCGCCTCGTAAACGCCCGCTTCGGTCTCGCCCGCGACGCGCTTGTCGTCCTCCACGCGGAACAGGCCGTACTCGCTCAGTTTGAGGCCCATCTTGACGGCGCGCAGCCGGATGGCGACGTTGTGGTCCTTCGAGCCGGTGAAATATTGCATCGCCGAGCCGAACGTTTCGGGCTGGAGAGCGCGCACATCCACTTGAATGCCTTCCATGCCGACGCGCGCGCTAGCCTTGTTCTCACCGCGCGCCAGAACCTCCTGTGTGCGGGGGAAGGCCAGGAAGCGGTCGAGCGCGCCCAGCGGCGCGGGGCCGGTCACCAGCAGGTCGAGATCGCCCACGGTTTCTTTTCCGCGCCGCAGGCTTCCGGCGGGTGTGATCGCTTCGACGCCCGGAACCTGCCGCAGGTCCGCAATCAGCTCCTCGGCGACACTCTCGGCATAGCTCAGCAGGTAGCGGCCGGTGCGCTGCCGGTATTGCGCGATGGAGCGCAACACCTTCTCTTCGAGCTTCGCGCCCATGCGCGGAAGCTCCCGCAGTTTCTCTTCTTTGCAGAGCTGTTCTAGCTGGTCGATGGTCTCGCAGCGATAATGCTCGAAGATCAGGGCGATGCTCTTAGGGCCGAGGCCTTGAATCTTCAGGAACTCCAGGCAGGCGGCGGGGAACTTTTGCAGGAGCTCGTCGCGGCGGTCGCAGGATTGCCGCTCCAGCATTTGCGCCAGCACCACCGCGAGCCCTTTGCCGATGCCCGGGATGTCGGTGACTTTGCGCGATGGATCGCGCAGGATGTCGGCCACGCGTTCGGGGTAACCCTCGACCGCGGTGGCGCCGTTGCGATAACTGCGGATGCGGAAGCCGTCGTCGCCCGCAATCTCCATCAGGTCGGCAGTCTCCCAGAGGAGGCGGGCAATTTCCTTATTCTCCACTGGGAATATTGTAAGGGAGCGGTGGCTGCTGCTGCGCCAGCGGCTTCAGCCACCGCTCCCTTACGGTCGCGGCTCCGTGTCAGGACTATTGGCTGAGGGTATAATTCACGTCAATCATCGTCTGCACTTCCACCGGCTGACCGTTGAGCAGCGTCGGCTGGTAGACCCACTGCTTCACCGCTTCGAGCGCCGAGGGAACAAGCAGCGGATCGCCGCTGACCACTTCCAGGCTTTGCACGGTTCCGTCCTTCGCGATCACGGCCATCAGGCTGACCTTGCCTTGAACGCGCTGGGCCTTGGCCTCCGGCGGGTAGACCGGCCGGATCTGGCTGATCAGCTTGGTGGCTGCGACGTTGCCGCCGACTCGGATTCGCGAAGGCGGCATGGGTCCTTCCGAGGCCCCCGCGGCAGCGTTCGGCGCAAGGATCTGGATGGCCGCTTCGTTTGTGCCCGTTGGGGCCGCGAAGACGGTCAGGTGCTCGTCGAACTCCTTAACGACGCTGGTGGTCTTCTCCATCAGTTCCTTGGAGATCGTGTCGCCGGCGTGGATCGGCAGCTTCGACATCAACTCGTCGCGCTGCTGCTGGGGCAATCCGGAAACGCTCACGCTGCGAACCGAGCGGCCTTCCAGCGCGGCGCGCTGCTGGAGCTTGTTCTGCATCGCGGCTTCGGCACGCTCCTTCTCGGAGCCGCCGGGGTTGAGGGTCACGCTTCGGGTTTGGCCATCGGGTGTTTTCGTGGTGATGACCGTGCCCGGTTGCGGCAAAGTGAACGACACCGCCACCTGCCGCGTCATGCCCGCTGAATCTTTCGTGAAGTGCCACTGCAGCACCGAGGCCAGGGTGGATTTGCGGAGCTCATCGGGGCCGCTCACCACGTGGGCGTCGCTGACGTTGCCGGCGTTATCCAGCTGCACTTCGACGACTACCATGCCCTGCACGCCTTTCTGGCGTGCGCTGGCGGGATAGCCGACGCCGCCGCGATGTAATAGCGTAGCGCCGCCGGTATCGACGGAAACACCGCGCTCGTCCTCAATCGTTTGCGGCGCCGCCGAGAGCGGGAAAGTGCCGGTGACGAACCAGCAGGCGGCAACCAGTATGCACAGGCCGGCGGCCAGCGCGGAAATCAGCTTCGTTCGGGACATTCGAACCTCCTGAAATATCGAGACCACTCGTTGTTTGAGATGACGTTTGCGTAGAAACAGGGGAGCCGGAAGCAAGTCCGGCTGCGGCGCGGCGTGGCGGCCGGCGACGGCGAGCAGTGCGTCCACGTACTCGTCTTTGGCGCTGGTGAGGCGGACCACCTCTCGATCCACCGCCTGCTCGCGGCAGAGCTGGATTTCGCCAAGCAGCCACCAGATCGCGGGATGAAACCAAAGCAACGCGCGGACCATCTCCTCCGCCACGGTGAACAGCCAGTCGCGCCGCTCCACATGCAACTGCTCATGGCACAGAATGGCGCGTCGGGCGTCATCGCCGAGCGTCAGAAACGCCGGCGGCACCAGGATTACGGGCCGCAGCACCCCGAAGGTCACCGGGCTGGAAAGCGCTTCACAAACCCGCAGTGGGACGGGCCTCCTGGCCGGTCCAGGGAAGACCGGCAGGTCTGCCCCATCGACCGGTCGCGAATCCCTCCGATATCGCCGCAGCCTCCAGAACCCTGCCGCCAGCCAGGTCAAGCGCGCGCCAGCGCCCAAAAGAAGAATACCAATCGCGATCTCCGTCATCGGCAGCGGCGCCCGCGCGGGCTCCGTCGGCTGCCCCACCGCCAGGATTGTCGTCGTCATCCGGACTTCACCCGCCGCAATATCCCGGCGCCATGGACGCACCGCCGGCAGCAGAAGGCAGGCCGCCAGCAGCAGGTGCAGGTAAGCCAGGCGGGCCCGCGGAATCCGCAGCCCCACCACCGCCGGCACGAAAGCGGCCAACGCCACCAGCAACCCCACCTGCAAGCTGTAAGCGACCAGATTGCCCCACACCTGAACGGTGCTCATGACTTCCTCCTCAGCCGTGCGATCTCCTCCAGGTCTTTCTCCGAGAGCCCGTGCTCTTCCACCAGGTGCACCAGCAGCGGCTCGGCCGAACCATTGAAGACGCGGTTAACGAAATCCTTCACCATTGCGCCGATCACCTGCCGCTGCGGCTGTGCCGGGCGGTACAAATAGGCTCGTTCGGACTGCTTCTTCTTGAGGTAGCCCTTCTCCTCCAGAATGTTCATCATGGTCATCACGGTGGTGTACGCCACTTTTCGCCGCTTCAGCAGCGCTTCGTAGACGTCGCGGACGGTGGCCGATTCCCGTTCCCACACGACCTTCATGATTTCCAACTCCTGCCCGGTGAGGGTGCTGCTTCGCTTGCGCATACTAATTAATTAGTACGAATTTAAGTGTGTGTCAAGGGATATGACGCCGTGGACCCGGGAAAGGTTCCCGGCCGGTTGCGTTTGCCGGAGAGGGATATTAGGATGCGGAAAACTGAATCCATAGGGGTGAGTTGATGTTGACCCTGGTGCTGGCCGCCGATCCCATGATGGGCGTCAACCAGCTCGTCAACGGCAGCGCGGAGACCGACCCGGGCAATACCGACGGCTATCCGGTGCCGGGGTGGAATGCCGATACGAATTTCGTGGTGTGGCAGTACGGCGATTACAAGATGCCCACCAAGACCGATCCGGGCCCGAGCGATCGCGGGAAGTATTTCTTCTCCTGCCCTTCGAGCCACACGCAGTGCCGCGCCTACCAGAACATCGATCTACCCGGATAACGCGGATCTCACGGTGCAGTTCTACGACGCATCGGCAAAGGCGCTCGGCAGCTTGGTGCGCGTGGGCCCGGTGACCCAGGCCAACCGTAACGGCCAGCGCGGCATGGCGTATTCCGAAAGTGGCGGCACGGTACCCTCCGGAGCGCGGTCGGCGCAGGTCAATCTCTACTTCCACAAACTCGGGCCGGTGACCGACAATCTCGATGCCTTCGCGGACGACATCGTGTTCCAGCTCGATTCCACGCAGATCCTGACGGTGGTAAACGGCGCAAGTTCGACGGAAGGTGCGGTAGCGCCAGGGGAATTTGTGGCGATCTACGGTACCAGCCTTGGGCCTGCGGACGGCCTGGGCGGAATGGCCAAGGGGCTGAACGGCGTACGCGCTCTCTTCAACGGGATCGAAGCGTATCTGACCTACGCGTCGGCTTCGCAGATCAATGCGCTGGTACCGTACGGAGTCGGCGGCAAGGCGGACGTGGTGGTGAAGTACAACGGCAACACCTCGAACACATTCCCGCTCGCCGTGACCGCGGCTGCGCCCGGCATCTTCACGCAGCAGTACGGCGCGGGGCAGGTGTGGGCCGTCAACAACGACGGCACGTTCAATTCGCCTTCGAACCCGGTGGCCCGCGGCGGTTGGGTGGCGTTCTGGGCGACCGGCCAGGGCACGGTGACCCCGGGCGGCGTGGACGGTGAAACCATCACCAACGCCAAGACGGTCATTACGCCCGTCAAGGTGGGAATCGGGAGTCTGACTGTCGATCCGTTGTGGACCGGCTTGATCTACACCGGCGAAATGCAGGTGAACGTTGCGATTCCGGCGAACGCCCCGACGGGCAAGGTTCCGCTGGTGATCACGATGGGGTCGTCCAGCAGCCGGACCGACGCGACTATCGCGATCAAATAAGCGGCGGCCCGCGACTATGAATCTCCGAAGTCGCGCCTGGCTCGCGGCGCAGCCGTAGTGCGCAGGCTCGCTATGCGCTGGGCGAGCCTGCCGGGAAGGGTCTGCAGCACCGCCGCCATGCGATCGAGCTCCGCGGCAGCAGCCAGTTGCCCTGCGCGCGCCGCGGCAAGTTCACCTTCGACCGCATTGATTTGCCGTTGCCCGGTGGCGTGCGCCTCCGCATTCGTCTCACAGAGCTGGACGAACATCGCTTCGAGTTCCCTGGCACGCCGATCGCGGGCGGTGAGCATGCGCCGCACCGCCGCGATCTCGCTGGGCTTCTCGCCGATCTGCACCAGCGGTTGCGCCGCGGCGGCGCGTTCGGCGAGCCGGCTCATCTCTTCGCGCAATGCGGGGAGCGCCGGCTCCGGCGCTGCCGCTGGTTTGCCCTCACGCCAGGAGCACCAGCGCTTGGAACAACCTGAACGGAGGTAGCGGCCCGCGATCATATCGCTGCGTTTGGCGAGCGCCGCGGGCGAGTTCCAGATCGCGGCGAGCGGCGCTTCATAGAGATTGCCAACGGGCTCGGCAAGAAAACACAAATGGACGTCGCCGTTTTCCACGACGAACAACGTCGTCCAGGGGTTCGGGCAGAGCGGAGTGGCGGCCGGAGGCCCGGCCACAAGGTCTTCGCCGTTCGGGTACAGGCCTTCGCTTTCTTCACGGAGAAATGACGTGTCCAGGCCGTGAGCCTCGAAAAGCGATGTCAGACCGCTGGTCCGGATACCGTGGAAATGGCGTCGCGCCTCGGGCAGCGCCTCGCGTAGCAATCCATGAAGCTCGCATACTTCGCCAGGATCGGTGATGGTTTCGCGTGCATCGAGCGAGGGGTCGCGCGAGAGGTTGTTCGCGTTGATCTCCGCGGTCTGGAGCGAGACTTCGAGGAATCCGTGCGCCCGCGCCAGTTCGAGGTATTGCGGAATCTCCCGGAAGTTCGACCGCATCACGACGTAGAACGAATCGAGATGGGGAAGACTGGAGCCGAGCTTCTCCTTCCAACCGCGTACGCGCCCGACATTCTCGAGCACACGGTAGAGATCCGCGCCGCGGCGCATTCGTGCGTATGTGTCGGGTGTGGCGCCGTCGAGCGAAACGGTCAGGGTAAGAAACGGAAGGCGCACGATCCGTTCGGCCCACTCGTCGTCGATCAGCGTGCCGTTAGTGCTGGCGCTGAGGATCGGCCGGCGGACCGTCGCGGCCACATCGTCGATGAGGTCGCGGAATCCCGAATAGGCGAAGCACTCGCCGCCCTGCACGCGAAGGCTTGCCAGGAACGGGTAAAAGCCCATGAATTCGCGGCGCAGTTCGCGCGCGATCCCCGCCGGCTTGAGAAGATTGTCACTATTCTTGGCCTGATAACAGTGCGGGCAATCAATATTGCAAGCGTTGCCCAGCACCAGGCCTAGGCACCGGGGACGCGACTCCAGGTATATGTGCTGCGCATCATATTCCAGCTGGCTCAGGCGGAGGTTGTCTTCGTAGAGCCAGTCTCGGGCGGGTAAGGCCTGCGACACAGGCAAATCATAGCGCGAGAACGCACCGCAGGTCTGTGCGGCGCCGTCCGTAGACGCTGCGAAGCGATCAGGTCGATGACACTGACGTCCGGTTTGCCGCCACGAGAAACGCCGTGGCGGCGATGAGCGTCAACGGCGCGATCGTGAAAACCACCAGAGTTTCGAGATACATCCAGACTCCCGCGGCGAGAAGCATGCGCCTTCGCTGCTGAGCGGCGCCAGCGACCGCCAACAGCGCGGCAGCAAGAACGCCGTCCGGAATGAGCATAGCCATGGCAGAGGTTTCCGCCCTCGACCGGTACTCGGCCCCCCGTGTGCGACAGGGGTCGTCGGGCGAAATGTGCAGAACGGCACCGGGAGGCGTCTCCCACGTGATGCATGGGTTGACCAGATCGCGCGCGGTTCTCTGGAGGGACCATACGGCGATGCCAGCGGCGGGGAGCGCCGCCGCGACAACCAGGATCAGGCTGGCGCGCTTAGGCTCCATGGCGGCATCAATTGTACGGCGGTCCTGGCCGCGGAACAAGCCGCTTGCCGTGAGTTAAAATCAGCTCTTCTTCTTATGAATCTCCGTATCTTCGCTTTGCTCGCGGCGCCGGCGTTGCTCGTGGCCGCGGATTCCGCGTCGGGCATCGATAAGAACGCGATGAACCCGAAGGTCGACCCCTGCGTGGACTTCTACCAATACGCGTGCGGCACATGGATTGCGCAAAACCCCATCCCGGCGGACCGTTCGCGGTGGGGCCGCTTCACGGAGCTGAGCGACCGCAATGAAAAGGTGATGCTCGACATCATCCAGGGCGCCGCGGTGGAGCGCGCCGGCCGCAGCGAGATCGACCAGAAGATCGGCGACTATTACGCCAGCTGCATGGATACCGCGACCATCAACAAAAAAGGTGTCGCGCCCATCCGTCGTGAGCTCGACCACATCAACGCCATGGAATCCCGCGGCGATGTTTTGGAAGAGCTGATCCGCCTGCACCGCCTGGGTGTGATGGTGGTGTTCGGCTTCGGCGCCCAGCCCGATGCCAAGGATTCGACCAAGACCATCGCAACCCTGGGACAGGGCGGCCTGTCGCTGCCGGACCGCGACTACTACCTGAAGACCGACCCCAAGTCGGTTGAAACGCGCCAGCGCTTCCAGCAGCACGTGCAGAAGATGTTCCAGCTCGCCGGCCTTTCGGAACAGGCCGCGACGGTGGCGGCCAAGGAAGTGCTCGACCTGGAAACCATCCTGGCGAAAGCCTCGGCGGACCGCGTTTCCATGCGGGACCCCAACAAGCGTTACCACATCATGACCAAGGCCGAGCTGACCGAGATGACCGGCTTCCCCTTTGACGCCTATTTCAAAGCCGTCGGCGCGCCGGATTTCACGACCCTCAATGTCACTAACGTGGAATTCTTCCAGCAGATCTCCAAGACCCTGCCGGTCGATGAGGTCGAATCCTGGAAGGCGTATTTCGGCTACCAGTTGCTGCGCCACAGCGCCTCCGGGCTTTCGGACGCCTTCGAGAACGAGTCTTTCGACTTCTGGCAGCGTTACCTGACCGGCGCCAAAGAACCGCGCCCCCGAACGGCGCGCTGCGTGGCGGTTGTGGACCGCTCTCTCGGCGATCTCCTGGGTCAGAAATATATCGAGGTTGCGTTCGGCGCCGACGCCAAGAGTCAGATCGCCCAGATGGTGGATGCGCTTGAAAAATCCATGGGCAAGGACATCCAGGGCCTGGAGTGGATGAGCGAAGCCACCAAGAAGGCGGCGCTGGAAAAGCTGAAGGCCATCACCAACAACGTGGGCGCGCCCAAAAAGTGGCGCGACTACAGCAAGTTGACCGTAGCGCGCGACGACTTCTTCGGCAATTCCGTGCGCTCCGCGGAAGCCATGCGCCAGCAGATGATGGACCGCATCGGCAAACCGACCGATAAGACCGAGTGGTCGATGACCACCCCGACTGTCAATGCCTTCTATAGTCCGCAGTACAACAGCATCAATTTCCCCGCAGGCATTCTGCAATCGCCGTTCTTCGATCCGCGCCGCGATATCGCGCTGAACTTCGGTGCCGCAGGTGCCGTCATCGGCCACGAAATGACCCATGGCTTCGACGACCAGGGCCGCAAGTTCGACGGTGACGGCAATCTTCGCGACTGGTGGACGGCGCAGGACGGCGCCGAGTTCGAAAAGCGCGCCGCCTGCATTGCCAACGAATATTCCGGTTTCACCGCCGTAGATGACGTACATGTCAACGGCAAGCTGACCCTGGGAGAAAACACGGCGGATAACGGCGGCCTTCGAGTTGCCCTGATGGCGCTGCACGACACGCTGAAGGGCAAGGATGAGAAGATCGATGGCTTCACCACCGACCAGCGGTTCTTCATCGGTTTCGCCCAGATCTGGTGCGAGAACCAGACCCCGCAAGCCATGCGCCAGCAGGCGCTGACGAACCCGCACTCGCCCGGCCAATACCGGGTGAACGGTACGCTGCAGAACATGCCGGAGTTCCAGAAGGCGTTTTCCTGCAAGGCCAGCCAGCCGATGGTGAGCGAAAACGCCTGCCACGTCTGGTAGGCGATTCGCGATCGTGAACCCGATTCGCGAACGCAATCTGAACCGCGAACGCAAACCCGAAACAGAGCCGCGACCGTTAGGGAGCGGTGGCTAAGGCTGCTATCGAAGCTTGAGTCACCGCTCCTCTACGGTCGCGGCTCTGTTACCGTTTCTTCCGCTTGTGCGCCCTTTCGAATACCGGCTGGCTCGGCGGTTCGCTCGCGATGCGGCTGGGGTCGAGCTTGCTCAGTATCCGGTCCTTGATCCAGTGCTCGTCCCACCATTCGACCGGGTTGATCTGCACGCCGTCGATCTGCATGCCGAAGTGCACGTGAACGCCGCCCGCGAAGCCCGTCTGCCCCGCTACGCCCATCACCTGGTTCTTCTTGATCATGTCCCCGACCTTGACGTCGATCCGGTTCATGTGGCCGTATAGCGATTGCAACCCGTAGCCGTGGTCGAGCACCACCATGTTGCCGTAAATTCCATTGTCAGCCGCCCAGACTACGCGGCCGTCATTGGCCGCATAAACTGGCGCGTTCTGCGTGTCGGAGAGGTCG
>Ga0335083_10010788_pt1 | contig 11006 bp, 8 predicted proteins | sample Lox_Sample_42_FD_206716 | JGI IMG/M metagenome (GOLD analysis project Ga0335083, IMG submission 206716) | Soil microbial communities from Loxahatchee National Wildlife Refuge, Florida, United States - Lox_Sample_4.2 | ecosystem: Environmental > Terrestrial > Soil > Wetlands | place: USA: Florida... | reverse complement strand
GCAAACGCCCGGCGTGTTCGTGGCCTGCACGCCGAACCCCGCCGACGCCTCCGACACGGCGCCGTGTACCAACGCGATTCAGAGCGACGACGGCCCGTGCACGAACTCGGTGTGCCACCTGAGCGGCAAGGCGTGCACCACCGACACCGACTGTCAGACGACGCAGGCGAATCTCGGCAAATGCCTGCAGTTCGGCTCGTGTGCGGGCGATCCGACGCTGTCGTGCGGCATCTCCAATCCCGGTCACGACCAGCCGGGCTGCGGCGCGAACAACACCGCCGGCATGTGCGTCGCCGCGACGAGCTCGTTCTGCGTGCACGAGACGCTGTGCGACCCCGACGCTTACGCGACGCCGGCCGTCGACTTCCTCACGCTGCCCGACACCGCAGGGACGTTGAACGCCTCCATCGGCGCGCAGATGCCCGCGGGCGATACGCCGACGCGCCAGGCGCTGCTCGGCGCCGTCGCGCACGCTCGCGCGCACGCCGCCGCCAACGTCGGTCACTCGGTGGTGATCGTGCTCGCGACGGACGGCTTGCCCACGGACTGCACGGGCGGGCGCGAAGTTTCGGGCGAGAGCGACACGGCGCTGAACGACGTCGTCGGCGTCGTGACGGAGGGTTTCACACCGAAGGCTGCCACGGACGCGAGCATCCAGACGTTCGTCGTCGGCGTTTTCGCGGACTCCGAGGCGATGAGCGCGCAGACGAACCTCGACAAGATTGCCGCCGCAGGTGGCACCGACCACGCCTTCGTCGTGAGCTCGGGGGGCGACGTGCAGCAGGCCTTCCTCACCGCGCTGAACGACATCCGCGCCGCGCGTCTCTCGTGCGAGTTCCAGCTGCCGAAGCCGACGAGCGGTTCGACCCTCGACATCCATCAGGTGAACGTCGAGCTCCAGACCGCCACGATGATGACCTCGGAGCTCTACTACGTGACTCCGACCGGTTGCACCGGCGCCTCCGACGAGTGGCACTACGATCAAGAGCCGAACCCGACGAAGCTCGTCGCCTGCCCGAACACGTGCGACGCTCTCAAGATGGCGCAAAACGCGCAGGTGAGCGTGAAGCTCGGCTGCATGGCGCACATCAGGTGATCCGTTGCCCCAGCGTCGCCGCTACTTGTTCGTGTGCGTGAACCGCCGTCCCGACGGGACGCCCAAGGGGTCGTGCGCCGCGCGCGGCGCCGAGGCAATCCACGCACGGCTGAAGGACCTGTTGAAGACACGCGGGCTCGCCGGGACGGAAGTGCGCGCCTGCACGTCGAGCTGCCTCGACACCTGCTGGGCGGGGCCGACCATCGCGGTCGAGCCGGACCACTTCTTCTACGGACGCGTCGAGGAGAGCGATCTCGAGGAAATCGTCGACGGGCTCGCGCGCGGCGAGCGCGTCGAGCGGCTCGTGCTCGCGCCGAACGACTTCGAGATGCCCCGCGAGATCCGCGAACGCGAGCTCGCCGAGAAGAAGGCGAAGTCCGGCTAGACGCGCGGGCCGTCCCTCGCCGGCGAGCCCGCCTCGATTCGAGACGCGCGGGACTCGAAGCGATGTCCCGGAGCGAGACGCGCGCCGCCGAGGCCGCGAAATCGAGCCATTTTTGGCCGATGGCGTCGAGGTGCGCGGCGGTACGCATTCTGCAAAGTCCTCGTGCATGAGGCGGACCACCCCTTCCGAAGCGGAGGCATTGGCTCTCGAGGGCAAGCGACTCCACGCGCGCGGCGAGCACGAGAAAGCGCTCGAGCTCCTGCGACAATCGACGGACGCGCTGCCGGGCAGGCCGCGCGTCGAGCTCGACACCGCCGAGCTCGCGCGCCGGCTCGGACAGACCGAAGTCGCGGTGCGTCACTATCGCCGAGCGGCCACCGCGTACGCGCAGAGCGGATTCGCGCGACAAGCGCTCGCGCCGCTGCGCACCGCGCTCCACCTCGAGCACAGCCGGCTCCCCGCGTCCGCCGAGGCCGTGCTCGTCGTCGCGCGCGAGCTCGCCGAAGCTCTCGTCGCCCAGGGCTTCACGGCCGACGCCCGGCAGGTCCTCGAGCTCAGCGCCGGCGCCTTCGCGGAGCGGGGCTTGGCGGTCCCGGAGTCCTTGGCCTCGGTCGCGCCTCCGCCGAAAAGTCCGCGCCTTGACACGAGGTCACATCGAGTGACATAATTGCAAAAGCTTGGACACGCTGTCTGAATCGGTTGACGAAGCGGCGGAACGCTCACCCGCGGCGGGGGACGGGGACGTGACGGTGCTCGTCGTCGACGACGAGGCCTCGAACCTGGCCTCGCTCCAGAAGATCTTCGAGCGCGAGCAGATGCGCGTGCTCGTGGCCGACGGCGCGAAGGCGGCGCTCGACCTCCTGCGCAAGCACCGCGTCCAGGTGGTGCTCACCGATCTGATGATGCCCGGCACGAGCGGGCTCGAGCTCTTGAAAGCGGTGAAGGAGCTCGCGCCGGACGCCGAGGTGGTGATGATGACCGCGTACGGCACGGTCGAAACGGCGGTGCAGGCCATGCGCGAAGGCGCTTACGACTTCGTCGAGAAGCCGCTCAAGCGCATGACGATCGTGAAGAGCGTGCGCAAGGCCGCGGAGCGGCAGAAGCTCGTCGTCGAAAATCGCTCGCTCCGGCAAGAGCTGAAGCTCCTCACCACGCGCGAGATCGTCGGGCAGAGCGCGATGCTCCGGCGCGTGCTCGACGTCGCGACGCAAGCCGCGCCGTCGAGCGCCACCGTGCTGATTCTCGGCGAGAGCGGCACGGGCAAGGAGCTCCTCGCGCGCTACCTCCACGGCAAGAGCGCGCGCGCCCAGGGTCCGTTCGTGGCCGTCAATTGCGCGGCGATCCCCGAGAGCATCCTCGAGGCCGAGCTCTTCGGGCACGAGCGCGGCGCGTTCACCGGAGCGGTCGGCCGGCGCGAGGGTCGCTTCGCCCGCGCCCGCGGCGGCACGTTGTTTCTCGACGAAATCGGGGAGCTCAGCCCGGCGGTGCAGGTGAAGATCCTGCGCGTGCTCCAGGAGGGCGAATACGAGCCGATCGGCGGCAACACGATGCAGAGCGACGCGCGCATCATCGCGGCGACGAACCGCGATCTCGGCGCCGAAGTCGAAGCGGGGCGCTTCCGCGAGGATTTGTTCTACCGCCTGAACGTGATCGCGCTCACGGCGCCGCCCTTGCGCTCGCGTCGCGAGGACGTGCCGCTGCTCGTCGATCACTTTCTCGGCGTGTACTGCAAGAAGAACGGGCGGGCTCGGCTGAGCGTGCCGCGCGAGGTGCTCGGTCGGCTCATGGACTACGCGTGGCCCGGCAACGTGCGGGAGCTCGAGAACGTGATCGAGCGCGCCGCGGTGCTCTGCCGCGGCGACGTGCTGAAGCTCGACGACTTGCCGGACTCGGTCGCGCAGGCGACCGCGCCGCCGCCCGACGCGCTCTCGTTTCCGATCGGCACGCCGCTCGACGAGGTCGAGATGCGCATGATCCGCGAGACCCTGAAGCACACCCAGGGCGACAAGCCGCTCGCCGCGCAGCTCCTGCGTATTTCGGCGCGCACCATCTACCGGAAGCTCGGCGAAGCCGAAGGACCGCACTGACAATCTGGCACGGCGGGCGCTCGTCGCGCCGAAAGCGCCGTCAGGTTGTCCGAAAGCACGCGCTCACCGCGCGGGCGGCGCGTAAAAAGCGCTGGAGTTTCCCGGCGTTCGTGCGGTAGCTAGCAGCTGGCACGCCGTTCGCTTAGTTGGCTCGGACCATTGGCTCTCGATCCCCTTCTCCGCAAGTACTTCCCGGTGCTGGTGCTCGTGCTCCTGGCACTGAGCGCGTACTTCGAAGCGTCCGGCGCGTCGGAGCTCGTGGGGGCCGCGTTCATCGCGCCCCCGTCGAGCGCGAGCGCGGGTCGGTTGCCCGCGCGTCCCCCCATCGTGGCACGGAGCGAGCCGCGTTCGGCGGACGCCATCATCGAGCGGAACCCGTTCGATTCCGTCACGGGACCGCTCAACGCGAAGCCCGTCGAGGTGCCGAGCGCGAGCGCGAGCGAGAGCGCCGTGGCCGTCGTCAAGGATCCGCTCCACGCCGATCAGTGCGAGGGGATCACCCCGCTCATCATCACGGAGTCCGACGATCGGCTGTGGTCGGTCGCCGCGCTCCAGGGCGCCGGCGAGCCGCGGCCGCGGATGCGCCGCGTCGGCGACGACGTGGCCGGCAAGAAGGTCGAGTACATCGGCTTCAACCCGGTCGAAAATAGCCCCGCCGTCTGGCTGTCGGGGAACGGCACGCTCTGCCAGGCGCTGCTCTTCAAGACCGCGCCGCCGCCCGCCGCCTCGGCCGCCCCGAGCGCGAGCGCCGAAGCCGCGCCGCCCCCGCGCGCCGGCGCTCCCTCCGTTCCGAGCGACATCGCCTCGAAGATCCAGAAAATCAGCGACTCCGAGTTTCACGTCGATCACGCCGTCATCGACAACATCCTGGAGCACCAGGCCGACCTCATGAAGTCCGCGCGCATCGTGCCCGAGTCGAAGGACGGCAAGGTCGTCGGCATTCGCCTGTTCGGCATTCGTCCCGACACGCTGCTCGGCACGCTCGGCATCCAGAACGGTGACCGGCTCGAGAGCATCAACGGCTTCGACATGGGCAGCCCCGAGAAGGCGCTCGAGGCGTACGCCCGGCTTCGCACCGCCACCAGCCTCAACGTCAAGGTGAACCGTCGCGGTGCGCCCTTGAGCATCGATTACAAGATCCAATGAAGAAGCTCGCCGTTTCCCTGCGTTCCATGCTCGTCGTGCTCGCCTTCGGGACGGTCACGGGTCCCGTGCTCGCCCAAGACGACGAGCAGCCCGCGGCGCCCGAGCCCGCGGCGCCCGAGCCGGCGAAGCCTCCGGCGCGCCGTCCTCGGCCGCTCCAGCGCCGGGTGCGCCGCCCGCGTCCGCCGGCGCCGGCCCCCGCCGTCCCCGACGCCGCTCCGGACGCCGCGGCCGCGCCCGCAGCGACACCGCCCGCCGCCCCGCCGCCCACGGGTCCGGCGGATCGGGAGCCGCCCGGCGCCGCGCCGCCGCTGCCGAACAACATGGAGAAAATCGCGCAGGCGGCGGACGTGCCGTACAAGCCGCTCCCCGCGGGCCAGCGCGTCAAGTTCAACCTGAACGACGCGGATCTCGCCGAGCTCGTGAACCACATCTCCGGGCTCACGGGGCGGCGCTTCATCTACGGCGCGAAGGTGCGGCAGATCAAGGCGACCGTGGTGTCGCCCGAGCCCGTGACGCTCGACGAGGCGTACCAGGCGTTCCTCTCGATCCTCGAAGCGAACGGGATGACGGTCGTGCCCCACGGGCGCTTCTACAAGATCATCGACAGCGGCGGCGTGGTCACGCAGCCGACGCCGATCATCGCGCGCGGCGAGCCGATTCCGGACGCCGATCGCTACATCACGCGCCTCTACCGGCTCGAGAACGCGTCGCCCGACGACGTCACGAACGTCCTCAACAAGTTCAAGAGCAAGGACGCCGACATCACGCCCTACGCGCCGGGCCGCCTGCTCATCATCACGGACACCGCGACCCAGGTGCGGCGCCTGATCCGCATCATCGAGGAGATCGACATCGGCGGCTCCGGCCAGCACATGTGGATCGAGCCCGTGCATCACGGCACCTCGGCCGACATGGCCAAGCGCCTGAACGAGCTCTTCGAGATCGGCACGGGCGCGCCGGGCGCCGCGCCGGCCGCGCCGGGCACCGCCAAGCAGCCGTCGGGGCTTTCGCGCGTCGTCTCGGACGATCAGTCGAACGCCCTCATCGTCGTCGGGACGGACGACTCGTACCTGAAGATGCTCGAAGTGCTGAAGCGCCTCGACGTGCAGGGGACCGACAAGGGTCAGATCCACGTGCTCCCGCTGCAGCACGCCATCGCCGAAGAGCTCTCGAACACGCTCACGCAGATGCTCGCGGGCCAAGCGGCGAAGAACCCGGCCGCGGGCGGCGCGGGCAGCGCGGGCGGCATGTTCGAAGGCGACGTGCGCGTCACGCCCGACAAGAGCACGAACTCGCTCATCATCACCTCGTCGAGCCGCGACTTTGCTGCCTTCCGTCTCGTGATCGACAAGCTCGATCACGCGCGACGGCAGGTGTTCATCGAAGCCGTGATCATGGACTTGAGCGTGTCGGACACGCTCGACATGGGCGTCGCTTTCCACGGCGGTCACAGCTTCGGCGGCGGCGCGAACGACCCGTTCTTGCTCTCGGGTTTCCAGGCCGGCAAATCCCTCGCCTTCCCTCAGGATCCGAGCCTGCTCCAGGGCTTCGCGGCCGGCGTGCGCGGCCCGCAGCTGCCCGGCACGCAAGACCTGCTCGGTCCGGGCATCAGCATTCCGGCGTTCGGCGTCGTGCTCTCGGCGCTCGCCTCGAGCGGCAAATCGAACGTGCTCGCGACGCCGCACATCATCGCGACCGACAACGTCCCGGCCGAGATCAACGTCGGCGAGAACATCCCCCTGCAGACCAACGTCGGCGGCGGCAACCTCGGCGCGCTCGCGGGGCTCGGCGGCGCGGGCGCGGCGGGCGCGACCGCGGGGCTCGGTCTGCTCGGCGGCCTCGGCGGCGGCTTCGGCTTCAACGCTCCGCGCCAGGACGTCGGCAACAAGATCAAGCTCACGCCGCACATCAACGAGTCGAACCAGGTGCGCCTCGAGATCGACCAGGAGTCGAGCGCTCCCGGCGCCGCCGTCGGTCAGCTCGGCGCGATTCCGATCACCAAGCGCACGGCCAACACGACCGTCGTCGTTTCGGATCAGCAGACGGTCGTGATCGGCGGCCTGATGCGCGACGAGTACACGGTCTCGCGCGAAAAGGTGCCGATTCTCGGTGATTTGCCGGTGCTCGGCGCGCTCTTCCGCCACTCGAACACGGTGAAGCGCAAGGCGAACCTGCTGCTCGTTCTGACGCCGCACGTGATTCGCGATCAGTCCGATCTGCGGCGCATCTTCGAGCGCAAGATGGAGGAGCGTCAGGAGTTCATCGACCGCTACTTCGTGTTCTCCGACGTCGATTGGAAGCCGCCGAAGGACTGGTCGCGGACGAACGGCCTCGTCGAAGACATTCGGCAGGCCTACCTCAAGATCGACGAGGAGGAGAAGATCGAGGAGGAGAGCAAGCGCTTCGAAGAGGAGGGCGAGCGCCAGCCCACCCAGCCGATCGAGCTTCCGACGAGCGTGCGCGAGGGCAACTCGGCGGAGCTCGTGGTGAAGCCCAAGGCCGGGGCGCCCGCGAAGCCGGCGGCCCGACCCGCGCCGACCCGAGCCGCTCCGGCGCGTCGCGGCGGCCGCCGTGGCGAGCTCGACTCGCCGATCATCGTGAACCCCATCGCCCGCAGCGTGAACGTGGAGCGCGTGGAATGACGCCGCAGCGGGCCCTCGGAGACATTCTCGTGCGGCACGGCGCGCTCACGGCCGACGTGCTCGAACCGCTGTATTTGCAGCAAACGGAGAAGTCCCAGGGGCTCGTCGAGCTCGTGCTCGAGGCGAACCTCGCGAGCGAGAGCGACGTGGCGCGCGCGCTCGCGAGCGAGTGCCGGCTGCCGTTCCTCGATCGCATCAACGTGGACGCGATTCCGGCGGACCTCGCGATCCGCCTGCCCATCACGTACGCGAAGAGTCACGGGCTCCTGATCACGGCCGAGAGCGACGCGGACGTCTCCGTGCTCTGCGCCGACCCGCTCGACACCGCGGGGCTCGACGACGTGCGCGCGATGTTCAAGAAGCCCCTCGCGCTCACGGTCGCGCCGAACGAGCTCGTGGTGGACGCGATCAACCGCGTGTACGAGCGCGGCGCCACTTCGAGCGAGCTCGAGCCGACCGAAAACTCCGACGAGGACGAGGGTGAAATCGACATCCTCGACTCGGACGAAGACGCGCCGATCATCCGCTGGGTGAACGGGCTCCTGTCGCAAGCCGTCAAGGAGCGAGCGAGCGATATCCACATCGAACCGGAAGAGCGCGAAGTGCTCGTGCGCTACCGCGTGGACGGGCAGCTCTACGTCGCCAAGCGCGCGAGCCGGCAGTTCATGAGCGCCGTCATCGCGCGCGTGAAGATCATGGCCGGCTTGAACATCGCGGAAAAACGGCTGCCGCAAGACGGCCGTATTTCCCGCAAGATCGGCGGCCGCAGCATCGACGTGCGCGTCTCGACCATCCCGACGAGCCGCGACCACGAACGCGTGGTGATGCGTCTCCTGCACAAGTCGAACGTGTTGCTCGACCTCTCCGAGCTCGGCTTCGCGCCCCGCGACTTCGCGATCATGGACGAGATGATCCGGCGCCCCGACGGCATCATGCTCGTCACGGGCCCGACCGGTAGCGGCAAGACGACGACGCTCTATTCGTGTCTGAACCGCATCAACACGCCCGACATCAACATCCTCACGGCCGAGGATCCGGTCGAGTACGAGATCCTCGGCATCCATCAAGTCCACGTGCAGCCGAAGATCGGGCTCACGTTCGCGAGCGCGCTCCGCGCGTTCTTGCGTCAAGATCCGGACGTGATTCTCGTCGGCGAGATCCGCGACCGCGAGACGGCCGAGATCGCGATTCACGCGTCGATGACGGGCCACCTCGTGCTCTCCACGCTGCACACGAACGACGCGGCGTCGGCCGTCACCCGCCTCGTCGAGATGGAAATCGAGGCATTTTTGGTGCGCTCGACGCTCGCCGCGATCCTCGCGCAACGCCTCGTCCGGCGCCTGTGCAAAAACTGCAAGGAGCCGTACGAGCCGACGCCCTACGAGCTCCAGCAGCTCGGGCTCGACCCCGAGCGCACGCGCAAGCGCGACGAACGCAAGATGTCGCCGCGCTACATACCGCACGGCGTCGATTACGAGCCGGTCGGCTGGCGCGAAGCGACGCCGCCCATCTTCTATCGGCCGAAGGGCTGCGACCGCTGCGACAACAAGGGCTTCACCGGCCGCTTCGGCATTTACGAGATGCTCGTCGTCGAAGACGTCGTCGGCCGCCTCGTGCTCGAGAACGCCGACGCCCGCACCATCAAGCGCGCCGCGCAGGCGCAGGGCATGGACACCCTGCGCGACGACGGTGCGCGCAAGGTCCTCCAAGGGAGCACGACCGTCGAGGAGGTCGTCGCCGCGACTCAAGACGACGTCGTGGTGGACGATTGACCGACCTAACCGTGAGCGTGACGAGGTAACCCGTGGCGGTCTTCGAATTCCGCGGCGTCGAGGTCGGCACCGGCAAGCAGGTCAAGGGCTTCCGCGACGCGGAGAACCCGAAGACGCTGCGCGCGACGCTGCGCCGCGACGGCATTCTGCTCACGCAGGCGACGATCGAGGCCGAGCGCGTCAAGCGCGAGCAGAAGAAGTTCGACCCGTTCTCGTTTTTGAAGCGGCCGAGCGCACGCGACGTGAGCATCATGACGCGCCAGCTCGCCACGCTCGTGCGAGCCGGCGTGCCGCTCGTCGAGTCCGTGCAGGCGCTCACCGAACAGGTGGAAAACGAGCAGCTCGTCCGCATCCTCACGCAGGTGCGCGAGAGCCTGAACGCCGGCACGAGCTTCGCGAAGAGCCTCGAGCAGCACCCGCGCACGTTCGTGACGCTCTACACGAACATGATCGCGGCGGGCGAGGCCTCGGGCACGCTCGAAGCCGTGCTCGAACGCCTGGCGGACTTCATGGAAGGTCAGGCGAAGCTCCGCGGCAAGGTCGCGGGCGCGCTCGCTTACCCCGCGTTGATGTCGGTGTTCGGCATCGGGCTCGTGGGTTTTTTGATGGTCGCGGTGGTGCCCAAGGTGACCACCGTCTTCGACAGCTTGGGCCAGGCGTTGCCCTGGTACACGCGCCTGCTGATCTGGGTTTCGAACGTCGTCGGCGGCTACTGGTGGCTCATCGCGCTCAGCGCCGTCACCGCGGTGTTCGCCTTCCGGCGCTTCAAGAACAGCCCGAGCGGCAAGCTCAAGTGGGCTCAGTTTCGGCTGAAGGCGCCGCTCTTCGGCAAGCTCGAGCTCCTCGCCTGCGTCGCCCGCTTCTGCCGCACGCTCTCCACCCTGCTCGCGAGCGGCGTGCAGCTGCTCCCCGCGATGGAAATCGGGCGCAACGTGCTCGAGAACGCGCGGCTCGAAGGCGTCGTCAACGAGGCGATCCTCGCCATCCGCGGCGGCGAGAACATCGCGGAGCCGCTCAAACGGAGCCGCGCCTTCCCGCCGATGGTGACGCACATGATCGCGGTCGGCGAGCGCACCGGGCAGCTCGAAGCGATGCTCGAAAACGTGAGTCGCTCCTACGAGGCCGACGTCGAGGTGCGCGTGACGGCGCTCACGAGCATTCTCGAGCCGCTCATCATCATGATCCTCGGCGGCATGGTGGGCTTCGTGGCGTTCGCGATCCTGATGCCGCTGATTCAGATGAATCAGCTCGTGGAGTGAAGCGTGAGGCCGTCGTCGAAGGAACCGAAGATCCTCTTCCCGTGGGAAGGCCGCGGGGGTTTGGGTCGCTTCTTTCGCCTCGGTCCGCTGCGTCCGTTCGTGGTGATTTTCGGCGTGATCGGCTTCGTGGCGCTCGTCGGCGTGCGCGAGCGGCGCGCGTCCGGCATCCGGCAGACGCGCGCGACCCTGCTCGGGGCGCGGCGCATGGTGGACGCGTACCTCGCCGACCACGACGGCGGCTGCCCGCCGAACCTCGAAGCTGCCAGTATTGCCGAGCATTTGGAGGGCGTGCCGCGCGACGCCTGGGGTAGGCCTTTACGCCTCGTGTGCCCCGGGCGCTGGGAGGGGGCACGCTACGAGCTCTTGAGTGACGGACCCGACGGCGAGCCCGGAGGCCTAGACCGCGTCGAATGAAATGAGGACGAGCAATGAAACAGGTTTTTTGGATGACTGTTGATCGGAAGATGAGAACGCGCCTTCGGGTCTCACGGGAACGCGGCGTGACGCTGTTCGAGGTGCTCATCGTCGTGGCCATCCTCGCGATGATCGCGGGCGGCGTCGCGTTCTTCGCGCTGCCCCAGTTCAACAAGGCGAAGATCGACACGGCCAAGGGCGCCGC
>Ga0335083_10010787_pt1 | contig 11007 bp, 13 predicted proteins | sample Lox_Sample_42_FD_206716 | JGI IMG/M metagenome (GOLD analysis project Ga0335083, IMG submission 206716) | Soil microbial communities from Loxahatchee National Wildlife Refuge, Florida, United States - Lox_Sample_4.2 | ecosystem: Environmental > Terrestrial > Soil > Wetlands | place: USA... | reverse complement strand
CCTCATCGCCATCCATTCGCACGGCCACGACCCCGGCATGGAAATCATCCAGAAAGTCTGGCCGGACGATCATCCGTTCATCCACGACCGCCATCAAATCCTGAAGGCGGCCAAGCATGAGCTTGGACCCGCCGGCCGCGATCTCAACTTCAACGCTTATGCCGATAACAGGTCGCTGTTCCGCTACGTGATGCACACGTTGCCGTCGGAAATCTCGGAATCTATCGGCACCTCGACACTGTTTGCGGCATGGAACGCTGCGATCTACGTGGCACAGGTGGAAGATGACCGGCTCGGCAGCGCCGTTGCCGACGGGCGCTATATCGACGCCACGCGCGCAGTGCTGCGCGAACGCGGCGGGCTGTGGTTCTTCGATGAATCCTACGTGATCTCACGCCGGCGCGCGTAGAGCCTCCTCCTCCGGAGCGAGGAAGATGAACGTGGAATGGTGAGGGCATGATAACCGCACTCCCAGTTCCAGATCAGGCCGCCGCCGATCCGGTGGCCGGTATCGCGGCGTTGATGGCCGGATTTTCGATTGAGGCGACGCGGCCTTCTGACGCCGACATCGCCGCGCTCTCGGTACTTAAGCGCGGCACATCCATCTACCTCAGCGCGGTGCCTAACCGGCCGGCCGCGGAAGCGATCGCCGCCGCTGTGCGGGTGCGCGCCGCCGGCTTTGAGCCAGTGCCGCACGTGGCAGTACGCAATTTCGCCAATGCCGAGGTGCTAGACGATTTCCTGGCGCGGCTCAATGGCGAGGCTGCGGTGAAATCGGTACTCGTCATCGCCGGCGACCGCGCGGAGCACGGACCGTTCCGACGGGCACTTGACGCCATAGATTCAGGCGTGCTGCAGGGGCGCGGAATCCGCACCATCGGTATCGCCGGCTACCCGGACGGCCATCCGCGCATTGGCGCCGACGAACTCGACCGCTCGATGGCAGAAAAAATCGCGGCGGCCGAAGCGGTCGGGTTGACGGTCGAGATCGTCACTCAGTTCTGCTTTGATGCAGGCGCGATCCAAAACTTTGTCGCCCGCTTGCGCGCTTTCGGCTTCGAACATCGGCTGCGCATCGGGCTTGCCGGACCGACCAGTCTTACGTCGCTGATGCGTTACGCAAGTCGCTGCGGCGTGCGCGCCTCCGCGCAAGGTCTCGCGCGGCGCGCCGGTCTGATGAGGCAAATGTTCGCCATGAACACTCCCGACGATCTGGTGCGCGCGCTTGCCCAAGCAGCGCCCGTTAATGTGGTGCCGCATTTCTTTTCATTCGGCGGCATCGCCGCGACCAGCCGCTGGGCCCGCGCCGTCGCCGACGGTCTAATCACCCTCGAGGCCGGCGGCGGATTCCGTGTTGAGCCGCCAAATCCGTCCGGGTCGAATTAGTCAGGCTCCAATCCACCCGATCCCGATGTTCTACGGTGGATCGGCTGACGGCTGCGCCGACTACCCGGCACTGCCGAACCGAGGACTCGCGATTCCGTGATCGGCCAAAAGCCGAGGCCGGCCACCAACGTCCGAGGCTGTTTCACTGAATAATAGCATTTTTTCAACAGCTTGGGTGGAAAGCGTCGTGTTGTGACCCCGGTCACTTCGGCGCGGAACCCAACGACATACTTTGGTGTTGGGCGGTAGCTGACGAGGGAGCACCCCGATGATCACGGCGCTGAAGTACTTGGGTCTGGTAACCGAGCAGCTGTTCGAGTGGCAGATGCGCCGTGCGGCGATCAGGATCAGCGCGCGCCAACATCTGTTCCCTCATCATGGTAGCTGAAGCGCAGCCCCTTCAGGCCGCCAGCTGATCGGATAAACTCTGCAGATCTTTTACTGCCAAATCGACCGGTACGTTTGGAGCAGATTCGCCGCGTCCCCGCCCTGCTTCGTGCGGACGCGCAATGTGCGCAGTGCAAAAGCCGAGCGCCGCAGTAGCGGCAAGATCCGAGCTATGCGCGGCGACCATCATGCACTCCTGCGGAGCAAGATCGAAAGCCTCCGCGGCAGCGAGATAGACGCGCGGCTTCGGCTTGTAGTCGCCGGCAAACTCGGCGCCCAAAATCGCATCCCACGGGAAATCATTGCGCCGCGCCAAATCGACCATCAGCGAGATATTGCCGTTCGACAATGGCGCCAGAAGATAACGGTGCTTAAGACGGGCAAGTCCTGACGGCACATCGGGCCAGGCATCGAGCCGGTGCCATGCCATGTTAAGGCGGCGACGATCCTCCTCGCCGAGCCCGCCGGCACCAAAGCGCGGCAGGATACGATCCAGATTGCGCCGATGCAGGACGTCGAGCTTGCAGAACGGCAGCCGCCCGCTCCGTACCTCTTCCATGGCCCCCTGGTATTCGCCGCGCCAGGCGTCGGCGAAGGCAAACCAATCGGCCGCGTAGCCTAGCGGCGCCAGTATCGCCTCACTCTCTCGTGCGATGCTCGTGCGCCAGTCGACCAGCGTGCCGAAAACATCGAACAACAGGGCTTTCACCGCAGGCAGCATTCGCTACACTTAGCGCAATGGCGCGACCCGCAATAGCGCGGGCGGGAAACGTTTGAGGCGGCTGGATGTCGGAACTAGAACGGTGGGAGACGCGGTTTCGCTCTCCTGACTATGTTTTCGGCACGGCGCCGAATGCGTTTCTCAAAGCACAGGCGCATCGTCTGCACCCCGGCCAAACCGCGCTTTCGGTGGCCGACGGCGAAGGCCGCAACGGCGTCTGGCTTGCTGAACAGGGCCTCGACGTACTCGCAGTTGATTTTTCTCCGGCCGCACTCGCCAAAGCACAAGCGCTGGCGCAAAAACGCGGGGTCAAGCTACGGACCGAAATCGCCGACTTGACCAACTGGCGGTGGCCCGAAGCCGCCTTCGACGTGATTGCCGCCATTTTCATGCAGATCGTCTTTCCCGCAGAGCGAGCCGCGCTTTTCACCAATCTCAAGCGCGCGCTTAAGCCCGGCGGGCTTCTGCTCATGCAGGGCTATCGCGTGGAGCAGCTTACTTATCGTACCGGGGGGCCGCCGGAGCCGGAGCGTCTGTACACACGTGCCTTGCTGGAGGAAGCCTTTGGCGACATGGCTGAGCTTGAAATCCGCGAGCACGACAGCGCGATCAATGAGGGCACCGGGCATGTCGGCATGTCGGCGCTAATCGACCTCATCGCCAAGAAATGAAATCAACAAGAAATGAAATCAACCAAAGCAGGACTATATGCCCAAAAAGCCGTCAAAACAGTCGCGCAAGCAGCCCTCGCCTCGCCTGCCCGCCGTCGCAATGGACGGTCTCAAATCCGAGCAACAGGCGATCGTGGATGCGATCAATAACGGCCCGCGTGGCCGCTTTATGAATGCGGGTCCGTTCGCGGTCTTTTTGCATGCACCCACCTATGGCATGTTGGCGCAACAGCTCGGCGGGCATCTGCGTTTTAACACCAGTGTGCCGCCGCGGCTCTCAGAGTTCGCGATCCTCTGCACCGGGCGATACTGGAAAGCGCAGTTTGAATGGCATGCGCATGCCAAGATCGCCGCCAAGCAGGGCGTGAAGGAAACCACGATCCGCGACTTGCATGCCGGCCGCGCGCCCAAATCGGCCCCGCGCGACGAAATGGCGATCTACGCCTTCGTGAAGGAGCTCTATGCGACAAGGCGCGTGAGCAACGCCACCTACGCGCGGGTGCAGAAGTTGCTCGGCGATGCCGGCGTAGTCGAACTGGTCGGCATCCTCGGTTATTATGTTCTGATATCGATGACGCTCAACGTCTTTCGCATGCCGCTGCCGGACGACACGCCGCTGCCGTTCCCCGAACCGGCGAGCAAATAAATTTCAGGCGACGCGGCCGGCGGCCTTCTGCGAAACGTGCATCGCCTCTCTGGGCGTTGCCCCGCGCGGCTTGTTTACGCGCTGGCGCAGAAGCTCGAGGAAGCGCTGCTTCGGCATCGGCGGCGCGATCAGCGGTCCCTGCCCGAAATCGCACCCCATCACCATCAAAGTCTGCAGGTCGGCTGAGCTCTCGACGCCCTCCGCCACTGCAGCGCTGCCAAAGCGGTGCGCCAGGTCGATGGCGGTCTGGCAGATGGCCGCATTTGCCGCATCGGTAGCGCAGCCGGTCACGAACGACTCGTCGATCTTGAGCTCTGCAAACGGCAGCGCCCGCAGGCTTGAAAACGATGAATAGCCGGCGCCGAACTCGTCGAGCGCGATGGTGATGCCGCTCACCCGCAGTTGCGTAGCGATCTCATCGGCGAGCGCGGCATCGCGAACGATCCGGTCCTCGGTCACTTCGAGGATCAATCCGGGCCAACGTTCGGATTTCGGCCGATATTCGGTGACCAGCCGCGGGATCGGCAGCTTGAACAGAACGTTGACCGGAACATTGACGGCCAGATGAAGATTAAAACCGGCCTCCTCGAACATGGTCCAATCGAGGAGCGTTGCCAGCAGCGCCTGCTGCGCGAGCTCGGCAACGCTATTCTCGTCAACTTCAGGAAGGAAGTTGCCCGGCTGCAAGACGCCAAACTCTGGGTGGCGAATCCGCGCCAACGCTTCGGCGCCGGCAAGGCATTTGCGCTTGAGATCGATCTTGGGCTGATACCAGATCTCAAACCAATTGTTGCGCAATGCTTCCGCAATCGCGATGCGCGGCCGTGCCGCCGCGTCCATGGAATCGGGTTGCGAACCCCGCTCGTCGCCGGCGAGGTTCGTGATTGGTCCCGACCAGTTGTGGACATCCTTATGATGGGAATCGTTCATGCGCGCAGACTGGCGTGCGGTTTCATCGCGCAGGTATACGTCAACGAGTATTAACCAAAGGTAAGGCGCTTAGATATCAAGCGATCCATTCGGGCGCTTAAACGCCAACCCATGATGTCTGCGATAGGTTTGCCGCGATCGGCGGGGGCGCCGGCTCAGTGCTTGTCCATCTGCATCATGCCGCCGTGGCCGCTGTCCATCTGCATCATGCCACCATGGCCGCTGTCCATCATCATGGTGCCGCCAGCGCCGGCGGCAACGCCGGGCGCGGGCGCTCCGATGGCCGCGATCGGAAGTTCGACCTCGACAGTGCCGGCTTTCTCAAACTTGAGCGTCAGCTCGACCATCTTGCCTGGTTCCAGCGGATGTTTGAGGTGGACGAGCATCACATGCAAGCCCGCGGGCTTGAGCGCAACCGTTCCGCCCGGAGGAATTTCGAGGCCGCCCTCCACCGGCCGCATTTTCATAATGCCGCCTTCAAGGCTCATGGTGTGGATCTGGCATTCCGCAGCAGCGTCGCTCGAAACGCACGTCAAACGGTCCGGCGTCGTGCCTTCATTGGTAACGGTCATGTAGCCCGCTGCCGAGCTTGCGCCTTTCGGCGTCGCGCGCGCCCAGGGTTGAGCAATGCGGATCGCGCCAACATTGTAGTCGGTTGCGTAACCGGTTGCCGTCATCAGTTGCGCCGCCGCCAACGCGCAGACGCCGGCAAGACTGCCGCGGATATATTTCCGAGCCAGATATGACATAAGCTGCTCCCGTGTCGCGACCCTTCCGCGCCATCACTTAGAGACTTTAAGCCGGATAGCAATCGGCTGGAATGTGGCAAAGACGGCAAAAATGCACGGCGCGACAAGGCGTTGAACTCGGCGGTAACCTTCGCTATACGGGCAGCAACGACCGGAGGGGCCCGCAGCAATCGGGCTGGGAAAGCCTGATGTCTGCCACTTTCGATAAAGTCGCTGATATCATTGCGGAAACTTGCGACATTCCGCGTGAAAATATCAAGCCGGAAAGCCACGCCATCAACGACCTCGAAATCGACAGCCTCGATTTCCTCGATATCGCCTTTGCCATCGATAAGACGTTCGGCATCAAGCTTCCGCTTGAGCAGTGGACTCAGGAGGTCAATGACGGCAAGGCGACCACGGACCAGTACTTTGTGCTCAATAATTTGAGCGGGGAAATCGACAAACTGATCGCGGCGAAAGGCGCCTGAGGCGCCGCGTATGCGTTTCGAATACTTTCAAATGATCGACCGTGTGGTGGCGCTCGACATTGCCGGGCGCTCGGCTCGAGCCATTTGCACGGTGCCAAAAACGTCCACGGTCTTCGAAGGCCACTTCCCGAGTTATCCGCTGATGCCGGGTGCGCTGCTGCTTGAATGCATGGCGCAGACCACCGGCTGGCTGCTGATTGCGATGAACAATTTTAACGCCATGCCGTTCATGGCCGGCGTCAAAGATGCGAAGTTCCGCACTGCCGTATTTCCGGGCGACGAACTCGAAATCGAAGGCACCGTCGTGCACGAAGGCTCGGGCTACGCGGTCGGTGAAGGCAAGGGCCGGCGAAACGGAAAGGTCGTCTGCGAGGCGCGGATCATCTACACCATCATGCCGTTTCCGAGCCCGGAGTTCCGTACTGCGCTGTTCGAATGGGCGGAGCGCATCGAGGTACCGATCAAGGAACTCACGAAGTGAGCGGACGCCGCGAGGTGTGGATCACCGGCGTCGGTTTGCTCACATGCCTTGGCGAGGGGCTCGAGGCGACATGGCAACACCTCGAGCGTGGCGATCCGCCACCTTATGACGACAAGACCTTTGCACCTTATATTGTGCACCCGCTCGCGCCCGTGAATTTCGACAAGCAGATACCCAAGAAGAGCGACCAGCGGCAAATGGAGCTGTGGCAGCGCATCGGCGTTTACGCCGCAGGACTTGCGCTGAGCGATGCCGGGATCGCCGGCAAGCCCGAACTGCTCGACACCACCGACATGATTGTTGCAGCCGGTGGCGGCGAGCGCGACATCGCCGCCGACTCGGCGATCCTCACCGGCATGCGCAAGGTCACGGAGCGTGGCGCGTACCTCAACGAGCGGCTGATGAGCGATCTGCGTCCGACCCTGTTCCTGGCCCAGCTGCCAAACCTCCTCGCCGGCAACATCTCAATCGTTCATGGGGTCGTCGGCTCCTCGCGCACGTTTTTGGGCGAGGAAGCGGCCGGCGTCGATGCGGTTCGCATCGCGCACGCGCGCATCGCCTCCGGACAGAGCGAGTTGACGCTGGTGGGTGGCGCGTATAACGCCGCGCGCTGGGACATCCTCCTCATCTTCGAGCAGGCGGGAACTGCGCTGAAGGACAAATTCGCGCCGGTCTGGGATCGCGGGCCGCGTGGCGGGGTTGCGGTCGGCAACATGGGGGCGTTCCTGGTGCTGGAAAGCCGCGAGCACGCAGAAGCGCGCGGCGCCCATCCGCGGGCCCGGATTTCAGCGATCCACTCGGACCGGTCGCGACGGCAAGCCGGTGACATCGAGGCGACGCTTCGCTGCCAGTGGGACGCGATCGTCCCGCTGGTTGACCGCGCCCATGCCGGAATTATCTCGGGCGCGGCTGGGCTTGAACCGTCGACATCGGCCGAGCGGGATGTGCTTAAAGACATAGGCCTTCCCGTTCGCAATACCGGGACGTATATCGGTCATGGGCTCGAAGCCCAATTTGAGGCCAATTTGGGGATAGCCTGCGCGGTGCTCGAACATGGCAAGCTGTTCGCGCCGACAGGCACGGGAGACAACGGATCAAGCCCGCCCGACATTTCTCAGGTGATAGTCACATCCATTGGCAACTGGCGCGGCGAAGGTCTGGCGCTGGTTGAACGGGCCGGTTGAGGGAGCACATTATGGCCACGCCAAGCCGCGACAAGCTCGGGCGTCCGATCGTTGCCGTCACCGGCATCGGCGTGGTCACCTCGCTCGGCGTCGGCAAGTCGGAAAATTGGGCGAAATTGGCTGGGGGCGTGTCCGGCATAAAAAGAATTTCGCGCTTTCCGACCGAGGCGCTGCGCACCACTATCGCCGGCGCTGTCAATGACGTCTATCGGGACTCGATGCCGCCGGCGGAACTGTCCGAGCGCGTCGCCATGCTCGTCGCCGAAGAGGCGATCGCCGAAGCCGGCATTGGCAGCAAGGGCCGCTTTCCCGGGCCGCTTTATCTTGCGCCGCCGCCGCTCGAAATCGAATGGCGTGACCGGATCGAGATGGCGGAGTTGGCGGCTTCCAACGCCGACACCGGCTATCCCGACCTCATGCGCGTTGCCAACGACTTTGCCGCCAGGAACGGCGCGTTCAAATTCGGCATCATCGGCGAACATCTCGCCGAGCATTTCGGCACCGAGGGCTCGCCGGTTTCACTCAACACCGCCTGCGCTTCCGGCGCCAGCGCCATCCAGCTCGGCATGGAAGCGATACGGCGCGGCGAGTGCGAAGCAGCGCTCGCGATCGGCGCTGACGCCTCTTTGACGCCGGAATCGCTGGTGCGGTTCTCGCTGCTGTCTGCGCTTTCGACGCAAAACGATCCGCCGGAGCGGGCCTCAAAGCCGTTCTCCAAGAACCGCGACGGCTTTGTGCTGGCGGAGGGTGCTGCGGCTTTGGTGCTCGAAAATTACGATCACGCCCGCGCCCGCGGCGCGCGCATACTCGGCATCCTTGAAGGCGTCGGCGAAAAGTCCGACTCGTTCCATCGCACCCGCTCGAGCCCGGACGGCAAGCCGATCATCGCCTGTATGCGCAATGCACTCGCCGATGCCGGCGTCGCACCGGAGGACATCGACTACATCAACGCGCATGGCACCTCGACGCCAGAGAACGACAAGATGGAACATCTTGGTGTCTCCACGGTGTTCGGCGAGCGCATCCGCGGCATTCCGATCTCGTCCAACAAGTCGATGATCGGTCATACGCTGACCGCCGCCGGCGTGGTCGAAGCGGCATTCACCTTCCTGACGCTGCACAACCAGCGCCTGCCGCCGACCATCAATCACCAAATCCCGGACCCGGCGATCGCGCTCGATGTCGTGCCGAATGTGGCGCGCGATGCGAAGGTCAATCGCGCCATTTCCAACTCGTTCGGCTTTGGCGGACAGAATGTCTGCCTTGTCATGGCGCTGGAGCCAGCGTGAGCCTCGCTACCGGAACTGCCCAAGGCGACCAGCATAGCGGTCCTGGCCTTTCCGCCGCGAGGTTCATGCGGGCACTTGTGCTGGTCGGTGACCGCAAGCTTGAGCTTCGCGACGTCGTTGCGCCGCCGCCACCAGCACCGGGCGAAGTGCAAATCGCCATCAAGGCGATCGGCCTTAATCACATCGACGTCTGGGGCTGGCGCGGCATGGCCTTCGCCAAGCGCAAGCTGCCACTGGTCGTTGGCGCCGAGGCTGCGGGCGAAATCCGCGCCGTCGGTGCCGGCGTGACCGATTTCAAAGTCGGCGATCACGTCGTCGCCTATGGCGGGCTGACTTGCGGACAATGCAAAGCCTGTCGCGAAGGCCGCGATAATCTGTGCGAAAACGTCGCCGGCATCATGGGCTTTCACGTTGATGGCTTCGCTCGCGACCTAGTCAACATGCCCGCGCGGCTCGTGATCCCGGTTCCAGCGGGAGTGAGCTTTCGCGATGCCGCCTGCGCCCCGATCGCTTTCGCAACCGTCCAACATATGCTGTTCGACAATGCCAAGCTCGAACCGGGCGAGACGATCTTGGTGCAAGCCGGCGGCTCAGGCATCGGCACGACCGCCATCAAAATGGCGAAGGCCATCGGCTGCACGGTCATCACCACGGTCGGCGACGATGACAAGGCGGCCAAGGCCAAGACGCTCGGCGCCGACCACGTCATCAATTATAAAACCGATCGCTTCGAAGGCGTCGTGCGCAAACTCACCGGAAAGAAAGGCGTCGACGTCGCCTTCGAACACGTCGGCCCCGATACTTTCAACGGCTCGCTGCTCTGCCTCAAGCGCGGCGGCCGGCTCGTCACTTGCGGATCGACTTCCGGCCAGACGACCACGATCAACCTGTTCCAGCTGTTCCAGCAGCAATATCGCATCTTCGGCTCGTTCGGCGCCTCGATGCGTAACGTCCGCGAGAGCCTGACCAAGATGGCCGGCGGCTTGCTGCCTGTGATCGACACCGAAGTCACGTTGGCCGACTTCGAGCGCGGCCTTTCGCGGCTCGAAAGCCGGCAGGTTTTCGGCAAGATCATCGTCACGTTCTAATATACGACCCGATGGCGAAGCCGCGTTCCAGGATTATCGATGGGACCATCGGCGCGATCACGGTCGGGCTTTTGGGCGCGATCAAACGCATGGATCGCAGGCGCACGGCAAACGTCGCCGGTGCGCTGATGCGCACGATCGGCCCGCTGCTGCCGGAAAATCGCATTGGGCGGGACAATCTGCGCGCCGCCTTTCCCGATAAATCCGACGTTGAGATCGACAAAATCCTTGCCGGCGTCTGGGACAATCTCGGACGCATTGCGGTTGAATTCGCGCACCTGGATGAGTTCTGCATCGAAGGCGCAAGCCGGCAGACACCCGACGTCATCACACACGCTCCGGAAGCGGCGGAGCGCTACCGGCACATGCTTGAGGGCGGCAAGCCAATGCTTGGCTTTGGCGCCCATCTTGCCAATTGGGAATTGCCGGCAGTAGTCGCCAAAGCGCTGGTGCCGCACTCGGCGGTGCTTTACCGGCGGCCGAACATCCGTCCGATCAGTGACGTTATCGTTAAACTAAGAGCGCCGCTGATGGGTGAACTCGTCGCCACCGGCATCGACGCTCCGGTGAAGCTGGCGCGACTCCTGGAGTCTGGCACGCATGTCGGGATGCTGGTCGACCAGCACTTCAGCAAAGGCGTCGACGTGATCTTTTTCGGCCGCCGCTGCCGCGCCAATCCGCTGATTGCGATGATCGCGCGGCAGACCGAATGTCCGATTTACGGCCTGCACGTCGTGCGCAAACCCGACGGCAACAGCTTCTCGGTCGAGATCACCGATCCGATCGATCCGGTACGCGATGCCGACGGCCGCGTCGAGATCAAGGGCACCATGCAGACGATTACATCTGTGGTCGAAGGCTGGATCCGCGAGCATCCCGAACAATGGCTCTGGCTGCATCGCCGGTGGCGATGAGCGAACTCAGATAGCGACCAAGGGTGTCGTCCTTGAACGCGGTGGACGGCAGGTCGGTCTCGAAGCCACGCTTGATTTCGTCGAAAGGACC
>Ga0335083_10010786_pt1 | contig 11007 bp, 9 predicted proteins | sample Lox_Sample_42_FD_206716 | JGI IMG/M metagenome (GOLD analysis project Ga0335083, IMG submission 206716) | Soil microbial communities from Loxahatchee National Wildlife Refuge, Florida, United States - Lox_Sample_4.2 | ecosystem: Environmental > Terrestrial > Soil > Wetlands | place: USA: Florida... | reverse complement strand
AAACTCGGGACGTTGCGATAGTGTTCCGCGAAACGGCGAATGTTGTCGCGGCCTTCCCAGCGGTCGGGATCCTCGAAGACTTCCTCGATGACGACGGCATCGGGAATGAAACAGGCGACGAGGGCATTGACGTCTCCGGTATCGAGGGCCCACGCATAATCTGCGATCAAGTCGTTGATGGCGATGCGATCGGCCAGCGTCAAAGGTTTCGCTTTGGGCATGTCGGGTGGGTCCGCCTCAGGATTGTGATGATTGCGCGCGCTCCCTTTGGAGCGGCCACATCTTAAAGAATTCCGCGAAAAAAATCAGGAATGGAAATGTGACGGCCAGCAGCGCCGAGGCCAGCCAAATCTCGAAATCGTAGCTGGGTGGCCCGGGTTTGACGGCGCCGCTCACCATCGGAGCAGCCGCTCCATACGCCAGCGCGAGGCCCGTGCCGATCACGGCCGACGCGAGCGTGTTGAGGACGCCCTTCAAAGGCTGCGACAGCCTGCCGAACATCCATCCCTGCATCATGTTCAGCGTGATGATCGTGCCGAAGATGAATGGTATCGGCACGCGGACCATGAAAGACACGACATCCATCCTGGCCACGTCCACTCCCACGTAGAAGGCGAGTCCGCCGATTGCCAGCATCACGGCCGTCCAGACGATGCCAAGCAGCGGCTGCCGCATCAAAGCCTTGGATGCCGTGAACGGCCAGAGATCGAAATTCAGCGAAAGGAACATCACCGAAATCGCCGTCACGTAGAAGACGAGCGCGTTCCAGGCGTTGAACAACCCGTGCGGATCGAGCGCCGGCACGTACACAGGAGCGCCGTGCATGAAGCGATAGTCGAAGAACAGCCGGAAGAGCAGATAGTTGATGATGTAACTGGTCACGAGCATCACCAGCCCGGCCGCGACCGGATTCTTGATCAGCCTGGTGAAGGGCCAGCCGCCCCACATGATCGCCAGCCAGAACGTGACGACCACAGACGTGATGATGCACATCGCCAGCATCGGCGGGGGCGGGTTGACTCTGCCGCCGACCGTCGAGAAATGCGCGATCGCCACGATGGCGCCGACGGCCAGAGCCGTGAACGTCAGCAAGATACCCTTGGCAGGCTGCCGGCGCGCTGCCGCGAAGGGCGGATGTTGGCCGCCCCACGTGACCGAGATGACGATCTGCATGGGGATGAAGCAGATGGTCAGGAACGCCACCCAGTTTGCAAACACCGGAAACTTGAAGAGCGCGATGAAGGCGAGTGAAAGGGCCATCACGAGCAGCGAGGAAACGATTCCGAGGGCCGGTTGTTTCACTTCAGCCTCCTTGTGGAGTGAGTGGAGAGCACGGGGCCGCGTCAATAGCCGACGGTGAAGCGCTGGCGATGATGCTTCGGGTGCTCCATTTCGTCGAGCATCGCCACCGCATAGTCCTGCAGCGAAATGTGACTCTTGCCGGAAGCGTCGTAGAGGATGTGATCGGTGCCGAGACGAAACTGATTCGTGCGCCGGCCGGGCACAATCATCACCGAGGGCGACAGGAAGATCCAATCGAGGCCGGGCTCCTTCTTGAGCAGGTAGTACAGCTCGCGCGTGCCGCGTATGCCGGGCTTGAACGGCTCGAAAGCCGCCGGAAAATCCGGGGAGTCGAGCAGTTCGATGCCGGCGGGTGTCTTGAGGCTGGCCGCGCCGCCGACCGCGAGGAATCGTCTCACTCCGGCTTTCTTGGCGGCGGCGATGATCGCTTTATGTCCCCGGACATGGCGCTGAAAAACCTCCGGGCCGGGCACGCCACGCGCCGGATTGAAGGAGCTGATCAAGACGTCGTGGCCTCGGAGGACGCGCGCCAACTCGTCGCGGTGCAGCACGTCGATTTTGAGCGCGCGGAGATTCGGATGCGCGGCGAGGCGGCCGGGGCGCCGCTCGATCGCGGTTACCTGGTGGCCGCGGCGCAGCGCCTCCGCGAGAATCTTCGAGCCGACGAATCCAGTGGCCCCGATCAGGGCAACCTTCATTCTGGCCTCCGTGTGGGAAAACTCCGCGATCGCGCGCCGGATCGTGGTTGACTTGCGATGAGATCGGCGGGATTGTACCACCTTCGCATTTCATTGCACGGACGGAGATGGCCATGACCACGGATCCATTCGGCGACGCACACTCACTGCTGACCCAGCCGAAGCTCGAATTTGCTTTCGAAGTGCGCCTGCGATTCACGCGCGTGCAGAACATCCCGGAAATGCCGAGCGGCGCGGGGCGCGGAGCGGTGTACCTGGACAGCGGGGAATTCGAGGGCCCGCGGCTGCGCGGCAAGGCGGTGCCGAACAGCGGCGGAGACTATTCACTGTTCCGGCCGGACGACGTACTTTCCTTCGACGCGCGGTACATGCTGCAGGAGGAGGACGGCACGCTCATCATGCTCTACAACAAGGGATATCTCTGGGGGCGCAAGCCGGACACCATGAAGCGGTTGCGCGACATGGCGTTCGCCGGAGGCCCGACCGTCGATCCGTCGGAATATTATCTGCGGGCGTGTCCCACTTTCGAGGTCGAAAAGGGCAAGCACGACTGGCTGATGCGGTACGTGTTCATCGGCATCGGCGAGCGGAAAGCGGACGGGAATCTGATCCGCTACTACGCGCTCGTCTGAGGCCGTGCACAAGCGCGAAAGCCCCGGCCGCGAGCGTCCGGACGGCAGCCGGGAGTATGGTACGCTTTCCTTAGGCGGAGCGTTTCGCGCAGGCAGGGCGGCGCCGAAGCGCTTCTGGCGGCAGCCTTCCGCCGCAACTTTGAGGAGCCCCACGGAGAAGTACCTATGAATACGCGCGCAGCCGATGTGGCGGAATCGGTCCGAACGGACGCCTACTACTGCGAGGTCCCTCATGAGCCGTGCGCGGTAGTGATGTTCGGGGCGTCGGGCGACCTCGCGAAGCGAAAGCTCCTGCCCGCGCTATACGACCTCGCGGTTCACGCTTGCCTGGCTCCGCGCTTCCGGTTGCTAGGATTCGCGCGGACGGAGATGACGGACGATCAGTTCCGATCGAACACCGGCGATGCGCTGGCCAAGAAGGACGGCCCGGGCGCGGACGCCGCCAAGCGACAGGAGTTCTTGAAGCAGCTCCACTATTTTTCCGGGAATTACGACGATCCGGCATCGTATCAGCAGCTCGCGCAGCGGCTGGATGAGCTCGACCGTGAAGGCCACCTGGCGGGCAACCGGCTGTTCTATCTGGCGACGCCGCCGGAGGTCTATCCGCACGTCATCGAGCAACTGGGCCGCGCCGGTCTGGCGAAGCCGAAGAGCAACGGCTCCTGGACGCGCGTGATCATCGAGAAGCCGTTCGGGCGCGATGGTGCGTCGGCGCGGGAACTGAACGCGACGGTGCTGAAGGTCTTCGACGAGTCGCAGGTCTATCGAATCGATCACTATCTCGGCAAGGAGACCGTGCAGAACCTGCTGGTTTTTCGTTTCGGCAACGGCATCTTCGAGCCGCTGTGGAGCCGGAACTACATCGACCACGTGCAAATCACGGCGGCGGAAGCGCTGGGGGTGGAGCGCCGCGCGGCGTTCTACGAAACGGCGGGCGCGCTGCGGGACATGATTCAGAGTCACGTGTTGCAGCTGATGTCGCTGGTGGCGATGGAGGCGCCGGCGAATTTCGACGCGACTTCCGTGCGCAACGAGAAGATCAAGATTCTTCAATCGATTCGTCCGCTGGACCCGGAGGCCGTATGGAAGTCGGTGGTGCGGGGCCAGTACGGAGCCGGAAGCGCGATGGGGGGAGCGGTTCCCGCGTACCGGCAGGAACCGGGTGTGAATCCGAGTTCGGCGACGGAGACGTTCGTTGCTCTCAAGCTGATGGTGGACAACTGGAGATGGAGCGGAGTGCCTTTCTATTTGCGCTCGGGCAAGCGCATGCCGCGGCCGGCGACCGAAATCGCCATCCGGTTCAAGCAGGCGCCGCACATGGTTTTTCAGGGCAGCAGCATCGAACCAAATTCTCTGGTCCTGAACATCCAGCCCGACGAAGGAATTTCGCTGTCCTTTGGCGCGAAAGCGCCGGGATCCCAGATGCAGATTCGCCCGGTGACGATGGACTTCCTCTACCGGCAGGCGTTCGGCGCCGGTTCGCGCGAGGCGTACGCGACGCTGATCAATGACTGCATCCGCGGAGACGCGACGCTGTTCGACCGCGCGGACAGCGTGGAAGCGGCGTGGGGACTCGTCGATCCGATTCTGAAGGCCTGGCGGGACGCCGCGGCTCCACCGTTTCCCAACTATCCCGCGGGAAGCAACGGGCCGCGCGCGGCGGACGAGCTGTTGACGTCCGAAGGCCGGCGCTGGCGCTCGCTCTAGCGCGAGAGCCGATTCAGAGAATTCCCCGGACGAAATTACATTCCGAATCTGCGAGACGACATGATCCTTGCGGGAGACATCGGCGGGACCAAGACGAATCTCGGACTGTTCGACGTGCAGAACAGCCAACTGGTCCGAGTGTCGCAGAAGCGCTACTTGAGCCGCGATCACAAAGGGCTCGAGGAAATCGTGGCCGATTTTTCAGCGAGCAACGGAGCGAAAGTCGCCGCCGCCGGATTTGGCATCGCGGGACCTGTGGTCGACGGCCGGGTGAAGACGGGGAATCTGCCCTGGATCGTGGACGGCGCGACGATCGCGAAGCAACTCGGACTCGATCGAGTGCGCTTGCTGAACGATCTGGAGGCGACGGCGCACGGAATCAGCGCTCTCGGCCCCGGGGATTTGGAGACGCTTCATGCGGGCGTTTCCGCATCTCAGGCGCCTCGGGTCGTAATCGCCGCGGGGACCGGCTTGGGCGAGGCCATTCTTTTTTGGGACGGCAAGCGGCACTTTCCGACCGCTACGGAAGGCGGGCACGCGGACTTTGCGCCGCATACGGATCAGCAGGCCGACCTTTGGAAATTCATCAAAGCGCGCGGGGAGTTTGTGAGCGCCGAATTGATCCTCTCTGGCAGGGGCTTCCGGACCCTGCACGAGTTTCTGAGCCCGGCGACCCGGCATCCTTCTTTCGATGATCCTTCCGTGGATGCCGCCGCAGACATCACACGCAAGGCGCTGGCGAATGAATGCCCGGTATGCGTGGATGCGGTTCATCTGTGGGTCGAGATCTACGGCTCCGAAGCAGGCAACCTGGCGGTGCGAACTGTGGCGCGGGGCGGCATTTACGTCGCGGGCGGCATTGCCGTGAAGATCCTGCCGATGCTACGCGATGGGCGATTCGTCGCGGCCGTTCAGCACAAGGAGAAAATGACGGACTTTCTGGCGCAGGTTCCCGTGCAAGTCGTGCTGGACGAGGAGTGTCCTCTGAAGGGCGCAGCGAACGCGGCTTGGAAGGGAGATTAGGCGCAGCCGCGATTTCGTTGGCGTGATCTCTCGAACAGTCTTCCATCCATTTAGGTTTTCGGCGTAGTCCTAGTCCTCAGTTCCGGTACCGACCAAAACTGTCGCGGTACGCCTTTTCACAAAAGGGATCGCCGGTTCCGCGACCGGCGCTCTTTCGGCATGCCGTATCCAGCCCAATCCGCGTTAAGTGGCTGAATTCCGGACGCATCGGGCGGGCCGGTCTATGGCAGTGGAATTGCCGATGGATACTGTTCGGAATCACTTGAGCTAGGGGGAAGAGGCATGAAGCGCTTTTTGGGTCTAACGATTCTGGCAGCCGGACTGGCGATGCCTGCGCACGCGCAATCGCACGCTCCCGCTGGAGCGGCGGGCGGTCCGTCCTCAGCGAATTCCAGTGGTGGAGGCGGTGGCTATGGCGGCGGCTGGGGGTCTTCCGGCGGGACCCGGCTGACGCAGTACCCCCTGGCGCATTTCGCGGTGACGAGCGTTAGCGGTTCGCAGCAGGACTACGTTCCGTCGACGTTCGTCGCATACAACCAAGCCATCTCGCATGGACAGGAGATACTCGACGCACCGCCGAAGACGGTGGCCGAGGCCGCGCGTGAGAACAGCATCGCGCGGATGCAAAAAGCGCGCGTTGTGGTGGTGCAAGGGCCCAACGGCGAGATGGTCGTCACTTCCCGCTAGCTTTCTCGCTTGCCTTTCGACCCGGGCTCGCCCTGCGAGCCTGGGCCCCAGATGTTCCCACCGCAGCTATTCGGATTCGCAGTTCACCCTTCTGAGCATCGATCGGCAGAACCGCTGACATATTCGCATTTGCCGCCGCTGGCGCTCGCAGGCGCTTGGCGCACCGATGCCCCCGGAAAAGAGAACGGCCGCCTGGCGGGTGGGAGTGCCAGGCGGCCGTCGGATGCTGCTACGCTGCGGCTCCGCCGGGTGGAGCGGAGCCACGTGTTGGGGGTTTACTTGGCGTTCGCGCTGCTGAACGAGTAGACGAAGCCGATCGTCGCCGTATTCTGCTCCTTCACTTCGAAGTTGTTGGAGCTGAAGCTCTGGAAGAAGATCGGCAGGCTCGCGAAGTCATAGCGGTACTCTCCGCGAATCAGCAAAGCGCTCGTGAGGTTGTAGGAATACGTCCCGGTAACTTCCTGCGCCCAACCGCGGTCACCGAACGTCAGACCGGAGTATCCTTGCGGATCGTCGTAATACTCGTAGCGAACCGCAAAGTTGGTCTTCGGGCTCAGTGTGTACTTCGCGTAGCCTGCGACGCCCCACCAATTGACTGCCGGCGAGGGGTTGCAGCTCACGAAGCCCTGGGGATTCGGGTTGTTCGATACCTTGAGGTCATCGCAGTTCGTCGAGTAGTAGCGAGGACCGAAGCCGTAGTCGCCGTTCACCATGAACGCCCACTTGGAGTTCGGAGTGAAGGAGATCACAGTGTCGGAGATCTGCTTCCAGTCGTTCAGAGTCTGGCCATCGAACCCGAAGCCGTCGGTCACCGGACCCGCGAAGTAGTTTTCCGTGACGGACCACTTCATGTTGGGAGTGTACGCCAGGCTGGCGCCGTAGGTCAGGCCGGAACTCTGTCCGAAACCGCTGGTTTCGAAGACGGAGTCGTGGTTGATGACCGTATTGTTCCAGCCGTTGACGAGGTAGCCCGTCAGCGCGAACTTTGAATTGAAGGCGTATTTCGCGTTCGCGCCGAAGTGGAAGAAGGGAATCGCGTAATTGAAGAGGATGCCGCGACTGTAGTTCCAGTTCGCGTTGCTCTCGATCACTTCCGCGCCCATCGGCGTGACGAACTTGCCGACGGTGACGGTCAGGCCCTTGCCCACCGGAGCGAGGTACGACAGATACGCTTCCTTGAGGTAGAAGTTGCTGCCATCGCCGAAGCCCGTCGTATCGGAACCGTTGACGATCTTGGCAGCATAGCCATAGCCAGCCGCGATGTGATATCCGAGCCGGCCATCCGGCGTCATCGCGTCGGGAGCCTTGTCCAGGATCAACTCCGCCATATTGAAGTTGAATCCGTTGGTCGGCGCCTCAAACGAGCGCAACCCGGCGATGTTGTTGTACGGGTGGTTGTTGTCGTACCCGTAGTAGGCGTCACCGAAGCCGCTCAGAGTGACCGGACCCAGTAGACCCGCCAAGTTGATTTTCGGGGCGTCCTCGGCAGGAGCCGCGTTCGGCGTGTAACCGGCAGCTGCCCCGGGCTCTGCGTAGGCGGCTGTCTTGATTCCCGGCGCGCTCTGGTCCTTGAGTGCGGCGATCTCCTGCTGGAGCAGGGTGACTTCTTTTTCCAGCTCTTGGAGACGCTGATCCGAGGTCGGCTGTGCGGTAGCAGCCGGCTGCGTCGCGGCCGCAGGCTGGGCTGCTTCCTTGTCTGCAGGCTGGTTTTCAGCCCTCGAAGCCGGCGCCAAGCTTACTGCAAACATTGCAGCCAACGTGGCCGTGGCCAACTTATTGATGCATGTCATGTCGTTTCCTCTCCCTCCCTGTCGCGCTCACGTGGTGAATTGTGAGTTCGCGGCTTTTACCCTGGATAAACGTGGATTAAGCTAGGGTACAGACGACGGCGGAAATGGTCCAACTCATTAAATCTATGGCTCATATCAAAATATCTTTGTAGCGCCCTTATGTAATCCTTATCCCCGTGGACCGGCCAGTACGGACATTACGATCGGGCCATCAAGAAGGGCTTTCGGAGCCGGAAATGAGACCGAAAAGCACGGTTGCCGGAGGGAGAATCCGGCTGCGGCTAGTGCCGTCTGGCGAAAAGAAAGAGAAGACCGAAGACGAGCACTGGAATGAGGGCTATCAGGATGTAGAAGAGGACCTGCCGGATCCAGGGGGTGCGCCGCTTCTTCCAGTCGCGTAACTCGGGGCGTTCGGCGACACCCACCCTTTCCGGGTGCTGAAGATCGAGAGCCATCTCATGAGCGTTGGCATAGCGGTTCTTGGGATCGCGCTCGATGGCCCGGTAGATGATCTCCTGCAGCTCGGGCGAAATCGATGGATCGATTTCGCGGGGCGGGATCGGATTGTTGAGCAAGCGGTCGTTCATGATGGCGAACGGATTGGGGCCCTGGAACGGCGCCTTGCCGGTCAGCATCTCGTAGAGCATGACGCCAAGCGCATAGATGTCGCTGCGGCCGTCGCCGCGCTTGCCCTTCACTTGCTCGGGTGAGATGTATTCCGGCGTGCCCATCACTTGCGAAAGCTTCGCGAAGGTGAGGCGCCGGGCGCCGGCCTGGCCGGCGATGCCGAAATCGATCAGCTTCACGCGATCTTCGGCATCGACCATGATGTTTTCGGGTTTCAGGTCGCGATGGACGATTCCATGATTGTGGATGTAATTGAGCGCGTCGCAAATCCCCAGGGCGATTCTTACGGCGCGCTGGGGCGGAAACTTTTTCTGCTCGTTGAGTATCTGCCGCAGGAGCTTGCCGTCAACCCACTCCATGACCATATAGAGCTGACTGCGGTCGTCGTCGCTGAAGACTTTCATCACGCTCGGATGGTCGAGGGAAATGCCGATGTCCTGCTCGCGCTTGAAGCGATCGAAGAGAACGGGATCGCTTTCCATTTCGGGATGGGGAACCTTGATGGCAACCTGCCGGCTATTGCGGAGGTCCGTAGCGCGGAAAATGGAGGCCATTCCGCTGCGGGCAACGACGCCGTCAAGCTGGTAATGGTCGAGTTGTTCGCCGGGGCGGACTGGATGCCTCGTATGTGCGCCAGGCAGGAATCAGCGGAGCGTCTCCGGGTCAGCGCAGCCGATACGGCCGGCCCCGGTACATTCCAACGCGTTCAACGCCTCGGACGCGGATTATTTGCAGGGTGATATTATCACTGCCGTCCCGCTGGTTGGCAATATCTACGAGACGCCGCGCAGCCGCCTGTAGATCGGTGGCATTCCCCGTCACCGCGGCCATTTCGGAGCCGCTGACAGACCCGTGGAGTCCGTCCGAACAGAGCACGAGGGTATCGCCCGGAAGCACCTGGTGCTCCTGAACGTCCACGTTCACGAAGAGTTCCGAACCGAGCGAGCGAATCAGCATGTGATGTGTGTTGGACCCGGCCGCTTCCGAAGCCGATACGATTCCGAGTCGAATTTGCTCGTTGGCGACCGTGTGATCGCGCGTCAGGAGGTTGGCCTGGCCACGGCGGATCAGATAGCAGCGCGAATCGCCCACGTGGGCGACCGCTGCGCGGTCGTACCGCAGCGCACAGGCGACGAAGGTCGTTGCCATGCGCGAGCCGCCGGGGCTGGCGGCGTGGCCGGCGTCGATCACGCGCGTGTTGGCGGTCTTGATCAGGCGCTCCAAAAGAGCCGGATGCTGTTCGCCCGCGGGCGCGCTGCGGAAACCATCCAACACGCTTTGGACCGCGGTGTGCGACGCGACTTCACCCAAATCGTGGCCACCGACTCCGTCCGCGACCGCGAAGAGCCACCCGCGCGAGCGGGCCTCGTCCGCCGTGGCCGGGGCCACATAGCCGAGACAGTCCTCGTTGCCCTGACGCACTCGCCCGACGTCAGAGATTTGCGCGAATTCCACGTCCATGGAGTTTTGGAACGGACGGAAGCCCTCGGCGACGCCGCCGATGCTGACCGCATCCGTCGCTGGAAGGCCTCTATACATTAGACCCTGATCTTTCTCTGCAGGACGCCGCGAACACCTGCCGGCCACCAATGGCCCAACGGCTTCGCCGCATTCCCACGGCGGGCCGACGCCTTGGATCGATTATGGTACCGAGAGAGCATTTGCCGGGATGCAACATTTGAATAGGCCGGATCAAAGTTCTCGATGGCAGTGCCGCTGGAAAGAGAAAGGGCCCGGCATCGCCGGGCCCTTTCGGGTTGATTGGTCTCGGAGAACTACGCCCGGCTGGTAACGAGCGTCGTCTTCCCCTTTTTCTTGCTGGCTACCGCGAAGTAGATGCCGCCGTAAATGGCCCACACAGCGGCGATGGCCAGGGCGAAGTAGGGCTCCTTCCACGTGCCGTAGCCCATGAAGGGCCCGATCAAGTAGAAGGACATGCAGACGAGGTTCGCCACGACGCCGAACGCCGGGATGAGCCAGTGCTTGAGGAAGCTGAAGTTCGGGTGCTTGTGGTAGGCCACCATGCACACGACGCAGCTCAAGCAGTAGAGCAGGAACGTCCCGAAGTTCGATGCCAGCGTGACCAGCGTAAAGGTGTTGGGCAGCGCCGCCATCTTGTCGTGAGTTAAGTATCCGAAGCTCGACCAGAAGCCGTGGGGCAGGGCCGCGATCGTTGCGTCGGACGGAGCGCCGGCATCGCCGAACACCATCAGCAGCGCGATGCAGCCGAAGACGATGGAGACGATCGCCAGGGTCCAGATGGCCTTGTGCGGGCTAAGGTTCTTGTCGTGGAGAAGGCCGAAGTGTTCCGGCACTTCCTGATCCTTGCCCATCGCATACGTCACGCGCGCTCCCGTGTTCATGCAGGAGAGCGTGGTGCCGATGAGGGCCAGGAACACCGTAAGAGCCTCGATGAGCATGAAGATCCGGCCGTGTCCCGGACCGAGAATCGCGTTGCCGATCATGACCATCATGTCGGCAAGGGGCGCGGCCGAGCCGGAAGCGCTCTGCATGCTGTAGCCGCTACTTAAGGCGTAGTTC
>Ga0335083_10010785_pt1 | contig 11007 bp, 6 predicted proteins | sample Lox_Sample_42_FD_206716 | JGI IMG/M metagenome (GOLD analysis project Ga0335083, IMG submission 206716) | Soil microbial communities from Loxahatchee National Wildlife Refuge, Florida, United States - Lox_Sample_4.2 | ecosystem: Environmental > Terrestrial > Soil > Wetlands | place: USA: Florida... | reverse complement strand
TTCGTGGAGTTACGCATACCAGAATTGCTGCATGAGCCTGCCCTCCGGAACAAGTACGATGCCGACCAGCGATTTCGATCAGAACATCGTTGGTGTTCTGGGTACGATGCCAAAACCGAATATCAGCCCCTCTGCCGCCAACGGCTGGAACAACTACCAGTACATCAGTACGGTTCCGCAGAATCGCTGGGAAGCTACCGGCAAGGTCGACTACGCGATCAGCGACAATACTAAGATCACATTCTCCTACACTCGCCAAATTGAAAACGATCAGCATCCCATCGGTGTGTGGTGGACACCACCGTGGACCCTGCCTTATCCATCTGGCGTGAATGCTGCCACGACGTCCCAGGAATACATGGCCAACGTCACGCACGTTTTCAGCCCAACTACAACGAACGAATTCGTATTCACTTTGGCTCGCTATATCAATCCCAGCACCTTGGCCAATCCCTCCGCGGTCAGTCGTAAGACACTCGGCTTCCAACCCTCAGGACTGTTCGGCCACACGACCGATCAGATACCGAACTTCGAGGGCCCATGGGGAGGCGCCTTCCCAAACATAGAAGAGTTCTCTTTTGACGGAGGCTTCCAGGGCAACGCCTTTGGCGCGATCAAAAAAGATCCCGCTATCTACGACAACTACACCAAGGTGATTGGTACGCATACTTTGAAGGCAGGGTTCTATTGGGATACGAGCGAAAATATCCAGTCGAGCGGCGGCCTCGGGCCAGGTGACAACGGGACGTACAACATCAATGGATGGGGACAGAACGATACTGGCAATCTGGTTGCCGATTTCCTTCTTGGTCGTTCCATGAATTATCAGCAAGTGAGCTCGTTCCCGACCAATGACCTGAAGTTCCACCAGTGGTCACTTTATGCTCAGGACTCGTTCAAGGCGAATCGCCAACTCACTCTGAACTACGGATTGCGCTTTGATCACGTAGGCCAGTGGTATGGTACTCCGCAAGGGTTCCAGATTTGGAATCCCTCAACCTATGTCAACAATGTCTACACCGGAACTCAAGGCAACGGGTCCTTGTTGACTCAAGCCCCGGACAATACCGGTCTGATGTGGCACCAAAACAATAGCAGCATTCCGTTGTCAGGCATGAAGTCGCCACTCTTCTACTATGAACCGCGCATAGGTTTGGCCTACGATGTTTTTGGAACTGGAAAAACGGTGCTCCGCGCCGGCTTCGCCGTGTTCCACTACCAGATATCCACCCAGGTGGCTGACGCAGCGACGGGACCAGAGGGATCATTCACGTATACTACGCCCAGCTTTTCCACTGGCTACGCAGGAGTATCCGCATTCACTCCCCCGTCCGCCGTAGCTCAGAACGGGGCAACGGTCTATGGCCTTCTCCAAGGGGACAATAAGACCCCCCTCACCATGGATTACAACGTAACGATCTCCCAGGCACTTCCCTGGCGTTCAGTTCTGGAAGTTTCTTACGTTGGGAACAAAAGCCAGAACGAGTGGATAGACGGCGGAAACGGTAAGGTAGGTGACCAAAACAATATACCCCCCGGCGGTCTGTTTTTTCCTGATCCGAGCGCAGCCACTAGCGGGGCTAACTACTTGATGAATATGTCCCCTTCGGCGCCCAATTGCAATCAGACCAATAACGACCTTCTGCCACTCGCGTGCGCTGGTCAATACGGTCCGAACTATAAGCTGACGTTCAACGCCAACGATTGGCGGCCCCTAAACACCTATCAAGACATTTACCAGCTGTATCACGGCAGCTACGCGAACTACAATTCATTGCAAGTATCGTGGCAGAAGCAATCTGGTCCGATTACCTTCCTTACGAACTACACGTTCGGAAAGGTGCTCGGGATTCGCGATGGGCAGACAGACAACGGTCCAGGCAATGGAACTGTGGTCGATCCGTTCAGTATTCGAAATAACTACGGCCCATTGGCCTACGACCACACCCACATCTTCAATGCTTCTTTCTCGTGGAACCTGCCGAAAGTGATTCACGGCCATCGCTTCGCCGAAGGGGCCATCAATGGTTGGCAGTTGTCGGGTTACACAACTTTCCAAAGTGGTGCCGCACTGCAACCAAACGTCAACGGGAACTTGAACGCCACATACGCGTCGGGGCTGACCATGCCGACGAATGCGGCTCCAGATCTTCCCGACAATTCGATCTTGTTGCCAAATGGATTACGAGCAACTGGTATCGGGCCTCAGACATGGTTAGGCGTATCACCAGACAACAGCGGGTTCTTGCTAATGCCGGCGCTCACCTGCAATCCCAAGTCGGGATTGAAGTCTGGTCAATATTTCAACCCCAGCTGCTTTGGAATGCCAACGACTCAAGGGCAGCAGGGACCGCTCGAATGGCCGTACTTGAGGGCGCCATCTTACTTCGACAGCGATCTGGCTTTGTTCAAAAACTTCCAGATCACGGAGCGGCAAAAACTGCAATTCCGGATATCTGCCGTCAACTGGCTGAATCATCCGCTGGCGCAATTCAATCTAGCCGGAGTCAGCGATAATCAACTGAACTTCACCAGGCACTACACCGTAGACCTGCCAACGTCCGATATGGGGACAGAGGGAAGTGTATGCGCCTACCTTATCGCAAACAATCAAGCTACGGCGAACGCCGGCGGAAACTCGTGCGCGGCGAACGTTGTAGGTATCTCTCCGACCAACACAAACCCCACCACAACCGGTAAGCCAGCCTTCAAGACCGGCAGCCGTTCGCTGCTGTTCAGCGTGAAGTACTTCTTCTAGGCACGGTGACGGTTTACAATCCTCAGGGGTGGCTTCGGCCACCCCTTCTTTTTCGTCCAGGATAACGATGCCCTTCCCTGCACTCGTTCGCTCCGCGACCGCCGCTCCGCTCGTCCTCGTTGGTGTCTTGTTGCTGCCTGCTACGCCGGCTCCGAGCCCAATCTCATTCAAGTTGGAGAAACTTCCCTTCCGACTTGAGAACAGCGTAACTCCCGCGAAGAATGCTCCGGAAAGCATGCCCGGAGGCATGGCAATCTTCGACTACAACGGCGACGGGCGTCCCGACTTGTTTTTCACCAACGGCGCCAACATTGAGACCCTCAAGAAGGACGATCCCAAGTACCGCAATCGGCTCTTTCGCAACGACGGGAATGGCGTATTCACCGATGTGACCGACGCCGCTGGATTGGCCGGCTCCGGCTACGACATGGGCGCCGCTGTCGGAGACTACGACAACGATGGGCATCCCGACCTGTTCGTGGCCGGCTTGCACCACAGCACGCTCTACCACAACAACGGAGACGGCACTTTTACCGATGTAACGGTAAAGTCAGGCCTGGACGCAAGCCTGAATCGCCCCGACCCTGAGTTCGGTCCGTTGTGGGCTATCACTGCCGTTTGGGTTGACGTCAACAACGACGGCCTGCTCGATCTGTTCGTCGTCAACTACATGCAGTGGAGCTATTCCTCGAAAGCCCTGTGCGGATTTGATGGGGTGGGCGACTACTGCCATCCCAAGTTCTATAAAGGACAACCGAACCAGCTCTTCCTGAATAATGGTGATGGCACATTTCGCGACGTATCGAAAGAGTGGGGGATACGAAGCCACGTAGGCAAAGGGATGGGAGTCGGCATGGCGGACTACGATCTTGATGGGCGCCAGGATCTCTTCGTGACCAACGACGCTTCCTACAATTCACTCTTTCACAACCTGGGGAACAAGTTCGAGGAGGTTGCTTTCGAAACCGGAGTGGCTTTGACGGAGGATGGGAGTTTCATTTCCGGGATGGGCCTGGACTTTCGCGATTTCAATAATGACGGCTATCCCGACATTGCCTTCGTCGCTCTTAAGAACCAGACTTTCCCGATGTTTCTGAACACGGGGAAAGGGGGCTTTCGGGAGATCACGAGCGATAACGGTATGCGCGACGCGAGTCTGCAGATGTCGGGATTTGGCGCTGGATTCTACGACTTCAACAATGATGGCTGGAAGGACTTGTTTGTCAGTGGTGGACACGTGCAGTCGATTTCCCTTCCCAGTCAGCCGATCGATCAACCCAACGCGGTATTCCTTAATCCTGGTGCGGGTGGGAAGTGGGTTCCACTGATCGGCGAAGCAGGGTTTAATGCGCAGCCCCCGGCGCGCCATCGTGGCTGCGCCTTTGGCGACCTCGAAGGTGACGGCCGCATCGATGTCGTCGTGACCGCTATCGATCGAGACACGGAAATCTGGATGAACCGGAGCGAGAAGTCCGGTCACTGGCTCGATATCGCACTTCGGGGCACCAAGAGCAATCGTGACGGCATCGGAGCGCGAATCAAGGTGGTCACAAAGAGCGGCACCCAATACAACCACATGACGACAAGCGTGGGCTACGCGTCCTCCAGTGACGGTCCGGTACATTTCGGTCTCGGTGCCGATAAAGAGGCGGAGTCTGTCACGATTTACTGGCCGTCGGGAACAGTTCAGACCCTGCAGAGCGTTGCCGGGGATCAGGTTCTAAAAGTGACCGAACCTTCCCACTAGTAGTTCGGATCAGCCCACCAGCGTTGTCTAGCCGAAAGAAGCAACCGCCTCATCGGGGTCAGTGAATACTTCGAAGAGCTTCAGCAGCCCTGTCATTCTTAGGGTTTGAATAGCAAACTTGGAGGGATTCAGAAGCTTCAGGGATCCTCCGGTTTGCTTGGCCAGAGTAAGACAACGAACCAGCAGGCCAATGCCGCTGGAGTCAATCATGTTCACCTCCGCCAGATCTACCACAAATTGGCTGTCCCCGGCGGCCATCAAATCGTCGAAAGTCTGGCGCATGCCGTCCACCGCCTCCCCTAGGTTAAGGCGGCCACGGAGCTTGATGATTTTTACTGCAGATTGACTGCGAACCTCGATATCCACCGATTCTTCCTCCCTGCGGGAGATGGAAGTCTACTCGCAGCTCGCTCAAGACCGGCGCTGGTTGACACTCGCCGGATCGTCTGCTAGAGTGCCGTTCCAACTTAGAAGAAGCACCGCGAATTTGCAAACAGCAAACGTCCCCGCGGCTCAAAGTAGAAGGCTTTAGGGCCACTTCATGCCAATCCAGAGTTCTGGGCTGACGCTCAATATTGCTGCCTTGTCGGCCCGCTTGCTAGCGGAACTTGAAGTCGTCCCGCGCGTTCGAGTTGTCGCGCAGGCAATTGCCGACGTTCTGCCCGGCAGCGCGGTCAACCTCTATGCCGTCGCCGCGCTTGAGGATGGCAACGGCTGGACGGTGTTGGCCATGGCGGGGGAAGGTGCGCTGCCCGAGGCGACGATTCCCCTCGATGCGGGCACGCTCGGAACCCTCGCACGCGAACTGAAGCCCCTGCTCTTCGAAGGCAACGTCCTGAGCCGCGAGGAATACGCACACGTCAACGTTCGCCGGACTCTGCGTTCGCTGTCCTATCTTCCCTTAATGCGGGACGAGGAGTTGATCGGCGCGATCGAAATTCTGAGCTTCGAAAACAGGCTCACCGAGGCCCAACTGGGCGCACTGTCGGAAGTCGCGGAAGTAGCCGGCGGAGCCCTGTACGGAGCTCAGGTCTATCAGAATGAGCACCACAACACTCTCACGTCGATTACTCGGCTCACCCAGCTGTACGACATCGAAAAGGTCTTCAGCTCGACGCTGGAAATGGATCTCCTGCTCCCGATTATCGGATCCAAAGTTCGCGAGATGCTCGACTGCGAGGCGGTCAACGTGTGGCTAATCGAACCGGATGAAAGTCTGCGCCTGACGCATCAGTCCGGAACTGACCTGACCGTGCAACAAGGCGCGTTACAGAAACCTGGAGAGGGTGTGCCAGGCGATGTGTCGGACAACGGAGAGCCAGTTCTGATTCAGCATGCGGAGGACGGACGACTGGTTCGGCGCAACGAGGGCGTCCGCAACCAGCAGATGCAAGAAGACGGGGGTGTCACGTCCCTCATTGTCGTTCCGATCATGGATCAACAGTCACTCGTGGGAGTGCTGGAAGCCACAAACAAGCTGGACGGAACACCGTTCGACGATGACGACTTGTTCACGCTTAGCCGACTGTCGGAGTCCGCGTCTATTGCCTTGCACAATGCGAGTTTGTTGGCGGCGGAGCGCAAGGTCGAGCTTCTGGAAACGCTGGTCACCGTTAGTCATGAAATCACGTCAACCCTCGATCTGGATCGAGTGCTGCAGGCAGTTGTGAATGGTCCCGCGAGCGTGATTCCGTACGAGCGGGCGGCCATTGCGCTCGAAGAGCGAGGCCGTGTCCAGCTAAGAGCAGTTTCGGGTGCGACAGAGTTCAACCCCAAGGATCCGCAAATTGCCGCCCTGGCTCACATTCTGCAATGGGCATCGCTGCTTCGGGAGCCTGCGCTTATCAGCCAGCGCGGAGAGACCATCGCGGCAGATCGCGAAGAGACCAGGGCAAAGTTTGAACGGTATTTTTCGGAAACCGGGATGCGCGCGTTCCAGGCTGTCCCACTAGCGGATGAAGAAGGTCGGGTCGGCGTACTCTCGTTCGAGAGCGGTGACCCCAACTTTCTGACGGTCGCACACCTTGAAATGATCAAGGTATTAGCCAGCCAAGCTACGGTTGCTCTGCGAAACGCCTCGCTCTACAAAGAGGTCCCATTCATTGGAGTGCTCGAGCCGCTGATCGAGAAAAAGCGGAAGTTCCTTGCACTGGAAAAGCATCGCCGTGCGATGCTGATTGTCTCTGCGGCGGCTGTCGTTTTGTTCCTCGCCCTGTTCCCCCTTCCGCTGCGCATCGACGGACCCGCCACAGTTGCTCCGGGACATGCCGCCTGGATTGGAGCTGAGATCGAGGGCGTCGTCAAACAGGTTCTCGTGAAAGAGGGGGATTCGGTTCGCAAGGGATCTGTGATCGGAACTCTTGAAGACTGGGACTATCGATCCGCTCTCGCGGCCGCGCAGGCAAAACGCGAGACGGCGATCACTCTGATGAATCGCGCTCTTGCGGCGAATGACGATACCGAGGCCGGTATCCAACAGGCCCAAGCCGACTATTGGACGGCGGAAGTAGCACGAGCGCAGGAACGTCTCGACAGAACTTCCGTGCGCTCTCCGATTGACGGCGTCGTCGTTACTCCTCACCTCGAGAACATGGTCGGCCGAAAATTGAAGTTCGGGGATACATTCGCGGAAATCGTCGACAATTCGCAGGATTTCGTGGATCTGACGATCGAGCAGACCGACGTGGACCTGGTAGCTGCTGGGCAAAACGCACGCGTGAAGCTCGATGGCTTCCCGGCGCGCACGTTCGATGGAACGGTTGTTGTCGTCAGTCCGGTGGGACGACTCGAGGGCGATACTCGAATCTTCTATGCGCGAATTGCAGTTCCGAATCCTGAGAATAAGCTGCGCTCAGGAATGCAGGGCCGCGCCAAGGTGTCCACTGGATGGCATCCGGCGGGGCAGGTGTTCTTTCGAAAGCCTGTGATGTGGACCTGGTCGAAACTGTGGGAATGGTTTGGGTGGTGACCTTTGAAAACAGTCGCATACACTCTCGGTTTAATTCTTCTCAGCCTGCTGGTTTGCACGTCTTGCGATCGCGCCCCTGCAGCTGCGGAAGCGGCGGCGGCGCCTGCCACTCCGCCCGCATCCATAGCGACTCGACCGGCGCCAGTTGACACTCGCTTCACCGCGTCAGGTCCGATTGTTGTCGAGAATCAGGTTGACGTCGCTGCCCAACGGGAAGGGGTCGTGGTGCAGATTCTGGTCGATGCCGGTGCCCGCGTAACCAAGGGGCAGCTTCTGGCCAAACTGGATGACCGCCAGCTCGTGGCTGATCTGGAAGCGGCCAAAGCCAAGACCGCCAGCACCGAAGCCGATCTCAACAATTGGAAGGCGGAAGCAAAAGTGTTGGAGGCCGACTATCAACGCGCCCGGAAAATGTGGGACGCCAAGCTCATCACCGAAGAACAATTCGAACACGCTCGGTACAAAGCCGAGGGCGATCAATGGGACGTGAAACGTGTCGAGCAATTGCTCATCAACGCGCGCGACACGGAGCGATCCCTTGAGTTGGAACTAGAGAAGACGCAAATCATGGCGCCGTTCAATGGGATCGTTGCGCGCAGATACATTCGGGACGGCCAGACCGTGGCGCGGGACGAACGCTTGTTCTGGGTAACGGCCACAGGCCCCTTGCGCGTGCGGTTCACATTGCCCTCCAGATTTGTGAATCAGGTCAAGATTGGGGAGCGAGTGGCAGTCACTGTCGCTGACGGCGATCCCACGATCGAGCACACCGCTCGAGTCATCCAGTTGAGTCCGGTCGTCGATCCTGCAAGCGGCACGATTGAAGTTCTGGCTGAATTGGTCGGAACAGCGCCACAACTGCGGCCCGGCATGCAGGCGGACGTTCACCTTCCGACGCAGCCATGAACATTGCTAATGCCCTAAAGGTCGCTCTGCCAGAACTGCCGGAAAGAGTGATTAAGCGCTCAGTCCCCAGGCTGGATTCGCGGGTGATCGCGAAGCAGCAGATGGAAAAGGGACAGCCCACCGTCCTGGCCAAGCTGCCAGGGGCAGACAACTTCATTCGGCTCGAGCCTTCACAGTGGACGCTTCTTCGGCTGTTCGATGGAGAACGCTCCTATCTCGAGATCTCCAAACTCTCTTCAAGTCAGACGGGAGTAACGTATTCCGAAGACGACGTCCGTGAGTTTGCCGCGTTCATTCAGACGAACACCGAACTCTTTTACCAGAGTCCTCTGGAGAGGAACATCGCCCTGCAGCAGAAACTGAGGGGCCAGCGGCAGAAGCGCAAGCGATTCAAAGCCATCGACTTCTCCGACATCATTATTGCCGAGTGGCCGCACGCCGACGATTTCATATCTCGGATCTATCCGCACCTGCGATGGGTTTATACCTGGTGGTTCACGCTGCTCGCCCTTGCGATGTTTGCGGTCATGACGTGGATGTGGGCTGGCCGCTTCGGCGAAATCTGGCACGACAGTTTTGAGTTCTACAATTTCACGACGAAGTCAGCACGCGACTTGTTCGAATTTTGGCTGCTGTTCGGCGCGATGGCGTTCCTGCATGAATCTTTTCACGGCCTCACCTGCAAGCACTTCGGTGGAGCCGTAGAGAGTATGGGCTTTTCTCTTATGTATTTTGCGCCCAGCTTCTTTTGCGACGTAACCCAGATCTGGATCTATGGCGGAAAATGGGAGCGGATCGCGACTGTGATTGCCGGCATTTGGGGTGATCTCATCATCTGCTTCGTAGGGACAGCCGTTTGGTGGGCGACCACTCCCGGCATGGCGATACACAACCTGGCCTACAAGGTCATGATGGTCACAGGGATTGGAGTGTCTCTGTTAAATCTAAATCCGCTCATCAAACTGGATGGTTATTACATTTTCTGTGAGTTGATTGGAGAACCGGATTTGAAGGAACGCACTTCCGCGTATCTCTCTGGCTGGACGCGCAAGCATTTGTTTGGGATGCCGGCGGAAGTGGAATATATACGCCTGCGACGCCGTCCTTTCTATCTCATCTACGCAGTGCTCTCGGCAATCTACGGCTATCTCCTGCTCTCATTCTTAATGGTGCTTTCTTACAACATCCTGCACGCGTACTCTCCGGAGTGGGCTTTTGCCCCCGCCTTATTGGCTGGATATTGGGTTTTTCGCGAGCGGATTCACAGTCTGGGGCGCTTCACCAAACTCCTATACCTCGACAAAAAGGAACGCGTGCGGGGCTGGCTGACCCCATTGCGAATGGCAGGTCTTGCTGCCGGCGCGCTGGTGTTATTGCTCGTGCCGGTCTGGCCGGATTTCCAGGACGGCCCCGTCGTCGTGGAGCCAGCACGCCAGGCGCTGGTGCATGCCGAGGTACGAGGCAGAGTTGCAAACGTATTCGTAGAAGAGGGACAGAGAGTCGTCGCCGGGCAGCCCGTCGCAAGTTTGGAGAATCTCGACTTAGAGTCCAATCTGGCTCGGGTAGATGCAGATCTTCGTGTGGCCACGGCGCGTGCGACTCAGAGTCAGATGCACTATCGCGATTTCGGGGCAGCCCAGCAGGAACGGCTCCGTTTGCAGCAAATGGACCGTGACCTGACTTCAGAAGTAGCTAAGCTCCAACTCGTCAGTCCGATCGATGGGGTTGTCGCGACGCCCCGCTTGCACGATCTGGACGGGGCGTATATTGACGAGGGCGCACCGGTGGTCGAGATCACTGATGACTCAGCTTTGCGCGCGCGTATCTATATCCCCGAATATGCGATGTACGATATACGCGTCGGCGAGCCGGTACGGCTGCGAGTCGCATCAAGGCTACAGCCGGTCTCGACAGTTCTGCACTCTGTTTCGGCGGACTGGGCGCCGCTCGACCCATCATTGGGCGAAAAAGAGCAACTGACGGGCATCAACCCTCCTCGCTTCTATACGGCCGAGGCGTGGCTGGATCAGACTGCGGGTCTTCGTCCGGGCATGACTGGGATGGCGAAAATTCAGGTTGGGCGGCGAAGTTTGGGGAGCCTCACCTTGAGATTTATTCGCGATCTCGTAGCGCGACGTATCTGGTAGGTCGAGCTGACGACAGGCATTTGTGAGCTTCCCTAGACACCACGAGAGGCCAACTCCCCCCGAAGTTGGCCCCTCGTTTTCGACTCTTGAAAACTCCGAGTCGGAACCCTATTTCTTCAAGCCGGCGACCTTGGCGACGATTCGCGCCTTAAGTCTGGCCTGCACTCTGGCCTTCTTCCGAGGCATGATGCGCGCCGAAACCGGAGCGTTGACAGTCGGGTTGGACGGCGTTGCCGAACTGGCCACGATTGCTTTCTTGGTGGCATTCAGGCTGCTAATCAAGGACTTTTTCTGAATCGACATTGGAAGCTCCTCGTAAACCGATTTTTTTGATCAACCTCGTGACGTTTTCTATATAAGCAAGGGAATATCCAAACTGCTGTGAATTTTGGATGCAGCGTGACTCATTCAGAATCAATTAGATGCACAAAGCGTGACCCGAAACGGTCCAATCGGAGAGAGTGAATCTTTTCACGGCGGT
>Ga0335083_10010782_pt1 | contig 11009 bp, 9 predicted proteins | sample Lox_Sample_42_FD_206716 | JGI IMG/M metagenome (GOLD analysis project Ga0335083, IMG submission 206716) | Soil microbial communities from Loxahatchee National Wildlife Refuge, Florida, United States - Lox_Sample_4.2 | ecosystem: Environmental > Terrestrial > Soil > Wetlands | place: USA: Florida... | reverse complement strand
GAACGACATGCTATCGGTTTCTGGATTTGAGAGTTGCCTCAGCCTGCGCAGCGACATCCAGATCGGCTGAACGGCCGCTTTCGAGCGGTAATGAGCGACTATCGAAATGGCGAAGATTGCGGAGCTCAGCAGCACCAAACTCGCCGCTATCCAGAATGCTCCGCACATGTCCCCTGCACTGACGCCGAAGGATCAATGGAATGGGCCTACGTTGAGACCGAACAATGTGATAACGGTGCCGACTAGAGCGGCTTGGCGCGTAGGCTCCGTGTCGATCATCATTCTGACCTGATAGGGACTCAACGCCGATCAGAATCGTCCGAATGTCGCCGTCGCTCCGAAATACAAGGTTGAAGAGCCCTCTGACGCGATCGGCGCGATGACGATGGCCTGACATAAGGGATCGAGAACCGTCACGACCCAAAATGGAAGGCGCTACGCGAACCGGGCGACCGCAACCGCGCCGGCAGCCTAAAACGTCAAGCTCGCCGAAAGTGCGGGCCAACCGAATTGGACGGCACTTGATATTGAACGGCGATGCGTTCGGCATTGCCCTACGCACCGCCTGTTGCCGCCTTTTGCAAGACAATAGCAAGCAGGATGCCCGGGATCGGTAGCGTCCAGACATTCTTTGACGAATGCACCTCTTCGACCCGCGGTGGATGACGCTCGGTCAATGCAAAGGAGACCAGCACGCCATTGCCACCAGCTCGGCAAGAATGGCAATTCGCCGTTCGCACCGACACGCGACAGGATCGAGACCAGTGATGCGTAGGCAAGAGCGCGCTGCGGTATCGTTTGCAATACGAGGAATCAGCCGTTCAACCGGTCGGGGCGGCGCGAACGGGTGATCGCCACAATCGCGACGCCCAGGATGAAGCCTTCCAGCAACCCCGCGATGCCAATGCCGGCACCATCGTCGATCATATAAAATGTATCGCCGGCCCTGCCGATGTGCTCAAATGCTGCTGTGTCCTGCTCTTCATCAAGCGCGCACCAGATGCTTTCAAAAGTGCGAATTTGCTGGGCAAATATCGACAAAGTACGGGAGGCGTCAGGCCCGCCTGTTGGCAAACGAGGTTTGTCGACAACCGCTCGACGCCGACCTCTTCAAGCAACTCGACTGTGACATCCAGTATCTTGTCATACGTCACTTGCGCGCGACGCTGCAGCGGCTTTGCTTTGGTCTCCAGCTCAATCCTGGAGTGGCGTGAAGAATTGATTTTTTAGGCCCGGACCATTCGACATTCCGGCGCAACTCCTTTGAAGGGTAAATACATTTGCGCGGTTCTATATCGAATTGATAGGCCTCCGACAGATCCTCTCATCAAAATGACTTCTCCAAACAGAGTCGACATTACCTACATTTGCATGTTCGGCATCGAGATCGACGGCATCATGTTGGCGTTCAGGTCGGATATAATCCAGAGCGAGCCAATCAACACGACAGCGACTATAAGCACGCCAAAAGCGAGAGCCAGAACGTTATTGGTATTGTCAGGTCCCGTCGTGATATGCAGGAAAAACACCAGATGAATGCCCATCTGCGCGATAGCCAAGACTGCGAGACCTAAAGGTATACCCGGCGGCCAGAGTAACGCTGTATTGGTTACCCAGAAAGACGTCGCCGTAAGAATGACGGCAAGAAACAATCCTACTGTGTAAATGAAAGCTCCGTACGATCCCGAGCTCCGTTCCTCGGCGTACATTTCGGTGTCTCCCGGCGCCCGATCGTTTGCTAACGACGTCATTGGCTCACTCCCATCAAATAGACAACGGTGAACAGCCCTACCCAAATGATGTCCAGCGCATGCCAGAACAAAGAGAAGCACAGCAACCGACGCTCGACGACGGCACTAAAGCCCGTGACTCTCACCTGCGCCATCATAACCATCAACCAAGCGAGGCCAGCGGTGACGTGCAGACCATGACAACCAACAAGCGCAAAGAATGCAGACAGAAAGGCGCTGCGCTGCGGTCCGGCTCCATTGTCAATCATGGCAATGAACTCGCGGATTTCGAGCGTCAGGAACGCTGCGCCAAGTAAGAATGTCACTCCTGCGAAAAAATATGTGGCAAACCGTTTATGTGCGCCAATCGCCATCGACATCAAGCCACACGTGTAGCTCGACATCAGAAGGCAAGCTGTCTCATATGCTACACTTCCTTGATTGAATAACTGCGCTCCGGTCGGTCCGCCGGCAGTTGCATTCACCAACACTGCATACCCGGCGAACAGGGCAGAAAACATCACAATATCGCTTAACAGAAATATCCAGAAACCGTAGGTAACCACAATCCGCTTGGCAGCCGGCCCAGCTTCGCTCGTGGCGACCCGAGCGTGCGGGACGCCGTTAAGGGCAACAACGGCACCGCTCATAGCACGACCTCCACCGGATGCACGTTGTCGAACTCCGCCACAGTCTGAGCTGGAATTTCCTCCTCATCATGCTCTCGAAACGCGAATGCTATCATCGTTGCAAAAGCGCCGCCTGCGCCAAGGATAACCATCCACCAGATATGCCATACAAGCGCAAACCCGGCGATGACCGCAAAAAAAGCAGTAACGAATCCCGTTGGAGTGTTCCTGGGCATTTCAATTGGCCTGTATTGGCGCGAGCGCGCCGGTCCGTCATGTCGTGCGTGCGCAAGCTCTTTGGCGGACCAGAATGCGTCTATCCCACTGACGTGCGGAAGAACTGCGAAGTTCCAAGCAGGCGGCGGCGAAGCCGTCGACCACTCTAGCGTACGCGCATCCCAAGGATCGCCAGTCACGTCACGAAGTTGCTCACGGTGCCGGATCGAGACGATGAGCTGCATAGCCTGGCATGCGATGCCGACCAATATAATGAAGGAACCGACCGCCGCGACTATCAGCCATGGCTGCCAACTCAGGTCGCTGTAGTGTTGCATGCGCCGCGTCATGCCCATCAGCCCCAGCGCGTAGAGCGGCATGAACGCAACGTAAAAGCCGATAAGCCAGCACCAGAAAGAGGCCTTGCCCCAACGCTCGTCAAGTCTAAAACCGAAGGCCTTGGGGAACCAATAGTTGTAGCCAGCCATCAAGCCGAAGACCACGGCGCCGATGATCGTGTTGTGGAAATGCGCGATCAGAAACACACTGTTGTGCAATACAAAGTCGGCGGGAGGCACAGCCAACAATATACCGGTCATGCCGCCAATGGCGAACGTGATCATGAATCCGAGCGCCCATAGAACTGGAACCGAGTATCGAACGCGGCCGCCATACATCGTGAACAGCCAGTTAAAGATTTTGACGCCGGTCGGTACAGCTATGATCATGCTCATGACGCCGAAGAATCCATTGACGTCCGCGCTCGCGCCCATGGTGAAGAAGTGGTGTAGCCAAACCAGGAACGACAGCACACAGATAGCCATTGTAGCCCCGACCATTGAACGATAGCCGAATAGCGACTTGCCCGAGAAGGTCGCGATGACCTCCGAAAAGATTCCAAATGGCGGCAGAACCAGAATGTATACTTCCGGATGGCCCCAAACCCAAAACAGGTTCACGTACATCATCGCGTTGCCACCCGCCGCCACGGTAAAGAAGTGAAAGCCGAGATAGCGATCAAGCAGCAACATCGCGAATGTTGCGGTCAGGACGGGAAATGCGGCGACAATCAGCAGGTTGGAAGCAAGCGCGGTCCAACAGAACACAGGCATGCGCATGTAGCTCATGCCAGGAGCCCGCATCTTTAGGATCGTCGTGACAAAATTTATTCCGGCGAGCAGGGTTCCAACACCGGCGATCTGAAGAGACCACAAATAGTAGTCGACGCCCACGCCAGGGGAAAATTGCAGCTCGCTAAGCGGCGGATACGCCACCCAACCCGTCTTAGCAAACTCACCGACAACAAGAGAGATATTTGTCAGTAGTATTCCCGTTGCGGTCAGCCATAAGCTCACCGAATTCAATGTGGGAAACGCGACATCGCGAATCCCGAGCTGCAGGGGAACTACGAAGTTCATCAATCCGACAATGAATGGCATTGCCATGAAAAAGATCATTATGGTGCCATGCGCTGAGAATATCTGATCGAAATGTTCCGGCGGCAGATATCCCTGAGCACCACCAGCGGCGATGGCTTGTTGCGACCGCATCATAATGGCGTCGGCGAAGCCACGAAGAAGCATGAGCATGGCCAGGACGACATACATCACGCCGATCCGCTTGTGATCGACCGACGTGAACCATTCGCGCCAGAGATAGGGCCAGTATCCTTTAAGAGTAACCCAAGCCAGAACCAGCACGATGCCCAAGACCATTGCGCCCGAGGCCCCCATGATGATCGGTTGATCGAAGGGAACCGCGTTCCAGTTGAGCTTTCCAAGCAATGTCATGATTTGCCTCTGGCTGCCTAATGGAAGTGTGAATCCGATTGCGAGAGCTCGAAACCCGAATACATTCCCGAACCCACGATATTTTCGAATAAGCGGGGGACGACTGAGCGATAGGTAGTCGGCTGCACGTCGCTACTCGGCTTGGCGAGATTCACATATGCAGCCCCATCGAGAACCGTCCCCCCTCCCCGTGCCATGGCTAGCCACTTGGCGAACTGATCTGCCGGAACCGCATCCAGAGTAAAACGCATGCCGGAAAATCCTTCACCGCTATAGTTGGCCGAAAAGCCCGGATAGCGTCCGGCGTGGTCGGCCCTAAGCCAGAGATGAGTCGTCATTCCTGACATTGTGTAGATCTGGCTGCCAAGCTGCGGAACGAAGAAGCTGTTCATTACCCCGGAGGACGTCAGCTCAAAGTTGACGGGCGTACCCACCGGCACAACCATGTGATTGACGCTCGCAATGCCCAGCTGCGGATAGATGAACAACCATTTCCAATCGAGCGAAACGACTTGAACGGTGACCGGTTCCACTACGGCAGGTATGGGCTTGCGCGGATCGAGGTCGTGCGCGCCAACCCATGCGACGCTACCAACCAGCATGACCGTCATAGCCGGGATCGACCAAACCAGCAGCTCAAGGCGGCCGGAATAGACGAAGTCGGGCAGATACCGAGCCTTACGGTTCGACGCGCGATACCAAAACGCGACCGCAACAATGGCGAAGATTGTCGGAATCACAATCGCTAGCATGATGCCGAGTGAATTGACGAGAATCTGCAACTCTGCAAATGCAATTGGACCTTTCGGATTGAGGATGCCTTCTTTGCAACCTCCGAGCAGTACTGGACAGACAAATAAGGCGACAGCCTTGTGATAGCGCATCTCAAAGCTCCCGTGTGATCACCCGAACGGAACACAAGGCCGTTCTTAGATCGTAAGATAAGTGCTCGATTGCTGCGGCGTCCGCAAACGTTGAGGCAACGCGCGCAGGCAGAAATGGCATTTGTGCACTACGATCACCGGCCAGCAGTGCAGCGAAGAGAAGGAAAAGATACGGAATCGAAAAAGCAAAGAGGTGCTGGGGAGCCTTGCGGTCGGTATCCTTGCTTCTAAGCAACCGAAAAGCATAGACGACAAAAATCGCTCCATAGGCCAGCGCGATCACGGCATAGATGTTGCCGGCATATCCGAGCAGCCATGGCAAAAATGAAGTTGCAAACAAAAGAACGCTATAGACAAGTATCTGTCTCGTGGTCGTCTCCCTACCGGCAGCGACGGGCAGCATTGGGACGCCCGCACGCCGATACTCGTCCACGCGGTTGAGCGAGAGCGCCCAGAAGTGAGGAGGGGTCCAAAGGAAAATGATCGAAAACAGGACGAGCGGCTCAAGTCCGATGCTTCCGGTCGCTGCCGCCCAGCCAATCACCGGCGGAAGAGCTCCCGCTGCGCCCCCAATGACAATATTCTGGGGCGTTAGCCTCTTCAGCCATGCCGTATAAACAGCGACATAGAAGAAAATTGCAAAAGCAAGCAGACCCGCCGACACCAAGTTTCGGGCCATCGCGAGCGCCACGACAGAACTCCCGGCTAAAGCAAGTCCGAATATCAGAGCGCCACCACGCGATATCCGACCGCGGGGAATTGGACGCATCGCAGTGCGGGACATCACTGCGTCGATATCGGCGTCATACCACATATTAAGTGCCCCAGCGGCCCCGGCACCTGAGGCGATTGCGAACATGCCAATAATCCCGGAGACGACATCCGGATGCACGGGCGCGATCATCATCCCCACAAGCGCTGTGAACACAGCGAGCATCATGACGCGAGGCTTCATGAGGATGAAGTATTCGCGTATGCCCCTGGCCAAGCCATTCTGTTTTGGTAGGGATAAATAGGCAATTGAAGCCGCTGTCGTTTTCATGGAGATTCCTCAGCGCCAGATATTGGTTTTCGCGAGATCTATGACTTCGTCTGCCCGCCCGCTCATGATTGCTTTCACCATGTAGAGCGAGAATCCCTTTGCCATCTCCACGGTGATGGAGGGCGGCATGGCCAATTCTGTTCGATTCACAACTGCGTCGACCAGAACCGGGCCGTCGTGGGCAAGCGCGGCGGCGATGCCGTCATCGACGTCGCTTGCATCTTCCAGGCGAATGCCGCGAATGCCGATCGCTTCCGCCATCGCAGCGAAGTTAGGATTCTGAAGCTCCGTGCCGAAATCCAAATAACCCGTAGATTTTTGCTCAAGTTCAATGAACCCGAGCGCACCGTTGTTGAACACCACCACTTTCACCGGAAGGCGATTTTGCGCGAGCGTGAGCAAATCGCCCATCAACATCGTGAAACCACCATCTCCTGATAGCGAGATCACTTGCCGTTTGCGATACGTTGATTGCGCGCCGATCGCTTGAGCCATAGCGTTCGCCATTGAGCCGTGCCAAAACGATCCGAGAAGTCGGCGCTTTCCATTCATTGCGAGATAGCGCGCTGCCCATACGGTCGGCAGGCCGACGTCGCAAGCGAAGACGGCGTCTTCTGCAGCCTGGTCGCTGATTGCCTTTGCGATTTGCTGCGGATGAATGAGCCGCTTTCCTGGCGTTCCTATCGCGAGCTCGTTCAGAGATTTGCGAGCCTCGAAGTAGTGCCGCCGAGCCTGGACCAGATGGCTGTCGTCGGTTTTCTGCTCGAGCAGAGGCAACAATGCAGCAACAGTGTCGCGGACGTCACCGGCGACTCCGAGATCGACCGCGACACGGCGACCGATATTTTCGGGCCTTATATCGACTTGGGCGATACGGACGTTGGCATTCTTTGGGTAAAACTGGCGATAGGGAAAATCTGTCCCCAGCATTAGCAGAACGTCGCAATCGCGCATTGCGTAGTAGCCAGATGAAAAGCCAATGAGACCCGTCATACCAACGTCGTAGGGGTTGTCCCATTCCACATGCTCCTTTCCGCGTAACGCATGAACCATTGGCGCCTTGAGAAATGCACCCAAAGTGAGAATCTCATCGCGTGCGCCGCGACATCCCGAACCACACAAAATGGTAATGCGCTTACCGCCATTCAAAAGTGCAGAAAGGCGACGAAGATCACGATCTGTAGGCCTAACCACCGGCGCCGATGGGACCAGTCCCGTAGGGTTGATAGAGGCCGAATCGCCTGCCGGCTGAAGTGCCACATCGCCCGGCAGCACCATAACTGATACCCCGCGCTTGCCGACGGCTTCGCGGATTGCAATTTCCAGGACGCGTGGCATTTGGTTGGCGCCAGACACGAGTTCGCAATAGTGGCTGCACTCCTGAAAGAGCGTCTGCGGATGGGTTTCCTGAAAGTACCCGCTTCCGATCTCGCCCGACGGAATATGCGCCGCGATCCCCAGAACTGGAACGCGAGAGCGGTGACAATCGAACAGGCCATTGATAAGATGCAAGTTCCCTGGACCGCAGCTTCCTGCGCAGACGGCAAGACCGTTCGTAAGCTGAGCCTCCGCACCCGCCGCGAATGCCGCCACTTCTTCGTGTCGAACGTGAATCCATTCAATCTTGCTTTGTCGACGTATGGAATCCGTCAATCCATTGAGACTATCGCCGACAATTCCGTAAATCCGCGACACTCCAACCGCAGCGAGAACGTCCACCAATTGGTCTGCAACAGACTTCATCGCCTCTAGACCCTTCAATACGCCGGAGGCAGCGAATTGTGCTTCTATCGCTGCGGGGTCGGAACGTATCTGCCGTCGGAAGCATCTTCAGGCTGGCTCTTGTCGAGGTCTATCGCACCTTGGTCTTGAGCGATTGAACTATGGTTTATTTTTATGAAATGCCACGAACGCCTGGATGAAATACGTCAGTAAATGTGAGCACAAAACCTTGGCCACGAATTGGACTCCAACTTCGAACGCGCTATAAGCGCTATAGGTCTTCCGTTGCCACGACACACTGAGTAACGCGAGAACCCATACAAAGGTATAGTGGCCAAAAACCTTAGTTTCACCAACTTCGCGGCGGAAAATGCGACACTGAGCGATGTGCTCGACTCCAGAAGTGTCCGGTTCCTCCACCTGACGGAAGATATATCTGTGCCGTCCAAAAAACCCGTCATTGCAATTGTCGACGACGATGAAGCTGTTCGAGAAGCGTTGGCCGACCTCGTAACGTCTCTTGGCTATGTTGCCTTAAAGTATTCGGGAGCGCAGGAATTCTTAGATTCGCCTCGCCGACCTCGCATATCTTGTCTCATCTCCGACGTACAGATGCCGGGCATGAACGGTCTCGATCTCTTCAAACGCATTGCGGCTTCTCGAACACCGATACCCACAATCCTGATTACGGCCTATCCTAAGGATGAAGCTCGCGATCTCGCCCTTAAAGCGGGCGTGCTTTGCTATCTTAAGAAGCCATTTGAAGAGCAAACCCTGCTCGATTGCATTCAGTCGGCGCTCGGTCTCTCCTGCAAATAATTACCGGGGAGGCAGCGCTGTATCAGCGAACTTTATCGACGCCAAAATCAGCTGCCAGACTGTCTGCCATTCGCGCTAGCTCTGGCAACGATCTCGCGTTCATTTTCCGCAACAAACTGCCCCGATGAATCTTTACGGTGATCTCGCTCAGCCCCATTTTGGCGGCAATTTGCTTGTTCAACAATCCTGTCACGACGTAGGCCATGACCTCGCGTTCTCTTACGCTTAGGAGCTTGTATCTCTCCCGCAGGTTGGTGAGTTTCACCTCTCCTTCAAGCCAGGCTTTATCTTTGGCCAGCGCCAACTGAACGGCATCCAAAAGATCTTGCTCGCGAAATGGCTTGGTGAAAAACTCGAAGGCTCCTTCCTTCATAGCCTTCGCGCACATGGGAATATCACCATGGCCCGTCAAGAAAATGATCGGAATATAAATATTGGCGGAAAACAGTTCACGCTGGAAATCAATTCCACTCTGTCCCGGGAGACGTACATCTAATACCAGACATGTAGGATGTTCAGGGCGACCCGAGACGACAAAATTCGGCAACGCCGACATCGTCTTGACAGCAAGATTGACCGACAACAGTAGATCTTCGAGAGACTGCCGAATGCTCGGGTCGTCATCCACAACGATAACCGTTGGGTTCGCCGAACTATCCACGAAAATATCCCCCAACAATTTTGGACATCGCCAACATACAATAATGGATGGTCGCAAGCTTTAAAAGGATCGACCGGCAATACCTTGGTATAACTGATGATTCCTGGAATGACCGTCTAGACGGATTGTTTCAACGGCAGCGCAAAGCTGAATGTTGCGCCCCGAGGGACATTGGGCTGGACCCAAAGCCGACCGTTGTGTCCCTCGATAATCGAGCGGCAAATGGACAGACCCATACCCATTCCACCCGTTTTGGTCGTGAAGAAGGGGTCGAAGACCCGGGCGGCCGCCTCCGCCTCAATGCCCGTGCCGGTATCGCTAACGGCGACCGTAACATTCATTTCGTCGCGCTGTGACGTAATTGAAATTACTCTTGGCTGCTCAGTGGAACTCATTCCCTCGATGCCATTCATAATCAAGTTCAGCAACACCTGCTGCAATTGAACCCGATCACCAGAGACATCGGAACCGCTTGCGCGCAAGTCGGTTCGCAATCTAATATCGCGCCGCTCAAGTTCGCTTCGCATCAACAGAAGAACTTCCTGGATGACACCGTTTACGTCCAGTTGAACTAGATGCGGGTCCGATTTCATAACGAGCGCTCTTAAACTGCGGATCACATCTCCGGCTCGCCGCGCATCACGATCCATCCGCGCGATAGCGTTTCGCGCGCCATCTAAGTCTGGGGGCTCGCGGTTGAGCCAGTTCAAGCCGGCGCGGCCACTGGCTGTGATAGCAGCCAACGGTTGAGTAATTTCATGCGCAATCGAAGCAACAAGCTCCCCCATCGTTGTCAGGCGCGCAACGCGCGCGAGCTCAGCTTGAGCATTCCTTACCGCTTCCTCTGCACGCTTCCGCTCCGTGATATCCATCACCGTGCCAACGAACTCAAAAACACCCGTCTCCGACACGACCGGCTCGCCGACGATTTGGGCATGCCGGATTGTCCCATCCGGTAAGACAATGCGATATTCGTGCTCGAATCGTTTCCGCTTTTCTACGGCTTCCTCTTGAAGCTGCTGATACATCGCGCCGTCTTCGGGATGAAGCCTCCCCATTAAGAGCGAATAGGACGGTTGCGCAGTTGCCGGATCAAACCCATATATTCGAAAGCACTCGGCCGATACGCTTCCATTGTCGGCTCCAACCGTCCAACGCCAGCTTCCGGTATGGCTGATCTGCTGTGCTTCGCTCAATGCAGCTTCGCTAGCTCGCAAAGCGTCTTCGGCTCTTCGCCGATCGCGGTTCTCCTTGAGGAGATCGGAATAGAGGTGCGCGTTCTCCAGCGAAATCGCAGCCTGAGATGATAACAGCTTTAGCACTTCCGTTCTTGCTGGAGTAAACGCGTGTGAAGCAAGGTTATTCTCGAGATAAAGTATACCAATTAAATCTCTCTGCTTCACCAGCGGCAGGCACATAAGCGACCGAACCTGTCGCCTGCGGATGTACGGATCAAACGAAAACGTTTCGCTTGAACGTGCGTCATCCAGGATAACCGCATCCTGCGCGCGACGAA
>Ga0335083_10010780_pt1 | contig 11011 bp, 10 predicted proteins | sample Lox_Sample_42_FD_206716 | JGI IMG/M metagenome (GOLD analysis project Ga0335083, IMG submission 206716) | Soil microbial communities from Loxahatchee National Wildlife Refuge, Florida, United States - Lox_Sample_4.2 | ecosystem: Environmental > Terrestrial > Soil > Wetlands | place: USA... | reverse complement strand
AATATACAGCTGTCAGAGCGCCGAATGGAGAAGTTGTTGTAGCCCCCAATTGCCTGCAATGTCATGCCCAGGTATTCGATGGCAAACTCTATATTGGTTTGGGAAATACTACGATTGATTTTACGAACAATCAAAAGCTCGATCCTAAAGTGGCGATATCAGCAGAAAAAGTGCTGAAAAATCTGGACCCCGAAAAATATGAAGCTGCAGAACCTTTTCTCAAAGTTGTAAAATCTATCGGAAGTCAATTGCATACGAATGTAAGAGGAGTGAACGCTGCTGATCGACTGGCAGCATTGCTTGCGAGCCATCGCGACAGAAATACTTTCCGGTGGAATGATTCCGCGATGCTTGAAATTCCTGACGAAGTGATACCTACTGATGTCCCGGCGTGGTGGTTATTGAAAAAAAAGAATGCGATGTTTTATACAGGATTTGGCCGGGGAGATTTCAGCCGCTTCCTGATGGCGTCCAACCTGCTTACCGTAAATGATACTGCAGAATCAAGAGAAGTAGACAGTCATTTCAATGATGTACTCGCATATATTTATTCACTCAAACCTCCTCCTTATCCTTATCCTGTTAATAAAGAACTTGCAAAAAAAGGGGGCATTTTGTATGTGAAGAATTGTTCAAAATGTCATGGCAATTATGGTACTCAGGATGAATATCCCAATTTGCTGATTCCGGAATCTATTATACAAACAGATTCATTATTGTTTACAAGCAATTATCAAAGTGCCCAATTTATAGACTGGTTCAACAACAGCTGGTTTGCGCAGGGTGATCATCCGGCAAGACTTGAACCCTTCAACGGATATATTGCGCCGCCACTGGATGGTATCTGGATTACAGCTCCCTACCTTCATAACGGTTCTGTACCAACGCTGGAAGCCTTACTTGACAGCAAAACGCGGCCAAAATACTGGTCCAGGGATTTCGACAACCCTCAATATGATTATAAAAAGATTGGGTGGAAATATGAAGTGCAGGACTCTCCCGGTGGAACCACAGTATACAATACAGACTTACCTGGTTATGGAAATTATGGCCACAGGTTCGGAGATAAATTGACGGATGCGGAAAGAAAAGCAATCATTGAATACCTGAAAACACTCTAAGAAACTATTATAGATTTCCCCGATAAAAAAATTTTTGCAAATCCACAATACCATAGGATATAAAACCATTGATCAATGGTTTGCTGGCAAGGAGTTGAATCCCTTCAGTTTCCAGGAAGAAACCTGGCAACATATTATTGAAGGTAAATCCGGGCTTGTGAATGCGCCAACCGGATGCGGCAAGACTTTTTCTGTTTTCCTGGGAGTCTTGATTGATTTTATCAATCGTTATCCTGAAAATTATAAATCGAAATCAAAAAATAATCTGCAATTATTATGGATCACTCCATTGCGGGCTTTGGCCAAAGATATCGGACGTGCGATGGAGGAAGTGATCAGCGAACTCGGTATGAGCTGGAAAGTCGGAATACGCAACGGAGATACAGAAATCAAGGAGAGAGAAAGGCAAAAAAGGCAAATGCCGGAAGTATTGATCATCACTCCTGAAAGTCTCCATTTATTGTTGGCACAAAAAGGATATCCTGAGATTTTCCGTTCACTGAAATTAATCGCAGTTGACGAATGGCATGAATTATTGGGAAGCAAGCGCGGAGTGCAGGTGGAACTGGCCATTTCAAGAATTCTGAATATTCAAAACGAGCTGGTCAATTTCAAGCCTTCCATTTGGGGCATATCAGCAACGATCGGGAATCTTAATCAGGCTAAAGAAGTGCTTCTTTCATCTATTCTCTCCGGTAATTCTTTCAATGATCAATATGGAGAAACTGTGAAAGCAAATATTTACAAACCTATTGAAGTCGAAGCAGTGCTTCCTGATGAGATAGAAAAATATCCCTGGGCTGGTCATCTTGGAATTAAACTGATTGATAAGGTTCTCCCTATCATTGACAATAGTAAAACGACTCTCATTTTCATCAACACACGTGGAATGAGCGAGAGATGGTACCAGGGATTGCTCAATATTCGTCCGGATCTTGCAGGTGCCATCGCACTTCATCACGGTTCGATCGACACAGAGTTACGCGTCTGGGTGGAAGAAGCGCTCCATACCGGCAAATTAAAAGCTGTTGTCTGTACTGCCAGTCTCGATTTGGGGGTTGATTTTCGGCCCGTCGAGACCGTTATACAAGTAGGTTCACCCAAAGGTGTTTCCAGATTCCTGCAACGTGCAGGTCGCAGTGGCCACCAGCCTGGCCAGGTTAGCAAAATTTATTTTCTTCCCACCCATTCACTGGAACTGGTAGAAGCCGCCGCATTGAAAACAGCCATGCAATTGAATTTCATTGAAAGCCGCGAACCCATGCTTTTGTGTTTTGATGTATTGATTCAATATCTTTCCACACTTGCAATCAGCGAGGGCTTTTATCCGGATGAAATCTTTCATGAAATCAAATCAACCTATTGTTACCGGGATATTAAAGAAGAGGAGTGGAAGGAAATCATTCATTTTGTCTCCGAAGGCGGATCCGCCTTACAACAATATGATGAATTTAAAAAAGTAGAAAACATGAATGGTCTGTATAAGATCAATAGTCGCCGCATTGCCATGCGTCACCGTTTGCATATCGGAACGATTGTGAGCGATGCAATGATGAAAGTTAAATTTCTGACCGGAGGTTATATCGGGGTGATTGAGGAATATTTCATTTCAAAATTTCAACCTGGTGAAGTTTTTACATTAGCTGGGAGAAATCTTGAGTTTATTATGATCAAAGACATGACCGTGATGGTAAAAAAATCTAATTCAAAAAAATCAATCATCCCCAGTTGGGAAGGAGGTCGAATGCCTTTATCCGCCAACCTCGGCCTGATGCTTAGGAAAAAATTCAATGAAGCGCTCCATCCTCTCACAACAAAACAACAATTCCAAAAAGCCGAAATCGAATTGGAAATCCTGAAACCTCTTTTTCTGTTACAGGAAAATCTTTCACATATTCCTAAAGAAAACGAGTTGCTCATCGAACAAATCGAAACAAAGGATGGATTCCATCTTTTTGTATATCCTTTCGAAGGAAGATTGGTTCATGAAGCCATGGCTGCACTAATTGCTTATCGCATCAGCCGGATTACTCCAATCACTTTTTCTTTCGCAATGAATGATTATGGATTTGAATTGCTGAGTGATCAGCCGATTCTTGTCGATGATACAAACGTGTATGATCTGTTTTCTCTCCAGGATCTTAGCAATGATATTCAGCGAAGCGTCAATAGCGCAGAAATGGCCCGCAGAAAATTCCGGGATATAGCAGTTATTGGCGGACTCGTTTTTCAGGGATATCCGGGAGAATATAAAAAAGCGAGGCATCTTCAATCATCTGCTTCTTTATTATTCAATGTTTTCACCGAGTATGATCCGCATAATCTGTTATTGCGACAAGCTTATAATGAAGTGATGGAACAACAAATGGAAGAAGCAAGGCTTAGAAAAATGCTGGAGCGGATTCAAAAAAGCAGGATTGTTATTACTTTTCCGGAAAAATTAACTCCATTCTCTTTTCCACTAAAAGTCGACAGTATGCGGGAAAATCTTTCATCGGAGCAATTGGAAGACAGAGTAAGAAAAATGCAAATGCAATTGGGAAAATAAGAAATTATTCATCAGGCAACTATTAAAAATATTTTCTTTTCTACCGTTACTTTGCCTTAATTCAAAAAAAAATATCACTCCATGTTCAGAAAAACCTTGCTTGCCCTTTTCGGGATCTTAATTATTATCCAGTTTATCCGTCCCGAAAAAAATAATTCAGTCGCAGCCTCTCCAAATGATATCACACAACATTATGCAGTCCCTGATGATGCACTAAGCATAATAAAACGGTCCTGCTATGATTGCCATAGTAATCATACAGACTATCCCTGGTATTTCAATATCCAGCCAGTCGCATGGTGGATGCAGAATCATGTGAATGATGGAAAAAGAGAAATAAATTTTTCGGAATTCAATTCCTATCCTGCAAAAAAGCAGAGTCATAAACTCCATGAGGTGATTGAGCAAATTAAAAACGATGAAATGCCTATTGACAGCTATTTATGGATTCATAAGAATGCAAAATTAAATGATGAACAGAAAAAGATTGTTACTGGCTGGGCTGATAGTTTACAGCAGATGATCATCAAGAAAAATAATTTGCCTGCTGAAACGGAAGAGCATCGCAAAGAATAAGTATTCTCAGACTGTTATTCTTAGAACATTGAAGGATTTCTCAATCCAAAAGTCGATATATTTGTCTTCCTTTTGGAATTATGCAAAAACCAATTCCATATCGGATTCGTGAACAACAAATCTGGCTGTCTTCAGGAAGATCTGTTTTTTGGGAAGAAGAACGCGCATTGATCTTGTCCGATCTTCATTTTGGTAAGACGGGTCATTTTCGAAAATCAGGAATCGCGGTTCCGCAATCAGTATATAAAGAAGATTTGCAGCGATTGGTTTCAGAAATTCAATATTTTCAACCCCAACAGCTCATCATTGTAGGTGATCTTTTTCACAGCCGGGCCAATAAGGAGTTAGAACTGTTTAAAAAGTGGAGAGGAAATTTTCCGGATCTCATCATTCATCTTGTCAAAGGAAATCATGATATCCTGGAAGAGGAATGGTATCGAAATGCGGATATCAAAATGAGTAGTGATAGTCTACTGCTTAATGATTTTCATTTTACCCACGATATCACTGCGGCTCCCGCATTATTAGATAACACGGACAATTATCATCAGCCAATTCCCAACTATTTTTTTTCCGGTCATATCCATCCGGGAATCAGGATCGATGGAGCGGGAAAACAATCTTTATGTTTCCCTTGTTTCTATTTTGGGAAGAGTTATGCGGTACTGCCTGCGTTTAGCCGTTTTACAGGAGTCGCACTGATTCAACCGGAAAAAAATGAAAATGTTTTCGCCATTGTCGGCGGTAAGATAATGCAGTTACAATAAATCATTCTTTATCTTTCCACCACCACCATTTCAGTTTTTTTGGATCGGGATTTTTTGTTTTTGAGAAATATACAGCACAGCGGAATGTATATAATAAGCAGGGATCCTGTTTGACGCCCGCCAGGTAATTAGATTGATGATATAACAATTCAGGATTCCTTACTTTCAGATCGCTTATCTTCCTTATACCTAATTTATATAGATCGAAAGCAATGGATTTGCCAATGCCGGGAATCACCTGAAGTTCTTTCAAAACAAGTTCTCTGTTCGTATGCATAGATAAAGTTTTTTCAATTCATTTTTTTCTTCAGCACTGTTACCTGCTCCTGAAGATTGCTTACAAGACTTGCCAGCTGATTCACATCCCAGCGCTGCTGAACGTTGGCCCTGCTCATGATCATCTGTGCTTTCCATATTTCTATAATATCTTCAGTACTTACATTATAAGGTTGATAAGAAGTATTATCACTAATGAGTGTGAGTTTATTTTTTAATTTATTATTCTTCATCACACGTTTATAAACAATCCCTTCATTGCGTGAAACAACAATATAGGTTTGATTGCTTTTTACTTCATCCATATCTTCCACTTTTTCTCCAACAATCAGGGATCCGCTTGGGGTGGGCAGCATTGAATCGCCTATGATCTCGAAAGCACGATAATTGCCCGGAGCAAGCATCGGTAAAGTGAATGTGTTTAATTCATCCAGGAATTCAGGGTCTGCATAACCTGCCAGATAACCCGCTGCAGCTTTTACAGGAACCAGCTGAATATCGTTGGCTGCTGATGCGAGTTTCTGTGCACGTCGCCGCGCAAGGTAGTTGCTTCCCTTTGTATCATTCAGGCTTTTGCGCAATAACTCATCCAGCGTCAATTTAAAAATATCACCTGCAGCTTCCAGCACTTCTATGCGTGGATCAGCACGTTCTTCTTCATAAGCTCCAAGCAACGATCGTTTGATTTTTAATTTAGCGGCAAATTCCTCTTGTGTCCATCCCCGAAGTTTGCGGAGGTATTTCAGGTTTTTTCCGGCTGTTGACATGGCTAATTTATTTAGTGCAAAATACTAATTTTTTTAACAAAACAAAAAACTTTTCGAAATTGGCCAAACTGGGGAAAAATCGATAAAATTGTATAGCCTCTTTTAATATCCCTCTCGAAATCCGAAAAGTATTTTAATTCGTATTTGATAACCTTAAAAACACTTCCCCATGTCACAAAAAGACGTTCTGATTTATTTTTTCTATTCCCGGGAATCTTCTCAGGAAAAAACTTCTAATACAAATCAATTCTAAAAATTCTTGTTATGACACAGATTGCTTCAGTCCCGGAACAGCCAAAAACCATACAACAACCCGATCCTTCCAGGATCATGCAGATTGGAATGGGTTTTTGGGCATCGAAAGCTCTATTGGCCGCTGTAAAATTTAAAATATTCACTCTATTATCCGGCACTTCTATGAGTGGCGTACAGATAAAAGAAAAATTGCAATTGCAAACAACAGACCGTCATGTTTATGACTGGCTTGATTCATTGGTGTCATTGGGTTTTTTACAAAGAGATGGAGTTGGAACGAATGGACTTTATTGTAACGCTATAGAAACAGATCTTTTTCTCGACAAGAACAAACCAAGTTATATCGGCGGCATTCTTGAAATGTCGAATAGCCGATTGTATCCATTCTGGGCCAATCTGGAAGAAGGATTGCTTACAGGTCTCAGGCAAAATGAAAGCAAGAGCGGATCCAATATGGATTTTTTTGAAGAGCTCTATAAGTCCGAAGAGAAATTGCGTGAATTCGTTGACGCCATGTCCGGAATTCAGATGGGAAATTTTATTGCGCTGGCGCATCAATTCAATTTCAGCAATTATGAAACACATACAGATATTGGTGGCGCAGATGGTTTTCTTTCCATTCAGATTGCATTGAATCATCCTGCTATTCATTGCACTACTTTCGATTTACCACCTGTCGAACCATTGGCAAAAGCAAAAATCCGGCAATTCAACCTGGAGAAAAGAATTCAGGTCGTGAGTGGAAATTTTTTGAATGCTCCTTTCCCGGCAGCAGAAGTGATTACCATGGGAAATATATTACACGGTATGGATGAAAAAACCAAAACAGAGATTGTAAAAAAAGCCTATAATGTATTGCCGCAGGGTGGTGTATTTATCGCGATTGAAAATATCATTGACAATGACCGCAGACAAAATACTTTTGGCATGCTGATGAGCCTGAATATGCTGATTGAAAACGGAGATGCCTTTGATTACACATTCAATGATTTTGAAGGATGGGCAAAACTGGCAGGTTTCAAAGACACTGAGCTTTTACACCTTGCGGGTCCGACAAGCGCAGCGATCGCTTATAAATAAATAACAATGACGGCAGCTGTTTATCATTTTATAACGCGATGGAAGGTTCGATCGACTGTCGAAGAAGTTTATGATATTCTTGCTGACGCAGAAGGTCTCGAACGCTGGTGGCCAAGTGTCTATCTCGACGTAAAAGTAATAAACCCCGGAGATGCATTGGGTGTTGGCAAAGTAGTAGAATTATATACCAAGGGGTGGCTACCCTACACTCTTCGATGGTCATTTGTCGTGAAAGAAGTCAACAAACCTTATGGGTTTACGATTGTTCCTTCGGGAGATTTTTCGGGAAGGGGTATCTGGCTTTTTGAACAAGACAAAAACGATCCCGAACGGTGTGATATTATTTATGACTGGAAAATATCAGCTGAAAAACCTTTATTGAAAAAACTCACGTTTTTTGTGAGACCTGTTTTTTCCGCCAATCATCTCTGGGCAATGAAGAAAGGTGAAGAGAGCCTGAAACTTGAATTATTGCGGAGAGAAGCAGCTACTGAATTTGAAGCACAACGTATTCCTGCCCCACCCGGTCCTACATTCCCCCATAATTTTACCAAAAATAAAATTCTTTAAACCTGATATCCTGGAAAACAATCATGAAAAAATTTCGTATGATAATGATCTATGTTCTCATAATAATTTTTTTACTCGCTTTATGGATTGTTATCGATCTTCTATATCCGTACAAAACAGATATCAAAAAATTCGGGCATTCAGACGTAGGGAGGCTGGATGGCGCTATGTGGAGATCTTATTATGAGAAAAAAAAGCTTAAACTTTTTTTCCAGTCGTCTGAATTGATGAGGAAACAGTTTGGTGTTCCTTTCTGGCGCTCACAGGTCATGGCTTATCATGCAGCAAAAGCCGCTTTCATTCTTAAAGACGGACAGAACAGGGTCGACTACGACAAAGCCCTTCCTGATCTGGTCAAATATTATTCAGAAATCAGAAATATCAGTAAAGAAACTTTTGATGTCGAGAGTGCTGCCCAACTGGAACTCGAATGGTGGGTGATAAGACGTTATCGCAACGAACATCCCCCAGCAGAATGGGAAAGATGTCTTGCCCTAAATGCAGCCACTGTTTACCATCTGGCGCCGGATAAATTTGTAACTTATGCCCATTTGAGAGTTGAAGCCATGCTTTTGCGTGATGCAAAAGAAAATGCGATCACCGAGACTGACTGGCAACAAATACACAGCCTTCTGAACCAGGCATGGAAATCTCTGAGTGATAATCTTCATTGAAAAGTCGGAAAGTCAGAAAAGCCCGAAAGGCCTTTTGTATAAAAAATAATATGAATTTTTTTTCCGACTTTCGGACTTTATTGACTTCCCGGACTTCCTAACAGACAACATCATGCGCAATTGACAAATTCATTCCCATATCGTTTCCGCGTTCTCCTGTTCATTTGCTCACTGACCACATTGACCTATTTAGACCGTGTTTGTATTTCGATAGTAGGTGTGAGATTAAAAGCAGACCTGGGACTCAGCAATCAACAATTTGGCTGGGTGTTGGCATCTTTTGCACTGGCTTATGCTTTGTTTGAAGTACCCTCGGGTGCATGGGGAGACCATATCGGACCGAAAGCTGTTTTTATCAGGATTGTATTATGGTGGTCATTGTTTACAGCCATCAGCGGATTGGCTACTGGCTTGATATCTCTCCTGATCGTTCGTTTTCTATTTGGAATGGGTGAATCGGGGACCATGCCGAATAGCGTTCTGGTGATATCCAGATGGTTTCCTGCCAGTGAAACTGGTCGGGCATTGCCCTGGATGGGAATCGGAACCCAGATCGGAGCCGCTATTGCTCCACTCATCATCATACCTATTGCATCTGCTTACGGATGGCGCATGCCTTTTTTTGTGAATGCTGTGATCGGAGTATTATGGGTGTTGATTTGTTTTATCTGGTTTAGAAATTTTCCTTCGGAAATGCGGAATATTTCAAAAAAAGAATTGCAATATATTGAAAGCAATCGTCGCTACAGCCAGCTCTCACACCTGATTCCCTGGAAACTTATTTTCAAAAGCCGGACCTTATGGGCTCTGATGGGAATGTATTTTTGTTTTCAGTGGGCGAACTATTTTTTTGTTGCATGGATGCCCGTCTACCTTCAGGAAGAAAGACATTTTACAGAAAAACAAACACAGCCGATTATATTTATTGTTTTCGTAGTTGGCATCATTGGTTTATTGGCAGGAGGATTCTGTATTGACTGGCTGGCGAAGAAAAAAGGATTATTTTTTGGAAGACGTTTTATAGGAATGATCAGCATCGGATTTTGCGGATTGTCAATACTTTTTGCTGGCCTTACAAAAGATGCTTCTATAGCGGCTTATAGCCTGGTTGCTGCGAATGGTTTTTATTCATTTGGAGTGATGTCTTCATTCGCCGTTTGTACAGATATCGGACGCAATAATGCAGGAACCGTCAGCGGTGCAATGAATTTTTTTGGTCAGTCCGGTGCATTTGTGATGGCAGTTGTAGTAGGAAGGATGGTAGATTCCTCGCATCATTTCACTACTGCTCTTTTCGTAATTTTTATTGCACAGGTAGTCGGATGCCTGCTTTGGCTATTTATTGATCCAAGAAAACAACTGAGAATAACTACAGAAAAATAATCAATATTCAACATTCAATAAGTAATGTTCAATGCTCATTGAATATTGAAAATTGCTTGAATATTATCCTTTAATCTCTATAATTTAATTGTTGCTGGAAGGTACTTCGCAATGAGACCCTCATAATAAGGTTTCAACTCAGATAGGACAGGAGGTTTTGGGCTTTTTGAATACAAATCGTAAGGATTAAATTTCTTCACCCATTCAAACATCTCACGGTCATGGTCATCCATTAAATGCTCGTATGAATCTTCCCGGTGTTGCGCATAGAAAGAGTGATAACGGATCATATAGAGCGCCTGTTCAGGCAGATAATCTTTCATCATCTGGTATAAATATTCATCATGCCCCCAGGACATGAGTACATTTTTAAGTCCGCATCCTGCTTCGTATACTCCATATTTGGTATTGTAACGTTCGTCTTTTGAATCCGGATTATCTTCAAAAAATTCAGAATAAACAATTTTATCTGAAAACTTACAGCCAACCGGGAAGGTGTCGCCGACTACTGCCCACTGTGGTTCACCAAAAAGACATAAAACTTTTCCCATATCATGAATAAAACCTGTAAGTACAAACCAGTCGGGATGACCGTCTGCACGAATCGCTTCAGCTGTCTGCAGTAAATGCTGGAGCTGATCCAGGTCGATATCGGGATCAGAATCGTCTACCAGTGTATTCAGGAATTCCATTGCTCCCCAGACCGGCATTTCCTTCCTGTTGAATTGAAGAAATTCATTTCTTTTCTCTTTCACGAATTCATAAGTCTGATATTTATGATTGAGACGATAGAATTCTCTCACAGTATCTCTTTCCGGATTATCGTAGTTCCTGTATTCTTCTTTTGCTTTTGCAGGCTGATTCGGTTCAGGATAACGGTCGAGCACATCCTCATCCCATTGTTCAATATTCTGAAGAGGATTCATTTCTTTTTCAGTAAAAACAGGGCCATTTTTCATATAGCTATCTTTATAAGGATAATACAATAATTATT
>Ga0335083_10010778_pt1 | contig 11012 bp, 8 predicted proteins | sample Lox_Sample_42_FD_206716 | JGI IMG/M metagenome (GOLD analysis project Ga0335083, IMG submission 206716) | Soil microbial communities from Loxahatchee National Wildlife Refuge, Florida, United States - Lox_Sample_4.2 | ecosystem: Environmental > Terrestrial > Soil > Wetlands | place: USA: Florida... | reverse complement strand
GGTGCCTACGTGGCCAGCTACGACCGGGAGCCCTGCCAGGCCGCTGTCCGCGCCTTCCTGGACCGGGGCTGACGGACAGGGCTAACGGCGCGGCGCAGCCCTCGTCCCGGGTTTTGCGGCTACTATCGCACCAAGCTATGGCCGGGTCGGGCCCCCTGGCCGGCGGAGGAGAGCATGAGCAAGGGGACAGTCATCCTGTTCATATGGCTGATCATCGGGGCAGCCGCGGCCGGCCAGCGCGGTTACTTCAACCTCAACAACATCAACTGCTCCCAGGGCGCGACGATGGCCCTGACGATCGTCGCGGGCCCGCTCAACTACGTCGGCCTCGACCCGCAGATCTCCTGCTCGGCGCCCAAGCCGAGCGGCTCATAACCGGTCCCCGCGCGCGCACCCCATCCGTTCGGGCGAAAAAGATCTTTTTATCCCGAACGGACGCCTTTTCCCGCCCCGGCCCCGCTGATTCGCCATGCTCGCAGGTCAGGCGGCCGCGGCTCGTGTCGCTTGGCACGTTCCTGTGGGGCGTTACGTATGGTGAACCCCCCGGGCAGCCGCCACAGTGGAGCCAACTGCGACGGCAGAGGGGGGAAACGGACATGACCGCTGAGGTGGAGGACCTGGTGAGCCGGGCCAGGAACGGGGACAGGCAGGCGTGGGACGCGCTCGTCAGCCGGTTTGCCCCGATGATCTGGTCGATCTGCCGCAGGTACGGGCTGGGCAAGGCCGACGCCGAGGACGTCGGCCAGAGCGTCTGGCTGCACTTGGTGAACCATCTGGACCGGGTCCGCGATCCGGCTGCGCTGCCTGGCTGGCTGGCCACCACGACCCGCCGGGAATGCCTCCGGATCGTGCGCGGCACGCGGGCCGCGCACGAGGCGGGGCTGCCGCCGGACGCCGAGGACGAGCAGGCCGCGACGGCGGACGCGGAACTGCTCGTGGCCGAGCGGCACGCGGCGCTGCACGAGGCGTTCACCAGCCTGCCTCCGTCCGGCCAGCGGCTGATCGCCCTGCTGATCGAGGACCCGCCCCTGCCCTACGCCGAGATCAGCGCCCGGCTGGGCATCCCGGTCGGCAGCATCGGCCCGAACCGCCGCCGCTGCCTGGCCAGACTGCGCCGCCATCCGGCCCTGGCCACGCTGATCGCCGCCGAGGCGTCAGCCGCAGACGCTGACCTGCGCCACGCCGGGCGCGTACTGGGCCCAGTCCGCCCGGGTGGGTGACCCGACGTCGGCGCACAGGGCCGCGTAGGGCTCAGCGGCCAGCGGCATCTGCCACGTCTGCACCATGCCGTCGGCGTCGGCGGCGGCCAGCAGTCGCCCGTCCGGGCTGAACGCCACGCCGTTCACGCCGTACCCGGGACCGGCGGGGAGCGGGGCGCCCACGGCCTGCCCGGTGGCCGGGTTCCACAGCCGGACGGTACCGTCCCCGTCGGCGGTGGCCAGCAGTCGCCCGTCCGGGCTGAACGCCACGCCGTTCACGCCGTATCCCGGATCGGCGGGGAGCGGGGCGCCCACGGCCTGCCCGGTGGCCGGGTGCCAGAGCCGGACCGTGCCGTCGCTATAAGAACTGGCCAGGAGCGTGCCGTCCGGGCTGAACGCCAACCCGGTCACCCCGGTCACGCCGGTTCCCGGGCCGGGGCCGGCCCGTAGCGCCGGGCCCGCGGCCTGCCCGGTGGCCGGGTGCCAAAGCCGGACCGAGCCGTCCGCGCCCGCGGCGGCCAGCAGCGTGCCGTCCGGGCTGAACGCCACGGCGGTGACGCCGCCCGGGGGTCCCGGGAGGGGACGGCCGACGGGCAGGCCGGTGACCGGGTCCCAGAGCCGTACCGAGCCGTCAGCGGTGGCCAGGAGCATGCCGTCCGGGCTGAACGCCACCGCGTTCACCCCGGGCTGCGGTCCGGTGCCGGCCGCCAGCGGCGGTCCGGCCGCCCGCCCGGTGGCCGGGTCCCAGAGCCGTACCGTGCCGTCGGCGTCGGCGCTGGCCAGCAGGGTGCCGTTCGGGTTGAACGCCACCCCCCGCACGCCGGGCTTGACCGCCTCGCCTCGCGCGCCGGCGACCGGGCCGGTCTCGGCCACCAGGAGCGGGCCCGCGGGCTGCCCGGTGGCCGGGTCCCACAGCCGCACGGTGCCGTCGGCGTCGGCGCTGGCCAGCCGCCGCCCGTCCGAGGTGAACGCCAGTCCCCGCACGCCGTAGCGGGTGCCGGTGCTGGCCGGCAGGGGAGCGTACGGCGCCTGCCCGGTGGCCGGGTCCCACAGCCGCACGGTCCCGTCCGCGCCCGCCGTGGCCAGGAGCGTGCCGTCGGGGCTGAACGCCACCGCGGTCAGGCCGCTGGCGGCGCCGGCGCCGGCCCGCAGCGGCGGGCCGGCGGCCTGCCCGGTGGCCGGGTCCCACAGCCGGACGGTGCCGTCCGCATCGCCGGTGGCGAGCAGCGTGCCGCCGGGGCTGAACGCCAGGCCGGTCACGCCCTCGCCGCCGGCCCGCAGCGGAGCGCCGGCGGCCTGCTCGGTGGCCGGGTTCCACAGCCGCACGGTGCCGTCGCCGTAGGCGCTGGCCAGCAGGCTGCCGTCCGCGCTGAACGCCACTCCCGTCGCTCCGCCGTTGGCGGGATCGCCGGGCAGCATGCCGCTGCGCTGCTGCTCGGTCAGCAGGTCCGTCATCACCGAGCGGGCCTGGTCGGTGGGGAAGACGGCCCAGGCGGCCACCGCGAGCCGTCGCGCGGTTAACGGGTCGCCGGACGCCACGATGAGGCTCTCGGTCGCCAACTGCCTGGACAGGCCCATGGCGTGCTGCCGGGAGGCGTCGACGACGGCGCGCACGGCGATCCCGGCGGCGCTGACCGCGAAGACGACCAGGGCCAGCAGGCCGGCGATCACGCCCTGCCGTCGGCGGGCGCTGCGGCTGGCCGCGTGGTGCGCGGCGCGCAGGAACGCCCGGCCGGTATCGGGCAGCGGGGGATAGCGGGTGGGCGCGTCCCGCCAGCGGGCGGTGGCCGCGTCGATGGCGGCGAGCCGGCCCGGCCGGTACAGGTAGGAGGAATCCCGGCCGTTGCCGTCCCAGGTCTGCGCGTCGGTGACCACCTGGCCGTACAGGGCCCGGTCGAGCTGGTCGTCTCCCAGCCAGTCCCGCAGCTGCGTCCAGGCGTGCAGCAGGACGTCGTGGGAGATCTCGACGCTGTCGTGTCCCAGGACGAGCAGGCGCTGCGCGCTGAAGACGCTGATGACCGCGTCGGCGTCCGCGGCCAGCTGCGCGTCACCGAAGCGCAGCCCCGCGCGGCTGCACCGGCGGCGGACCAACCTGCCGTCCGGCATGACCACGGTGAGCTGGGTGAACAGCAGGCGCGCCGCCTCCCGCTGGCGGCTGGTCAGCCGGTCGAAGGCGGCCTGGGCCCCGCGGTTGACCGCGTCGGCGACCCCGCCCGCCCGCCGGTAGCCGCGCAGGGTCAGCTCGCGGCCCTCGCGGCGCTCCCAGGTGGCCGCCATCGCCTGGGACATCAGCGGCAGCGCGCCGCTTCCCAGGTCAGCAGCGCCCAGGTCAGCAGCGCCCAGGCGCAGCTCGGCGATCACCTCGTCGACCAGGGCGGGCTCCACGGTCAGCTCGGCCTCGGCGGCCGGGCCGGTGATCGCGAGCCGCAGGTCCGCCTCGCTCATCGGCCCGACCGTGAACATCCCGGCGTCCAGCACCGCCCGCCACGGCGGGTACGCGATGATCCGGCCGAGGAAGTCCGCGCGCATCGCCGCGATCACCAGCGCCCGCGGAAGCCCCGGCCGCCCGGTGGCCGCCGCGTGCAGCGCCACCAGGAACGCGTCCTGCTCCTGCTGATCCACGCCGCCGGTGAACAGCTCCTCGAGCTGGTCGACCACCAGGACCACCCGCGGCGCGCCGGCCAGGCCGGCGAGCTGCGCGGTCAGCTCGCCCAGCGGGCGGCCCGCCGGCCGGATCACCCGCCGCGGCCAGCGCTCCGACCCCGGCCCCAGGGCCCCGGCCGCCAGCCGGGGCAGCAATCCCGCCTGCAGCAGCGAGGACTTGCCCACCCCCGACTCCCCGGCCACCAGCAAGATCCCGGTCCGGTCCAGCCGTTCCGCCAGCCTCCGCACCAGCTGGTCCGCCAGCTCGCCGCGCCCGTAGAAGACCCGCGCGTCCTGCTCGCCGAACGGCACCAGGCCTAGGTAGGGACACTCCGACCAGGCCGGGGCCTTGCCGCGCAGGGCCGCCAGCACCTCCTCGGCCGGGGCGCGCCCGCGGGCGGCCGCCACGAACGAGGGAATTACCGCCTCGGGCAGGCCCAGCGCGCCGGCCAGCAGCACGGCGGTGTCCTTGCGGGCGGTGCGGTTGATGCCGCGCTCCAGGTCGCTGACCGACCGCGGGCTCAGGCCCGCCGCCTCCGCCAGTTCCTCCTGCGTCAGCCTGGCCTCGGCCCGCAGCTGCCGCAGCAGTCCGGCGAATCGCAGCGCAGTCGGCTCCGGCATGGTCCGGCATCCCTCCGCAGGCCCTGATCCGGCCGGGGCGGCGACCCGGCGCGGCGCTGAAGGACTAAATCAAGACTAGCCAGGTCAGGCCGGCCAAACTATTCCTCAATGTTTACTCCAGTCACACCATAATCATCGACAACAAGCTTCCGAAACAAAAAGGCTACTTATCAGTTAAGTTGGCGACGCAAGATCTCAGAGACTGATATAACGGCAAATCACACATTACGGGCGTTCTGCTACCGGGACGCTGACCGGATGTGCATGCACGGACACCATATACGGCCTGCAGATGCTCGGGGGGAACTGATGAGCATTTGGAAATTCCGTGCCGCGCCTGTCATTGCGGCAATGATCATCTTCGTGACTGGGTGCACCGCCACCAGCGACGCGAGCTTCGCCGCATTGCCCGCCCGGGCCCAGCAGGACATCACGGTCGCCGCCATTCCGTCCGTCGACCTGGCTGGCCTGTACGTGGCGGAAGACGAAGGGCTCTTCGCGCGGCAGGGGCTGCGCGTGACGATCAGGAAGATACCCAGCAGCAAGGCGGTCATTGCCGCCCAGCTGAAGGGCCAGGTTGACATCAGCGCCGGAAGCTACGTCGGCTACCTGGCGGCGCAGGCCGCCGGCGCCCGTTTCCGCATCCTGGCCGAGGCCTCGACCCTGCGGCCGCACACGCGGGTGCTGGTCGTCACCGCGAGCTCGGGTATCGCCAGCGTCGCCAACCTGGTCGGCAAGACGATCGGGGTCAACGGGACCAACAGCATCGGCACCTTGCTGATCAGCACCCTGCTGCGGGAGGACGGGATCTCGCCCGCGAAGGTGCGCTTCGTCACGGACCAGGACGGCTTCCCCGACATGCCGGGGCAGCTGCAGCAGGGCTCCTGGCAGGCGGCGTTCCTGGCCGAGCCGTACGTCACCATGGCCGAGGAGACCTACGGCGACCAGGAGCTTGTCGACCTCGACCAGGGCGCCACGGTGGACTTCCCCATCGACGGGTACGTAGCGACCCAGGCGTGGGCGCGGCAGCACGCCGCGACGGTGGCCGCGTTCGTGCGCGCGATCGAGGAGGGCCAGGCGATCGCCGACAGCAACCCCATCGCCGTCCAGAAGGCGATGGCCGAGTCGGACCAGCTGTCGCCGGTGGTGACCGCGGTCATGGCGCTGCCCGGGTTCCCGATCGGCTCGGTGGACGTCAAGCGCATCCAGCGCACCGCCGAGGCCATGCTCGAGTTCGGCATGCTGAGCAAGCAGGACACCGCCGAAGTCGAGCAGGGAACCCTGGTCGCTTCCATGGTCGGCCCCGGGCTCGCCGGGGGCTAGGTCCCGGCGGTACGATCGGCGGCACCTGTCGCACGGGTGCCTGGTGATGGCTCAGGTAGCCTGCTGAGGCGTTGATAAGCTTCCGGCGGCAGTGTCAAATGGGTGTGTTCTCGTGACTTAGGCCCATGTGGCCCCCGCAGACGGGAGGCGCGCGTCGTGAGAGCCGGCAGTTCACCGCAGAGCGGGGGAGACCAGGGGCCCAGGCTCGACACCCGCCTGGCGCACTCGGCCCGGGTCTGGAATTACCTGCTGGGCGGCAAGGACAACTTCGCGGCCGACCGCGAGGCCGGTGACCTGATCGTGCAGATCTTCCCCGGCATCATCCACATCGCGCAGGAACAGCGCCGCTTCCTGGCCCGTTCGGTCCGCTACCTGGCCGGCCAGGCCGGGATCCGGCAGTTTCTCGACATCGGTGTCGGCCTGCCCGTCGCGGTCAGCACGCACCAGATCGCCCAGCAGGTGGCCCCGCAGACCAGGACGGTCTACGTCGACAACGACCCGCTGGTGCTGCTGCACGCCGAGGCCCTGCTGACCAGCGCTCCCGGCGGCGTCACCAGCTACCTCGAAGCCGACCTGCGCGACACCGAGGAGATCGTGCACCAGACGGCCCGGACCCTGGACTTCGCCCAGCCCGTGGCGCTGATGCTGCTGGGCATCCTGGGGCAGGTCCCCGACTCCGACGAGCCCGGCTCGATCGTGGCCCGGCTGCTCGAGGCCCTGCCGGCGGGCAGTTACCTGGCGCTCAGCGACGGCACCGACACCAGCCCCGAGCTGAACCAGGCGGTCGAGGCCTACAACCAGCTCTCGGCCAATTCCTATCACCCGCGCAGCCCGCAGCGGATCGCCGCCTTCTTCGACGGCCTGACGCTGGTGCCGCCGGGCGTGGCCAGCACCTCCCGGTGGCGGCCCGGCCTGATGGACGCCGGCCGCGAGCCCGGCGAGGTCGACGCCGTCTGCGGCGTCGGCCGCAAACCCTGACACGGGCGCTACCCCGGGGCGCGCACTTTCTCCTCGGCCATCTGCCGCAGCCGATATCGCTGGGTCTTGCCGCTGATGGTCTTGGGCAGCTCAGAAACGAACTCGATCACCCGCGGGTACTTATAGGGAGCGATCGAGGCCTTGGCGAAGTCCTGCAGTTCGGCGACCTTGGCCGCGCCTGGCGCCACGCCCTCGCGGAGCACCACGTACGCCTGCACGATCGTGCCGCGGCCCGGGTCGGGCGCGCCGACCACGGCCGCCTCGAGCACGTCCGGGTGGCCGAGCAGCGCCTCCTCGACCTCGGGCCCGGCGATGTTGTAACCGGACGAGATGATCATGTCGTCGCTGCGCGCCTGGAACCAGAAGTAGCCGTCGGCGTCGCGGACGTAGGTGTCGCCGGTGATGTTCCAGCCGTGCTGGACGTAGTTCCGCTGGCGCTCGTCGGCCAGGTAGCGGCAGCCGGTCGGGCCCTGGACGGCGAGCCGCCCGGGCTGGCCGTCGGGTACCTCGTTCCCGCTCTCGTCCAGGATCGTGGCGCGGTAGCCGGGGACGGCCCGGCCGGTCGAGCCGGGCCTGATGTCGTCGTCGGCGGCGGCGATGAACACGTGCAGCATCTCGGTCGAGCCGATTCCGTCGATGATCGCGATGCCGGTGGCCTGGTGGAATTCCTCCCAGGCGGACTTGGGCAGGTGCTCGCCGGCCGAGACGCAGCGGCGCAGGTTCTTGAGCGCGGCGGCCTTGCCCGCGGCCAGCATGGCCCGGTAGGCGGTGGGCGCGGTGGACAGCACGGTCACGCCGTGGGCCGCGATCGCGTCGGCCAGCTCGGCCGGGGTGGCCCGCTCGATGAGCAGCGTCGACGCGCCCGCCCGGAGCGGGAACAGCAGCAGGCCGCCGAGCCCGTAGGTGAAGCCGAGCGGGGGAGTGCCGGTGAAGACGTCGTCCCGCTGCGGCTTGATCACGTACTTGGCGAAGGTGTCGGCGGTGGCCAGCACGTCCCGGTGGAAGTGCATGGCCACCTTGGGCTGGCCGGTGGTGCCCGAGGTGGACGCGAGCATGGCCACGTCGTCGGCGGCGGTGTCGGCCGCGGTGAACGTGCCGTCCTTGGCCGCGCAGCGGGCGATGAGGTCATCGGGGCCTTCCCCGCCGTATATGAGCGTGGTCAGCGCCGGCGCCCCGGCCGCCAGGTCCCCGGCGAAGCGGTGGTCGCACAGGGCCAGGCTGGGTTCGGTCAGCCCGGTGATGGCGGCGATCTCCCTCGGGCGCAGCAGGGCCATGGTGGTCACCGCCACCCCGCCGGCCTTGATCACGGCGAGCCAGGCCGCGGCCAGCCAGGGGCTGTTCGGGCCGCGCAGCATGACCCGGTTCCCCGGGCGCAGGCCGAAGTCCTCGGTCAGCACCTGGGCCAGCTGGCTGACCCGGCGGGCGGTCTCGCCGTAGGTCCAGGACTCCCGGGGCGAGAGCAGGCAGGGCCGGCCGGCGCCCTGGCGGGCGGCGGTGACATCGAGGAGTTCGGCGGCGCAGTTGAGCCGTTCGGGATAGTTCAGTTCCGGCAGGTCGAAGCGGAATTCCGGCCACTGGTCCTGCGGGGGGAGGCGGTCACGGCAGAAGGTGTCAAGATGCGCCGAAGGGGAAAGCGGCATCTGGCCCCCCTTCCTTCTTTCCCGTAGGGTAGATCACCAGTATTTAACTTTTGTGACGGCAGTCAAGAGTCCGCCATACTTTGGGATCACCCGAGATGGGAGTGCCCGCGATGAGCCCGTTCCGAGCCTCGGCGCCGCTGACCGGCAAGTGGGAGCACTTCCAGTTCTCGGTCGCCGACGGCATCGGCACCGTGATCCTGGACCGCCCGGGCAAGCTCAACGCGCTGACCTTCGAGGCGTACGCCGACCTGCGTGACCTGCTGGCCGAGCTGCCGCATCGCGGGGACACCCGGGTGCTGGTCATCCGGGGGAACGGCCGGGCGTTCTGCTCGGGCGGGGACGTCAACGAGATCATCGGCGCGACGCTGGCCATGTCGCCGGACGAACTGCTCGCCTTCACCCGGATGAGCGGCGAGGTCATCCGGGAGATGCGCGACTGCCCGGTGCCGGTCATCGCGGCGGTGCACGGCATGGCGGCCGGCGCCGGCGCGGTGATCGCGCTCGCGGCCGACTTCCGGGTGTGCACCCCGGCGGCCCGGTTCGCCTTCCTGTTCACCAAGGTGGGCCTGTCCGGCGGGGACATGGGCGCGGCGTACCTGCTGCCGCGGCTGGTCGGGCTCGGGCACGCCACCCGGCTGCTGATGCTGGGGGACACGGTGAACGCCGAGGAGGCGGAGCGGATCGGCCTGGTCTCCTACCTGGTCGATAAGGACGCCTTCGATCACGAGGTCGGCGCCCTGGCCCGGCGGCTGGCCTCCGGCCCGGTCCAGGCCTTCGCGCAGACCAAGGCCCTGCTGACCAGGGAGCAGGACATGAGCCTGTCCGCCGCGATCGAACTCGAGGCGATGACCCAGGCCCTGCTGATGAAGGGGGAGGATTACGCCGAGTTCCACGCGGCGTTCAACGAGGGCCGCCCGCCCCAGTGGCAAGGCCGCTGACGCCCCGGGCCGGACCTCGGGCTGGTCACCGGCCGAAGAGGGCGGGTCAGTTGCTGATCATCGAGTCCGCGTTGAAGGAGGGGAAGCCGAGGAACTGCCGCATCACGTCGGCGACCCGCTGGATGCGCACCGCGTCGACCGGCCCGACCGGGTAGCTGTCCAGCGCCATCAGCGCCGCGGTCACCTTGGTGACCCCGAGCGGCGCGGGCAGCGCCTCCAGCGCCTGCTCCACCGAGGACCGGCTGGCGTCCGCGATCTCCTGGCCCTGCTCGAACGCCGCGCGGAACGCGGCCAGGGTCTTCGGGTGCGACGCGGCCCACTGCCGGGTGACGGCGCAGCCCTGGACCGGGAACGCGGCGGTGGCGCCCTGGTCCAGGTCCGCGACCAGCGCGACGCCCATCGACTGCTCCGCCTGGCTGGCGAACGGCTCGGGCAGCACCGCCGCGGCGATCTTCCCGGCCTTGAGCATGGCCGCCATCTGGGGCAGCGGGTAGTACGCGAAATGCACCCTGGACACGTTCAGCCCGTGATCGGCCAGCACCGAGGCGGCCAGCAGGTACAAGATGTTGCCAGGCGCGTTCACGCCGATGGTCCTGCCCTCCAGGTCGGCCAGCGTCCGGACCCGCGAGCCCGGCATCACGTACAGGCCCTGGGCGCCCGGTTCCATCACCGAGCCCTCGGCGAAAATGTCCAGGTTGGCGGCCACCATGGCATCGCCGGTCGAGGACGACCGCTTGCCCTGGTCGTAGTTTTCCTGCGCCTGGATGTAACTGACGTAGTTGCCGCAGGAGATGTCGACCCGGTCTTTGGGCCTGTCGAGCGCCTGGGCGTTGATGACCGTCGCGGAACTGACCGCCGGGACGAAGGTGACGTGCAGGCCGCGCGCCGTGAACAGGCCCTGGTGGAGGGCGACGAAGAACCCGGCGGAATCGACGGCGGGCACCACCGCGACGTTCAGGTCCGTCTGCTCGGCGGCGGCGGCCGGGGCGGCGTTCCCGCCGCCCGAGAGCCGGGGGAGGAACAGGATCGCGAGGACGGCGACGGCCCCCACGGCGCCGAGTATCTCCGCGGCGCGGACTGCCCGCGTGAACCTACGTGCCATCGCCGATCTTTCCTTTCCTCAGGGCCGGCCAGGACATCCCGCGCCCCGGCGCCATCGCGGTAACCGGGGCTTCCTCAGCGGGCCGGTTCGAACTGGTCCGTCCAGAGCGCTGGTCACTGCGCGCGGCTGCCCCCCGGACGAGGCCAGGCCAAAGCCCAGGGCCGAAGCCAGGCCCAGACTGATGCCAGTTGCGCGAAAAATAGTGCTGCAATTTGCAGTGAGAGACATCGGTCAGCTGACGGATCTTTAACCAGAGCCGGCGCGGGGGACGCGGACTGGTGGCGGTTTCGTGACGCGCCGTGCTGGGCGCTACTATCTCCCCATGTCCGACCAGCCTGGGGCCATGCCCGGCCCGGAAACCATGCCCGGCCCGGAAACCATGCCCGGCCCGGATGGCCTGCCCGGGCTAGATGGCCGGCCCGACCTGGATGCCGTGCCCGGCCTGGATACCGAGCACGCCCATTCCGCTCGCGTGTACGACTACTGGCTGGGCGGCCAGGACAATTTCGCCGCCGACCGGGAGGCGGCCGAGCAGGCGATCGCCGCCAATCCCGGGATCGTGACCGAC
>Ga0335083_10010776_pt1 | contig 11013 bp, 14 predicted proteins | sample Lox_Sample_42_FD_206716 | JGI IMG/M metagenome (GOLD analysis project Ga0335083, IMG submission 206716) | Soil microbial communities from Loxahatchee National Wildlife Refuge, Florida, United States - Lox_Sample_4.2 | ecosystem: Environmental > Terrestrial > Soil > Wetlands | place: USA... | reverse complement strand
CGGCTCCCGGCGTTCCAGATTTGCTTCATCACCAAAACCAGACGGTTCTTCTTCTTCACCGCCCGGTGCCGGTTCACCTTCACCGCCGCCTTCACCAATTCCCAATGCTTCGCAAATCATATCCAGCTTCTGAGCCAACTGGCCATGTTGCTGTTGAAGCATAGCAACGTCATCCTGGACTTTCTTCATGCCGCCGTCGCCCAACGCAGGTTCAGTTGCTCCTGCTGCCGGAAGTGCTGGTGTAGGACTTTGCATAGTATTGTCTCCGCCCGCTGAATGGGGATGTAAATGAATATGAGTGTGATCGCCACCAGATTCAGGAGCCGTAGAGGCAACTTTTTCTTCGGCTTCTTTCGTAAGAGAAGCCAGTTCATTAGCATCCCTTGCCTTAAACGCACGACCAATAAAATCCGCAATCCAATTTGTCGGCTTCACTTCGGTAGTGGTTTCAGATTCAGTCGTCATCGCTTTAATCTCCTTTGGTTTGCTATCATATATTCTGCATTTTGGACCGCAACGGCCACTTTGAACTAAAGCAACATGGTTTCCAATGATGTTGACTTGTTTAGCTTGGCCGGGGCCGATCTGCACATAATCAGCATCGTAGCCGCAAGAGACTTCACGTTTGCGGTTGCTTAAAATTTCTTCAATTGCCAATTCGTCTGTAACCAAAATATCTGCCATCAAAATATCATCAAGAATCCCCCCACCACGCCGGGGTGAAAGCACTGTACCCACAGCTACATCACGCCAATTTTCCGGCGTAACATCTACAATTTCACCATTAACCGAAGGATGTTCAATTACAAAAGGCTTGCCAGCAAAAGATGCAATAGACTCTGGTTTGAAGACTTCCTCCGGTGGGCGAATAACATGAACAAATCCGTTGCCATCTGGCTCTAACGGCATTTCCTGCGACGTATAAAGCTGCTCGCCAGTCCTGGCAATAATAACATCCTTACAGATTAAGAACCCCTCCGGGGTTCGGAGAAGCTTATCTGAAAGCTGTTCTGTAAAAAAGAAACGCATCAGATAAATCCTATTTTCTCAAAGAAAGAAATTTCATCGTAATAGCATATTGCAAAGCCGAGTCGTGATAACTCGTACCATAACCCTTGATATAAGTCTCTTTCGCAAGAGTCAGATACAAATTCGCCAACTTAGTCACGTCGGTAGATGTTTCAGTAATTGGTTTCAACCGCCGCAACTCAATTGCAATATCTTCGCCTTTCTTTGCTGCTTCGCGCAAAGTTCTAATCTGTTTTACTAAATTCTGCGCCACTAACGCATAGCGCCGCGGATTTTCCAGCGTTTCCCACATTTCATCAAAACGCCGACCTACTGCCCTAAGTCTTTCCATTCTAGCTTCTTGCTTTGGGCCGGGGTCAGGTATTTCACTAACTGCTGGAGAAGCTGCTGGTTGTGCAGTCGATTCAGACTTAGAGACATTGCCTCCGGTTGTCCATTCACCAACTGCATTTCGTGGTTCATTTGGATCAAACTCGTCATGACCAGACAAGGCTCGAGTCCCTCCCGAACCATAAGTATGTAAGTGAATATGACGGTGTGGCATTATCTTGAAACTGGCATCCGAGGCTTGCCACCGCAGGAGCAATCATGCTCTTGTGGCTGCGAAGCCATAGGCTGAACTGGTTGAACTTTCGGCACCACCGCTTTGTTAAGCGGCTTTGCCGCTACTGGTGTTGCAACTACTGCATCTTTGGCAGGCGGGGCTTTCGCCCCACCACCTGTGTAAAGATGCAAATGGATGTGCTTTTCCATCTAAGTTGTCCTAAAACAATTACTTATAAAACACGTCCACATAAACGCCAGCTACTGCGGTGCTAGTATCACCATCACCACCGCCATGAGTCAAACAATAACCCATTCCGAGTGGATAATTTTCACCAAAATCCCCGTTATTAATCGGGAAATAAGTGATTGTAGAAGTTGGAATGGTAACTGAAAGTTCAAGGCTGGTCGTTGCACTGCAAGTCGGTGCAGCAGTGCCGTTGTAGAAATGCAGATATTCAACTAGCGTAGTTGTGTTATTGACCTGAACACCAAACAACGTACGTTGACCGGCTGCACCACCAATCAAATGTGCATTGGTTGAAGTTGTGCTGGCATAGTGGTCATCCAGCATACCTTGACCAGCCGGAACAATACCAAAGTTCTGTTGCGGCGAACCCAGAACTGGCGGCGCGGCCATTGCCGAACCAGCGCAAGTTACTGCCAAAGCTGTAGCAGCAACCCCAAATTTAAGAATCTTTTTCATATTTCAAATCCTCTTACTTATACAGCACGTCGAGGATAACGCCAGTTGCGGCATTAGAATTATCACCATCCGCGGCTGCACCAGTCAAGCAATAGCTCAATCCTGCAGGAAAGCTTTCACCAAACATTCCCTGGTTTACAGCAACAACCGTCGTTGTAGAAACCGGAATCTTGTAGGTGAACTGAATATTCGTTGTCGCAGTGCAAGTCGGCGCAGTTGCTGAATTGTAAAAGTGCAAATAATACGCCGTGGCCGTAGTGTTATTCACCACAAAGCCAAACATCGTATGTTGGCCAGCAGCAACAAGGGTCGAGTTAGTTGATGCAGCAGAAGTCAGATGGTTATCAGTCAAACCAGGACCAACTGCCTGAATACCAAAATTCTGTTGCGGCGAACCCAAAGCCGGAGGGTTATACGCAAAAGCCGCACAGCCCATTGCAAGAGCCAAAATAGCACCTGCAACAGTAGTTTTCAGAAAATTCTTCATAGTCTAATTCCTTTACTGTTTTAAATCAAAAAATTGGAATAACCTCATAAGGATAAACCACGCCATTGCCTAATGAATCAAGCCAAGACATAGTTAAAATATTCGATCTGAACTTAATATCATAAGGATGGCTAGTAACATAGGCCAGTCTGAAACATTTCACCTCTCGTTTCGCGATTCTCTCCTGCAAATGAATCCACTTCGTCAAATCTATATCTACAGATCGGCTATGGCCATCACCTGTAAGAAGAAACTCATATGGAGCAACTGCAGAAATATTAGGAATATTTGTTTCAGCAAATTTTATCATCACCGAGTTACTGCCAAGTTATTGCTCAGTTACATTGTAGTCAACTATAGGCCCATTTTGCGGTGTCGCAATAGGCAGACCAGGAATAGTCTGCCTTGAGCCCGGTAAAAATGGCAGTGGAATCGTTCCACCAAAAGAATTTCTGCCCACTCCCGAAGTCTGTGGCGTTGTTCTTGGTGCCTGTTGCATCGAAATCACCTGCCGACCCCCATTTTTAGGCAAAATCGACACTGTTCTCTGTTGCAACCGCTGTATAAAAGTTAAAGGACATGATGGATACATCAGATTAATACCTCAAACAGTGCATCAACACCAGCCTGAACATGCACTCCGGCTCTTAACAGGGGTTTCACATACTTCCCTGGAATAATCAAATCAACCTGACTACCCCACCGAATTGCCGAAAATCGAGCATTTTGAGGGAAAAAATCATTCTGCCGAACCGAAAATGGCGTAATCGTATTCACCTCGTCGTCTGCAACCTGAACAATATAATAATTGACCTCTTTCACCGGGCAATAAATCTTATTTACCATCCGGGCATTGTAAATCTCATAGCCCGAATAGTTGAAATTCACTAAACCCTTCATCAATTCGTTTTCAGTCGCCAACATTGGCTGATTATACGTCAAAATCGGCGGAAAAGGACGAAAATTTATCAATCCTTCTGTCGGCATCCGATTTACATGCGGGTCGTAATACGTCATAAACACGCCAGCGACCCAATAATCCTTCTCCGTCAATTCTTCTTGGACAATATCTGAAAGTTTATGATATTTTCCTTTAATTCCAATGACTCCCGAAGCTGAAATTCGGTCAATATACAAAAGCACACCATCAGCAGCCGAATAAACTACTTTATGGTCCATAATCCGTGCCCGATACGGATCGCGGAAAAACTTTTCCTCCGACATTTGCCGTTCAGGCACCGAATCAAACTCTGCTTTCGCTCTTTTTGTCCAAATCTTCAGTTCCTCAGCCACTTTCCGACCTTCCTGGCTGAAAATCAAAATAATTCAGATGCATTACCAAACAACTTAGCGCCGCACCTGATTTTCCAAACTCAGAAATGTTAAAAACAACACTTTCCATCGAATTATCAGCCGCAGTCTTTTCGACAAAATCTACTAACTGCCTTTGAACCGCATAATCTGCATCTTTTGCGCTTAACTGCCTAATATCAGAGCCGACCAAAACAAGACGCCTAACCCGGACACAATTAGTAGCTCCGGCCACCATGATTTCTTTAGGCGCGGAGATGATTTCAGCAACTTTTTCAATCTCTTTTATCTCCGCTGGATCAATTTCCGTCGTTGCAACAACAACTTTATCGCGCGTAATCGGAAAAACGCAGCAATCCAAATGATACGCCTCTGGATTTTTCAGTCTAATCGGAATAATATTCATATCATACGTCTCTGCGAACCACTTAATCGCAGCAGAAGTTGTTCTCATACCATAAGGCATGAAATAAATATTATCCCGCAAATATTTGCAATCCGCTTCGCCTTCAAAATACTTTGGGCAAACAGTAACAGGTTCATTTATACCCAACATCTTCAAAAAAGCAAAACCTGGCAGGGTTTCGCCCTGCCGAGGCGGCGACCTAAAATTCGCAACAACAACCGTATAATCTTTTACATGTGGCAAAACTACACCCAAATTTGCCACAAACGGTTGATCTTGCAATCCTGCATACGACGGCAGAAGATAAACCATGCCAATCGAGGACAAAAAGTTATAAACATCCAGAAACTGAACCAACGCTTTAGATTTGTCAATTTTCCTCTGCGCCGGAGTCAACTCCTGCATGAAAACATTATTCGCCTCACCTGCATCCAGGAAAAACGGTGGACTCATCAAAAAGCAAGGATAAGAAACTTTATTAAAATCCACTGTTTTATTTCCAATTGGCTGTCGGCCGCGCCAGCGCGGCCTCGCCTCCACAGGCACAGGGAAAAATACCCTCCAGGCCGCGAAGTTAACCCATATCTTCTAAACAAGAACCACAATAAACTTCATCTTTACGCGGAAGAAAAGATTTTCCACAAATTTTGCAGAGCGGTAATTGACCATCAACCATTCTTGCGAAGTCTGCATCCGAATATCTTCGGATAGTTGAACAAATAAACGTACAATCGGACTTAAGCTGCTTTACTGTTTTGACAAGTGGATCATCGGGCCTTCGGCCCGGTTCATGCTGGTTTGTAGACATTGCCAATTTCAAGCCAACGCTTGACCCCTGGAATATCTGTTTCACGTACCGAAAGAATGTTGCCACCATTTGGATAAGATGCTTTATACGCCTGGACAGCAGAATTTGCATCCTTAAATCCAAACAAGATCTTATGCTCATCGAAAGTGCTTGCGTCTGCTCCGGCGGAATTAAGCTTGCCCTGATTCACAATCCAAACTCTCTGCGAATCAGCGTAAGGTCCGACGAAACAATCTAATCCTTCACCAAATCCTTCCGCCGAGCGGCTATTTTGGATATAGCCATAGTCTGCGGCAAGCGGCGGGAAGTCGGGAAACCGAATCTCTCCCACAAAGTTTTCCAGTGCGATGGGAATACCCGCGAACTCGATATAGTGCTGGGAGTTGATTCCGTTGATTGCGTTTGCAATGTCATCTACTGCCTCCGTCAAAGAGGGCGTAGAATTTGGATTCATTATTCCTTTAGGCGAATTAATTACCTCATACAGATTGCGCCCACCGGGCGGTTCAGGATTACTTGCTGAATCCAATTCTTCGCTAGTGTCAGGGATATTTTCTTCTGGAGTTTTAGGTGGTGTAACATTTCCAGAAGCATTAAAGTTCCCAGGTTTGACGCCAGACTCGGATGCCAGACTTGAACCGCCCGGCCCCGGTGGGGCCGGAGTTGGGTCTGCTTGTTGTTGTAGTTTGCGCTTCGCAAAAGTTAGTCTTGCTTGTTGAATATCGGCCTCAGTGATATTTGTCCAGAGGCCGTTGACGATAGAAGCCTGTTTTAGTTCTTTAAGCGCGAGCGCGTCTGGAACTAGGCCAGATTCCCATGCTGAAAGAACGGCGGCAGTAACTTGCGCCCCGGCGGTGGCACGCTCTGTTTCAGAGAGCTGCCACAAAGGATTGAAGACGAAATTAAAGTCTTCGGGTAATTCTATTCCTTCGGATTTGGCCATCGCGCGGTAGATGGTCGTAATCATTGGCCGAAGTTCGCGCTCTTGGCGTTGTCTTATTCCGTCGTAATAGTTCCGCATGTCAGATTCGCCGGTTGAATTAAGACCGGCAGGAGATTGTCCAAAGAGTCTAACCAGCGGAATTTGCAGCGCACCGGAGATTTGCTGGCCAAAGTGAATAAGAGCATCAGCGATACCGGAGAAGGAAGTACCTGCGGAAACTTGTGCCGCGAAATCGTCTTCTGAGTCAATTAAGGTTATTCCTTCAATGCCCTGATACCGGCGCATCATTTCGACATATTGTTGAAGCTGGTTTACCTGCATCCCGCCCGTGGCGATAATTTCACGGAGTTTGCTGATTTTTAAAGTCCGGATGTAGGATTTGTAGACAAGTTGTGCTGCGCCGTTGGTTGCAGAATCGAAGGCGATAAGTCGATCATAGAGCCTTTCCACTACGGAAATGCCCCACATATTTTCCATCACCCTTTGCCAGTAAGGAAGTCGGACGCCTTCATGGCGTAAAACTCGGGTGTGATGGATGCGCATACCCTCGAAAGTTACACCAGTGCCGGATGCAATAACCCAGTAGCTGGCCGGAACTTGAGAATCGTCACCAACGCCGCGGACCATATGATTGAGATCAGGTTCAACCATCCAGCGATCGTAGACCATAAGGCCACGAAATGCACCTAAGCCAATGCGAGAAATGTCGAGAGGGTTTCGTGGGTCTTGGCCATCAATCATTAGCGCAGCCAAAGCCCCGCCGTATAGGCGGCCCCAACGAATTGTATCGTTGATAGCGGGCCAAACTCCCCATTTAATTGCAGCAGTTTCGAGTTTCTTAATTGCACCAGGGGGCATTTCGCTGGTGATGGTAATGCCCATTTTAGTCATGTCATCGGCAATTGCGTCAATTGCAACACCAACGATCCAAGAACCGCGATGAATCCATTCCAGCAGAGTTCTGTCACGAGTGACAGGAAGAAACCCGTAGGTCGAGTCGCTTAGTGCGTTGTTTGTTCCAAGGCCCAAATTTAGGGAAAAGTTCTGGAACGTATCGCCCGTAAACTTTTCGCTTAATCTCGTTTCTGTGCCTTGAGCGCGGGAACGTTTCCCGTCGCTGCCAGCAGAAACTCGATATCTGGGTTTATCTCGGTCGGCCATTAACTGTTTTCACTTCTTCAATGGAACATATTCCATTGTTGATGGTTAAAAGATATTCTTGATCTGGCTTGAGTTGCCCAGGAAGGACAGGCTCACCGTCTTTGAAAACTGTGTATTCGCTGCCATTATATGCGTAGGTGAGATACGGATTCGGTGGCATATCATCATTGTTCATAATCGGGACAACTCAGGTCTGCTTCATTATCATGAAGATGAATGTCTAGGCGAGATATTCCGCTAAATCCGAAGAGCGGAGCAAAATCATCGCTTGTTTCTTGGGCCTGGACCAGAAAGAGTTTGCAATTGCCAACGTCGATTTCTGGAATTGTTACCGTTTGAACAGTCACCGGAGAATTGTTGGCTAGATAGGTTTGCATTTCGCCGTTAGGCTTTAGGTTTAGTTTTTGGGCCAGAGTTTTGGGAATTGTGACATAAGTCGCGCCTGTATCTAGCTCGAAGGTGACGGGGATGTGATTGATGGTTGTGGGAATATCGAATTCGTCGTTCGGCGAATAGATTGTTAGTGCCTTGGCTGAGCAATAGGCAATAAACAGAACAAGCAGAGAGAAAGAAAAAGGCAGCAGTAGAAGAAGAAATGGAAGTCTTTTTCTACTGTTGGTCACAGTTAAAACTCATCTGATTGCCATGTACTGTCATGGTTAAGTGGTCAAAGCCGGAAAGGCCAAAAAGCGCCATGTTTTGAGAACTTGCTTCGGCGGTAACGTTGTATAAAGTGCAGTTGCCAATCTTTAGTTCAGGAATTGTCAGAAAGGTCATTTCCTGGAAACTGCCATCAGCAATTGTTGCAAGTGCTGTGCCGCCGTTGGCGGTAAGATGGAGTTTCTTGAGATCGCGCTCAGGAAGTGAAGTAAAAGTTGCACCTGTGTCTACGATGAAGGTTTCGGGAACTGAGTTTATAGTCGCTGGAAGAATGAAGGAATCGCCGGCATAAGTGGCAGAAAAACTAGAGCCTGCCCGCAGGGCAGGTGCAGGCGCAGGAGTTTCGGCACAACAGGCTAAAGCCAAAAGCGAGAGCAAGGCCGCTGTGCGGCTGCGCGTTGTCATTTATTTGACGGTTCGACCGATTTGCCTTCAAGGGGCTTTTTCCTGCGCCAACGGATTTTGGCAGCTTTAGATGCAATTTGATGGCGGCGGCCTGGAGCCAGAACGGCAGCGCGGGCCATTCCACCGAAATGGCCCAAAACCGCAGCAGCTTCTTTTGCAGACTCTGAGGCATCTACTGTGAGATGAATGTGGATGTGTTTGTCGACCACAGAACAAATCCTAGATGTGAGGGTTTAAAGCCCTCGTGCCCTTCGGCACGAGCCAACGACCAGGAGTTAGAAGTCTAGGCAAAGTTGCATCAGGAAAATGAACAACAGAAGGCAGAGGCAAGAATATTGCTTCGTCCGCTGGTCCGGGGATTTCTTTGCCCTGGATTTTGCGAATTGGCTGCGCTGCTTTGGCTGCGGCAATAAGTTCTTTTTGCACCGCTATCGCGGCGCGTCGTTCTTGCGCTGTAATTTGCTGTTTGTTCTTTTCCATCTCCGCACGAGAGGCTAGTTTTTGCCACGTTGCCCAGACGCCACGAGAAGCTGTAACGATTAGCCCTGCAACCGAACGGGCGAGATTGTCATTACCAGTAGCGTTGACAGAATCACGTCCGACTTTAGTGACTGAACGTTCAAGTGTGTTCAGTTGCATTAGCAGCCGAGGATTGTCCAGAAGTTCGACTTCACCGGCAGCCAGAATGGGCATAAAATCGCGATAAATCTCGGGAAGAGTAAATTTAGTCGGTTCGTAAATTATGCCGACTTTTGAGAAATATTCTTTAGGCCAATCGCCTGCGAAATGATCGCCTTCGATGCGAGCTATCGCATAGCGATTGAGGGTTTTGGAAATTGATTCGATTACTTGAGTCAGGCTTTGGTTTGCAGAAAACTCTTCGATGTAATCGAGGATTGCTGTTCCATCGCTTGCAAGGTGTGCGATAGCGAAGCTTGGCCGATCTGAAGTTGAACCGGGTACTGCGAAAAAGGCACTGTAGCGTATGAGAGCACTTGGTTCGAGTTTCTCACGACTTGACACCACGCACTTATTGACTGCTGTACGTGAAGCGTAGCTTGCTTTGCTGAAAGAGGCTTTAATTTCTTGATATTTCTGATTGGCCAAAGCCAACGCAGTAACCGTGTCGTCGTGGAGTCCTTCGGGCGCTTCGTATTTAATGCCAGTGCGGGTAACTTCGTATACGAAATTGCAAAGTTCATCAACGATAGGCCCTTCAGGAAAACCAAGTTCATGGGCTTGAATTGAAATCGCAAGCGATTCCATAAGCTTTTGCTTCGACTGCGGCGATAAAATAAAGCCCTCGAAGTTGTCGAAACCATTGTCCTGGAGTTCTTCCAGAACTCGGTCGCCGATGCCGGTGGCATCGACTAAGGCGGGAGTAATATCGCCAACGATTTGTTTGGTAATCTTTTCGCTCTGCTTCCAGGTCCGCCCTTTCCAGCGGTCAAAGAAGCAAACTTTACCGTCTTCATCTAGGCCGATGACGACAAAGAAGTCTTTCTTTCTGGCAACGTCGATACCGAAAACGACTGGCGGCTTAGAACTCAAACCCTGAACACAGGCTCGGATGTGACTTTCGCCAAAAGGATTACCGTAATCATCTGACGGTTCTGCTAAATACAGTTCATTGAAGACTGCTTCTGGAAGCGATTCTTGAAGCGACTTCACCTCACTCTGCGCGATAACACCGCCTTCAACGGCATCATAAATCGTTAGTTTTGCGTAGTGATATTCGCTGTCAGGGTTGTCAGTTTCTTCTTGCGCTTTGCGCGAAAGGCGATAGTACCAGGAATTTTTGCCCTTAACGTTACCGATTATCAAACCGCCGCCGAGGGTGGCGGAAAGTGTTGAACGAATGGCGTGCCATGCTTCTTCTTTAACACGACTTGCTTCGTCAATAACAGCGCCGTAAACGTCTTCACCGTATAGGCTGTCAGGGTTGTCGCCTGATTTAAACCATATCACTGTTCCATTTAGGAGATTTATGGTCATCTTCTGTTCGTTTGAAGAAAACGAACCAGGCGTTAAATACGCCTTCAGGCGACGAAATGCAATATCAGCTTGGCCGAAGATCGGAGCAACCCACCAATAATTGTAATTTGGTTTGCCCTTTAGAGCCTGCTCAACAATCCAAACAATAGCGCCGACGGTTTTGCCCGATTTGGACGATGCCTCGATAAAACTAAAGCGTTTGCCTGAGAATAGCGCCGCCTCTTGCTTTGGATAAAGTTGTGGACGGGTAAATTCAGCCATGAGACAAGAACTGAGCTTTCAACTAGAGTTTTTCATGGACAGAATAAAAGGCATAATCAGTGGCGTCTTGTATGAGACGTTCAGCACTCAAAACTCCATCTTTCAGGATGATTTTGAAGTTACTGTGCAAAAGCTTCTGAACATTGATTCCGTCTTCCGACCAAAAGAACTCATCTTTATACCAAGTCGGAATACAGCGGAATTTATTATTCGCGCAGAATAATCTACCGCCAGATTTGAGAGACTGTTTAATCTTCTGGACTTCGAGAATTGGATCTTCACAATGTTGCAAAACCCA